>Ga0307508_10002538_pt1 | contig 19206 bp, 18 predicted proteins | sample 9_EM_MG_FD_203089 | JGI IMG/M metagenome (GOLD analysis project Ga0307508, IMG submission 203089) | Populus trichocarpa ectomycorrhiza microbial communities from riparian zone in the Pacific Northwest, United States - 9_EM | ecosystem: Host-associated > Plants > Roots > Unclassified | place... | reverse complement strand
ACGGGGCTTCTCGGGGGTGGATTCCTCCCGAGGTAGGACTTGCCTGAGTTGTCGATGTTTACTTCTCATTCTCACCTACTGTCTGTTGCCGGTTTGTGCCGGCGCACGCCACGCCGCAGCACGAATCGCAGAAACTGCCGTAGCGTCTCTCGGCAACTCCAGCCGCATCAGCGCCGGCAGCGCGAACCCAATTCTCGTCCTCGCGGACCTTCCCGTCTCCCCGCCTGACCTGAAACTCAGGTGGCTACAACGGCGAGTTTCACGCTTGAAGAATCCGCGACCGTCGCGGGGGCTCGACTGACCTGAAACTCAGGTGGCCAGGACGGCGGGGTCCTCGACGAGCAAGAATCCCAACGCAAGTTTCACGCTTGAAGAATCCGCGACCGTCGCGAGGGCCCCGCTGACCTGAAACTCAGGTGGCCACAACGGCGAGTTTCACGCTTGAAGAATCCGCGACCGTCGCGGGGGCTGGACTAGGAAGAAACTCGTGGGAGTTGGCCCCTTCGCGCGTCTCGAAAGTCACTTCGAGTTACGAAGTGACTAAAGGTCACTTCGTACTCGAAGTGACTTTCGCAGCTCTAACCCCACCTCGGCAGGGCCCGTACGCCCGTTCCGTTGCTTCAGGGCGGCGGTCCTCGGCCATCGCCGACTCGCTGTGAATCTCGCAGGTGCCTTGCGACCAGCGATCACAACGGAGGCAGCCCGAGACGTGCCGTTCGGCAGGACCGAGCGACGACACGTGAGCTTCTGCAAGCGGGCTGCAATGGGGCAGCCCCAGGCTGTCGGGAATCGTTTGAGGGGCGCTACGGCACGCGCGTCTTCAGCTTGTCGACCGCGTGCACGGGCGCGAGATCGCCCTTCATGAGATGAGCGATCGCGCCGTAGACCAGGCGCTGGCTCTCGAGCATGCCCAGTCCGGCGAAGGCGGGAGACACGACTTCGATCGTGAAATGCCCGCCTGCGCCGCTGACCTCGGCCTTGGAGCTCGGAATCTTGCTCTCGATGGCGTCACGCAAAGCGTCGACGACGCTGCCTTGAAAATCTGTCGGGTGTGATGACATGGCTCAGTACCGGGGCACGCTAGCATCGACGACCTGCGACCAAGCGTCGATGCCGCCCTTCAAGTTGTACACCTTGCGAAAACCTTCTTGCACGACGGACTGTGCGACGCCACGGCTGCGCATGCCGTGGTGACAATAGAAGGCGATGGGCGTGGTCTTGGGCAGCGACTTCAGAAAATCGACGGCTTCGTCGTTCAAGGTTTTGCCGGCGGCGATGCGCGCGATGTTGCCTTCGCTTTCGGGGCGCACGTCGAACAGCGTGAGCTCGCCCTTGTCGAGCATGGCCTTGGCGTCTTGTACGCTCAACTCGATGACTTGCGGCGGCTGGTTCGGGTTGTCGATTTTGAAGCCGGCGCTCGGGCCGTCGAGGTAGCCAATGTGCACGCCCTGCGCGCGCGCAATGCTCGAACGCCCAACGTAAAGCTTGAGCCCGTCCAAATCGACTTCGACGTCACCCGGCTCGACCGGACCGAAGAACAAGTCGTGCTCGAACGTCGGGCTCACTTGCAGGTGCAGCACGTCCGGATCGCCCGGCGTGATCGCGGCCTTGAACGCGGCGATAGCCTCGGCTGCCGCGGTTACCTTGGGTGGAGCGACGGGCGGCGCCTCGGCGCCGAGCAGCTGCTCGAGCTCGCCCGAGGCTTTCAAGTCTTTCACGATGTCGCAGCCGCCGACGAACTTGCCGTCGATGTAAAGCTGCGGAATCGTCGGCCACTGTGAATAGTCTTTGATGCCGTCGCGCAGCTCGGCGGAGGAGAGCACGTCGTGCGTTTGGTATTCGGGCACGAGCTCGTCGAGAATCTGCACGACCTGCGCCGAGAACCCGCATTGGGGCGCGCGGCGCGTGCCTTTCATGAAGAGCACGACGCGATCACTTTCGACGATGGCGTCGAGTCTTTGCTTGAGGGCTGCGCTGAGGGGCATGGCGACGCGCCTGTCATAGCGCAGAAGCCCGTCCGCCGGGAGTGACCTGCCGGCGGACAGGGCTCCACCCGCGTGGCGCAAACGCCGGCCCGGGTCGATTTTTCGCGCAACTGCCCCGCCCGGCGCCCGACAGGACGGCATGCCCGACCCCATCTCTTCAAATAGCTCTCAGCCCCCGAACGTTGGCAGCGACCCAACCCTGGACGACGCCGGCCGAGTCTGCCGCAGCGACGCTCCAAACAGCTCTGAACCCGAGCTGGGCAGCACCCCGCCCGCCGTCACCAAGCTGCTGAGCACGCTGCCACCTGCCGCCTCCGTCTTGCCGCCTTCCGCGCCCAGCGCGCGGGCGCCTGAGGCACAAAACAGCGCGCAGCGCACGACCGAGCGTGGCGGCATCGCGTCCTACGCGGCAGCCGGCGTCACCGGTGGCGCTCGTGATGCCCTCTACGCCGGTGTTGCGGCGCTCAAAGGGCGCGACACGAAGACCGGCATCGAGGTCGAAGTCTTCAGCACCTCCGCGCAGGTCGGCGGCGAAAACGAGGCGCAGGCCGGTCTGGCGCGCCTGGGCATCTCGGGCAGCTGCGGCAGCGTCACGACCGAGTTCCTCACGGCTCGCGCCCACGGCGGCGCTCACAACGACGACGGTAGTACCGGCATCAACGCCGGCGCGCTCGCCACGGGCGCTGGCATCGAAGGCACGCTGAGCTCGGCCGCCGAGAGCGTAACGGCGGGCCTGTCACTGAGCGTCGGATTGGCCGGCAGCATCGGCCTGCGCGACGCCAATCACGACAACTTGCCGGAGCTGTGCGTCAAAGGCTCCGTCGGCTTCGTCACGCTGGGCGTTTGCGTGGAGCTGGTGCCATGACTGCCGAACGCATTCAGCTTCATTCCGGCTTCGGACGCGCGCTCTTCCGCTTCGTCTCCTACTGGTTCTGGTTCTTCTGCGCGGATGCCTTCGTCCTTTGCGGCTGGTGCGTCTACCAGCACCATTTCGGTCCGGCCTGCTTGCTCATTCCTAGCCAAGCCGCGGGCATGTTCTTCCTCTCGCGCTGGGCGCGTCGCAACGCAACCGGCGTGTTCGCAACCGAAGCCGGTCTCGAGCTCACCCTCGGCTCTCGCACCATCCCCTGGCGTTTGGTGGCGAAGGCCGAATACCTCGCGCTCTTCAGCAGTCTCATCCCCGTCTATCGCATCAGCTTCGTGAGCGACCTGCCTCCCCTCACCTTCTACGCCTGCGAAGACGTCGAACGCATCGTGGCGCGCTTTTCGACGCAACCAGCCCCCTCCGCCGGCCGAAGAGTGAGCGCGTGAGCGCGCAGCATGCGGCTGCCGCTCGGACCCAGTCTTGTCAGGGGGTAAGAGAGTGCCAGAACCGATTCAGAGCGTGGGAACCAACATGTGTCAGTTCGATGAGTCGTACGAAGCGGGCGAAACTGCGCTGCCCGCCGCGCCGGCGACCCGCGCCTCGCCAACAGCCGAAGCTACCGAGCCGGCGCCCGACGCCGGGGCAGTTCGGAAACTGGTGAACGCCAGCTCGCCCGCCGCCTCGCCCGCCGCGCAGTGCCTCGACCAGGCGGCGGATGTAGTTAGAACGGGAGGACAGCTGCTGGCGGCGGCCGCCGCAGTCGTGGCTTCGGGCCCCAGCGTGCTCGGCCTGGCCGTCACCGGCGCGGCGTACCTCGGCGTTTCGGCCGCATTCGGCGCCAGCATCGCCAAGCTCGAAAACTGCGAACACGAGGCAGCCGCCAAGCTCAAAGCGCAGTAGATTGCCGCAAGCTTCGCAATCTTGGCCGGCAATAAGCATCGTCACCTCCGCGCGCGCTGGCTGCGCCGCCTGCTGCTCGCCAGTTTGCTGCTGGGCGCGCTCGGCGCCGCGTGGGGGTGCTGGCTCGAGCCGCAGCGGCTCGTCGTGATCGAGAGCGCGCTCGAGCTGCCCAACTGGCTGCCCTTCACCCGCTCCTCGATGGCGTGCGCCGCGTTCACGATCAGGTTGAGAACGACCCGATTGATTTCGCCGACGCAGCAAGTGATGGGCGGCAGCTCCTCGAAGTTGGTTTCGACGTCCGCGACATACCTGTACTCGTTGCAGGTGATGTTCAAGGTGCTTTGAATGGCGTGATTCAAATCGACCGAAGACATTTCCATTTGGGCGGGGTGCGCAAATTCCTTCATCGAGCTGACGATTGTGGCCACTCTTTTCAAGCCATCGACGCACGAGTCGAATGCGCCCGGCATGCGCCGATGTAGATACGGCAGATCGGCTTCGCTTCGGCCTGGTCGACTTTGTGCAGCGCTGCCTCGAGCTCCGGCGTCTTGGGGCCTGCGTCAACGAGCTGCCGCACGGACTGCGACGCCTCGACGACTCGAAACACGTCAGCCGTGGCCTCCCGGAGAAACTGCGTACTGTGGCTCACGAACTGAATCGGTGTGTCAATCTCGTGTGCGATTCCGGCGGCGAGCGTTCCGACCGCCGCCATCCGCTGCGCCGCGACCACCTCGCCCTGCGTGCGCTTGAGCTCAGTGACGTCTTGCGAGATGACCACGGCACCAACGATTTGGTCCAAGCTCCGCAAGGGCCCGATGTGAGAAGCGTACCAATGCGGCGTACCGTCCTTGGCCGTCAGCTGAGACTCGAGAACCTCTTGCCCACCGCGGTGGGGCCGGACGCAGGAGGGGCAAGGCTCACGAGCTGAGCCAACGGCCGCCCGCCCGAGGTCTTGCGTCCCAGAGCCCCAAACCCGCGCGGCTGGCCTCAGTGCACTTCGAATTCAGCGGTCACGACTGCCATCACGTCCTTTTCGAGGGTCGTCTTGTCGTTGTTGCCTTCTGCCGACACGGCGGTGGCAAACTTTTGATTCACCTGCATCACTCCCATGCGGCCCGTGATGAGCTTACCCAGGGCAGAGTTGGTGTTGACGGCGATCTGCTCTGCGCGCAGTCGCGCGTCCTTCGAGGCTTCGGCCAACATCTGAATCTTGAGCGGCGCAAGCTTGGTATAGACGTAAAGCGGCGGACTAGACTGCACGTACACGCCGCGATCCAAAAGCTGCGTCACCTCGCGCGAAATCTGCTCGACCTTGGCGATGTCGGCGGACTCCACTTCCACGTCTTGGTGCGCGACGTAAGCAGCGATCAGCGCCTCTTGCTCGATGCCCTCTTGCGTGCGCGGATGCACCTCGGTGATTGACGCGGCAGAGACGGTGACCTGCGCTTCGGTCATACCGCGCGCCTTGATGAATTCGACCAGCGTCGGCACGTCGGCCGCGAGCTTCTTGTAGGCCTCGGTGAGCTGCGGATTTTGCGAGCGCACCGTGGCGCGCCACACGATCAAATCCGAACGAATGCGGCGCGTGGCCGAGCCGGTCACCGTGATGCGCTTTTCTTGGTGCCGAATGCGAAATGACTCGACCAAGCCGGCGCTCAGAATCGCCGCCGTAACCGCAATAGCGACGCCAATCACTAGCGACCGAGCGAGCCCAAACAGCGCCGTGCGTTGCGAACCGTGGTCGACCACGCGCGCCAAGCTACCACAACGCCGGCTCCCCGCCCCCACGCTCCTCATCACCTTCCCGCTCACCAAAGACTTGGGCACCGAGCTCTAGCGAGTGAGCGTCGCCGACGGAGCCCCACCGCCTCGCCCCGAATGACTTCGCGCCGGCTCGGAAACGCTCCGCTCCAAGAACTGCGGCGCAGCGCTGCGACGGGGCGGTGCATAGGAACAAGCCGCAAGCGCGCACTGGCAGAGGGCAATGGCTGCGACCGTGCCGCGCATCAATTGCCCTCGCCGTCAGCACCGGCAGCCAAGGCCCCAGCCGCGTTGCTATCGTTCTGAGCGTACTACCTGAGGGGGGCCGACAATCTCGCTCGCGTCTCCCGCCAGCTGCCGCTCCGCCTGCGGCCCAGAGCCGTGAAGTCGCTCAGCCTGTTCGATTTCGGACAGCGCCCTGTCTAGCGGGCCGGACATCGAAATCGTTGAGGATTTCCTGTCCGATTTCGAACGCTGATCCGCGCGGTGAAACGCTTCGGCGACGAGGGCTACAAAACACGAACGCCCCGCAACGTCACCGCCGCGAGGCGTCTCGTTTCGTAGCTCGCGGCTATTTACGCGCAGCAGCTTCCTTCGCCAGCTGCTCCTTGTACTTCTTGATCATCTCTTCCTGTTCCTGCTTCGGAACGGGCGCGTACTTGGCGAATTCCATCGTGTACTGGCCTTTGCCTTGCGTCGCCGAGCGGAGATCAGTCGAGTAGCCGAACATCGAGTTCAGCGGGACTTCGGCGGTGATGGTGACGTTTTCGTCGCTCTTGGTTTCGAGGATGACGCCGCGGCGTTGGTTGACTTGGCCGACGACGGAACCTTGGAACTCGATGGGGGCTTCGACTTCGACCTTCATGATTGGCTCGAGAATCGTGGGTTTTGCACCCGAGTACGCTTCGCGGAAGCCCATCCAGGCGGCGGTTTTGAACGCCATTTCGGAGGAGTCGACGGCGTGCGAGGCGCCGTCGTTGATGACGCAGCGGACGCCCACGACCGGGAAGCCGATCAGCGAGCCCTTGCGGACGCCTTCCTTGAAGCCCTTGTCGCAAGCTGGGATGAACTCGCGCGGAATCGAGCCGCCCGTCACGTCGTCGACGAACTCGTAGGTTTCGACGGAGTCGGCGGGCAACGGCTCGATGTAGCCGCCGATCTTGGCGTATTGGCCAGAGCCACCGGTCTGCTTCTTGTGCGTGTACGCGATTTCCGATTTTTGCGTGATGGTCTCGCGGTACGCCACCTGTGGCTTGCCGGCGATCACCTCGCAGCCGTATTCGCGGCGCATGCGCTCCATGTAGATGTCGAGGTGGAGCTCGCCCATGCCGCTGATGATGGTCTCTTGCGACTCTTCATCCTGCGACACGCGGAAGGTCGGATCTTCCTTGGTGAAGCGGTTCAGCGCCTTGCTGAAGTTGGTCTCTGCGCTGCGATCCTTCGGCCGCACCGCCAGCGAGATGACCGCCGCCGGCACGTGCATCGACGTCAGGGTGACGTTCTGCTTGCCGTCGGTGAAGGTCTCGCCGGAGCTGGCCTCGACGCCGTAGAAGGCGACGATGTCACCGGCCTCGGCGGTCTGAATCTCTTCGCGGTCGTCCGAGTGCATGCGGAACATGCGCGGCACGCGCACTTTTCGCTTCTCGTTCGAGATGTTGTAGATGGTGTCGCCCGACGTGATCGAGCCCTGGTACACGCGGAAGTACGTCAGCTGTCCGTACTTGTCCTGCTGCAGCTTGAACGCCAGGCCGACGAACGGCTTGGTGGGATCGGACTCGATCACGATCTTCTCTTCGTTCTTGTCCTGATCGTGGCCTTCGTTCAAGACCTCGGTCGGGTTGGGCAAGAAGTCGAGCACGCCGTCGAGCAAGAGCTGCACGCCCTTGTTCTTGACGGCCGAGCCGCACATGACCGGCGTCATCTTCAGCGCGAGCGTGGCGCGACGAATGGCGGCCTTCAGCTCCTCGTTGGTCACGGGCTCTTCAGCCAGGAACTTCTCGGCTAGCGTGTCGTCGACGTCAGCGACCTTCTCGACCATCAGCGCGCGAGCCGTTTTGACCTGCTCCACGTACTCGGCCGGCGGATCTTCTTCGCGGATCTTCTCGCCGTCGTCGCCGTCGAAGTAATAGGCCTTGCCGCCGATGGCGTCGATGATGCCGATGAACTTGTCTTCGGCGCCGATCGGCACCTGCAGGCACACCGGGTGGTGGCCCAGCTTCTCTTTGAGCATCGTCGCGACGCGCTCGTAGTTGGCACCCGGGTTGTCCATCTTGTTGACGTAGGCGATGCGCGGCACGTGGTAGCGCTTCATCTGGCGGTCGACGGTGATCGACTGACTTTGCACGCCCTTGCCGGAGTCGAGCACCAAGATCGCGCCGTCGAGCACGCGCAGCGCGCGCTCCACCTCGATGGTGAAGTCGACGTGTCCGGGCGTGTCGATGATGTTGATGTTGTACTCTTCGAGGTTGCCCTTCGAGCCCTTCCACACGCAGTAGGTCGCGGCGGACTGGATGGTGATGCCCTTCTCGCGCTCGAGATCCATCGAGTCCATCTTGGCGCCGACGCCGTCTTTGCCGCGCACCTCGTGAATCGCGTGGATGCGACCCGTGTAGAACAAGATGCGCTCGGTGAGCGTCGTCTTGCCCGAGTCGATGTGGGCGGAGATGCCGATGTTACGGATGCGGTCGAGGGGGATGCGGGTTGCCACGGGTTCTTCTCGAGGTTTTGGGGGAAACGCTGGACGTTTCGGCCAAGCGCCGGGCGCCTCTTAGCACATGCGCGCCCAGAACCAACCAACCCGCGCCCGAAGCCGATTTGCTCCGTAAATTCATGGGGCTGCCGCGCCGCAGCCCGCCTCGCAGAAACTTCCGTGCCGGCCCCAGGTGAAGCCGGACGCCCACGGCTCGCTCGACTCGGCGCACACGGTCTGGCCGGCTGGCGCGCGCGGGTCGTTCATGTCGACGCAATCGAACGGATTGTCGGGGTAAGCGTTGATGGCCAGGCACTGGGCCGCGCTTTGGCAGAGCACGAAGCAGTGTGAGCGGTCGCCGAAGGAGCCGGCGCAGGCGCTGCCGCTCGGGCAGTCGGCACTGGTCGAGCAGTGGCGTCTGACGACGACGTTCGCGAACTTGCCGTCGCGCGACGCCGTGATGAGCCCGGCCGTCTCGAGCTCTTTCAGATGATGCGAGAGCGTGGCCGGCGCGATGTCCTGCTTCTCGAGGATCACCCGACAGGCCAGCGCGCCCGAGCACGCCCCGATGTCTCAAAATCTGCAGCCGCCGCGGCTCCGCCAAGGCCCGCGCGATGCGCGTCACCTCGCGCTCACTCAGCTTCACGGCTTTGGCGCTCGCCACCTGCTCAACTTTCGCCGTGGCGGCCGACAAGCAAGGCCCCCGGCCAGGCTGCCAGGCGCAGTCAACCTCGCAGAAGCCCTGCGACGCCCCAGGCCGACCCGCTAGACTCGCCCCGCTCATGCTTCGACGTCGCTACGCCATCTTGATCGGCGCGCTGTTTTCGCTGGCAGCCTTTGCCGTCGGCTTCGTGAACGACGATTTGGTGCAGCGACTTTGGCTCGAAGGCAAGGTTCCCGACTACACGCCCTCGCCGCTGGGCCTTTACGAATTCACGGGTGCGCGCTCGCGCGACTGGCTGGTCGCACGGCAGTACGTGCCGTGGTTCACCGATCCGGCCTGGGGACTGCGTTTCTTTCGGCCGCTGTCCAGCCTGTCGTTGGCCGTCGATCATTGGCTGGCCGGTCGTAGCGCGCTGCTGGCGCACGCGCAGTCACTCGTTTGGTTCTTGCTGTTGGCGAGCGCCGTCGTGACGCTGCACAAGCGCTGGCTGCCTCGACGCGCCGCAGCGTTGGCGAGCGTCGTTTACGTGCTGGCCGGCGGCCAGGGCATGAGCGTGGCCTGGATCGCCTCGCGCCATGTGCTGGTCGGTGGCGCGCTGGGAGCCATGTCGCTTTGGGCCTACGCACGCGCGCGCGAAGAGAACTGGAGCGCGGGCAGCTGGCTTGCCCCGGCGCTATTCACGCTGGCGCTCTGCGGAAGCGAAATAGCGCTCGGCGTTGCGGGGTTCGTCGTGCTCTACGAGCTCGTGGCGCGTCGCGAGGCGCTCGCGCTGCGGTTGCGCGCCGCGGCTCCGATTGTCGCCGTGACCTTGATGTACGTGGGGCTGTACGCGGCGCTCGGCTTCGGCGCGCACGGCTCGGCCGCCTACGTCTCGCCGTTCGCCGATCCGCTTGCTTTTTTCGCGGCAGCGAGCACGCGCGTGCCGCAACTGGCGGCCGAATTGTACGCGGCCTTGCCGTCCATGCTGGGCAGCGCCTTGCCCGCGAAGGGCGGCGTCATTTTCGCGTTGCTGGGGGCGATCGCGACTGGCGGCGTGGCAGCGCTTTTGCACGCTTGTCGCAACCAGCACGCTCCTGAGCTGCAACGCCGACTCTGGTTCCTGGGGCTGAGCTCGGTGGTGAGCCTTTTGCCGATGGCGGGCGGCTTCGTCGGCGGGCGCATGTTGCCGCTGTCGTCGCTCGGCGCGACAGGCGTGCTCGGCACGTTGCTCGACACGCTACTGAAGCGATTTTCGGCGCGCCACGGAGCGCGCCGCATCGGAGTCGGGGCGCTGCTGGCTGTGGTGGCTTTGCCGCATCTGCTGCTCGCGCCGCTCGTCCGGCTTGGCCTGCCTTTGATGTTCCGGCAAATGGAGCGAGCCGAGCGTGAGCTGGCAGAGCGCGCCGAGCTCGATGGTTGTGCCACGGGCAGCACCGCCTACCTGCTGACCGGCAGCGATCCGACGCTGGCCATGTACGGCGGCGTCGCGCTCGGCTTTTTCCAGCCCCAGCGCGCGTCGCGCTTGCGCGGCTTCACGCCGCTGTCGATGGCACCAAACGACCAGCGACTCGAGCGCGTCGCAGACGACACCTTCGAGCTGATGACGCTCGGTGCTCGTAGCATGTCGACGTTCGAGGCCGTGTACCGCCGAGCACCCTTTCGCTCCGGCGAGCACGTGCACACCAGCGAGCTCGAAGCCGAGGTGCTCACGGCGGCGGGCGGCATGCCCACGCGCGTGCGCTTCCGTTTCGAAGGCGGCGCGGCCCGCGCCTGCCTGTTGCGTTGGCACAGCGGGGCGCTGCGTCACGTCGAGCTCGAAACCGGCCAAACGCTGGCTTTGCCTCACGAGCCGGGTCCGACCGGTTTCTGAACCTCAACCTAACCAGCCGCCGCCCAGCAGCCGCGCGATCAAGCGTAAGGTTTCGAGCCGGGCCAGCGGCGACGAATCAATCAGCTCTTCGACCGTGAAACGCTCGTTTGCGTTCGAGAGCAAGAAGGCTTCGTGCGGTGACAGGTTGTGCAGCTGTCCTGAGGGCGGCGGGCTGCCGCGCAAGCGGCGCCCGCGATCACCGATGCGGGCTTCGAGCACCTCAGTCAGCAGCTTGCGCGTCGTCGCCAGCGCCGGCTGCGTCTGCTCGTAAGGCATGCGCTCGGCCGTTGCCAAGGCCAGCTCGACCAGCTCGGCGGCTTGCAAGATCTCGCCCTTGGCGTACATGCGTTCGACCCGGCCGAGCAGTCCGTGGAAGCGATCGAGCGGCGAGAGGCCCCGCACCGTCGGCGCCTTGCGGGGCGGCGTGCGCTGCCGCAGGCGCGAGTTGGTGCGGTCGCCGCGCGAGCGCTTGGCGCCGGGCGGCGACTTCTCGCTCGGGCTTCGCCGCGACTCGGGCGACAGCACGCTCGGGTCACTGGTCAGGCGCAGCGTCGCCGCCGTTGCGGCAGGCCCGGGCGGCAATGACACCCCCGCCGCATGCGCCAGCGCCGCAGCCAGCGCGTCGATGGTCTCGAAGCGCTGCTCGGGCAACTTGGACATGGCGCGAGCCACGACGCTCGACACTCGCTCGGGCAGGCCCGGCACGAGTAGCGACAACTTCGGAGCCGGATCCGCAATGACCTGGCTTAGGATCTGCGCCTCGCTCGTGCCGATGAACGGCACGCGGCCCGAAAGCATTTCGTACACGATGACCGCCAAGGAATATTGATCGCTGCGGTGATCGGCGCTGGCTGCTTTGCCCAGTGCGAGCTCGGGCGACATGTAGTCGGGCGTACCCATCACGTCGTGCTCACCGGTCAGACCCTGCCCGGTGTGTGGGCGCTTGCTGATGCCGAAATCGAGCAATTTGACCCACACACCTTGGCCCGGCATGTCGGTTAAGAACATATTGGCGGGCTTCAAATCGCGATGCACGATGGCCGCGCCGTGCACCGCGCCGAGCGCCGCGGCGGTCTGCACCGCGATCCGCACCGCCACGTCCAGCGGCAACGCCCGCACACGCTCCAGCCGCGCCGCCAGGCTTTCGCCGCCCAATAGCTCCATCACCAAGTACGGCTGCTGCTCTTCGGTCATGTCGAAGTCGATGACCTGCACGATGTGCGGATGCGTGAGCTGCGCGACAATCTCCGCCTCGTGCCGAAAGCGCGCCAGCGCGTATTCATCGCGCGCCAAATGGCGGGGCAGCACCTTCACCGCCACGCGACTCTTCAGTCGCAAATGCTCGGCCTCGAACACCAGCCCCATGCCACCCCGATCGAGCAGCCGGGTGATGCGATACGTCGCCCTGAGCGTGCGCCCCAACAGCGGATGCTCATCGGAAGAGGCTTCCCGCGTCCCGGTATTCATTTCAGGCCCTCAACCAAAGACAATACGCCAGTTCAGATGTCGCCGTCGTTTCGGGCTGGTGCAGAAAGTATCGGTCCTACGTGCGGCGTCCATGCAATTTTCCGCCCAACGCGGGGCTTGCCAATCCGTTCCAGCAGCGCTGCTGGGTTATCTTGGGGGCGATGGCCGAGCTGGCGCCTGGGCAGCGCGTCGCCGTGGTCATCCGCGCTTGCGCAGGCTCACAGCGTGCACAGGCCCAAGACGCAGCCGAGCAGGCCGCACGTGTTGCCGCAGCTGCCGCAGTTGTCCTTGTCGGTCATCTTGTTGACGCATTGGCTGCCGCACTGCGCGAGACCGGCGTTGCACTGCACCCCGCACTGACTGTTGAGGCAGGTGGCGGTACCGTTCGTGGCCGACGGGCAGACGTGTCCGCATTGGCCGCAGTTGCTGACGTCGCCCTTGGTGTCGACGCAGCCGTCGCCGCACGGCACGAAACCCGCGGCGCACTGAAAGGAACAGACTCCGCCGTTGCAGCGCGGCGCCGCGTTGGCCGGCGCCGCGCAAATCTTGGCGCAGTTTCCGCAGTTCGACGTATCCGCAAGCAGGTCGACGCACGAACCGCTGCACGCCGTCTTGCTGCCGCAGTCCGTCGCGCAGACCCCAGCCTGGCAGACCTGAGTGGCGCTGCAAACGGTCGTGCACTTGCCGCAATGATCGCGGCTCGATCCGAGATCCACGCATTTGCCGCCGCAGGGACTGTAGCCCGCGTTGCAGACGACGCCGCAGCCGCCGCCCTGGCATACGGGCGCGCCGTTGGCGGTCGCCGTACAGACGTTACCGCAGCCGCCGCAGTTTTGTGTATCGTCCGCCAAGTGCGCGCACGCGGCGCCGCAAGACATATAGCCGCTTTCGCACGCCAGCTTGCAGGTCGAACCGCTGCACAACGGCGCGCCGTGCGCAACGCCCGGACACGCCTTGGCGCAAGCACCGCAGTTTGCGGGATCGCTCGTGAGGTCGAGGCAGGCGCCGCCGCAAGCGCGCGTCCCTCCTGAACAATCCGTGGTGCATTTGCCGGCGTTGCACACCTCTTGGGCCTTGCAAACGTGATCGCACGCGCCGCAGTTCTGCGGGTCGCTGCTGATTGTGACGCAAGGCGCTGCTCGACTCGAACCCGCTGCGCCGCTACATTCGGCGTAGCCCTGATCGCAGACGATACGGCAGGCGCCGTTTTGGCAAGCCGCCTTGCCGTTGGCCGGCGCGTCGCAAACGTTGCCGCACTTGCTACAGTTGGCGGCGCTGGTCTGCAGGTCGACACAGGCGCCGTCACATTTTTCGAGCCCCGCGGCGCAGTCGAAATCGCAGCGCGAGCCCACGCACGATGCCGTGCCATCGAGCGGGCTCGGGCAGCGCTTGCCACAGCCACCGCAGTCCTCGGGGTTGGCCGTGGTGTCCACGCAAGCCGCGGCACAGTTGGTCAGATGTGCCGCGCAAGCGTTGGAGCAGACGCCGGCAGAGCAGACTTGGCTGGGGTCGCAGACTTTGTCGCAGGCCCCGCAGTGGCCCGGGTCCAGGCTTTTGTCGACGCAAGCGCCCGCGCAATCCGTGAATGGCGCGTGACAGGCGCTCTGGCAGACCCCGGCCTGACAACTGGCAGTGCCGCCGTCCGTCGCGGGGCAAGTTTGCCCACAGCCGCCGCAGTTTTGTGGATCAGCGTCGAGCGCGACGCAGACGCCGCCGCACGCCGAGTACGGCGGGTCACACACGAAATTGCAGTTGTTCTTGGCGCACACGGCCGCCCCGTGCGGCGGCGCGCTGCAGCTGGTCTGGCAGCCGCCGCAGTTGTCGGCATCTTTCGCGAGCGTGACGCACGCGCCGGCGCACACCGTCTCGCCCTCTTGGCAGTCGCCCGGGGCGGTCGGCGTTTCCGAGCGCAGGCAGCGCTTCGTGTCCGGGTCGCAAACGTATCCCGTCAGGCAGCGCTGCTCGGCGTCGCAGGGTAAGCCGTTAGGATCGCTCGTCAGGTCGGACGCGCAGGCGCTCGCGACCAACGCCAAGCCGAACAGCGCGCTCAGTAGCCGACCGGTCACTCGAAGCTCCCGTTGGCGCTCAGCCCGCAGCCGCTCGCTGCGCAGCGCACGGCCAGCTGTGCGCCGTGTTTCCGCGGCGCGTTGAGCACGAAAAACACACCACCGGTGACGAGCAGCGCGCCCCCGACTCCAGCCAAGACGCGGGCGGTGGTCTGCCGGCTCTGCATGGCGTCGAAGTGTGCCGGGTACTCGAGCTGTGTCCCCTTTTTGGCGGCGGACTCGGCCGAGCGCCGACCCAGCTCGAAGCCGAGCGCTCCGAGCAAGCTGGCCCCGCCCGCGCCGAGCGCGATCCAGGGCGCGGGCCCGAACGGGCGCACGCCGCGCTCGACCTGGCCTGACGATTGGCTCGGCGACCCAGCCGCGGCCGGCTTCGGCCGTTGCACAGGCAACCCTTCGAGCCTCAGCTCGACATCTCGAGGCGTGCGAGCGTCGAGCACGACGTCAGCCTCCGCCACCCGATAGCCGATGAGCTCGAGCCGCAGGTGGTGGACACCTGGCGCAAGCTCGGTGGTGAGCGGCGCCGTGCCCAAGGCTTGCTCATCGATGCGCACGACGGCGCCTGCGGGCGTAGAGATCACGGTCAGCTGCTGCACGCCGCGTTGAGCCAACGTCGCGCCCAAGGCGGCCACCCGCGCCTGCACTTCGGCGGCGTTCGTCGCTTGCGGCTCGCGGCGCAGGTAGTCACGATACCAACGCAGGGCCGAGGAAGGATTGTCGAGGTGCTCGAACGCGCGCGCAATGTTGAACGACAGCGCAGCGCTCGGCTGGATGCCATCGGCCTGCAGAAACGCTGCTACTGCCTCGGTGTAGCGATGCTCTCCGAACGCCTTCACGCCCTCGTCGAATTTGACTTTGGCTTCGCCGCGGCGAGCTTCAGCGGCTGCCTCCGAGCTCGGCGCGTCGGCGCGCGCAACCGACACCGGCCCCAGACCGAGCGCCGCGCTGAGCGCGACACACAGCACGGGCAGTCTTCGTCGCAGCAGCGCGAGCCCGTCGGACACGTCAATAAGCTTGCAGCAATTCGCGCGTTTCGTCGTGAACATCTCGACCAGGCTTGGGGGCCGAAGGCACCTTCGTGGCATCGGGCGGCGCCTTGCCATCGTGCCGCTTCGGTTCGCGTTCTCTGACTGGGGCAGAATGGATCGCGCTCGGCTGAGGCGATGCTGCAGGTTTCGCTGAGGCCACGTCGGCGGATGCTACGTCGGCGGATGCTACGTCGATCGGCTGCGCCGCCGTCGATGCAATGCCGCTAGGCCTTGGCGGCTCTGCACTCGGAGATTTTTGCACGGTTGTGGCCCGCACAGAGCCCAAGACTGGCCCCGTAACCGCATGACCCTCGAGCGAAGACTTGCCAAGCAATCCCCAGGCCACCCCGCCCCCGATCGCGAGCACCGCTGCCGCGAGCAGCCAAAGCGGCGGGCGGCGTGAAACAGGCCCCGCGGCGTCGGGTGAGCGCTGACGTTGCTGACGAACCCCTGTGCTCGAATGCCCCGCTGAGACCAGGGTACCGCCGTCCGACACGGGCAGCGGCCCAGCGGGCTCAGGCGGGAGCTGAGCCATGGGCTGCGGTGGTTTTTGTGCGACGCGCGTGATCCAGCGTGGCCCGAGCGGAGACCCGCAGACGTCCTCGGTGACGCCGCGGTCGATCAGCCAACGTGCTAGCTCCCGCCCGAGCTCTTGCATCGAGCTGGCACGCTCAGTGCGATCTTTCGCCAGCCCCCACAAGATCAGCTCCGCCAGTCCGTGGTCGAGGTCGTCGCCGATCGGCAGCGGCTTGGGTTTGTCCTCGACGATGGCTCGCATCAAGGCGTTGTAGTTATCGCCTTCGAACGGCGTGGCGCCCGTGACCGCTTCGTAGAGCGACACCGAGAACGACCAGATGTCCGCGCGGTAGTCGACGTCGCGGCTACCGCGCGCCTGCTCGGGCGACATATAGTTCGGGCTTCCGACCGAGACGCCAGTTTCGGTAAGGCTTCCGCTAGGCTCGGGCGTCGTCAGTTTGGCGATGCCGAAGTCGAGCAGCTTGGGCTGCATACGCTCGCCGTCTTGAGCCAAAAACACGTTGCCCGGCTTCAAGTCGCGGTGAACGATGCCCTTGGCATGCGCCAGCACCAGCGCCTCGGCGATCGGTAGCAGCAGCTGTACGGCGCTCACGGCCGAAAGCCGGCCTCGGTCGAGCAAGTCGGCCAAGTTTTCACCGCCGAGCAGCTCCATCACGATGAAGGGCTCGCCGCTCTCCATCGTATCGATGTCGAAGACGCGGACGATGGCGGGGTGCACCAGGCGCGCCGCCGCCCGCGCCTCCAACTTGAAGCGCTCTACCAACGTCTTCATGTCGGGGCCCGCTCGCAGGAGCTTGACCGCGACTGGTAGATCGAGCTGCAAGTGATGCGCCCACCACACGGCGCCCATGCCACCCTCGCCCAGCAGGCCCTCGAGGCGATACTTGCCGTCGATGACGGAGCCGACGGCGAATGCACCGGCGGTCGACGCGGCGACACCAGTCTCGAGCTCGCCGTCTCCGAAGCGCTTGCCGTCGCTGCCGATGCTCTGCTTCGACGCTAAGCGAGACATGATCACCGCGGGTATAGCAGCAATCCCTTTGAGTTGCCGTGAAGCGGCGCCGAGCGCAGCCGATTTTCGCGTCCGACGCCCGCACACGTACAAGAATGCCGCAGCCTGTCAGCGTCGGCCGCCCGCTCGCCTCCAATGCCTGCAACCAAGGCTGCGCATCGACGACGGTGCCGCCGACCAGGACCTCACCGTCATCGGCAAGTACCTCTTGAAACGCAGCCTCAGTCTCCGATGATGAAGGTCGCGCGCAGAGCGGCGTACAAGACTTGCAGGTTACCGGCGCCGTCGACGCTCGTCGTGCTACCGCCCGAGGTGCTGTCGATGCCGGTCGTGAGTAGGCCCTGCAGGCCGACCTCGCTGCCGAGCGCGAAGTTGCGGCTGAGGTAATAGTCGCCGCCGAAGCCGAGCATGAACGGCACGAAGCTGGCGCCAGCGCTGCTCTCGTCAGCCTGCGTGGTACAGGGTAGGGTGTTGCCGAATTGGTCGACGGGGCACGACTGGCTATTTCCTATCCCAGCTGATAATTCGAAGTTTTTGGCGTCTTTTGCCCACCCTGCCCGGCGACGTTCACGGCCTACTCTGCGCTGGCCCTGCGCTGGCCTATAGACTCAGTGACCGCTAGTCTTGCCCGAAGGGCTCTGACTCAGCCAAAGCTCACTCGATCGAATCGAGGAACGGGCGCCCGACTTTGATCCACGCCAAGCCGTCGCGTATGCGGGAGGCCGATACGAGCTTCACCATCAACAACGACGTCACGAGCAGGCCGAGCGCTACGACGATCAGCACGATCGCCAGCGCCGGTGCGCGGTCGATCAGCGCGATGCCAGCTATGAAACACACCGGCACGCCGAGCCAGCCGAGCAGAATGCCGGTGCGGCGACGCGCAGCGTGCGCGTCGCACAGCGCGATCTCGAAGGTCGCGCTCTTTCTGACAATCATCGCCACGATGGCGTAGATGACCCAGCCGATGCAGATCAGCGCGTAGTAGCCGGGGGGATGCCACCATAGCTTGCGAGCGAGCCGTTGCCGCCCCGGCTGATTGCACACCACGCAGCGCGCCGGAAAGCTGGCACCAAGCACCGGAATCACGATCAAATCACCATCGCGACGCAGCACCTGCTCCGAGCCGTCAAGCCTGCTCACATAGTCGGTCTCGGCGCGCGGAGGCGCATAAGGATTCTGCTCGTCCATCGCGCAAAGCACGCTAGCAGCTTCGAGGCCAGGCTCGAAGCTTGACGCGCCGCCCTGCCCCCAGTGTATCTTCGAAAGCCCGGGCTCGTAATCCGATCGAAAGGATAAAACGCCATGGATCGAAGTGGCGTTCGACGGCGGCGGCGGTTGGATCAATCGGCTGTTGCTCACGGAGCTGCACCCGAACGGCGGCTGCGAAGATCCGAATTTGACCGCCGCGATTCGCGCCTTCATGCGCGTCGTCGACAGCTCCGACGGCGCGGCCCTGCAAGCGGTCGTATCGCCTTTGCGCGGCTTGCTCCTACGCCAAGCGTAAGAAAGCCGCACAGTGACCTTCGCGCCGCCCGAGTCGCGACCCTATTCAGCGCCAACGCGCTCTCGCACTGGAAGGCACGGCCGACGGCTCCGGCGCGCCGATCGTCGGTCGCTTCAAGACGCGGCTCTCATCGTCTTTGCACAAAGTCACAAACCCGCCGCCGACGGCGCCAACGACTGGGTCACCTGGATCGCAGGCCTCGAATACGTCCCACGACAAGCCCTACGTCGCCACGCTGGTCCAGTACCAGTGTGAGATCTGCGAGCGCCCCAACTCGCGCGCGCCCGGACCACGCCCCTCCTGCGCCGCCCCAATGGCTTTGCATGCAAAGTCATTCACGGGCTGCCGCTGCGAGGGCAAAATTAGCCACGGACTTCGAGGACATCCAGGACTCATGTTGGCCCCGGACCGCATGGCTTTGTATGCGAAGTGATTCTGGGACGCGCGGCCAGGGCTCCGGCTCGGCCGGGGTTTGAGGCCGCGGCCGCGACCAGTGTTCGACGGCCCGACCAGCGCGCGAGGCCGTGACGAAGCGGGGGTTCAGGCTTCGATCGACGTCATGCTGTCGGTCACCATGCCGGCGCCGCCGCCGTAGCTGGTGGCCTGGATGCCCTGGCTGCGCACGAGCGAGAGCAGCACCTTCGACGTGTTGTCGCCAGCGGCAGCCACGTGCACGCCCGGGCTCTTGAAGAAGCCGCCCGCGCTGCCAGCGACGAGGATCGGGTAGTCGTCGACGGAGTGCGTGAAGCCGTCGGAGGTGTCGGACGTGACGAGGATGGCACTCTGGTTCAAGACGTTGCTGGTGCCTTCAGTGGCGGCCATGAGGGCTCCCAAGAACACGCCCAGCTGCTTCATCGTCCAGGTCGTCGACATGTCGAT
>Ga0307508_10002537_pt1 | contig 19215 bp, 16 predicted proteins | sample 9_EM_MG_FD_203089 | JGI IMG/M metagenome (GOLD analysis project Ga0307508, IMG submission 203089) | Populus trichocarpa ectomycorrhiza microbial communities from riparian zone in the Pacific Northwest, United States - 9_EM | ecosystem: Host-associated > Plants > Roots > Unclassified | place... | reverse complement strand
CAGCGCTCGGGTGGGCACCAGGCACAGCGCGCGCGCCCGCGTCGACGCCATGGCCGCCGCTGCGACTCGGGTCTTTCCGCTGCCGGTGGGCAAGACCACGAGTCCGCGTTTCTCGGCCAATTGCCAGGCTAGGACGGCGGCCTGTTGGTACGGGCGGAGCTCGACGGAGCGCCACTCGTCCGCTGGCCCGCCCGAGCGTTCACTCTCATCCGTGAGCGGCAAGCGGAGCATGCGCAACGCCTCGACGAGCTCCGCGTAGCGATAGGCGGGCGCTCGGTACAGCTCGACACGCGGGTCCCAAAGCAGGCCAGGGATCGCCTTACGACTGAGGTCGGGAGCTTCAGTCAGCACCAACGTGCCGTGGTCGAAGAGCAGCTTCATCTGGTGCTGCCCGCCATTCGGTCGAAGCCGAGCTGTGGTTGCGGGGAAAAGTCGGCACCCGGCGCCGATTGGTCCCGCGCCTTCTGAGAGCCGGGGTCGGGGCGCATTTCGAGCAACCCGCTCAATCGATGACCGATGGCCACGGCAACAAGGAGAAGACTCGTGCTCAGCCTGAACGAGGGCGGGGAGTGAGCTAAGGTGGCGGGCATGGCCATCTGGTACGATTCCTTTCCGCTCGAGCTGGTCAAGCAGCACAGCCAAGAAACCCTGGTCTCGCATGTGGGTATCGAGTTCGTCGAGGCGGGTGACGACTACGTCACCGCCAGAATGCCCGTCGACGCTCGCACACAGCAGCCGGCTCGCATGCTTCACGGGGGCGCGTCCGTCGTACTCGCCGAGACGCTCGCCTCCTGGGCCTCGACCTTCGTGGTGGATCGCGACAAGCACCACTGCGTGGGCCTGGAGATCAACGCGAACCACGTGCGCGCCGTAGGCTCGGGCTGGGTCATCGGCACCGCGCGCCCCGTTCACTTGGGCCGCTCGACTCACATCTGGGAAGTGCGCATCACGGACGAATCAGCGCGCCTCGTCTGCATCTCGCGCGTCACAATGGCCGTCCTGGCCATGGCGACTCGCTACGGTAACCCGCAGCCTTAGAGTTGCGGTCCAAGTGCGCCCAGCAGAATCCCCTACCGCAATAGGGGTGGAGGCGCCGGGAATTGAAGCGGCTCCCAAGACGTGCTCGAGACTACTCGTTCGGCGGAACGCAGCGAGCCGCAATGACCTTCGGCAAGATCGTGCTGCTGTACGACGGCTGCCTGGTTTGGGGCGTCGCGCCGCCGTAAAACCGCTGGAGCGGCGTTCGATGGCGCTTCACTCCAAGCCCAAGGCCCGTCTCACGCGGCGCTCCGCCTCGATAGCCTCGCCCCGAACGAGCGATGGACGCAGCAGCTCGAGCAGGGGCCCGGCGTAAAGCTCCGCCAATCGCAGCCGCTGCGCCGGCTCGCACATCGATAGCGGCTCGCCACAAAAATCGAAATAGTGCCGCGCCAGGAGCGACAAATCTTGCGCCTGCTGCCGGCGCCTCTTTGCATCTGCCTCGCGAAGGAGCAGCTCGATGCAGCGTGCGATGGAAGTCCAAACACCGTGGTTGATTCCACCCGACAACCAATAGCGAAGCCACCGGCACGGCGCGGGCAAGCGACCGCGAGCGCGCCGTCGCTCGATGCTCTCGACGAGCGAGCGCTGGTCCCAACCAGCCCACTCCCCGGCGACACCAAACAGATTGACGCCCACGACAGGCGTCACCTCATCCCGCCAGACGCGTTGGGCCTGCCGGACGTCGAGGCCGGCATCGACGCAAGCCAGGGCGGTCAGCGGAATGTCATGCCTGGTTTCGGTGTCGAGAAAATGCTCAGCCATGGCCGCCCAAACGGCCACGCAAGCCGGCTCAGCGACGACTTCGTTCATGCAGCCGAGAGCCATCATTGGCGCCCAGGGCTAGGCGGTCAACCACTCGAGCGCGGGCGACGTTGTAGCAAGCCCGAGCAGTTGGAAAAGCGGCCGCGCGTTACCCATCACCGATCTTGCCCAAATGCTGGCGGCGGCCGAGCCAAAGGCACTCGTCGCAGCAAACCGCTTCGCCAGCTGAGAGTTTGGGCTTCGCCGAGGACCCGGGTACGGTCGCACCAATGCGGGCGGGCCTGATAATTTGCCGGTCACATCACCACTCACTCGGGGAAATCATGATGAAAAGCGCGCGCCCTCTGTTTGCTGTGCTGATCTGCGTCCCCCTTCTCAGCGCATCTTGCGGAAAGTCCGAGGATGGCGACGCTGCAGGCAACTCTGGCTCCGGTGGTGCCGCGACGATCAAACCCGGGGAGACGGGCTCTGTCTGCAAGGTGGCGAGCGATTGTTTTTCCGATCTGCAGGGCGGCTCCAACGGGCTTCAGGGCGAGGCGTTGTGCCTCGACCGCGTGCTCGGCGGCTACTGCACGCACACGTGCCAGGCGGACGACGAATGCTGCGCTGCTGCAGGCGAGTGCACGGGCAACCACGCTGAGGTGTGTTCGCCGTTCGAATCCACCGGCATGAAGATGTGCTTTCTGACGTGCGAAGCTGCTGACCTCGCGGCCACTGGCGCGGCGGGCGCAGCTGGTGCCGCCGCCGTCGCGGATGAGCAAGAGTACTGTCAGCGCTTCGCGAACTCTTCGTTCATCTGTCGATCGTCAGGCGGAGGCAAAGAGAACCGCAAAGTCTGTGTCCCGGGAGATTGCGGGACGGGCGCGGCCTGCGCCGGGGATGCCGATTGCTCCGGCGGTTTGACTTGCCTCTCGAGCTTCAAGGGGGGCTACTGTGGCAAGCGGGACTGCGCTGTCAACGCGGACTGCGGCGCGGATGGCGCCTGCGTCAAAGCGGCCGACGGCAAGAACTACTGTTTCAGGACCTGCCAGGCCGCCAGCGACTGCTCGTTCTGTCGCAGCGACGGTTCCTACGCTACCTGTTCCGACCAAGTAGCCTTCGTCGAAACAGGCACGACCGGTTCGGTCTGCGTGCCGCCCAGCTAGTCTTCAGTGGAGGCCGTTGAACAGGAGAACGAGCGGCATGAGGCGATGGATCTTGGCATTCTTGCTAACGTTGAGTTGCGGCTCGAAGGAGCAGCACCGAGACCTAAGCAGCCTAGAGATCCAAGGCTTTCGACGGGCCGAGGTTCGCGGATCACGTTCCAGTCGGGGGCGGCCTTGCGAGAGTCTTTGGCGAAGCGTGCCTCCAATTGGCTGTCGTAGGGCGCGAGCTCACGGCGCGACGCGCAACGGATCTCCCGTGCGCACCGTCAACGTGGCGATGGCAGAGCCAGAGCCCGTTTGGCACTCGGCGCGAAGCTCGAACCTATGACACCAGAGCGCGCGCGGGATAAGTGCGCTCAGAGCGCGGCCATAGATGAGGGTGTTGCGAAACAGGGCCAGCGGACCAGAGATTTCGAGCTCGACACCTTCTGTCCGGCTCTCCGTTAGGGCGTCGAGCCCAGAAATGATGGCCCGCCCGGCTGCCGCCGAAGCGGTGTCGGGTAGCGCCGCGCGTCGGACGTTGCAAATCAGCCCGTGGAGCCGAGCTTGTCTCACGAGCGCGCGCGTGTTGCCTCAGGCTGTGATGCGTATGCCGCGCGCACGCTGCATCCAGCTACTTACAAGACGCAGGTTTGCGTCGAGAGCGATCTTCTCCGGCGAGAGCTCAGCGGGCAGCGCGCACGTCGTGCTCTCGCTGCGCAGGTCGGCGAATAGGGCGGCCTCGAGACTCTCGGCGTCAGTTCCAAGCAGGAACGCTGCGTTTTTGAGGACATCGCCGCGCGGCGCTGCGGCATTCGCCGCCGTGCTGAACGCCGCCCAACGCGCCTCGCGCGGTGGGACAGCAGCCTTCACTCGCGCCTCCGTCAGGCGTTGGAGCACCTCGACCGCCCAGCGCTGCTTGGCTTATGGCGCTGGCATGGTCAATGGCTCCTTGAGGCGCGTAAACAGCTCGCCGCGCTTCGAACCGACACCACGTTCGTATTCGTCGATCAGCGCTCGCAGCCAGGCACGGTCCTTTTCGGTCAAGTAGTGGAGCACGAGCTGGTTGCCTCCCAGCTGCGAGCTAAGCCGAGCGAGCGTGTGCGGCAGCAAGGCCCCGCCTCCTTTCGCTTGCTCGCTTGCCCTCGCTGGTGGCCAAAGTCACCAGCTCATAGACGATGGCCCGCTTGCCTGGGGATGGCCGCAGCAGACGCCCGATGCGTTGAACGTGCTCGCGCTCGCCTTGGGTGCCGCCCACGATGAGTGGCGAACGCCGGGAAGGTAACGGAGTTCGATCGCTGGGTTGGTGACAACAACATTCCCTCGCAGTTCGAGTATGGCAAGGGTTGGTGGGACTACGTGGAGCTCATCCGGCGCTTCGCGTCCAAGCACGCGGTCGAACAAGTGCGGGTCGTAGGCCATTACGTGGTCGACACGCCTCCGCCCGAGGAACGCCTTCCCATGCCGGCCGTGGCGCTCACTCGAGGCGGTGTGCTCGTGGCGCTGAAGTATGATTTTGGCGCCGGCTGCCGATGGCCGCGCGAGTGGACCGTCAGTGTGCAGCGCCCGACTCCGTATCGCGGCCCCACGTTCGGCTTGTTCGACCCTTCGCTCGATCTTCGGCAGGCCGCGGTCGAAGGGTCTCATGCCCGAGTTCGTGTTTGGGCCTTACCGCGAAAATCAGGCCGAATTTACCTGCGAAGTCGTAGATGAGTGGGACGTCGCGATGCTCTTGCGCCTCGTCCTTGTTGAAGCGTGAGATCGCGGTAGACGGCTCCCGCGCGCACGGCCGCGTCGTGATGGAGGACACTGCGCCACTCGCGATCCCTCGTCACGCCTCGGGATTGCCCACGGCCAGGAGCCGAACGTAGTGTGACCAAGGGAGAGGGAAGCGAGCCGCGACGGCGGCCATGCCGCCATGCGTCGCGAAAAGTCCAGACCTCGTCTGGACTTTCGCCGAACCGCGGCGAGCCACGGAACCAGGCGATCGCCCGACGCCTTGGTTGACGTGGAGTATGCCTTCCTCGTCACGGAACCTCGAGATGGTGGGCGCGTCCGCCGCGCGCGTGGAGCTGCTCACTCATTTTGACTTGGTTCCGGGCCTAGGAAATACGTCGAATCCATACTCGTAGTACCCGAGGTCGTCCTGCGTCTCGAGCTTGATCCGGATGCCCATCTGGCGACGTTCGATGCGCATCCCCTTGCAGCGTTGCACCCACGTTCGGGCCACCCGACGAATCCAGTCGAAGATCTCGTCCCAGCGCGTTTCGAGCTGAGTCTCGTCGAAGCGAGCGAGCCCGTGTTCAATCGCGGCCTGCAGTCGTCCAATGTCAACGGCGGAAAGCATAGAACCCCGTCGACAAGTTCGGGCCGCTGATGTGCATCTCGCTCCCCGCGATGCGGGCGACGGCCCCGATAGTGTGTGCGCTGCCCGACTGTCTCGGATCGGTCGGAGGCCGTGGTGCCTTCGGAAGTTTCGGGAGCGGCGGAAACGGCGCCACTTCTCGCGACCTGCTGGCCGTGCGATCGCGAGGGGCCATGGTCTCTAGGTTGCTCTCCAGTTGTCGATATGAAGATCGTATCCCGCTGAGCGCACCTCTTCAAAGAGGATCTCCGAGAGGATATCCGTGTCCAGCAGAACCTTACTCATCGACCGCGCGCAGGTGAGCCGTGCGGCGCGCCTCGTACGCGCGCGAGCAGACTTGGTCGACGAGATCCGGCTCGTCAGCCATCAGGCCGAGCAGCGAGGCAGCGCTGGCGTTCCGACTACCATTCGCGCCTTCGGCGATCGCTCGATCCATGTCCTGCAAGCTCACGGGCCCCACGCCGGGCGGAGGAGTAAGGCGAGCGGCGAGCAGCTCATCAACGCTAAGCGTGTGCGCACGCTCGGCGACAGCTGCCGGCTTCGGCGTATCCTCGGCGGCTTCGTTCGCGGCCTGCTCGATGAGACGCAGGCGCTCTTGAAGCGGAAGCCGCCGAATCGTCGCTAGAATCTCGTCGAGAGCGCCCATCACGCACAGCATAGCGCCGTTTCACGGCCTGCTGCGCGACATGACTGCGCCTGCCCTAAGCGATCACGCAACGGAGGCACCGGGCGCGAAACCCGATTTTTGACGATATTAACTCAATAAATTCCGTAATTTAGGGTGGAGGCGCCGGGAATTGAACCCGGGTCCCAGGGCGTGCTGGAGACGGCGGGCGTGTCGCGCCCGATGCGCGAGCCCGGAGGGGCTGGGCGCGCGGGCCAGGCCTACAGGCCCCACTCGCGGATCAGCTTGGCGTTGCCGTCGGTGGCGTAGCCCTTCTTGAAGATCGCGAAGTCGCCGGAGCGTTTGACGACGCCGTATTCGTTGCGGTCGAGGACGCCGCGCAGCGATTGCTTGGTCTTCGACAGCCTGAGCTCTTTGCTGGAGGCGACGATCCATTCGGCGCCGTGGGGACCTGTGCGCATGGTGTGCAAGATGCGGCGTGACGACAGGTGCGGGCCCACCTTTTCGGTGGCGGCAACGGTGGCGTTTTTGGGAATGTCTTTGATCAGCTCGATCAGCCGCTGGTAACGCTGATCTTCGGCCTCGGTGTAGAAGAACTCGACTTGGTGGAAGCCGCCCTTGAACGAGTTTTCGCGCATGGCGAAAGCGCCGTAGTTGAAGCTGAGCACCGCCGAGGCGCCACACAGCGTGAACAGCGCGGCGCGCTGCCGCAAGGGCCCGCGGTCGGGGCTCTTGCCGATGGCGACCAGCGCCAGCACGCTGGCCATGAACAGGTACGGCGCCCAGTGCATGACGTAGTGGAACGAAAACTGAATCGGCGGGTCGTAGTTGGTCACCAGCAGGGTGAGCAAGATGCCTGGAATCAAGCTCAGCCACAGGTACCAGCGCCGCAGTGGCAGGAAGGCAACCGGCGTCAAAAGGTGCGCCAGATAGATGACCTTCTTCTCGATCGCGAGCTTGGAAATCACGAACAGCGGATTGGTGATCAGGGTCTTGATCACGCTGCGAAAGCCGTGCTCCCCGTCGGCCCAGAACTCTTTGTACATGGTGGGAAACCACCAATCGCCGGCCTCTTCCATGACGTAGAAGCGCAAAAGCAAGAAGTACGAGGTGGAGGTGGTGGCTAGCACCAGGCCCGCGGTGGGGCGGTAGCCGCTGGCCAGCAAGAACATGCCGACGATGGCCAGACCGATCGGCACGTCTTCGCGCATCAGGCAGGCGATGGTCGTGAACACGGCCATCCAGATCCAGCGCTTGGCGTCGGCCGCCCACACCACGCCGAATACGAACAAGGCTGCGATGGGCACGTTCTGGAACTCAGAGAACGTCGCGCCGTGCATCGGGTAGTAGGCCAAGTAGGCCAGGGTCAGGGCGGCGGCGCTCCACTCCGCGAGGTGGCGCCGCGCGAACAAGAACAGCGGCACTGCGCTGCCACCAATCAAGATGGACTGAATGATGAGCAGCGTCTCCGGCCGCGGCACCAGCGCGTAGATGGGCAAAAATAGGTAGTGGCCAAACTTGGCGTGCGCGGCCAGGTACTTGCCCGGATCATCCGGGAAGGCCACGGGACTCTTCAAGAAGTCGCCGTAAAGGCCGCCGTACATGAGGTTGTTGTTGATCGCGAGATCGAAGTTGCCGGTGCGCAGCTTGTAGTGCCAGCGTAGGAGGAAGAACGAGAAAAATGCGGCGTAGCCCAGCGAGGCCGCGATCACGATCACGAGCGGTCCGCGCTTTTTGACGGCGCTCGGCACTTGCTCGATCGTCTGCTGCCAGAAGTCGCGAGCCGCAGCCGGCACCGAGCGCAGAGACAGCAGGAGTAGAGCCTCGAACAACAGGCTCATCAAGATCACGATCGGGAGCAGCGCGTCGTAACGGTTCTGCCAGGGCTTGGCGCGGAACAGTGCCGGCAGTAGCGGCAGCAGAATGCCGGGCACCAGAAACCACAGCCAGCGCTCGAGCTCCGTTTCGCGGCCTCGCTTGCGCAGCCAGGCGAGCAAGCCCATGCCGATGCCGCCACCGACGGCGAGCCCGGCCATCAAGAGCGCGATCATGAGCTTGCGCTCGGGGACGCCGAGCGTATTGTTGATCAGGAAATCGGGGACCCACGCCGACTTGATCGAGAGCTGGGCCCAGCCAGACACGCCGACGCCCAAGAGCGAGCTAATGACGAGGACGCGCGCGTTGACGGCCCAGGGGTGCTGATCGAACAGCGGTGCAGGCTCTTCGAAAGGCGGAGCGGGCGGGCCGAGATCCTGGTCTGACTCCGAGTCGACTTCGTCATCACCCTCGTCGCCCTCGCCCTCGTCGTCGTCGCCTTCGGGCTGGGGCTCGGGGGCGGGCGGCTCTACGGCCGCCGGCAGAGAAGCTTTAGACTCCTCCGTCGACGATTCCTTAGCCGGCTCGGCGGGCGTTTCTGTCGAATCGCCCACTACCTCTTCGTCCTTTTGCCCTGCCATGTCGCCGCCGGGTCTACCACGAGCGCCTCCAGAAAAGACGAGCCACAGCTGCCGTTTGGCGCCGCGGCGCCCAGGTTTCGGGGGTGGTCCGCGCTGGCAGGGTACCGGGCGACCGCGTACGCTTACCGTGAGCATGCTTCGACGACTGCGGCACAGTGCGGCCCTCAGCCTCCTGGTGGTGGGGCTCACGGCGCCGGCGGTCGCCTTCAACCCCGCCGGCAGATCGAAGAAGGCCAAGCCCGAGCAGAAGGGCACTAAGCCCGGTTCCGGCACCAAGCCGGCGGCGGGGGCTCCGCCGCCAGCGGGCGCCAAGCCGGCCTCGGACAAGCCCCCTGCGCGCGCCGCCACCGGCGATAGCGACCACAAAGCCGACGGGCCGAATCGTGAGGCGCTGATCGCCCGCTACCTCGGCATCGTGCTGTCGCAACCAGGCGCTGAGTTTCCGCTCGAGCGCTTGACCGAGCTGTACCGGGAGCGCGACGGCAACCTCGAGAAGTTGGTCGCCGAGCTGAGCGAGCACGTCAACAAAGATGCGGCGGCGTACAGCGCGCTGGTCGCGCTCGGCGGAGTCTACAAGAAGGACGCCCAGCCCGAGCGCGCCATCGCCAGCTTCGAGCAGGCGATCGGCAAGGAGCCGAACAATCCGATTGGCCTACTTGCGCTGGCTCACCTGTATGTCGAGCGCGCTGACAAGGCCGCGGCGCGCTCGCGCTTCGAGCAAGCCTTGCCGCTGCTAAAGGACGCACCGACGCGCGAGCAAGTGCTGCGCACTTTGATGGGGCTCTATCTCGACGACAAAGACTTCGTAAAAGCCAAGCAGGTTCACGAGACGCTGCTCGCGGCGACGCATGGCTCTTTTTTCGTGCGCGCCGAGTTGCCGCGCGAGCTAGCTACGCGCGGCGAGCTCGCGCGCGCCATCACCGAATACGAAGCCGTGGTGCGCGCGGCGGCGGGTGACAACCGCGTGCTAGCGCCGGCGCTGGTCGACTTGGGCCGCACGCTGTCGCAGGCCGGGCGCGATCAAGAGGCCCAGGCCGTGCTGGATCGCGCGCTGAATATCTCGGCCGGCGAGTCCGGCGCGCGGCGGCAAATTCTAGAAGCGCTGTCCGAGATTTACCGGCGTTCGGAGCACTTGCCGCAGCTGGTGGAGCGCCTGGCCAAGCAGACCAACGGCGGCGTCGAAGAGCTCAAGTTGCTGGCGCAGTTGTACGAGGAAACCGGGCAGGTCGAGAAAGCGCTGGCTACGCATCGCCGGGTCTTGGCGCGCGACCCGAAAGAGGTCGGCACGCACCTGCGCGTCGTGCATTTGCTCGAGGTGCGCGGCGAGCTCGATGCCGCCATCTCGGAGTACGACTCGCTGATCAAGAGCGCGCCGCGCAACCCCGACTACGTGTTTCGCCTGACCGAGGCGCTCTTGCAGCGCGGCGACAGAAAGCGCGCGCTGGCCGAGCTGTCTGCGCTCGAGGCGCGCTCGGGCAACGACGAAGAAACGCTCACGGCGCTGGTCGACTTTTACGAGCGCATGGACGAGAAGGACCGCGCGCTGGCACTGCTCACGCGGCTGGCCGGCAGCGGCACCCAAGATCCCGAGCACGTCGTCGAGCTGGGCGCGCGCTATTGGGAGCAAGGCGACAAGAAGCGCGCCGTCTCGACTTGGCAGCGCTTGCGCACGATTTTGCCGGACAAAGCGGAGGGCCTCTTGCGCTTGGGCGAAGTCTACCTCGAACACGACATGTCCCAAGAGGCGCTCGAGACGCTGGCCGAGGCCGTCAAGCGTGAGCCCAAACAGCCCAAGGTGCGACGCGCTTACGCCATCGGCCTCGAGCGCGTGGGCGCTTCCGCCGGGGGCCGCGACGCTCAGCGTCTGGCGTACGAGGAGGCGCGCAAGGTCTGGGATCAGATTCTGCGCGACTCGAGCAGCGACCCCAACGTGGCGCGCGAGGCACGCCAGCACGTCGTGACCCTGCTCAGCCTGACCGGACAATTGGCGCCCAAGCTGGTCGGCCTCGAGCGCAAGCTGGCTGCAGACCCGCCGGATCTCGATGCCGGGCGACTGCTCGCCGAAGCGCACGTGCGGCTGCGGCGCTACGACGACGCCGAGCGCGTGCTGCGCAAGCTGACGCAACTGGCGCCCGGCAACGTCGAAGACTTGACGCGCCTCGAGCGCGTGCTGGTGCTGGGGCACAAGCTCGAGGCGGCGCTCGGCACCTTGGAAAAGCTGGTCAAGCTCGATCCCAAGCGCTCGCGCGAATACTACCAGCGCATGGCCGGTTATGCGGCAGAGCTGTATCAAGACGATCGCGCGCTCGGCTACGCGGCACGCGCCGTCGAGCTCGGGCCCGACGACGCCGACGGCCACAAGAAGCTCGGCGAAATGTACGAAAAGCGGCAAGACGCGGCGCGCGCCGTGGCCGAGTTTCGCTCTGCCATCGCCAAAAACGAGCGGCTGTTCCCCGTCTACTTGGAGCTGGCCGAGCTGCTCGTCGGCCAAGGCCAGCTCGACGAGGCCGACCAGCTGTTTCGGCGCGTCGTGCGTTCGTCGCCGGACGAAGAGCTGGTGTACAAAGCAGCGCGGCTGTCGATGCAGCTGAATTTGGGGCGCGGCACGCTCGAGTCGCTCGAGAAAGATCTGCTGCCGATCGCGCTCGGCAATCCGGAGCGACCGATCTTCCGCCGGCTGCTGGTCGAAGTTTACGGCGCCCTCGCGTATCCGCTGCTGCAGCGCGCGCGCAGCAGCGTGCCGGCCGAAGCCGAAGAGGCGCGCGCGCAGCTGCGTAAATTGGGCGAGCGCGCCGTCAAGCCCCTGCTCGACGCGCTCTCTGATCCGCGAGAGACGCAGCAGCAGGTCGCCATCACCCTGCTCACACACGTCGGCAACAAAGACGCGGCCTCGTCGCTGTTCGCCTACGCCAGCGGTACGGCCGATCCCGAGCTGCGCGCGCGCGCCATGGTGGCGGTGGGCACGCTGCGTGACGCGCGCTTGGAGCAAAAGCTGTCCGACCTGCTCTTGTCGAGCGAGCGCGGTCGGCTCAGCGATAGCGATCCGGTCAGTGTGGCGGCCGCCTGGGCGCTTGCGCGGCTGGGCAGCAAGAGCTCGCTTGCGCCGCTCGAGAAGCTCGCCGCAGGCGACAGCGGCAACCTGCGCGCCCTGGCGATTTTTGGCCTGGGCCGGCTCGGTGACGCGCGGGCGGTGCCGCAGGTACACAAGCTCTTGCAGAGCCCCGACGCGGGCGCGCTGCCACGCGCTGCCGCGGCATTCGCGGCCGGCGCGCTCGGGCTCCGCGCCGAAGCCGACGGCCTGACCGAGCTATCGCGCGATCCGGATCCGAGCGTGCGAGCGCAGGCGATCTTGGCGCTGTCGCGGCTCAAGCTCGAGCCCGCGGCGGCGGCCATCGCCGAGACGCTGACAGAGCCGTCCGCGGAGCTCGGCCGCGCGGCGGCGCGCGCGGCCGTGGTGCTCGTGTCGGGCGTTGCAGCCGCACCCGATGAAGTCTTTCCGGTGCCGGACGGCGCGCTCGACGTGCGGCAAGTGATCGACGCCATCCATCCAGCGCCGCACGAGCCGACGCTCGAGCTTGCGGCGCTTGCCAAGTTGTCGCCGGCGCTGGCACGCGCTGCCGCCGCCGCCGCGGAGTCGTCGCCCTCGCGCGCGCGCGCGCTGGCGGAGGCGCTGTCGCGCGGCTCCGGCCTGATGCTCGGCAGTTTCGAGACCGCAAGCCGCAAGCCGACGTCCGAAGAGCAGGCAGCGGCCCAGCGGCTGCTGGCGGAGGTGGGCGGCAGCGTGGTCGGACCGCTGGCGCGGCTGGCCTCGCACCCCGATCCGGATTTGCGGTTGGTGCCGCTGCCGTTTTTGGTGGGCCGGAGCGAAGACGTCGCCAAGCGCGCGCTCGAAACGCTAACGCGTGACCCGGAACCGTCCGTGCGTCGTGCGGCGCTTTCGGCGCTGGGGCCGGAACAGCGCGAGCTCGCCAAGTCCGTCGCGACGCGGCTCAATCAGGAAGCGGAGTGGCCGCTGCGTGCCACTGGGGCCGAAGCGCTGGGGCGCATGGCCAAGGGCGCGCCCGAGCCTGCCGTCGTCGACGCGCTCACACGGGCCGCCGTGTCCGATCCCTACGCTCTGGTGCGCGAAGCGGCCGCACGGGCCCTGGCCGCGGTGGCTGGAAATGCCGCGCTAACGACGCTGCGGCAGCTGAAAGAGCGCGATCCCGAGCCGCGGCTGCGCGGGCTCGCCGAACGGCTGCTGAAGGAGCTAGAGTAACCGCCCGTTCTTGGCCAAGCTCCAGCGGGAGCTCCGCTGCGTTTCAGCGCCGTTCTGTATGACCTCTCGTGCCGTCCTCTCGCTCGCGCTTTTCGGCGTGCTTTTGACGACCCTGTCGTGTCGCGGCCTCGATCGCTTCGACACGCACGGTGACGCCGCGTTCTGCGGCGACTTGGTGAGTGGGCCGTCGTTTCACGATGGCTTCGTGCCGCTCGGAGAGCCCGCGCAGCTGCGCATGAAGCTCACGCTCGATACGTCGCAGCTCAACAGCGCCGCCGCGAACAACCAAGCCGTGCCCGGTAACACGCTGAGCAGCAACGACGTCGACACTGGTCTGTGCTCGGGGGGTAAGCCTGGGCACGCGCTGTTCGAAGATTCGCCCATGCGCGCGATTCCGCAGGTCGACCACGACGAGATTTCGACCATGACCTTCGGCGAAGGTCACGACGAAGACTTCTTCGCCTGGTTCGACTCGACCTGCCAAGGCACCATGCTGGCGGTCGTGTCGCTGCTACGCAACGGCGACGTCGAGCTCAGGCTGTTCAAACCAGCGCCGCTGCCGGACCCCCTCGCAACACCCGACAAGCGCCCGGGCTTTGCACATTTTTACTTGCGGCGTAGTGATCACGGCTGTGGATTTTAGCCGTCCGTTTACCGTGCTCGGCGTCGAAACGTCGTGCGACGAGACCGCAGCCGCCGTGGTGCGCTCGAACGGCTACGTGCAAAGCGACGTGATCGAGAGTCAGGTGCCGGCTCACGCGCCTTACGGCGGCATCGTGCCGGAGCTGGCCTCGCGCGATCATCTGCGCAACGTGCGGCCGGTGATCGAGACGGCGCTCGAGCGCGCTGGGGTGACGCTCGACGGCATCGATGCCATCGCGGTCACGGCGCGCCCTGGCCTGGCCGGAGCGCTGCACGTGGGAGTGCAGGCTGCGCTCGGGCTGGCTTTCGCGCGCGCGTTGCCGATCGTCGGTGTCGATCATCTGCTCGGGCACATCTGCGCGGCGCACCTGCAGTATCCGGATGCGCCGATCGAGCCGCCCGAGCTGCCGTTTTTGGCTCTGCTCGTCTCCGGCGGGCACACGGCGCTCTATCGGGTCGATGAGCTGGACGTACGGGCCGTGCGCGAGCTGGGAGCGACGCGCGACGACGCCGCCGGCGAGGCCTACGACAAGGTCGGCAAGCTCTTGGGGCTCGGCTATCCGGGCGGCCCCGCCATCGATCGTCTGGCGACGCAAGGCGACGCCACACGCTTCGAGCTGCCTCGCCCCATGAACCAGAAGAGCTCGCTGGAGTTCAGCTTTTCGGGGCTGAAAACCAACGTTGCCAGGTTCGTAGAACAGCACGGCATTCCCGAGCAGGGTCAGCCGCTGTGGGACCTGTGTGCGGCGTTTCAAGAGCGCGTCGTGCAAACCTTGGTCGCCAAGTCGCTGGTCGCGCTCGAGCGCGAAAAGCTCCGCAGCTGGGTGATCGGCGGCGGCGTGGCGGCCAACAGCGGGCTGCGCCGGGCCGCGGGCGAGGCAGCGCGGGCACGCGGAGTGCGTCTGGTCGTACCGGCGCCGCGCGCCTGCACCGACAACGCCGCCATGATCGCCTTCGCCGGCGCGCAGCGGCTACTGCGCGGCGAGAACGACGGGCTCACGGTCGAGGTAAGCCCGCACACCGCGTTGCCGCGCGTGACGCGCAAAGGGCGTGGCGGCCGCGCTCACGACGGCCAGAACATTGCTGCCGGCAGCGCGACCACGAACAGCAGCAGAAAATAGCAACTCAGCAGGTTGAAGCTGAGCGGCTGCAGGCGCCGCTTGAACAGCAGCGCCAGCGTCGGCGCGACCAGGTTCGCGACGTAGATGAACTTGATGGTCGAGTGCTTGCCGGGCAAGAGCCCCGGCCCCGTTTGCCAATACAAGTAGAGCAGCACCCCCGACCCGACCAAACCCAGCAGCACTAGGTCGAGCTCGACTTGCGCGAGCAACGTCGTCAGGCGTGCGCGCAGCTTTTGAGCGCGACTTTCGCCAAGGCTCTGTCGCGAGCGCCGCCCCAAATCCCAAAAGAAGCCTGCGCCCAGTAGCAGCACGATGGGCGGGGTCAAGAGCGCCGCCGCGAGCAGCGTGCGCTTGGGCCAGAGCTTGCCCTCCCGCGTCGGCAGGCCAGAGAAATAGAGCCAATGATCGCCCCAAACCTCCGAGTACAGGATGGTAAAGAAGCTGTTGGCGTGGGGGGTGTTGGAGTAGGCGCTGGTGGTGCCGCCGGCCATCTTGCGGTTCGGCACCTCGAGTAGCTCTTGGGCGTGGAAGGTCGTGAAGTACTCGACGAAGCTGAAGCCGACCTTGCGCTTCTCGAACTTTTCCATGTAGCCATCGCGGTAGGCGTTGGTGATGTGACCCGACGAGCGCCAGCGGTAGACGTACCAGCTACTGCTGAGCACGACGACGATGGCCAAAAGCGCGCCGCCGCGCACGAGCAAGCGCGACCAGCGGAAGCCCTCGAGCCGCACTAGATAAACGAGCAGCGTGGCGGTCAGCACCGCGACGGGCATGATCGAAAAAGGTCGCGTTAGGCCGATGCTGCCGACCGCTATGGCGAAGCCCACGAGCTGCAAAAACGTCAACTTGCCCGCGGCAAAGCGCTCGCGCACCGCCAGCCACACGCAAACCCCGACGGTGACGAGGCAGGTGAAGGCGTTGTCAGGGTGCACCATGGCGCCCAGCTTTTGATAGCCGGGCACGCACAGCAGCAGCAGCGACGCCAAGAACCAGCCGCGGAACCCGCGTAGCAGGCGAGGATAGGCGAAACAGATCCAGCCAACGTAGGTGACGAAAGCGTAGAAGACGTTGGTGTAACGCAGCAGCTGAATCTGCTTTGCCTTGTGGGTCACTTCGTGGGGACCGGGCGGCGACAGCGCGGCTTCGCGCGAAGCGATCGCTTCGTCTTCGCCACCGACGTTGCGCATGTTGCGCTCGACCAGCGGGACGTCGGCCGGACGATGCACGAGCAGCGCCGGCAGGTAGTAAAGCGGCGGATCGTACGACAGCTTACCGGGACGCAAACCCCCGAACAACGCGCGGTCCTGGTGGTGTCCCTGATCGTAGACTTTGCCGTCGAACTCGCAGGCGTTCCACAGCGAGAGCGCGAGCTTGATGCACAAAAATAAGCCAATCAGCAAACGACCGCTCTGCGGGCTTAGCGCCGGTAGACGGAGTGCCTGACGAAGTGCCTGGAGCATCGTGCTGTGTGCTCGGCGAAAGCTCAGGCTTTCGGTCTGCCCGCCGCCAGGATCCAGGGATACGATGTCGTGAGCGTCGTCAGCTCGAATTTTTCCGTGAGCAGCTTGCGGAAGGAAGCCACGCTGAAGTGATTCACGTGCTCGATGTCGTTGCCCAGGCGGCTGACGTTTTTGCCCATGGCCAAGTTGCTGAGCATGAACCACGGCTCGTGCGGCACCGTGAGGATGACGCGCTTGGGTGCCAGGGCCACAATCTGCGCGAGCGCGCGCTCCGGCTCGGTCACGTGCTCCAGCACCTCCGCGCAAATCACCAAGTCGTAGCCGCCGGGCAGCGCGGACAAGTCGTAGATGTTGCCGTGGTGCGCGGCGATGTGCGGAAATTTGGCGCGCAAAAGCTCGAGATCGCTGTCTTGGATGTCGACGCCGGAAAACTTGGTCTTGGGGTGAATGCCCGACAGGTGGCCGGACAAGAAGCCCTCACCGATGCCGATTTCGAGCACGGACTCGGGCGCGCCGCCGTCATGAAAGAGTCTGGTCACTTCGTCGACGAAGCGCTTGATCAGCGCGCGTTTGACCGGGTTTTTGGCGCGATACTTCTGAGTTTGGAACTGGTCGAAATATTCATCACTGATCACGAAGCGATCTCCCGTGGCACTTTCACGCCGCTCGGGCCGGCCCCGGCTACGGCCGCATGGTCCAAGCGGCGTCGCACCACATAGGGCGCCTGCGCTGCGCCCAGATGCACGATCAGCTCCGCGATCAGGCCGGTAGCCAGAATTTGCACGCCTACGACGACGCAAAGCACACCCAAGATGAGCAGCGGCCGCCGCCCGATCTGTTCACCCATGAACCAGATCACGGTCAGGTAAATCAGCACCGCCAAGCCGGCGGCGGTGACCACGGCGCCCACCGCACCGAAGAAGTGCGCCGGCCGGCGTTCGTACTTGAGCAAGAAGAACACCGTGAGCAGATCCATCATGCCGCGGAAAAAGCGCCCGCCGCCGAACTTGCTCTTGCCGAACTTGCGCGCATGATGCTCCACGACTATCTCGCCGATTTTGAAGCGTTTCCAATGCGCTAGCACCGGCACGAAGCGGTGCATCTCGCCGTACAGCCGGAGATTTTTGAGCACCACCGCGCGGTAAGCCTTGAAGCCGCAATTGACGTCGTGCAGGCGTATGCCGGTCAAGCTGCGCACCATGACGTTGAAGACGCGCGACGGAATCACCTTCGAGAAGGGATCGTTTCGCTTCTCTTTGTAGCCCGAGACGAGGTCGAAGCCTTCGTCGAGCTTGGCGAGCAGCCGCGGAATTTCTTTGGGGTCGTCTTGCAGGTCGGCGTCGAGCGTGAACACGACTTCACCGCGCGCTTCGCTAAAGCCGGCGGCGAGCGCCGCGCTCTTACCGAAGTTGCCCTGCAGCTCGAGCAGGTGCACTTCGGGTCGCTCTGCCACCAGCTCTTCGACCACGCGCACCGAGTGGTCGCGGCTGCCGTCGTCGATGAACCAAAGCTCGTAAGTTTCGCCGGGTCGTAGGCAAGTGCGCGCCGCTTGATCGATGCGCTCGGCTAGCTCGCGCAGCGTGGCTTCTTCATCCATGAACGGGATGACGAAAGAGAGCCGTGGCTGCATTTCGGCTCAGGGCATAGCACAAGTTGCGCCAGACCTGTGGATCTCAGCGCCCCGCGTAGTTCGCATCGATCCACTCGCGGTAGGCGCCGGAGCGCACCGCGCTGACCCACGCGGTGTTCTCGGCGTACCAGCGCACGGTCTCGGCGAGCCCGCCGTCCAGCGTGTGCTTCGGCTCCCAGCCGAGCTCGGTCTTGAGCTTCGTGGAGTCGATGGCGTAGCGGCGGTCATGCCCCGGCCGGTCTTTCACGTAACGAATCAGCCCTTCGAGCTCAGCGCGCGGCTTGCGGGTTAGCTCGGAGACCAGCTCGATCAGGCGCTTGATGATGGCGATGTTCGTCCACTCGTTGTTGCCGCCCACGTTGTAGGTCTGGCCGGCCTTGCCGCGCGTCAAGATCACCCACAAGGCCTCGGCGTGATCGTCGACGAACAGCCAGTCGCGGATGTTCAAGCCGTCGCCGTAGACCGGCAGCTCTTTGCCCTCGAACAGGTTCAAGATCATCAGCGGGATCAGCTTCTCGGGGAAGTGATACGGGCCGTAGTTGTTGCTGCAATTCGAAACGGTCGTCGAAATGCCGTAGGTACGCTGGTACGCACGCACCAGGTGATCCGAGGCAGCCTTGGAAGCCGAGTAGGGTGAGCTGGGATCGTAAGGAGTCTGTTCGGTGAACAGACCGGTGTCGCCGAGCGAGCCGTACACTTCGTCGGTCGAGACGTGGTGAAAGTGAATGCCGGGCCGCTTGCGCACGACCTCCAGCAGCGCATACGTGCCGACGATGTTCGTCTGCACGAACACGCCCGGCCCGGAGATGCTGCGGTCGACATGGCTCTCGGCGGCGAAATTCACGACCGTGTCGATGCCGTGCTCTTCGCACAAGCGCTCGACCATTTGTTGATCAGCGATGTCGCCGCGCACCAACGTGTAGCGTGCTTCGTCGACCGCGCCGCGCAAGTTCTCGGGATTGCCGGCGTAGGTCAGCAGGTCCAGGTTCAGGATTTTTCCGCTAAAATCCGGGCGCCTGAACAGCTGGCGAATGAACGCCGAGCCGATGAAGCCGGCGCCGCCGGTGACCAGGAGTGCCCGAGGAGAACGTGCCCCGTTGTTCATTGTTGTTTGCCCAGGCGTGCCTTGAAGTCGGCGAAGCTTTCGGAGACCTGATCGCGAGCCGACAAGATGGGCGAACCGAGCGGCCAGACCACGCCGACCTCCGGATCGTTCCAGCGAAAGCCGCACTCGGTCGCGGCGTCGTAGGGCGCGCTGACTTTGTACTGCACTTCTGCGGTCTCGCTCAGCACGCAGAAGCCGTGTGCGAAGCCGATCGGGATGTAGATCTGACAATGCGCCTCGGCGTCGAGCTCGACGCCGTGCCACTCGCCGAAGCTTTGCGAAGTCGGTCGAATGTCGACGAGCACGTCGAAAATGCGCCCGAGCGTCACGCGCACCAGCTTGGCCTGCCCGGGCGCGGATTGGTAATGCAGACCGCGTAGCGTGCCCTGGCATGACAGCGAATGGTTGTCTTGCACCCACTGCTCGGGCATGCCGGCCTCGCGATAGCGGGCTTGGTTGAAGCTTTCGAAGAAGAAGCCGCGCGGGTCGCGAAACACGCGCGGCCGAATCAGTTTGGCGCCGGCCAGCGGAAGCTCGGTGATTTCCATGATGCTCGGGTAATCGGGCCTTCAAATCTCGTTGGCACATTGCCTCAGGTAGCGGCCGTACTCGCTTTTGCCGTAGCC
>Ga0307508_10002536_pt1 | contig 19219 bp, 17 predicted proteins | sample 9_EM_MG_FD_203089 | JGI IMG/M metagenome (GOLD analysis project Ga0307508, IMG submission 203089) | Populus trichocarpa ectomycorrhiza microbial communities from riparian zone in the Pacific Northwest, United States - 9_EM | ecosystem: Host-associated > Plants > Roots > Unclassified | place... | reverse complement strand
ATTCAAATATAAATGGTGATTATATAGTAGAACCACAGGTAGTGTTGCTGTCGAGTTGAGCAAGTTGAGTCAAGTTGGTAACTCAGACTTAACTCAATCAAAAGAGTTGCAGTGAGTTGTGACTCACAAGTTGAACGAGTCATTGAACAAGTTTGATGTGGCCAATCACATCACGCAATTCCATTATGGTATACAACTTTATAAAGGGTCTAAAGAATTATTAAGGAGCTCAGAGAGGATATCTACTCAACCTTGAGAGATTAACTTCCATGCAGCCTTATCAGTAACTTGACCCTCAATTGTATAATCTTCCTCCTTTGCAACAGAATAATGTTTGGTGAAGTCAAGGTGGTTTTTCTTCAATGCGTGCTTCCAGAATTGCAAGGCTTCAAAGAGTTTCGGGGTAGCACGGTTTTGATGGTCTTCACGTGACTGCTTGCTGGAGGAAAAGATATGTTTGCATGGCACAGTAGATGCTTGAACGGGGAGAATATCAAGGGCAACAGGAAAAAGAAGCGGGTACTTCTTTTCATTGAGCTTTCAGAGAGTCAACAAAATGATAGTAATCCAGAAAATATTGAAGTATGCTCACATCCCAATATTGAACCAATGTCCCAGCACTTATACTACGTGACTCGCACGGTGCACGAAGATAAGCATCTAACTGCTCCTTGGCAATTGCACAGTCCTTTTGGACTTTGGCGGCTTCAAGCACTGCTGGATCTTCATTCGGCATAGGAGGCACATTTGGGTCTGGAAGTGGTGCAGGGGAAATGGGTCTTGGGGATGCAGCAGGTGTCAAAGTTGTCAAGGTTGCTTGAGAATTTGAAAAGCATCGCCAAGAAGAGGCACCATTTTGAAGTGTGAGCAGATGATTTAGGCCATGGTTGACAGACACACTTGCATGTACTGATGGCTGTGTTGATGGGCGAGATTGAACCAAGGCACCAGAAAAGGAGGACTGTGGTAATGCGGCCTCTTTGGCATGTCGAGTTGAAGTGGCGGATGCAACCATCTATTCCATTGAGTGTTACAATAAGAATACCCCAACCTGATCATACCGTTTCTATCATCCATGAATGGGCATCTCGGGCCTCATTGGCAGTCCAGTGTTCTTTGATCCATTCGAGTTTGTAGGCTGGATTTAAGACTACAATAAATTATTAGTAACATATCATAATGCGAAACAGATCACAAACTGAGCGCAAGTGCATATATCCGACTTTGACGGCATTTATGCAAGTACTTGATAATCTTGGAAATTCCAACTCCAATGAAGTGCGAGAGCTCAGGAATGACCTTTTGTTTTTGCAGCAGGGAGTCAACAAGAATCTTGAAAGCAGGTAGAGTGAAGGAAAGAGTTGGTGTTTTCTCAGCTGAGAGAAGTTCCTGAGTCGCATGTGGGAGCTTCAGAATCTCATGGAGATCAGTAAGCACTTGATATTCAGTCTCTGTGAGACAATGGGAAGCAAGGGCTGCATACTTCAGTTTGCTGAGAAAATGTTCAATAGCCTAAAGTAGCAAACACCTGTATCAGTACGAACACAAAGAATAAACTAGCCATCATATGTACCTGTGCCAGATCAAGAATGCGGCCAATCATCCTGCAAAAGCTGCACAACTGGCAGTGTCCAGGTGCTGTCTGTGTTTCCATCTCGAATTGTTTTGATGAAAATTGGCACGGCGCTGACCAGAACTCTGGAATGCAGTGACAAGACCTCTCAACTTTCCCACTGGATCTCCTTTAACAGCATCTGCATATAACTGCAAATCTGCGTTCTTTTCATCTGTTGAATCGCAGGATGGATCAACCACAAGTGCTCCTGATATTACCATTTCTGGATGTTCCTTCAATTCCTTGACAATTGTTTGAGCTGATATTGATTATATGCGGAAAGCATCTGTGAATGCGTGAATACACAAAAACTAGATTGAAGAAGACACTCTACCTGCAATGGTTTCCATCTGGATCAAAACAAATCCCATCCAAAGCACAGCAGCATGCAATCTTTGCCATTGCCGTATCACAATTTGCAGCATTGTCAAGAGTGATCTGACCAATCTAGGGACCTTATTGATCATTTTAGCTCAAAGACGTTGAAGGAAATGTACCTTTCGATTCGCTTTCGCATCTTTGATTATATCATACATGATTTGTCCAATGTTCTCACTATCATGGGCACCCTCAACCAGATGAAAGGCAAGCAGGCGATTTGCAATTTCGAGCCGACCAGCTGGATCACAACGACACCAGTGTGCTGTCATAGCAAGAAAGGAGGCAAGCTGGGGGTTACTCCAAATGTCTGATGTAAGTGAGACACGACCAAGAGAGCCCTTGATTTCCTTGACAAGAGTGTCATAAGCATCAAGATATTGTTGAAAAATATGGTCAGTGAGTGCTGTTCGATGAGGGAAATCTGAGTCCTTAATGCCTTTCCGGCCATATAGAGCAAAACGACAGAACTCTGGGGATTCAACTAGATTAATTGGCTGTAGTAAGGTAACATTAGAACGTGATCAATGAGCGCAACCAAAAGACGCACTTGGTCATTTACAACCACACAGTCAGCTAATAAATTGAGCCATGTGTCTAGATCAAATTCGTCATCATTGTAGAGCTGGTTAAGATCTGTCGGGATCACAGCTCATTCTGCTCTAAGGCCTTGTGATACACTGGCCCATGTTTGCTATTCAGATGGGTGCAGATAGTGGTTGTGATTCCTCCATTTCTGTTCTTCCATCGCATCCATTTACTGTTTCATGTCAGATAGAGTCAACAATAGAGAATAGGGTATACTTACGGCTTCTCAAGACACAGACATATTCAACAGATCAGAAATGGTGATTGTGGCTTCACCTTGATTACAGCTTTGGTGAGATCCTCAGGATCAGGAAGGGGTACAGGTGTCTCATCTAATTTCCAAGGTCGGATGAACCACCAGATATCAATCGCGCGTTCGCCAGGTTCAGTTGGTTTGAGATGATCCAGGATTGCATTGTATGTCGTGTTGGTTGATGCCGAGGGTGGGTTTGACATTGGACTCGATGTTGGAGGTGGATTTGGATTTGATGTTGTGGGTGGATTTGAGTTCGAAGACAATGGCGTAGGCGCAGTGATTGTAAGCAATAGGGTTCTCACCGGAGTACTTGGTCCAGCACCAACAACGGTTGATGTTGTGATGGCTAAGCCTATATCTTGAGCCCTAGATTGAATTGACGCTCAAGGCTGCTGTGTCTTCTTTCTTGGTGCTCGTGATGATGATGCCGTTGTACATTTTCGTTTTGCCCCAGTTAGAGGAACTGGGTCGTCAACAGTTTCCGGTGTAGCTAGAGTTGGGAAGGGAATAGAGTTCTGCGATCCAGGTCCAATGTATCCATACTGGGGTGGCCTAGATGGTGCAGACAAAGGTGGTGGATGCCCGATATTAGGATGGTATGGCGGTTGTGCATAAGGAACACTTCGAGTGGGGGAAGGATGAAGAATCGGCTGCTGCTGATATTGCACCATCTGCAGTGCATGGTTTATGAATGCATAGTGTGGATTGTAGTATGTAGTCCAATTCGTAGGCTTTGGACATGAACATTGGTTAGGATTCACACAGCGGCAGCTAGAAGAGGACTGCATACAAAGGGTTCATCATCGAGACCACAAGACCTGCCACTTATATATGCATATAGATCCGACTCATCTGAGAACCAGAGCTTGGCACCGAAAAACAAGCTTCTAGTATCTGGACGATATGGATAATGGGGTAGAGATTTTCAAGGATGGAACATGAGGCGATCAACGTTGACCCGCTCCTGAACAAGTGATCAACAAGGTCACATGCACTTAGCAAGAACTCGGTTTCAGACTCGTTCAACTCGTGAGTTGCAACTTGACTCGACTCAGAAAATCTGGGATTTGGAAAATCCCAGTGAGTCTGATCAGTCCTGCCAGTCCCGTGACTCTCGTCCAGGCCCACGCTTGAGTTAGTACGCACAAATAATGTATAATAGATAGAGAAGCAGTGTTGACTTGAATAAAAGCAGAAATGTCCTCTCTACGTCTGCAGGACATGGTTTTACTCACTGAGCAGAACCCTGAGCTCTCTTTTGATCAAGTGCGACAGTTCATTTCCCTGGCTTCGAGATTGAAGGACGATATCCTTCTCACACAACCGTCTTCTGTGCTGGCATTTGATCCTCCAGATGTACTCCCACCAACAGTCTCCACTTTCTTGCAGAAAAGTTTTGCAGCTCATGGTCATTCCCTCGGACTTTGTGTGTTACTATTTCTGTTTTTGCTGCCTTTGAGCTTTTGGTCTCATGATGATGTTATTTTTCAGTTGCTTGTACCCTGTATCCTCCCCAACATACCTGTATCAATGCAAATTGTTCACATAGCAGAACTGGAAAGTTACTGAAGAAGGAGGAGCAACGGCAGGCTGTGTTATACACACTAGACAAAGGAGCACTTCCTGCCTGTTCTGTTCACTTATATTGTGATGGTAAGTACTATGTCCATACTTTGTGTACACAGCATTCATGCCTGACGCTATCTCTTATTTGCTCTACTAGAGTGCCAAACCAACTACCACCACAACTTCCAGGTAAAAGATGGTATTCGCACCTACTACAATGGAATCCCTACAATTATTCAGATTGGTGAACACCAATTTGCGGAGAAAAGGCTTATCCATCTCTGGATTTCTCTCATGTTGGTTTCATGGCAAGTATGCTACCTATGTATTATCTAACTCTTCATTCATCCTGCTGCCACCTGCAGGACCTCAGCTACAAATTGTGCACAGCTATACATAGTGATGAGCAGGGGTTTCAGTCAAGGGTATGGGGGGTAAGGGTAAGGGTATGGATATTCAGACCCTCCAAAACTCCTACCCCTCACCAGGGGTACAGGGGTTTAAGAAGTCCAGTTGGTTAAAAAATAATACACTATTCTTTTGGAGAATGTTTGGTCTGAGTAGTGTAATACCCTATGTGAGCTCACAAAAATGTATTTTTCATCACAGTTCCATGGTAAATAGACATATCTTGCACTGAAATGGTATTATGAACTGTAATTATAGAGAAAACCCCAGGGGTTTTTAGTCAAGGGTATGAGGGGTAGGGGTAAGGGTATGGATATTGAGACTCTTCAAAAAGCCTTACCCCTGGTGAGGTTTTGAGGGGTAAGGGTAAGGGTATGCTGTACCCAGGGGTTACCCCTGCTCATCACTAGCTATACAATCTCTCTCTTTCTGACATGGTTCCCCCTGGTGATTGGGCCTTTAGATTTTCGGTAACCACAGAACACGTATGAGATGCATTTGTGACTCTGGTACATCTGGAAGACCACCAGAGTCAGTTGAAGATACTTGTTGTGCCACATACAGGTGCACAAAAGGATTGTTTCACTGATGCACTCCGTGCTCGAAATCTGCGCTTCTGTATCCATGGGCAACCTGAACTTCGTCACTGCTGTAACAAGTGTCTACACATATATCCCGATTGGAAAAAAGTTTGGGTTGTCATTATTGATGGAGTTACAATTGGCTGTCCATGCTGTGCAGTCCATAACTGCAAGATCCCACTGGAGAACAATCGACATCGCTATTGCCCAAAAGATGCACACCGCAATCTGATTTGTGCAGTAGTTGGCTGTGATTCCCCAATTGCAACTGACAGCCGCATGTGTTCTGAACCCGCACATAAGGAGGTGGAGCGGATTCATCGGGAAAGGGGGCAGGCTAGGTTCCAACTCAAGGAGCGCCTTCAGCACGCACTTGTGGCTCATCCCAATGACTCAGATGTGATCACCAAGGAGACCAGTACAGACATTGCTGATGTGGAGGAAGAAGTCGCAGACTTTGAGATAGACAGTTCTGAGCGGAATGGCAAGAAGGAACGGATCCGAGCACAGTTGGGTCGCCGACGTACACATAATGAGCAAATCATTGTTGCACCTTGTGGGATTATCATTGCGCAGGAAACATTTTATGGGGCTGAGGGTGTTGGGAGTGTCATTGTAAGTCAATGGAATCACGAACCCTCTCGTTTGCTCACCTTTAGCCACTGGCAGGAGATGATCAAGCGTACATTCCATCAGGACCTCAAGCCTGATCATATCTTCTTCGACAACAACTGCACACTGGCCAGTATGGTCTGAGACAACAAAGATCCCTTCTTTGATGACATTGGACTTACTGTCGATGTTTTTCACTTCAAGTCAAAACACTCGGAAACCGATCTATTCTGCCAGCAGAACTGCAACCCTGCTGCATATCCTGAGCTCATATCCGACGATGACAAGGGTTGGTACTTCAATTCATCTATCGCGGAACAAACAAATGTTTGGCTCAGAGGCTACCATGCAATTTGTCAGGAGATGTTAATTGATAGGTATACCTTCTTTTTAGATGAAATGATTTTGCACAGAAACTGAATGACACGAGAGAAGCTTGCAAATGAGGGCCAATCTCCCCGCAACTGGCTTTATTCTCACAACCATGTATTCTAGTAGTTCTACAGTACAAACTATGAATGCTATTAATAAAATACTACGGAATATATACAGGAAACGAATATGTGACAAAATGAGAGGAGAGGTTGACAACCAGTCAATGTTCAGATCTTCTTCTTCTTATTCCTCTTGTGAACAGGCTTCGCAGTCCTAGCATGGTCCAGGAAGGTAGTCCACAATCCAGCAGAGGTATGGCCAGCACGCAAAGCTTCATCACGGATAGCTGCCAGTGTGTTATCCCAATGTCGACGGTGGTTGTAGAATGTCGTGTGCCGAAATGGGACCTTGAAATGCTTGACAAATGCCTTTTCCACACTTCTTCGTCCACGACATGCCTCCTCACACTTCTCAAAGCCCTGTACAATGTCCACCACATAGAAATCCGCAGGCCAAGCAGGCAGTGGGGAGTCATCAGAGCTCTTGTCAGTACCGTCAGGAGACAATGAACTCAGGATAGATGGCGAAGAGGACAACCTCGATGAATGTGTGTGTTTATTTCTGACTGGAGCAGGTGTGGTATCATCTCCAGCATCAGACATTGTAAGATCAATGATGACAACAGGCCGAGGTGACTGGGGGCGAGAGGTGGCATTGGCATCAGACATCGTAAGATCAATGGTTCTGGGCTCCAGCTTGACAACAGGCTGAGGCGGCTGTGTGCGAGAGGTGGCATCGCTATCGGAGGCCACAAGGTCAAGCACAAGATCAGATGGCTCCACCTTGTACCGTGAGGATACAACAGGCAGCTGCGTGGTTGTTTTAGAGTGGTGCCGAGACCTATTTTTCTCCACCTCTTCCTCATCACCAGAGCTGATAGCATTGTTAGCCTTCGAGATCTTCTTCCCTTTCAACGCTTGTCGGACTTGGACTCGTTCACGGGGAAGGTTTTTGAAGAAGTGGGGTTCGCGTTGCTGGCTTGCTGAGAGGAGATGGTCAAAGTCTTGGCATTGTATCCCTTGAGAAAGATATGCTCGCCAGCCTTGAGGGCAACAATGTGGCCCACTGGGACCTTTGACCAGGTATGTATAGACGGGTTGTACTTCTTGAATCGTACGTGTTCCTCACCAGGCAACATCAGATCCACATCATGGAGAACGGCAGAGGTGAGCGGAAACAGTGGCCACTTGAAACTGCCCTGTACTTCAATCACTGTAGGCTCAACATCATCCTGTTGAAAACATGTCAGCACTGAAGTTGACGATTACAATGCAACATACCTTTGGCCACGCATATATTATGACATGGTTCTTAGCCTTCTCAATATTTGTGAGGTGCTACGCATCCACTGCTCGCCGTTTTTCCTCCAGAGCCTGGTGAACTGCATGCTGCTCTGTGAAAGCCGCAGTCATCTGTGACGCGTATCGTGGGTTTGCAAATATGTCCCTTGCAGTTGACATGCTGGCGGTGGCGGTGAGGAGGGCAGTGATGGCATTGTAGGAGGTGACACTACTCGCTGCTTCCCCTTGTCTGATGCCAAAGTACCCGTGGTTTCACGTATGTGGGTTTTCGTTCCTTGGCATCCTCCAGCTTCCAGACAATGCCGGCAGCACATTTTGCGAGTACATGCTGGGTGAAGCCTCATAGTAGTGCAATCTACCTTTGAGCATGAGAGCGAAGTACTGTTCTGAGTTCCAGGAGGAGCCACCGTTGGTTGTGCTGAAGAATCCACAGGAAGAGTAGGAGAGGACACCAGAGACGATGAGGCAAAACGCGAAGGGGGAGGCGATAGTGTTAGATCGACCCATGCAAAGAAATCACAGTGGACATCGTTGGCGTGCTTCTTGTAGCAGCAGGTAAAGGCCCTGCCAGTGTTACATTCTTGTTGGTCTTGCAAATCTTCACCGGAAGCAGCCGATGGCAGGTGTTGCAGGTGAGGGGGGGTGCCGCCAGATCCTGATTCATAGGGTAAATATCTGTGTAGGAAGTGTAGTAGCTAGGATGTAACATCAGCTGTTGACAATCTGGCAGGGAAGAGCACACTTACCCTTTAGTATTGTCATTTCTGTCGATGATCCCAATTAGATTAATGGTTAACAGAAGAGAAATGACAGCTCACGGTGGTCAGGATAGTTGTACATACTTACTTGTGTGTTGGACTAGCAGCAGGTGGAGGTTGCGCAAGGTTCGTAAAGACCGCACTTGTGTCACGCTCGCCTTCAAATTCAATGGCCGTGACGTGACTGAGTCAGGATGGACGGGACGGACGGGACTGGCAGGATCGGGATTTTCCAATCCCCAGATGTCCTCACTCAACTCGGTCTGTCGATTTGGCCAACTCGGTTGTCGACACAAGCGAGTTGGCGAGTTAAAACTCCATGGCAACCCTAACCACGGGTGTGTAAACTATGTCATTGGTATGTGACATCTGTGACATAGCTAATCAATTACCAACCACCAGTGGCACCACCTATGCTGCCGAGCATACTGCCAATGCAACAGGTTGGAGGGGTGGGGGAAATGGGTCTACTTCACCCATTCCCCCACAGGTGTGTTTTTTATTAAAATTATCAATTATATATGTGCTAAATTTATATATCAACGACAGACTACATGTTTCGACACGACAAGGAGGCTGTTGCCCTCCTCGTCGGGTCGAAATACATTTCAAATGGCCCACCCCTCCCTTCCTCGAAACGCGAGACGGAGGGGGCCGTCTCTTTCCAAATACGCCCATCTCCCTCCCTCACTCGAAATGCGAGACGGAGGGGGACTTCCAACCAGCCTGATCCCCTCCCTTGCTCAAAAAGCGAGACGGAGGGGCTGTCTCCTTCCAACTATGCCCATCCCCCTCCCTCACTCGAAACGCGGGACGGAGGGGGACTTCCAGCCACCCTGATCCCCTCCCTTGCTCGAAAAGCGAGACGGAGGGGCTGTCTCCTTCCAAATATGCCCATTCCCCTCCCTCGCTCGAAACGCGAGACGGAGGGGGACTTCCAACTACCCCCGATCCCCTCCCTCGCTCGAAAAGTGAGACGGAGGGGGACATCTGTCCCTACCACGTTTCCACCCGCCAAACAACGAAAACATGCCATCTGAGCATGTTTTCAATGTTCAGCGTGTGTCCACCGCCTCCCCACCTCCCGAACACCGAAGTCATGCCCAGATCAGCATGCTTTCGATGCTCGGTGTGTCTCCAGCACCTCCTCACTCGATGTTCGGTGGGTGTCCACCACCTCCCTATCTCCTGAACATCGAGACCATGTCCACATGGTCATGTTTTTGATGTTCAGCGCGTCTCCACAACATCCCCACCCGCCGAACATCGAAAAAATGCCCAGATGGGCCTGCTTTCGATGCTCGACGCGTCTCCGGCACCTCCTGACTTCCCGAACATCGAGACCATGCCCACATAGGCGTGTTTTTGATGTTCGGCGTGTCCCTACGGCATTCCCACCTGCCGAACATCGGAAAAATGCCCAGGTGGGCATGCCTTCGATGCTTGGCATGTCTCTAGTACCTCCTGACCTCCCGAACATCAAGACCATGCCCACATAGGCATGTTTTTGATGTTCTGCATGCCTCCACCACCTCTCCACCTCTCAAACATTGGGCACGCTTTTGGTTTTCAGTACTTGTCTGCACTGCTGGAACAGCATCTTTCATTTGTACTTAGTTTTATGTAGTAGCTAGAGTAGATAATAAAATTTATTGATTGATTTGTATGGCATTGAATGTGATAAAGAACAAGTTAGGCTACCATATGCATGGTCTACGAAGATCTATTGTCTTTACATGGAAAAGAAACTGAACATTCATACTGCTACTGTACTTTAGAAAGCATGGCACAGCCACTATCTAATTTAGAAATATTTTCGCTCACTTTTGATCCACATACATATAAGGAAGTTTCGCTCACTTTTGATGGTGCCTTAAATTGCAGAGGCCCAGGGGTAAAAGAACGAGTTACCCCTAAAGGGGACTCGTAACAACATCCGGAATGAATTCTTTGCCGGATTTTGTGCTGATTTTTCGGCATTTTGGTCAGTGCCAAAGGCAATCCAAGTGTGGGGAAACATTCTGAAACACTGCTGACAGATACTGGATAATATTCCGGCAAGCATTAAAAACACTTCCAGCACGATTTCTTGACCCATTATTTTTGTGGCCGATGTATTGCCATTTTGGGCGGTTCCGGACGCAATCCGGAGGTGGGAAAACGTTCTGAAAGACTGCCGACGCATTTTGGATAATTTTCTGGCAAGCGTTGTTGCAAAATACACTTCTGGCAGCAATTTCACAATTTCTTGACCCATTATTTTTGTGGCCAATGTATTGCCATTTTGGGCCATGCCGGAGGCTATCCGAAGGTGGGAAAACATTCTGAAAGACTGCCGACGCATTTTGGATGATTTTCCAGCAAGCATTGTTGCAAAATACACTTCCAGCAGCAATTTCATGATTTCTTGAGCCATTATTTTTGTGGCCGATGTATTGCCATTTTGGGCCATGCCGGATGCAATCAGCAAGTGGGAAAACATTCTGAGAGACTGCTGATGCATCTTGGATAATTCTCTGGCAAGCCTATCTTCAAATTATATTTCCGGCAGCAATTTCATGATTTCTTGACCCATTATTTTTGCTGCCGATGTATTGCCATTTTGGGGAGTGCCGAAGGCAATCCGAGTGTGGGGAAACATTCTGAAAGACTGCCGACGCATTTTGGATAATTTTCCGGCAAGCATATGTGCAAAATACACTTGCTGCAACACACCATTTCTTGACACATTTTTTTTATGGTGATCTTCCACCATTATGTGCTGTGCTGAGGGTAATCCAAGTACCAGAAACACCTGTATTTGTGGATAAATTTGTACGCACTTTTACCTGGTTTATTTATAGTTATTCCCAATATGGTATCACTATATCTAAAAGCAGAAAAAGCGCACTCAAATTCACCTTCCCACAGCACAATTATAGGCAGGACTAGTGAGCAGTTCAGTGAAACACTACCTGAACTACATGCCTGCCAATATTGTGGTACTATTTCCAAAATGGTAGCTGTATGCCCAAAATGGGCAAAAAGCGCACTTAAATATCTACTGCAATGCCCTTAGTGTGCAAAAAGCGCATCCATAGTTGAATATAATTTCACTATATCTTCACAAATCCCAAATTTCAGCCAGTTATACACATTTTCTGTGGTTTTATTGACCAAATACTTCTCCACCCAAAATCTAAAAAAAGCGCACTCAAATACCAATCCCTACACTTGAACTCATTTCAGAATAGATATGCAGCCATGTTCAGCAATATTAGAAGAATGCTTATACCAAACCTACAGCGGATATATGAAGTTTTCATATGATTATCCTTCAAATAGTCCGAAAATGGTAATTGCAGGAAATTCTATCTCAAATTCTGTAGCTTTGGGTGGGTCTAGAATTCAGGAAAAATGTGTATTGGACACCACTAGTATACTAGTTAAATGGCATATATTGTACCTGAGAAGAATAATTCAAAATACAAAGTAAAATCTATTAAATACTCTGAGATTTACCAAAATGTACATCAATATGTTGTTTCAAGTCAGTCAGGAACAAATGGTCTCTGAATAATTCATATTTTGATTTTTTCTTCTCAGGTACAATATATGCCATTTAACTAGTATATTGGTGGTGTCCGATACACATTTTTCCTGAATTCTGGACCCACCCAAAGCTACAGAATTTGAGATAAAATGTCTGACGATTACCATTTTCAGACTATTGATGGATAATCATATATGAAAACCTCATATAACCGCTGTAGGTTTGGTATAAGCATTCTTCTAGTATTGCTGTACATGGCTGCAATTCTATTCTGAAATGAGTTTGAGTGTAGGGATCTCCTTGCAGGAATAGAAAATTATCCAAAATGGATCGGAAGTGGTTCCAAATGTTTCCCCACACCAGGATTGCCTTCGGCACTGCCCAAAATGGCTACACATTGGCAGCAAACACAACAGCCGAATAAACAGTGAAATTGTTGCCAGAAATGTATTTTACAGATATGTTTGCCGGAAAATCATCCAAAATGCACCGGAAGTGGTTTCGAAAGTTTCACCATACCTGGATTGCCTTTGGGACCGCCCAAAATGGCAATACATCGGCAGCAAACAATAACGGCCCAATAAACAGTGAAATTGTTGCCGGAAATGTAATTGGCAAATAGGCTTGCCGGAAAATTATCCAAAATGCGTCGGCAGTGTTTCACAATGTTTTTCCACATCCAGATTGCGTCTGGCACCACCCAGAATGGCAATACTTCGGCCACAAAAATAATGTGGCAAGAAATTGTGAAATTGCTGCCGGAAGTGTATTTTACAACAACATCAGTAAACCATGAGTCTATATTTCCATGTTTTCATATGTTTCAACATGTTTCCAGGTTCCAGCAACCTAACAATTTGGAAACCAGGAAACCTACAAAAAAATTGCTGTGTTTACACAGGTTTTTCCCTTATACTTAGTCATGTTTCTTATGTTTCCATAGGTTGCTAGATTGCTGCTGCTCTGTAGCCAGAGGTGTTTCTGAAAAAGGGCCAAAAGTTGCCAGGTAGTCATATTTCTTATCTTTTCAGCATGTTTCTTGTGCCATTTTTTGGTTTATAGCAACACAAAAAACATACACTAAGGTTTTACTGATGAATGCTTGCTGGAAAATTATCCAAAATACATCGGCAGTGTTTCAGAATGTTTTCCCACCTCCGGATTGCGTCCGGCACCGCCCAAAATGGCAATACATCGGCCACAAAAATAATGGGTCAAGAAATCAAGAAATTGCTGCTGGAAGTGTACTTTGCAACAATGCCTGCGGGAAAATTATCCAAAATGCGTCGGCAGTCTTTCAGAACATTTTCCCACCTCCGGATTGCGTCCGGCACCGCCCAAAATGGCAATACATCGGCCACAAAAATAATGGGTCAAGAAATTGTGAAATTGCTGCCGGAAGTGGATTTTGCAACAATGCCTGCCAGAAAATCATCCAAAATGCGTTGGCAGTCTTTTAGAATGTTTCCCACCTCCGGATTGCGTCCGGCACGGCCCAAAATGGCAATACGTCGGCCAGAAAAATAATGTGTCAAGAAATGATGAAATTGCTGCCGGAAGTGTATTTTGCAACAATGCTTGCCGGAAAATTATCCAAAATGCGTCGGCAGTGTTCCACAATGTTTTCCCACATCCGGATTGCCTTCGGCACCACCCAGAATGGCAATACGTTGGCTACAAAAATAATGTGTCAATAAATGGTGAAATTGTTGCTGGAAATGTAATTTGAAGCTAGGCTTGCCGGAAAATTATCCAAAATGCGTCGGCAGTGTTTCAGGATGTTTCCCCACATCTGGATTGCCTTCGGCACCCCCCAAAATAGCAATACATTGGCAGCAAAAATAATGTGTCAATAAATGGTGAAATTGTTGCTGGAAATGTAATTTGAAGATAGGCCTGCTGGAAAATTATCCAAGATCCGTCGGCAGTCTTTCAAAATGTTTTCCCACCTCCGGATTGCCTCCGGCATGGCCAAAAATGGCAATACATCAGCCACAAAAATAATGGGTCAAGAAATCATGAAATTGCTGCCGGAAGTGTATTTTGCAACAATACTTGCCGGAAATTTATTCAAAATGCATCGGCAGTGTTCCAAAATGTTTCTCTACATCCGGATTGCCTCCGGCACCACCCAAAATGGCAATACATCGGCCACAAAAATAATGGGTCAAGAAATCGTGAAATTGCTGCTGGAAATATAATTTGAAGCTAGGCTTGCTGGAAAATTATCCAAAATGCGTCGGCAGTGTTTCACAATGTTTCCCTACATCCTGATTGCCTCTGGCACCGCCCAAAATGGCAATACATCGGCCACAAAAATAATGGGTTAAGAAATTGTGAAATTGCTGCTGGAAGTGTACTTTGCAACAATGCTTGCCGGAAATTTATCCAAAATGTGTCAGCAGTCTTTCAGAATGTTTCTCCACATCCGGATTGCCTCCGGCACGCCCCAAAATGGCAATACATCGGCCACAAAAATAATGTGTCAAGAAATCATGAAATTGCTGCTGGAAATATATTTTGCCCATATGCTTGCCAGAAAATTATCCAAAATCCGTCGGCAGTGTTTTACAATGTTTCCCCACACCCGGATTGCCTTTGGCACCACCCAAAATGGCAATACATTGGCAGCAAAAATAATGTGTCAAGAAATGGTGAAATTGCTGCTGGAAGTGTATTTTCCAGATATGCTTGCCGGAATATTATCCAAAATGTGTCAGAAGTGTTTCTGAATGTTTTCCCACACTTGTATTGCCTTCAGCACTGACCAAAATGCCGAAAAATCGCGCAAAAAATCCGGCAAAAAATTCATTCTGCATGTTGTTTAATATACTTATTTGTTTAAAAACCTTCCCAGAAATCTCCAATGCATAGTCCAGCACCTTCTGGTAAGCATTTGTTCCATGGATGTCCTTGCCGGTGTGGGACTGGCACCCTGGTGTGTCATGTAGCAAACACGCTACTTTTGTTTAGAACAATACAAATGTATCTCCTTATATATTATACAGCAACGGCCGAATTCAGTGGCTCTGTTTTAGCACTACAATGTATGTGTTCTGTGGATCGTTTCAGCCACTACACTGTAGTTACACTATGTGGATTGAAAACACGAGATTACGGGCCTAGAGCGTGTAGCATCTCATCAGCGGTACTTCTGTGGATGTCATGCCGTCATAGACTCATAATCAGAAAAATTATGGGTGCAAATAATATTCATGAGCGCACCTCCGAGTTATTCATGTCCGTCATCCTGAATTTGTCGATATCGGAAAAAAATGTTGCTCTGTATGATCATGACCGTCTCCAATCTAGCTTTCCGGTTGAGCCAAAGGTCCTTGAGGACTAAGGTTTCTTTATCAAGAGATCTGTGTTCGGTGATGAGACGACACATCAGAAATAATTGTTCTTCCTTGTCCTTTACTGGGAAGGGATAGAGGTAGTTCAACCCTCATAACTTTGGGGTCATCCTATCTCCAACTCAGTGGCGAATATAAAGGAGGGGATGACAACGATTAGACTCCTCGGATCCTTTGGAATCCTCTCGGTGAGCTGAGAGTTTTGAAAACTGTACCTTATATAATGATTTAAATTTACAGATTGGACGAGGCCCAGTTCATGAACAAGTGTTTTCAAATCCAAGCAGAGTTTCGGAACTAACCATCGGCACACCCCAGCAAAGACCTTTGGCTTGTAAGTTCCCAGGCTCCTAGAAGCAGCCTCTCGTATCACTCGTTTTTGGCAGGCGGACAAATCCATGATCATCATGATGGTATTACATAAACTTAGAGAGCAACTCGTGATAGAGAGGCTGCCACTTTTTTGATTCGGTCATCTTGGAGATCCCACGAGTTTGACAGCGCATCAATTGCGGCTGTTGCAAAATCAATGGCACTCGTGTGGCACTTGCAGAATACTCGTTTCTTTACACCAGAAGGTCGTATTTTAGCCAACTAATACACACAAACAATTTTTGTATGCTTATGAGAAAATATAAAATGACTAGGAGACATTTCAGCTTTAATATATGCCTCCTAATGCCTCCTATTATCACCCAGTGTAGTTTTTGTATCAAATTGGGTTATTCCATGCACCAGCACACAGGGAAGTTTGTAAAATATTATAGGTAGATATTTTAGGTCCTATTACAGGCCTAATACAACCTCCTGGTTTATAGAAACGAGTATTCTGCAAGTGCCGCACGAGTGCCGTTGATTTTGCAACAGCTGCAATTGATGCACTGTCAAACTCGTGGGATCCCCAAGATGACCGAATCAAAAAAAAGTGGCAGCCTCTCTATCAGAGGGCATCCGGGAATTGGAAACTATGCCGTAGTTCTACGCCATCAAACTACGGCGGCAATTCCCGAAATCACCTTCCATCCCATCCTCGCACACTTAGACAAGGCCTGAGGGCCATAAATCCTAATGGACTTGGAGATGTCCACCAATTTTTTTGCAGTGAAAATGTTGAAATAATATGAGTAGGTATACCCGACCCTACCGGCACCACGCGACCTCCCAACCAACTCACTTGAATGCGACGAAGTGGGTAGAGGGTAGGGGACACTATGCCCCCCCAAACAGGTACGTCATAGATTTAATTCTATATTTTGTTTGTACTAATGTGTTTGACATAGTAGATTTTGATGTGATGAAGGGGCAAAACCTCTTTGTCGTGTCTCCATGCCATTTTTGAGCACAAAGAGAGGGCAAACCCACTTGACCCTCCACAATATTGCACAACCATTGGAATCGAGTGTGAACACTCGATTCCGAGGGTTTCGACCGTGTACTGCCCACCACCACTGCTGTCCTCGAAATCGAGTGCTAATGCTCGTTTTCAAGGGTGGTGGGCTCTGCCTGTTAGCCAACCCCAAAGACGAGCGGCAAAGGCTCGTTTTTGTGCACACCACCACCAATCCCCATGACGAAAATGATTGCCCCTGCGAAACAACAGGGTGAGGAGAGGTGTGATGCCCTCCTCACCTTGTCAATGTCATGTTGACATGGTGAGAAGGGTACGCTCCTTGTTGTGTCGTTCCTTTTCAACACGGGGTGGGTTCCCTCCTCATTGTGCTGTTCCTTTCTTTTCGACAGGCTTTCGACATGGTGAGGAGAGATGTGCCCACCTCATGGTGCCTTCCCTTTGTTATTTGAAATGGTGAGGAGGGATGTCCCTCCTCATCATGCCATCTCTTTGTTTTTCAACATGGCACGACAGGGGGGAATATTCCTTCTCGTCTTGTCTTTGTGCTATCTCCTTCTTCATTACAGCAGTTTGCAAAAAGGTTGGCACTCTCGCGCATCAGACAAATAAAGACAAAGCAGCCCTAGACTAGGGGCTCGCAAAACTTTTGGCTGAAATTGCCACATACTCAACACATACCACTATAGAATTTTACTTAAAATACATGTATATTCAATTGTTAGGTATACTACATCTTTTTTTCATTCCGAAGTGCACCATTTCATGACATGAGAAAGAAGCAGTTCAGGTTAGCCCTAAGATAGTGTTCCAACTTCAGGGCCACTTGCATGCAGAGAGTCTCATTGAAGTAGAGTATGTATAGAAAAAATGAGATCCACACTAAGAGGAGGACAAACCCTACATTAGGGGTTGCTTTGTCTTTATTTGTCTGATGCACGAGAGTGCCAACCTTTTTGCAAACCGCTGTAATAGTAGATATTATATGTAATATTTAATATATATTGTCACTTTGGTACATTTGATTCGTATCCAGAAAAAATTTGTATGTGTCTGTCAGCAGGTAAGTATGATGCCTATCCAGCATATTAAATTTCCAAATGAATTGTTATACAGATAATCTATGGGCCCATTTTATTGCACCGTGTTACCCGAATGAGCCAAAGCTTTGAAGTCTAGATGTTAGCACATGACATATCAAGGGTTTGCCGCTGTAGACAACGCCAGAGTCTATGGCGTAGTTTCGAAATCCCAGATTCTTTGCTCTATTGCGAGTTGCTCTCTAAGTTTACATAATACCATCATGATGATCACGGATTTGTCCACATGCCAAAAACGAGTGATATGAGAGGCTGCTTCTAGGAGCCTGGTAAGTTCCCGCAAAGAGTTTGCACTCAATGAAATTCTGGGCTTTGGCCTGACATACGTCCCAAACAACACTTGCTGGGCGTCAAGACCTTTTCGTCATTGGCATGCCTTGGTAAGCTTCTCTCTGACCTTATCGAACCCTGCACTAATGATTAGTCTTATTAGTGTTGCTCCTGCTCAATCACCTTCCAATTTACGAGAGAGGCGGCGTGTAGGTTTGCTGTGGACCTCCTTCTGTATAGCGGCAATGGTGGTTTGGCCAAAGAAACTGTTGTGTCAATCATGGCGTCAGGCTCCCGCTCCTATTCTGCGTTGAGGCCAAATTCCACGGAATACCTCTATCTACGGTGTTGCGACAGATGGTCCCTCTGTACCTATTACGCATCAAGCAGATCAGACTTTTTGAGGCCACACGTGGTGAATTGCTCACTGAGTTGAGATGCTTGGGGTACATTTTGGAGACGGCGATGTCTATAACACCAAATTTGACGTCAGACAAGACTGGGTTGCAAAGCGAGGAAAGCGGTGAGTTGGTTGATGATCCGCAAGTGACCATTCCCATTTGCATCCCGATGACGAAGGAGATTTGGCGTAATTGGTTTGACTGCTAACTGATAAATGTATCCTGGATAAAACAAGTTGAATACTATGTTCCTATGATGGGAGGGCTGGGAAGCCGATCCCTGATTTCGTAAGCTGTAGATATCCTTCACTAATTGTTTGATAGAATGCAACACTATTTTTCTTGTTCTACTTTACATCTAAATGTAAAGCGCCCGATTTTTGAGGTGCTTCGGCTGAGCCAAATTTCTTTCCATTTGTGGCCCGAGTCAGGCACAAGGACAGGAAACACGTTGCGTCCATTCATTCCTTCTGTTCCTCACTCCGAGCGATGTCAATGAATACCAGCTGTAAGGGGAACCCCTTCCGCTTCCGATGCCCACTCGTCTTCCGCTTCCGCTTCCGACTCCCGCCTGCCTTCCGCTTCCTCTCCCGCCACCTCGTCCCTCTTCCGCAACGCCTTCGGACGAATGACGTCTTACGCCACCCGCTCCCGACCCGCTTCCGCTCCCGATCGCATGGTGTCGCGTGATGTCGCATGATATCGCAAGACTCA
>Ga0307508_10002535_pt1 | contig 19223 bp, 26 predicted proteins | sample 9_EM_MG_FD_203089 | JGI IMG/M metagenome (GOLD analysis project Ga0307508, IMG submission 203089) | Populus trichocarpa ectomycorrhiza microbial communities from riparian zone in the Pacific Northwest, United States - 9_EM | ecosystem: Host-associated > Plants > Roots > Unclassified | place... | reverse complement strand
CCACACTATGTCATATATGGGAAGGCGCCTAATATTAGCGTGGTGTGCAAAGTCGAACAGGGGACGGGAGCGAAATGCGGATTGCCAAATTTTCTATTTGGACTTTGGTAGCTAATGACTGCCGCCCGAATGCCACTCTGGAAACGTTTTTGAAGGTATATATAGCGCAACTCAAATCCCCTGAGCAGTGGAGCTGTTTGTTGCCACTGGCGGAGTTTACCTACAATGCGGCAAAGCATAAGGCTATAGGCATGTCGCTGTTCGAAGCAGATATTGGATACATTCCGAGACTTCCACTAGATCTGTTGGCACCAGGAACACGGACACCGATATCGAGACCAGGAGCGGAATACGCAGAACGCCTCATCAAGATCCTACGAATTCTTCGAGAGTGAATGGAAGAAACCCAGCTGACAATGGTGTCGCAAGGGAACGAGTATTGCCAGCTGCACCCGTTTCGGGTAGGCGATTCGGTATTCCTGGACACCCGTTTGCTGCCAGTCGGCGACGCCAATGTCAATTCCACTGCCAACGACAAGGTCAACTCGCGAAAGTTTCAACATTCGTACGCCAGTCCGTTTACGATCGTGAAGTCTGCCAGTGAGAATGCGTTTGTTCTCGATATCCCAGCGCATTGGTGCTTACACCCGGTCTTCAACGTCGCACACCTCAAACTGTCGAAGGTCAACAAAACCCATGAACACCCACCCCTGCCCCCGCTACGCTCCACCGCTACCGTTGAGTACGAGGTTGAGTCGATCTGCAAGCACAGAGGCACCATGGTTCAAGATTTTGAATATCTGGTCAAATGGGTCGGCTACACTGACCCTACGTGGGAACTGCTGGCAAACCTAAGAGGCAGCAGGAACGAGCTGCTGGGTGAATACCATGCTGCGAATGGCGTACGAGTCTACCGGTGGATGGAACGGGAGTGACAGGAGGTGTATGCGATGTGTCGTGGGCTGGGTATATTTTGCCATTTTCGGTTGTGTTGGAGTGCACTTTGTTACGTTCGGGGTTATTTTTATAAGCTGGGTTTGTCATTGTTTTTTTTGTTTTTGTTGTTTTTTTTTTTTTTTTTTTTGTTTAGAGGTGGCGCTTGTTTTATTGAGAGGGAAGTGGTTGTAGGAGGAGGATTCCGGGCGTCGTGGACGCCACGCCTAGAGTGGCTAGCATGGCCGCTAGCATGGCTTCTAGAGTTTGTGGGACTTAGCAGATGGCTGCCCTAAGGGTTTCTGTAGATAGACAGTCACGCACTAGTGCTAGCACACGGACACTTGTATAAGTGTCCGGTGCTCCCCTCTTTAGAATGGACATGTTTCTCGCTACACCTCATCGTCCTTTTCGTTGCCCTCCACGCCTTGGTGCGCCAAGCACCACCTGATCTCAATGGTGATGTCCGGCACTGCTCTCCGGAGTGCAGCGATGTGCTGTCTTGCTTTCAACGCATGTTTCTGCCCCGGTCCCGGCTCGTCTGTTAACATCCTCCAGATTGCCGCTTGGACGTTGGTGAATATTGTGATGTTGCTCGGAGTTGGGGCGATTTCCGCTGCCGTTTTCAGTGCGTGTGCCAGCGCTGCACATTCTGCATCGTATGCATCCTGGTTGAATCCCATATGGATCTTGATCCCTTCCCAGGTTTGGCCGTTTTTCCAAGCTACCGCGTATCTGGCAGACTCATTCTCCAGCCATGACCCATCCGTGAACATGACGAGCCCCGGCCTCTCCTTTTCCGCCTCCCTCTTTGCCTCCACCCACTCTTCCTGGATCAGTTCTGCGGCAAAGGACTCCGGTTCCTCTAGCAGCACTGTCCGCTCTGTCTCTATCCAGGTGCGGTCTAAGGCAGTGCTCAGCCGCTTGCCAATTGCAGTACTTGCACCGACGGCCTCTCTGGCTATTGCTCCTTGGGGAAGACTCAGGAGCCGCAATCCAAAGCGCCGTTGTCGATTTTCAAGTTGGTTGGTTGCTGGCCGTAGCCCTGACTCCATCAACAGTGCTCCGAGGTTGGTGGTTCGGAAGGCTCCCGTTGTCGCCCGTGCCTCTCGGTTGGTGAGATGTTGAAGCTCTTCCACGTGGCCCGTCATTCCACGGATATTGCCCCCCTTCCGCCACAGCTCCGCTCCAAACATGGTGACAGACTGAACGCATGCCGACATGACTCTCCTGTAATTTATCGGGGAGAGGCCCATCTGCCCCATGAGCCGTTTCAGCCGGTTCATCGTATTTTGCCCGCTCTTCAACCTGGTGGCATGGTGCTCCTTCAGTGTGAGTTGCGAGTCCAACCACACCCCAAGCCATCGTGTTGCTGCCCGGTTGAATGAGACCTCTTTGTCCCCCACCCGAACCTTGGCCTCCGTCCGCGTGCCCTTTCTGTTTTTCCGCCAGAAAATTGCCGCCTCCGTTTTTCCGTGGTCGAATGCCATGCCGTTCTTCCCAGCCCACTCGATGGCCGCGGCTGCTACCAGCGACAGCTTATTGGCCACCTCCTCTGCGTTTTTCCCCTCCACCCACCACCCGATATCATCAACGAAAGACAGCCCACTGACGTCTGGGGCTGCCCGTTCCACCTCGTCGAAGACGCCCGACAGATAGGTGATGAAGAGGATGGGTGCCGCCGGAGAGCCCTGGGGAACGCCGGTGTCAACTGGGTTTTCCTCCCCGACCTCTCCGTCCAGAACCAGTTTGACCTGCCGATCCGACATGAAGGTCATTGTCCAGCAGATGAGATCGGCTTCCAGTCCCAGTTGTTCCATCTGCGTTCCAAGGAAGGTTTTGTCGACGTTGTTAAAAGCAGACTTGAAGTCCATGAAGAGAGCGCCACCTATCTTTTTCCGTTCCCATGCCTGCTGGGTACGGTTCATCAAAATGGCCACTGCGTCCACACATGACCGACGTTTCCGGCACCCGAATTGGCCTTCGTGTAGGCCTCGCTTTCGCTCCAGGTGGTCGGCTATTAGGTGGGCTGCCGTGTGTTCCAGTAGCTTGCTGATGACGTCCAGTAGCGAGATCACCCGATACGCTCGGACTTTCGAGTAATCGGGCTCCCCAGGCTTGGGAATGACCACCCCTATCGCCGTTTTCCAGATTCCCAGGTGGAATCCCAGCCGGATACACGCCCAAACCAGCTGGGTGACTCGCTGCTGATCCCACTGCCAAAACACTTTCACGATTCCAGCCGATATCCGGTCGTCTCCCGGCGCTGAAGTGTTGGCTGCCGCTTTCAGGAGCGATCCAACCAGCTCCGTATCCACTCTCTCAAAAGCCTGGCCACCCGCTGCCGATTCGAAACTACCTGGTGGGCCCTGTGGGAAGTGAGCTTGCAGAACAGCCTGTTCCCGTTCCCGGTGACCTTCCGCAACGGTGCCGTCCTCTCTGACGACCACCTGGCCGGTCTTGTCGATTCGTGGCGTTGTGTATGCCGCTGCTGTCCATACCTTCTTTCCGTCCGCCTCTTGTAAGAACCGGTTCCAGCAGTCCCTCTTTGCTTTCCTGATCGCCCTCCGAAACTCCCGCCTTGCCGCCTTCACCCGCGAAATTCCCGCCACCCTCCATTTCCTCCTCGCCCTTCCCAGCTCTTTTCACAGGTCCTTTAGCTCCTCGCACCACCATGGCTTTGACCGTGAGCACCAATGCTTCTTCTTCGTGTGTTTGTCCAGTGTCACAGTCACTGCCTTCCTGAGGGATCCTGCTGCCTCCATCACCTCCTCCTTCGTACTATCATTGGTCAGGATGGGGGTTCTCCCCACCCCTGCCCGATAGCACTCCCTCGCCCTCCTCCGCCTCTCCTCCGCCTTTTCCTTTTCTTCCTCTTCACTTTCCTTGGCTGTGTCCCATCCACTGATGTCCCAGCCTGTCGTTTCCGTGCTCGTGACTGCAGTTGGGTGGTGGTTGCCCAGCACCTCCCACGCAATAACCTCATGGTCTGACCCGGTCACCTCTTCAGCAAGCAGGCACCAGTTCAGATCCATGTTTGGTGAGGACAGGGTGAGGTCAATGATGGAGTGATTCATCACCCCTGGCTCCATTCTCGTGGCTTCCTCTGTGTTCCACACAAAGAGGTCTTCTTCCGTGATGAGCCGCTCCCAAAAGGTGTGGTTTTTGTTGTAATTTGCCTTGGGATTCCACATCTTACTGTGCACGTTCATATCTCCAGCGACGATCACCCTCCGGTGTTTGGCGATTTCGCCCCAGGCCGAGCGCTGCGCAGGCCTATTGGTCTCATCTCTCCCCTCGTGCCGGTCATACACATTGGCAATGACGATTGCATCCCCACCCAGGGGAACAAACTCCACCACCTGTACGTGATTCCGACACTCTCTTGCCAGCTCTTTTAAATCCGTCACCCGCCACCTTGAGGCCCGGTTGACAGCTATCCAGCACTTCGCTGCCACACCCTCATCCCCTTTGATGAACGTGAAACTGGGGTGAGAGCGTGTGCCATCCCTCTCTTTTTCCCCTCTCGGCTCCTGAATGAGCACCACATCCACTCCTCTTTTTACTGCCATTTCCAACACCGCTTCAATAACCTGCCCGCCCCGTGCGCAGTTGTGCTGCAGCGCCTTTAGCAGCGTCGGTGGCTCCGTAAGGCCTGCCATTATTCGGCCATGGGGGGGGGCGGTGCCACTTGTTTCCGCATCGAGGACTGCTTCCATCTATCGGGGTCCTCCGTCCAGTCTGCCGCCAGGGCAGAGCGCAGTGCCGCCAACGTCGCTGCCCTGACTGGGTGGAGCGGTTCTGCCTGGTTGCTCTCAGGAGCCACCGGGCCCTCCTGCTGCTGCTGTGGCGGTCGGGTCTGGTGGCGGTGGGGGCCCCCGCAGGTTTCCGGCTGGGTTCCGTTCCTCAGCCCTCTGGCTACGGCGATGGCGCTTTGCTTCGCCCCGCATCTCGCGTCCTGAGCAGGGTGACTGCTGCCGCACCCTTGGCACCTCAACATGGCATGAGGGCAAACTCGTCCGATCGCTTCGCACGTCGCCACCTCGCACCAGTGTCCTGCCGTAAGGTGGCTCCCCGAGCAGACCCCACACACCGCTGCTCGGTGGCAACGGAATTCCAAGTGGCCCCACTGCGAGCATCTTCCGCATAGGGTATCCGCTCTGTTCGCAACGTATGGCTGGGCTTTGAACTTGTTGCCCGCCACCCATATTTCCACTAACAACTTTTCCCCCGCCACTTTATTCGGGACCTTGAACACCACCGAAGCGGAGCCGAGCGGCAGCCTGCCCCGCTGGTAGTGCTCCTCGATAGTCTTTTTGGCCCTCATCCACCGCATGGCGAGTGGGGTGACCCTGTCGTTCTCGGCCTCGATATGCTCCTTCAGCTCCTCCAATCCCTCCGTATGACGATAGCGGTCATACGGAACCTGGATCTTGAGCTCGACCCAGGACTCGTTGGCCGCAACGTCGATGATGCCTCTGTCTGCTTTCCCTGCTGCCTCAATGATCTCACTCCTGAACCGCAGGAGCAATGCTGCCGACGCCCCTTCACGGGCCATTGTCGACAGTCATCCCAGTGGCGAGACCTTTCCCACTGTGGTCCGGACATGGGGAGGGGCCACCTTGCTGAGTGTGATGTTGACGTGTGCCATCACGCTGGTAGCCACCGCCGGAGTGATGGGCGGTACGTCGGGCGACCGTTCGAAGACGATCATTCTTTCGTCCCACGGGAGGGCGCGCTTGATCGGCTCCAAGCCCGTGGGCTTCTTCTCCGCTCTGCCGCTCCGGCCAACCTTCTGGAACTGGTCATACTGGGGGAGCGCCGCTGCCGCCTGGGCCCTCTGTGCCCAGTTCGCCGGGTGCACCGGGGCCGGGGTCCCACTCCGCCGCGCCTGTTGCTGTTCCGGCTGGGCCTGCTGGGCCGGCGTCTGCTGCCGCTGCTGTTGGCGGGGGGGCCCCCGCGCTGTCCTGGCCCCGTCGTACAGCTTCTCCCAGCGCTCTTCCACCGCCCTTAGCCCCACCTTGTGGGCGACCCGCTGGATTGCGTAGGCCTGGTCCGCGGACTCCCCGTTGGCATCGTACGCGGAGGCCTTGATCGGGGCCGCCACCTCGTTGTACGTGCGCCGCTCCATCTCCGTCATCTTCCCCCAGTCCTTACACCTCTTCCTTGCCACGGCCTTCTCCTCCGCCTTCCTCGCCTCCCTTTCAGCCGGCTCCTTCATGGCCCCGGCCGCCTTCTCCGCCGCCGCCGTTTCCGGCCGCTTCAGGATCGAACGTGGGGTCGCCACAGCCACCCCTCTGCCCTTCCCTTTCCCTTTACCTCTCCCGGGCTATACCGCCTGCGCCCCTGGGGGCCCCGAGCTGGGGATCTCCTCCCCCATCGCCGGGGCGTGACGAGAGGCGAAGAGGCCCTCCCGCTCCCCCCCTCCTTGTCCAAGAACTCTTCGATCTCATCCGCCTCGCATGGGGTCCTGACAACACCCTCCATTGGCGCCGGAGGGGGTGGAGGAGGGGCGGGAGGGGGCACCCTCTGCTGTCTGTCCGCTGTGCCACGTTGGGTGCTCGGCGGCGTCGCGGCTGCCCTAGGTTGCGGCGTCGCCTGCTGCTGCGGGGGTGAGGCCGTCGCCACTGCCGTTGCCACCAGCGCTGCGGCCTGGCTGGCCAACTCCCTTCCTTTGTACCCCTCTGCCGCCCGCTTCCCCACCTCCTCGATTCCCTTCCTAATATCCTCCATTCCTTCCCCCAACTGCTGCCACTGTGCCACCTCCCAGTGCCCGCGCTGCCGTACATCTTCAATGCAGACCCGGGCGTCCCCCCTGGTCTGCTCCTCCATCTCCATCATCCTGGCGAGAAGCTGCCGGTGCCGCTCCTCTGCCTTTCTCTCCGCCTCTGCCACTTTCGCTTCCATCTTCTCCTCCACCCTTTTCTCTGCGGCGACCATGGCGGCCAGAATTTCCGCCAGCCCTGCGCCGCTCGACCATCCGTGGGCCGGCAGCCCCACTTGCCGCCTCCGGGGCAGCACCATCCGCGCGGGCCTGGGAGTGCCGACCGCCAAAGCTCTCTTCTTGCTGCCTTTTCCCGGGGTGACCGGGACCGGACGGGGCGTTTGCGTGCTCCATCTGGCCGGGGTGGGTGAGGGGGGGGTGGATGGCCTATCCGGGCTCGCCCCGCTCTCTCCCATCTCCGCGTCTTGATTAGTACCAGCGTCCTCGTGCTCCGTTGTCCTGACCGGATTGGTCTCCAAGTTGGCCCGATCATCGTCCGCCACCTCCGTACCGAATTCCCCCTCGCATCCCACCCCCTTGCTTCCCTCTGGCTCGGCATTTTTCGGGGTCAAGCCAGCTCCCACCTGCTGGGAGCTCTCCACCGCCGCTGGGAGGGAACGGGCGAGTGCACCCCTCATGGGTCCCTTCGCCGGCGTGGCGAAACAATCATCGTCGTCGTTGTCTGCCACCGGGGGCGCATTCGCCCTTCCCCTCCTGAAAAATTTCTACGTGGTCTGCTGCACGCTCTTGCCCGGCTGGGCCCGTGGGAAGTTGGGGTGTCCCGCCTTCTCGTCCTTCCTCTTCTCCACCTCTTTCTCGAGCCTCTTCCTGATTCTTCCTATTGACTCACTGTCCCACTCCGATAGCTCACTGCCGCTCTCCACATCTCCCATTTCCTCCTCCCGGATTTCCACTCCTCCTCCCTCGTTCAGGGCGTCAAGGCCAGCCACAACCGTGGCTGGATTGATCGTCATTGCCTCTTCCTCAGACATCGTGATGTCCTTGAAGCTCGTTTGCGCGATGGTTTTTGGTGTGTGTGTCAGAAAGCATGGCGTTTTCGGGCGTTGAGTTTCTGATGTGGGTGGTTGTTGGGGAAGAAATAGGTTGTGACCCTGCAGGTGTGTGGCATGTACAGGATAAGGAGCAAAACCTCTCGGTGACGAGCTAAAGAACACCTCAGGACTACTAACTCATCCCCCCATCCACGCTAGCCCCTTTTGTCCACCAATCCCTTGTTTTCGCCGCTTCGCTGCCATTACCCCCCTCATCTATCCCCATTTTCTCTAAGACGACGACCCCTCGTCACTCTAAACTGCAAAGAAACACTTCTTCCGAAATCAACGCATGCAAATCAACTCCACTTCCGAAACCTACTCTCTCCCATCTAACAGCTCCTCCGCCTTTCCAAACCATTCTAATGCACGCCAGCACACCGACAGCTTCTCCGTCTTTACTTCCATGCTCCGCTCGTGGTACGTAGACTTTCAGATCATCCAGATGAATCCGGTCTTTCAATCTGGAAGGTTTGGTCTTGGGGAGAGCGCCGGTGGTGATATCGTAGAGTCGGCCGCTTCGTCCGTGATGAGGCAGATCGCCCAGACGGAATGGCCCTTCCCAATGAGCTTCCAGTTTCTTGTCATGGCGATTATCGAGGGCAGCGTGCCGTAGTAAGACAAGATCCCCTTCCTTCGGAGTTGGGAACCGGCATCGTTTCCAACCTCGATGTTCAGCTAACCGTGTCAAGTATCGCTATCTGGCGTCTTCCATGCACTCATCCCGTCTGGCCAGATGAACATCCTGCTGGGGGCCCAGAAAGTCTTCATCTTCCTGATGATCCCAGGAATGATGTCGGTCCTGCAAGTCCTGCGCCGCTTTATAATCTCGAACTGTAAACTAGTGGTGATGTTGAACTGGATTATATCTGAAGAGCAATTCGGCCGGTGTAAATCCATGAACCCGCACCTCCCTTGTATTAATAGAATGCACCACTTGATCGAGGTACTCGCTCCATCGCAGGATCTTGCCTCCGCCCACAACTGTCTTCCAGATTCCGTGGAAAACCAGCTGGACATACCTCTCCAGTAGGCCAACAGAAGATGGGTGAGTTTTTGGTGCTGGGAACTGTCGAGTGCCTCGAATCATCAAGAAGTCAGGGAAAATTCCTTCCATGACATAGGTAGCATTGTGCGTATAAACGCTCCAGGGTAATCCAAACGTCCGTGAGATGCCTGTAATCATTCCGGAAACGACGGATTCATTGATAGCCGGGAATGCCTGGGCCCATGTATATCGAGTGAAGTAATCCACCACAAGGAGGATGTATTTATGTCTTTCGGAGGCCGGTGATTGTTACAATGAATGCAATGAGAGGAGGCATGAGAGGAGATAGGAAATGAATGAAGAGATGAGAGTTGTTGATTGAGCGAGCGGACATCTAGCTAATATAGTCCCGCTCCCTTCCCCGCTGAGTCATCCTTGCAGACAGTGGTGCTGCGTCCGCGGCCGCTCCCGAGCAGCCCGCTCCGATCCGCTCCGCTGTTATTTGCCTTAAGCAATATACAGCGGGACGTATCCTCCGTTATTTCCCTTAAGCAATCTGCAGCGGATACCAGCATCCATCTCCGGGGTGGCCCGGTTTAGGGTCACAGCGATATAGGACCAAGGCCGTTGATCTCAATCATCTCCAATGGCTGTAGCTGGACAACTGGTCGTGACACCTGAGAAGGGCGCTTGCAGCGTCCTGTCAAGTGACAACTCTGGCAACTTCGACAAAACACATGAGTATCCTTCGTCCGGGTCGGCCAATAGTAGTGTTCCATAAGCCTCTTCAATGCTAGGTCAGCGGAATAATGCCCATGGCAGTCATGAGCCCAAAACAGGACCTTGTTGACGTCAACCGTCCGGACACACCAAAATTGCCGTCTATTCCGCTCCTGGTATGTCAACAATGGATAGTGATTGACCCCATCTATCAGCTGATACGTGGCTGCCTTCTGAGTCCACCATCGCCACACTGCCAGGCTGTCCTTTGCACCGCCTTCTGCTCGCAATTTGCCATGAAGCTTCAGATTCATCACTCCGGCGTACCACTTATCGTCTAGCTAGTATTCCCACCTCTTGTCATTGCTCGGCTGATCGGCACTCATTATCTCTAAGGCACTCTCTTCAACTTCCTTCCTGGTCTGCCAAACTCCATAGCCTCCATCAGCAGCCTGGACATGCCATCCACCCGTGTATTTTCCTTTCCATTGATGTGGATAATTCGGAAGTCATAGTCGCTCATCCCCAGCTGCCAGCCAACAATGCGTCCTTTGTCCAAGTTCTGCAAGGCGGTCTTCAAGCACTCATGATTGGTGTAAATCAAAACTGGGTGTCAATTCTCATTGACAAGCTACCTGGTTTCCTCAAGGCACCAGACTATGACCAAAGCCTCCCACTCAGTGGTGTGGTAATGAGCCTCGGTATCAAGGAACTTCTTGGAGATAAACTGGATTATCCTCATGGCTCCGACGAGTTTGGATGACATGACTGCTCCCACTGGTTGATCCGTGAGCTGGAAGAGAACACCTCTGTAGGCTAATCCAGAGAAATCGGAAGCAAGGTGATAGTGCCGCGCCGGATCACCTCTGTAACACGTATTTTCTAGGACAGCTCCCTTGAACCTCCTGAATGACCGATCTGCTTCTTCCGACCAATGAAATCCGCTTTCTTTCATATGCACCTTAATCCTCCTCTTTTCAGATCCCCGCTTCTGTTGGCCCAGTTCCGGCACCTTCGCCACGGCCTTGTGTATTATCCGGAAATGATCCGCCTGCCCTGAAATGAATTTTCTCAGGTAAGTTGTTATACATTCAAACTGATCCAGTTCCTTCTCACAGGTCGGAGTAGGGTATTCCAAGAACGCCCTCAGCTTCTCGTTTCCAGGCTGGACTCCTTTTCCATCCGCTTGCAATCCTAGCATCTCGATCTTAGGCACGAAGAAATTACTCTTCGCCATGTTCAAGACCAACTTGGCTCAATGCATCCTAGGAAAGTATTGGTCATGAAGGAAGTCCAGCAGTGTATCGAACAAAGTCGTGGTGTCTATATCATCGTCAAAGAATATCATGAACGCAAAGTTTTCAGTTTCTCCAGATAGTGGCTGTTCTCCCAGTGGCTTAGGAATCGGCCCCATCACAAGATCCTTTAATTGCGCATTGGTATGAGGAGGTCACGTTAGCACCTGTCCCATTCGAAGGTAGGCAAATTGTCCCAGGGTCAAACTAAAGACGGTCTTGTATGCATGTGGCTGATACATTGGAATCGCCCAGTATCCGTCTGCCCTGTCCACCCACGAATAGAGCTTAAACCGAGACATATTCATAGCATTGATGATTGGTTCCATTCTCTTCATAGGGTAATTGGTCTTTATCGTGGGGTCATTGATTGGGCAGTAGATATGGACCATCATCAATTCTCCATTCTTCTTCACTGGGAACTTGCAGCTCGCGCTCCAAGGTGAGTTGACCCAGTCTATAATTCCGTCATCCAGAAGTTCGGGTAGGTGCTTTTTCTGCCATTCCGCTTTCTTCTGTGTATACAGCTTGGGCTTCAATCCAACGGGGTGGCACCTTATTGTCGGAATCCGGTGTTTGATCATATCCGTGGCCGGGAACTTCTTCTCATCATTGCAGAACCGGTTCCTCCAGGTGTACAAGAGTCGGAGTGCTCGTGACTTCTCTTCCATTGTCAATTGCTCTCCAACCTGTATCTTCTTTCCTTCACCTTGGTTGAACCACTCCAAGATTTCTTATTTCGAGCTTGTCCTGTCCATAGTTGTCTGGCTTTCGGCCGCTTGCCGATGTATTGGGAATCTCAGCGGGTTCCCAAAGGCTCGTTGCAACTCTCCATTCGATTCAGGATTTCCTTCCTCCATGGTGTACTTCCATCCCCTCTCCTTGAATTGCGATGTCCCCTTCAGTCCTTGCAACTCACTCTTCGAACTCCCGCATCCACTTCATCTACTCCTTCCAAGGAATCCATTGTTCTGGCAATCTCTTCCTCCTTCTGCGTCTGGACACTGACTCCCATTTCATCCATCTTGCCCAGTCCTCCCAGTCTCCTCCTCCTCCAACAAGTCCCCCTCTCCAGTCTCCAGCAATAACTGATAACTGTCCCTCACATCACTTATCAACCCCGTTGTCACTCCGGACTCGGGCTCTACTACCCCTATTCCTACCCAGCATGCCCACTCTCCCTTCTCAGTAGTCCTCCTCTTATGATTTTCTCCTCCTCTGATCTCAGCTTGCCTGTCCCTCGCCAACTTGGTATTCTCGTCTCTTCTCGGCACGTCTTTCTTCATCGTGTGTTACGAACCTGGCGCGACAGGCTCCTTGGCGCCAGCGCCTGTGCCACTCTCACCCTTGTCGCCCTGTGGCTCGTCCTCGTTTCCGCTGCTGCAGCCGCGGTCATCCTCCGCGCTTAGGCGCCTCGACCGATCTCCGCCATATCGCTCCAGTAGCGATATTTCCGACCGCTGGCTGGTCTAGACCTCTCTCCTTCGTCTCCGTTATGTTACTTGCGCGTCCTTCGCCTGTCATCGTTACGTATGTCGTTTCCTGTTGATTATGCTTGCGCATCCTTTCTCCTGTCCGCTACGTTTGTTGTCTCCCGTTGATGAAGCTTGCACGTCCTGTTCCCTGTTCCTTACCTTTACTACTTGCGCGTCCTTTCTCCTGTTGCCACGAGTAGAGTGTTGGCCGCGCGGCGGCCGAGTGCGATGATGTGTTTTCCTTGGGCGCGGCGATCGAGTCATGATGTTAGACGGAGGAACTGTGTCAGTCTTGCGGGCAAGCTGTGATTCCACAGAGGGAAGGAAAAGTATAAGGAAGGGCGCGGTAGCTAGTCTGGAGATTCTTCTCCACACAATCTATTATCCTTCACTCCACCGTAAAATTTTCATTCGCCCAAAACAACTTTTTATTCCCACCACCGATTTCGCTGGAAATACCCTCTGGAGCTTCATAACTCCACGGTCTTTCCATCTACGAACTCGCTGGCCACCTCTCACTTCTTTGTTGTTGCTGCCCGCCCGATTTCGCTCCGTGTCGCGGTCGCCCGGTAACCGAACAAGGCCCACCACCGCTCTGAAAAGTGGACACCTGTCCACGAAAACTCTGCATCACCATGGCAACCATCTTCGCCTCCATGGCAAAGGGCAGAGCTAGCCAAACAACAAACCCGTCGCTTGGGGGGAGTTCCTCCACCCCACCACCAACCACATTCACACCACCACCGCCACCGATCCCAACCCCACAACAAAGCATCCCCCTCGACATGTTCAACGCAGAGTTGGACTATGCGCCCGACTGGGACCACGATACCGACACACTGGCCAGTTTCCTCGCATGGAAATCCGAACTGGACCACACCACCGCTACCAACGACACCACATCAGGAAAAAAAAAAATTGCGTCCTGAGCATCCGGACGCACTAGACGCACTGGACGTTTCAGATGCAACCTGCTTAACTCAGACGCAGATTGCCACGGCACCGTGCGTCCGGACGCAGATCGCCACGGCATCTGCTTACCGGACGGAGCGTGGCAGGGTATTTTCCTTCTGGACGCAGCCGTGTCAGGGCATTTTCCTTCTGGACTCAGCCGTGTCAGGGCATTTTCCTGCTGGACGCAGCCGTGTCAGGGCATTTTCCTACTGGACGCGTCCGGACGACGCGTGTCATGGCACCACGTTTACGCTGGCTGTCAAGGCACGGAACATCGCAGCAAATACTCGGGTCGCATTCGCAAACACGCAGCGGGTTCCAGGCATAGTGACTCAGTCCAGTTCTATTCTTTATATCTACGGTATGTACATCTATATATGCTACTACACACTTCGCGTTTCCAGCAAAAGCACCCAGCGTCACACCCATCACCGCGATCATCACATGCAGTAATGCTGTTTTGACGCGCGTAGCATTGCTCTGCGGGTCGGAAACAAAGGAAAGTTGGCAAATACGACACGACGCGATGAGCACGACGACTATGAGGAGGATGGCGATGAGGACGCCGGCGGCGAGGACGATAGCGAGTAGGACGCGGCGTGTATGATGGCGAGCTTTGTGACATGGTTAGCGCAGCTCTCAGAGTGACAGAGACACCGGGAATTTGTAGAATACACAGTGACGAGTACGACGTCAATGAGGACGCCCGCAGCGAGGACGATAGCGAGTAGGACGCGGCGTGTATGATGGCGAGCTTTGTGACATGGTTAGCGCAGCTCTCAGAGTGACAGAGACACCGGGAAGTTGTAGAATACACAGTGACGAGTACGATGTCAATGAGGACACCGGCGGCGAGGACGATTGCGAGTAGGACGTGGCGACGATATGAGCGAGTAAGACACGGCGAGGACGATAGCGAGTAGGACGCGGCGAGTATGATGGTGAGGTTTGGGACATGGTTAGCACAGCTCTCAGAGTGACAGGAACAGCGTCGGGAACTGGTACAATACGATGTGCTGAGTACGATGTCGATCAGGAGGATATCGATGAGTTTGATGGCAGTGAGGATGGCGGCAAGTATGATGGAAACGCGAAGAACGACGATGAGTATCTAGGACGAGGTGAAAGGAGAAGAAAAAAGGGGTCTACGTAGGAGCGTTGAGCAAGGCGAACGTTGCGTAAGCGCAAGTGTTAGTAATGGCTTGGCGCTTTGCATTGACATCATACTCGCCGTGTCCTACTCGCTATCGTCCTCGCCGTGTCTTACTCGCTCTCATAGTCGCCACGTCCTACTCGCTATCGCCCTCGCCACGTCTTACTCACTCTCATAGTCGCCACATCCTACTTGCTATTGTCCTCACCGCGTCTTACTCGCTCACATAGTCGCCACATCCTACTTGCTATCGTCCTCGCCGCCGGCGTCCTCATTGACATCGTACTCGTCACTGTGTATTCTACAACTTCCCGGTGTCTCTGTCACTCTGAGAGCTGCGCTAACCATGTCACAAAGCTCGCCATCATACTCGCCGCGTCCTACTCGCTATTGTCCTCGCCGCGTCCTACTCGCTCTCTTAGTCGCCACGTTCTACTCGCTATCGTCCTCGCCGCCGGCGTCCTCATCGCCATCCTCCTCATAGTCGTCGTGCTCATCGCGTCGTGTCGTATTTGCCAACTTTCCTTTGTTTCCGACACGCAGAGCAATGCTACGCACGTCAAAACAGCATTACTGCATGTAATGATCGCGGCGATGGGTGTGACGCTGGGTGCTTTTGCTAGAAACACGAAGTGTGTAGTAGCATATATAGATGTACATACCGTAGATATAAAGAATAGAACTGGACTGAGTCACTATGCCTGGAACCCGCTGCGTGTTTGCAAATGCGACCCGAGTATTTGCTGCAACGTTCCGCGCCTTGACAGCCAGCGTGACCGTGCTGCCATGACACGACGCGTCCAGTAGGAAAATGCCCTGACACAGCTGCGCCCAGAAGGAAAATGCCCTGACACGGCTGCGTCCAGAAGGAAAATGCCCTGACACACTGCGTCCAGAAGGAAAATGCCCTGCCACGCTCCGTCCGGTAAGCAGATGCCGTGGCGACCTGCGTCCGGACGCACGGTGCCGTGGTGAGCTGCGTCTGAATTCACAGTGCCTGTGTGTTTTGCGTTGGGAGCGGTATGTGCGCTGACAGGGTGCGTCCAGGGTGTCCCGGGCGCCTGGTGCGTATGGACGCAGCCTCTGCGTCCGGACGCACATTTTTTTTCCTGATGCACCGAACAGCTACTTGGACTGATTTGCCGTTTCATCCACGCCGAAATGACATACCAATTCGCAAAGCAATCAGTTACTGTCAAAATCCCTGGCCTCAAAGAGATGAAGGAGAGGGACCTGGAGATGCAGAAACAAATCTCCCAGTTGACCAACACCGTCACCAAGCTCTCGGAGCAAATCGCCACCCTATCCGCACGTCCCATCCCCGCCGCCGCCCCCGCAGCCCCCAGGGTTGTGCCGGCACTCCCCCAACAACGCCAGAAGCCACCCACCACCACCAAGCCTCCCCCAGGTCCTGCACCAACCTACGCACAGGTAGCAGAAAAACAGCTGAGGGAGTTTACGGAGGTCAGGAGCAAGAAGAAGGCCAGGAAGGAGACGATCCTCCCGAAGCCTTACCCGACGGCGGACAGGCTGACAATTTTCAGCATCCCGACCGCAGCCAACGACCGCAAGGAGGCCGCAGACCGTGCACTCCAAGTGGCCAACAAGACCATCACCACCCATGCCGACATCGAACACCCGCCCCTCATCCTGGCAAACATCACTGCCACCAACAACCTCGTTTTCACGGTCGCACATCAGCACCTGTTACACCCTAAATACTACAGGGTCGGAATTCGGATACGGACCAGGCAGGGAGGTATCGGAAACTCGTCACACGGTCTTAGGAAGGCATCCCAAGACCGGGCAACCGACACTGTCAGGGCTCGGCTCGGCTCAACCGACTCTGCAGTACCAGGAGGTCCCTGGGCCAAGTACTGGCGCAGACCGGGAAAGCGCAAGCGCTGCCGCGGAGGAAGACAACCTTGGTGGTCATCATAAGAAGGACAAGCAATCGGAAGGAAACGGAAACGCAAGGAACTGAGAGTCTAGGCGGTGGAGATAAGACCCGGAGCCAGTAGCAAGGGGGGTAACCGTGGGGGGGAGTTCGACCGGCTACGCCCGGGTTCTCCCTGAACCCTATGGGGCCACGTAATGATGCTTGCGCAGAGATAGTTACGTGGCTGCTAGCACCACTACCGACCCGGAGCCGGCAGCAAGGGGGGCAACCGTTGGGGGGAGTTCGACCAGCTTCGCCTGGATTCTCCCTGAACCCTACGGGGCCACGAGATGATGCTTGCGTAGAGATAGTTACCTGGCTGCTAGCACCACTACCTGTTACACCCGAATATCCCTAAGAGTACGTAGAGTATCTAGATTACTTAAGCGCGAGAGATGGGAAAGAGGAATCAGAGAGTCTAGGCCGGAGATAAGGAAGCGGGGATTAGAAGCTCACGGCCGAGAGATCGAACCTTGCGGAGGAGATCGAACCTTGCGAGGGTCGGACCAGAGTTCCCCGAGGTGGGTGCAAACGAGCTGAGGGAATATGGCCGAACTAGTCTCCTTGCGGGGAGAGGACACGTACGCAGAGAATCTGGGTCCTTGCGGGGACTGGCTTGGATCCTTGCGGGGGGAGCCACGTACGAAGTCTAGATGCCAGTTCCCCGCTCAGGCGCATAAGACAGCTCATCTCCCTTATCATCACCCCGGCCAGGACCAATGATCTCCCCACGGAGTCCATGCACCTCGGAGGAATCCTTCCCCGAGTCACCACTTCTCACGCCAAGTCATCAGATCTCACGACGGAACAAAGGGAATATAAAAAAGAGCCGATTTCCGACTTCGACGAGAAAATCGACAGAAACATCCTTCAACACTACCGAACCAAACCCACACACAAGATCTAAGATTATTCCGTTGTGAATTATCGAAAGTAGCCTGATTACCTTTGATTCTCCAAATCACTCTGGTTACCGGACAACCCCAGTGTCACACCTGTTACCCGAGGAAGCTTTCGAGGTGCCCCGACTCGCTAACCACGCCAAAGTACTCCAAGCCAATACAACAGAAACCATCAGCCTTGAAATAGACAAAGAGCTCCTGAGCAAAATCTGGACACTAAGCGCCACAGATAAAGAGATCCAAGAAATCCGGAGGAAAAAGTCGAACGTGACCACCCGCAACCGAAAGATCGCGTCAGGGCTATGCGAGGAAAACAGCGGGTTGCTAATGTACAGCGGCCTCATATGGATCCCTGATAACGACACCCTACGACTTCACATATTAAGAGACCACCATGATGCGCAAGCCGCGGGATACCCAGGCCAAGCAAGAACCCTGGAACTCGTTAGCCGAAATTTCTACTGGCCAAGACAACGAAAGTACGTCCACAGATACGTCGACCACTGTGACACCTGCCATCGCATCAAGTCAATCCGACACGCACCATTTGAACTGCTAAAGCCACTCGAACTCCCACACCGGCCATGGGACACAATATCAATGGAGTTCATCACAGCACTGCCGATAAGCAATGGGAAAGACACGCTGTGGGTGACAATCGACCGGCTAACTAAAATGGGACACTTTGTCGCATACCACGGCACCATGAACCCTGAAGACCTGGCAGATCACTTCCTCCGGCAAGTAATCAGACCCCACGGGCTACCCAGTGACATTATATCAGACAGAGGGTCCCTATTCACCTCCGACTTCTGGAAACGAGTGACGAAAGCACTCGGAATATCACGCAACCTCAGTACAGCCTTCCACCCGCAAACGGACGGACAAACGGAAAGGGCCAATGCCACCCTGGGGTAGTATCTCCGCGCATACTGCAACTATCAACAGGACGACTGGGAAAGACTACTGCCAATTGCCGAATTCTGCTACAACAACACCCAAACTGGAACCACAAAAATAACCCCCTTCAGCAAAAAAATGAAAAGTTGAAGTATATTGCTTTTTTTACAGGTGAGACATAAATTTGAACTAATATTTCTCGAGGTTTCAGCAAAAAATAAAGCACTTTTTTTTTTCTTAAATCCTTACAGGAGCAAAATATAACTTCTCCTCTTACGGGAGTTAGCGATGCTTACAGGAGCTACGGGAGCTATGGGAGCTCTCTAGGAATTCTCAAATTTTTTGCTGATATTCTTCGCCAACTATGGATACTACCCGCGATTTCTGCCAGACCTCGGCACCAGGAACGACGAAACACCAGAAGTATCAGAATATGTTGAGGCATTAAGGAAGCTGCATGAGGACCTCAGAGCAGAAATAAATGAAGCGCAAATGGCTCAAACGGAGCAGGCCAACAAAGCACGACATCCGGACCCGGTATTGAACCCAGGCGACAAAGTCTAGCTGCAGCAAAAACACATCTGAAAAACCCGACCATCGAACAAGCTAGACCACAAGCAAATAGGCCCGTATAACATCCTGGAGAAAGTAGGCTCACGCGCCTATCAGTTGGACCTGCCGGCCACTGTCAAAATCCACCCAGTCTTCCATATCAGCCTCCTCGAACCCACAGCTAGCATCGAACCTATCCCCGGACACAACCAACCGCCACCGCCTCCTGTAGTCACCCAAGAACAGCAAGAGTGAAAAGTAGAGAAAGTCCTCGACTCCGGATGCCACCGGAACCAGATCCAGTATCGAGTCAAGTGGACCGGCTTCCATGACCCCGATTGCATCTGGTATCCTGCCCGCAACTTCGAAAACTCGCTCGACATCGTCCCGCAATTCCACGAGGAATACCCACAGAAACCATCCCCTCCAAACTAAAATTATGTCTACCACCGCCACTGTTGACACCAACGAAGGCTGGACCATCACCAATGTTGGAATATATGGATCGATAAACGTGAAGATTGTGTTACAGTATTATGCAGGCACAAGATCTCTCTATATACAGGAAGGCCGTCAGGACAAAGGACGGAAGACTG
>Ga0307508_10002534_pt1 | contig 19233 bp, 16 predicted proteins | sample 9_EM_MG_FD_203089 | JGI IMG/M metagenome (GOLD analysis project Ga0307508, IMG submission 203089) | Populus trichocarpa ectomycorrhiza microbial communities from riparian zone in the Pacific Northwest, United States - 9_EM | ecosystem: Host-associated > Plants > Roots > Unclassified | place... | reverse complement strand
GGCCGAAGCGCAAGGAGCCGAGGTCGGGGCGCTGGGCTTGGGCATCGCTGATGACGAGGCAGTGCTTGGCGGCCTTGGCTTCGCTCAGGGGCTTGCCGTCGTCGCTGTGGTCGAGGCGGTGGCTCCATCCTTCTTGGGACAACAAGCGATTGACGAAGGCTGCGTCTGTTTCTTGGTATTGCGTGGTGGTGTCGCGCACGGGGGCGGCGGACAGGGCTTCGGGGCTCAACTCGAGCTTGAAGTTGGCTTGGGGGTAGGCGCGCAGCACGCTGGCGATGATCTCGTCGGCACGCTGGCCGAGGAAGACGCGGCTGTCCTGGCGCAGGCCGAGGAAGTGGGTGAAGGCGACGAGCTGCAGGCGGTAGCGGGCGTGGCCGCCGTCGCTGCCGAGCTGGGCGGCTTGGGCCACGTAGCCGTGCCAGGTGCGATACGAAGAATCGGCGCACATCAGGCGCAGGCTCATCTGCTCGCCGGTCAGGGCCTTGAGTTCGAGGTGGGCGTTGGTGCTCAGGCAGTCGACCACGGCGATGAGCGGGGCCAGGGCGGGTGGTTTGCGGTCAAGGCCGAAGCCGTTGACGTTCTCGCGCCATTGGGCTCTCTCGACCACCAAGGTGGCGCTGGGGAAGGCCGTCTCAAGTTGCAGCAGGCGCTTTTGCTGGCCGATGTTCAGCGCGGCCTTCAGGCGGCTGAAGGCGTCTTGCAGGTTCATTGTTGGAATCCCTGATCGTGATGACGAACGGGATTCTGGCTGCGCGGCAACCGCCTCGGTACTGTCAGATGTTGCAGGGTGCTGCGGATGGGATCGTTGAAGCCCTGCGTTGCCCTTCGATCCGCGAAGCGGACCCTGTTCTGAGCTTGTCGAAGGATCAAGGCGAACTCATCCACTCGAATTTCAAGCGAGGCAAAGGAGAAGAAATCGAGATTCAACCCATCGGCCACGGCCGCGATGCAGGCCGCAGCAGCTCCCACGCGTGCGCGATCTGCAGCACGCCCAGGTCGTCGTGCCGCCGGCCGACGATCTGCAGGCCGATGGGCAGGCCGCTCGCGGTGTAGCCGCAGTTGATGCTGGCGGCCGGCTGCTCGCTCATGTTGTAGGGCAGCGTGAAGGCGACGTGCTCGAAGGGCATCGACGGGTCGTTGGTCGGGCACGGCAGCTCGGCCGCGAACGCCGGGATGGGCGCGGTGGGCGTGAACACGAAGTCGAAGGGCTGGCAGGCGGTGACGGCCGCTTCGCGCATGGCCGCCATCTGGCTGTAGCCGCGGAACACCTGCTCGCCGCTGAGGCCCGCGCCACCGCGCGCCCATTCGACGATGAAGGGCAGCACCTTGGCGCGGCGCTCGGGCGGCAGCGCCGAGATGTCCATCCACGAACGGCAGCGCCAGAACTGGTCCATGCCTTCGGCCATGGCGCGCGTCATGAAGGGCTTGAGCGGTTCGACGACCGCACCGCCCGCCTCGAAGGCCTTGGCCGCGGTCTCGACGGCGGCGCGCACTTCGGGGTCGACGGGCAGGCCCCAGCCGGCGTTGAGCAGCAGGCCGATCTTCAGGCCGCGCAGCGGGCGGGCGAGTTCTTGCCAGGCAATCGCCTGGTAGGGCAGGCTCGTCGAATCGCGCGCGTCGGGCAGCGAGAGCACGCGCATCATCAGCGCGGCGTCCGGCACGCCACGCGTCATCGGCCCGGCGACGCGGCCCGCATACGGCGGGAAGATGGGGATGCGGCCGAGGCTGGGCTTCAACGCGAAGATGCCGCACCAGCCTGCCGGCAGGCGCACCGAGCCGCCGATGTCGGTGCCCAGGTGCAGCGGGCCGTAGCCGGCAGCCGCCGCAGCCGCGGCGCCGGCGCTGCTGCCGCCGGGGTTCTTGCTCGTGTCCCACGGGTTGCGCGCAAGGGCATGAAAGCTCGACAGGCCCGACGACAACATGCCGTAGTCGGGCATCGTGGTCTTGCCGAGGATCACCGCATTCGCTTCGCGCAGGCGCGCGGCCGGCGGCGCATCGCGCTCGGCCGGCACCAATTCGACGGCGGCTGTGCCCAGCGGCACCGGCACGCCGCGGGTGGCGATGTTTTCCTTGATGGTGACCGGCACGCCGTCGAGCGCACCTTGCGGCTCGCCCCTGAGCCAACGCGCCTGCGAGGCCTCGGCCTGCGCCAGCGCGCCAACCGGGTCGAGCGCATAGGTGGCATGCAGCTGCGGCTCGCAGCGTTCGATCTGCGCCAGCACCGCGCGCGTCACCTCCACCGGCGACACGGTCTTGCTGGTGTAGGCCGCGATCAGCTCGATGGCGCTCAGGGAGTGCAGTGCGGTCATGGGGTTCCTCGATGCTCTTCGTTGTTCTCTGTCTTCTCTGTCTATTGCCAGCTCACCGCCGCCATGTCGTTGGCAAAAATCGGCGAGCTGCTCCACAGGCCCTTGAGCTTCTTGTTGGCCACCGCGAACTGCGGCAGCTGGAAAAGATAGGCGTTCACCGCGTCGTTCGCCAGTTGTCGTTGCAGATCACCCAGCAGACGGGTGCGCTCCTTGGGCTGGGTGGTGCCGTTGTAGGCGGCAAACAGGTCGCGGTAGGCCTTGGAGTCGTAGCCGAAGTAGTAGGCCGGGTCGGCGTAGACGCCGAAGTCCAGCGGCTCCACGTGGCTGATCATGGTCAGGTCGAAGTGGCCCTTGTAGGCGCCCGAGAGCCACTGCGCCCACTCCACGTTCTCGATCTTCGCGACGATGCCCACCTTGGCCAGCTGCGCGGCAACGATCTCGCCGCCCTTGCGCGCGTACTGTGGCGGCGGCAAAGTCAGCGTCAGGTTCAGCGGCAGCGTAACGCCGGCTTCCTTCAGCAGTGCGCGCGCCTTGTCGGGGTTGTAGGCGTTGAGGTTCGTCAGGTCCACGTACCCCGCGTCGGTGGGCACCATGTGGCTGCCGATGGGTGTGCCGTAGCCTTCTTGTGCGCCGTCGATCACGGCCTTGCGGTCGATGGCGGCGGCAATGGCGCGGCGCACGCGCACGTCGTCCAAGGGCTTCTTCTTGTTGTTGATGCTGACGACCGTTTTGCCCTCGGTGCCGCCGACCACCACGCTGAAGCGCGCATCGCCCTGGAACTGCTTCAGGCTCTGCGGCGAACCGAAGCGCGGGATCGCGTCGACGTCACCGGCCAGCAGGGCCGCCACCTGCGCCGCCGGGTCGCTGATGAAGCGGAACACCACCTTCTTCAGTTTCACGCTGGCGGCGTTGCGAAAACCGTCCCACTTCTGCAGCGTGACGGCCGAGCCCTTGGACCAGCTCTCGAACCGGTACGGCCCGGTGCCCACCGGCTTGGTGGTGGCCAGGGCGGCGCTCTTCGGGTCGAGGATCACCGCAGTGCTTTCTCCCAGGCGGAACAGCAGGTTGCCGTCGGCCTTGTCGAGCACCAGCACCACGGTGCCGGGGTCGGGCGCGCTGATGCTCGAGATGTTGTCGAACACTGTCTTCTTCGCCTTGTTGACGCTGCCCTCGGCCTTGGCGCGCTCGAAGCTGAACTTCACGTCGCTGGCGTCGAAGGCCTCGCCGTCGTGGAACTTCAGGCCCTGGCGCAGCTTGAAGGTGTAGAGCCGGCCGTCGGGGTCGATGCGCCAGCTCTCGGCGAGCAGCGGCGAGATGCTGCCGTCCATGTTGATCTTGGTCAGGCCTTCCAGCACGTTGTAGTGGACGATCTCGCCGACGGCGGCCGAGGGGTTGCTCGTCGGGTCCATGCCCGTCGGTTCGAGCGTCATGCCGATGATGGCGCTGTCTTTGCGGGTCTGCGCAGCGGCGCCCAGGGTCAGCGCGGTCATCAGCAATGCAGCGATCAGGCGCAGGCTCGAGTTCATTGACGATCTCCGTTCCAACAATGTGGCCGCACTCTAAAGGATGGCTGCGGAGCCGGGCGCCGCGTCGAGCAAAGCCCGTGTGCAGGCATGGGCCGGTGCGCGCAGCACATGTTCAGTGGCCCCGTGCTCGACGATGCGGCCGGCCTGCATCACCGCGATCTCGTCGCACAAGTGCTCGACCACCGCGAGGTCGTGGCTGATGAAGAGGTAGGCGATGCCGAACTGCTGCTGCAGGTCCTGCATCAGGTTGAGCACCTGGGCCTGCACCGACACGTCGAGCGCACTCAGCGGCTCGTCGGCCACGATCAGCTGCGGTCGCGTGATGAGGGCTCGCGCGATGGCGATGCGCTGGCGCTGGCCGCCGGAGAACTCGTGTGGGTATTTGTCGGCATCGGCGGCACGCAGGCCCACGGCGTCGAGCGCTTCGGCCACGCGTTGCGGGTCAGGCGACGCCAGCGGCTCGGCGACGATGCGGCCGACGCGGTGGCGTGGGTCGAGCGACGCATATGGGTCTTGGAACACCATCTGGAAACCGGCGCGTGCTCCGCGCAAGGCTTGCGGTGGCAGCGCATGCAGGTCCTGCCCGTTCATCAACACGCGGCCGGTGCTCGGGCGCTCCAGCGCCATCACCAGGCGGGCGAGCGTCGACTTGCCGGAGCCCGATTCGCCGACGATGCCGAGGCTGCGGCCAGCCTGCAGCGTGAAGCTCACATCGTGCAGCGCCTGCACCACGGGCGCGTAATGGAACAGGCTTTCACGCGGCAGGCGGTAGTGCTTGCCGAGCTGTTCGACTTGCAGCAAGGGCGCGCTCATGTCACCGCGTCCAGCCGGATGCAGCGCGCCTCATGCGCTGGCCCCACCGGCATGGGTGGCGGCGGGGATTGGCGGCAGGCATCGACGACCCATGCGCAGCGGTCGGCGAACGGGCAGCCGGCCGGCAGGTCGATCAGCTCGGGCACACGGCCGGGGATGGTCGGCAGGCGCTGGCCGCGCCCTGCACCCAGCCGCGGCCGCGCGCTGAACAGCCCGCGCGTGTAGGGGTGGGCACGCTGCGCGAACACCCGCTCGGTCGGCCCCTCTTCGACCACCGTGCCGCCATACATCACCAGCAGCCGCTGCACGCGCTGGGCCATCACATCGAGGTTGTGGCTGATGAGCAGCAAGGCCATGCCGCTGTCGGCGACCAGCTCGGCGATGAGGTCGAGGATCTCGCGCTGGATCGTCATGTCGAGCGCGGTGGTCGGCTCGTCGGCGATCAGCAGGTCGGGCCCGCAGGCCAGCGCGGCAGCGATCATCACGCGCTGGCGCTGGCCGCCGGAGAGCTGGTGCGGGTGGGCGTCAAGCCGCTGCGCGGCCTGCGGCATGTGCACGCGGTCGAGCAGGCGCAGCGCTTCGGCGCGCGCGGCCTGCGCGCTGATGCCGCGGTGCTGGCGCAGCGGCTCGGCGATCTGCCGGCCGATGGTGTGCAGCGGGTTCAGCGCCGTCATCGGCTCCTGGAAGACCATGCCGATGCGGTTGCCGCGCAGCTCGCACATCGCCTCGTCTGCCAGGCCCACCAGCTCGCGGCCCTGGAAGCGGATGCTGCCGCTGGTCTGCGCACCGTCGGGCAGCAGGCCCATCACGGCCAGTGCCGTCATCGATTTGCCGCAGCCGCTCTCGCCGACCAGGCCAAGCGTCTCGCCGGGCGCCAGCGTGAAGCCCACGCCGCGCAGTGCGTCGGCCGGGCCGCTGGCGGTGTCCAGGCGAACACGCAGGTCGCTGACGGCGAGCAGCTCGCTCATCCCTTCGCCTGCAGCAAATCGAGGTAGGCCACGTCGATGAGCTGGTCGGCGGCGATGCCGAGTTTCGTCATCAGCGCGTGGGCTTCGGCCACGCCGTCTTGCATCGGCTCGTCGTCGGCCAGCACCACTTCGAGCTCCATGAAATCGCCGAGGCCTTCAACGCGGTCGAGGTGAATGCGCGTGCGGCCCGCCAGCAGCAAGGTGCGCAGCTTGCGCACGCGGCCGATCTGGCCGTGCGCCAGCGTCAATGCTTCGCGCAGCGTGGCGGGCGAAGCCGTCGGCGACAGCACGTAGAACGAGGTCTTGGGCCCCGCCTTGTCGGGCCGCTCGTAGTAGATGAGTTCGCCGCGCCCGTCGGCGAAGGCCCGCAGCTTGAGCCGGCCCTTCGCCGAGGTGAAGAAGGTGTCGTCTTGGGCGATCAGTTGTGGCTCGCCATCGGCCAGCGGGCGGGCGAGTGCGAGCGTGGAGTCGATGTCCGCGAGGCGGGCCTTGATTTCGATGTTGCGTGCCATGGCGGTCAGCGGGTCCTTGAAAGTTTCGGGTCGAGCAGGTCGCGCAGGCCATCGCCCATCAGGTTGAGGCCCAGCACGCTGAGCGCGATGGCGAGGCCGGGGTAGATGGCGAGTTGCGGCGCTTGGAAGATCATGGTCTGCGCTTCGTTCAGCATGCGGCCCCAGCTCGGCTCGGGCGGCTGCGTGCCCAGGCCCAGGTAGCTCAGCGCCGCTTCGGCGAGGATGGCCACCGCGAACTGGATCGTCGCCTGCACGATCAGCGCGCTCGCGATGTTGGGCAGCACGTGCGCGATGGTGATGTGCCACGCGCCTTTGCCGCAGGCGCGCGAGGCGAGCACGTAGTCGCGCGCCCACACGCCCAGGGCCGCGGCGCGCGTGATGCGCGCGAACACCGGAATGTTGAAGATGCCGATGGCCACCACCGACGTCACCAGGCCCGGGCCGTGGATCGCGGTGAGCATGATGGCGGTGAGCAGCGCCGGGAAGGCGAAGGTGAAATCGGCCGCACGCATCAGCAGTTCGTCGACCCAGCCGCGGCGCGCTGCGGCCAGCAAGCCGCCCGCGACGCCCACGCCGAGGCCGATGCCCACCGCGATGAGCCCGACCGCAATCGCATTGCGCGAGCCGACGATGAGCAGCGAGACGATGTCGCGCCCGAGGCTGTCGGTGCCCAGCCAGTGGCTGGCGTTCGGCAGCAGCAGCTTGTTCGGCACGTCGATCTCGATGGCGGCATGCGGTGTCCACAGCAGCGAGAGCGCGGCCGTGGCGAGCAGCAGCATCACGAGCACACCGCCGACAGTGAAGCTGCGGTGGCGCAGTGCGCGCTGCACGAAGCTCATGCGGAACCCGCCTTCAAGCGCGGGTCGATCGCCACGTAGAGCAGGTCGACGATGAAGTTGATGACGATCACCGTGGCCGCCATCAGCATCACCACGTTCTGCACGACGACGATGTCGCGGTTGGCAATGGCCTGGAACACCAGCAGGCCGACGCCGGGCAGCGTGAATACCTTCTCGATCACCACCGTGCCCGTCAGCAGGCTGGCGAACTGCAGGCCCATCACCGTGAGCACCGGGATCATCGCGTTGCGCAGCACGTGGCGCCACAGCACGGCGCGCCGGCTCAGGCCGCGGGCGCGTGCGGTTCGCACGAAGTCTTCACGCAGCACCTCGAGCACCGCCGAGCGGGTGATGCGCGCGAGGATGGCGGCCTGCACCACGGCCAGCGCGACGGTGGGCAGCACCAGTGCTTTCAGGCCTTGCACGATGCCCTCGTCCCAGCCCGGGAAGCCGCCGGCCGAGAACCAGTGCAGCTTCACCGAGAACAAGAGGATCAGCAGGATGGCAAGCCAGAAGCTCGGCACCGCGATGCCGAGCTGGCTCGCGGCCATCACGCCCACGTCGCCCAGCTTGTTGTGCCGCGAGGCGGCGTAGAGCCCGAAGCCGAGGGCCAGCACGGTGGTCAGCGCCATCGCCATCAAGGCAAGCGGCACGGTGACGGCCAGGCGCTCGGCGATCAGCTCGCTTACCGGGGTGTCGTAGGCGACGCTCATGCCCATGTTGCCGCTCAGCAGGCCGCCGACCCAGTGCAAATAGCGCTGCCATGCCGGCTGGTCGAGCCCGAGCTTGCTCGTGAGCGCAGCCACGGCTTCGGGCGAGGCGGTCTCGCCCAGCATCACCTCGACCACGCTGCCGGGCAGCAGTGCCAGCACCGCGAAGATCACCACCGAGGCGGCGAGCAGCGTGGCGACGAAGGCAGCAAAGCGCTTGAGGAGAAAGAGGCTGATGACCGACCCCGGCGAATGGCAACGCCGCGCATCATGAACGAAAACTGAGGCTAGCCTTTTGCTGGGGCCGTCTTGGGCACGGCCAGGCCGGCGAGGTAGGCATCGAGCACCTGCTTGCCGACCTTGACGAGGTCGAAGGCCTTCGGGTCGAGCATCCAGTTCTGGATCAGCCCGTCGATCAGCGCGAACATGCCCAGCGCCGCGGCGCGTGCCGGGGTGCGGCGCGAGAGCAGGCCGCGCTGCATGGCAAGTTTGATGCCGCGCTCCGTATGCAGCAGGCATTCGTCGCGCGCGGCGAGGTGGCGGTCGCGCACCGCGATGAGTTCGCCGACGTACTCGACCTTGTGGGTGGCGATCTCGAACACCCGCCGAGCCTGAGGGTTGTTCGCCGTGATTTGCAGTGCATCGACGAAGTTGGCCATCATGTATGCGATCGGGTCGGCCAGCGCCGGGTCGTCCGCGTTCTTGGCGGTTTCTTCCAGCGGCAGAGTCACGCGCTCCATCATCGCGTTGAAGAGGTCGGCCTTGTCCTTGAAGTGCCAGTAGATGGCACCACGGGTCAGCCCGGCGGCCTGGGCAATGTCGTGCAGCGAGGTGCGCGACACGCCGTGCGCCTGGAACAGCACCTCGGCGGTATCGAGGATGAGCGTGCGGGTGGCCTGAGCCTCTTCTTTGGTGCGGCGAGCCATGTCGTTTCGTTTGGCGGGAGTCTGTTGGCTTACATTCATCATTGTATGTATACTAAAAATCGCCTGCCATCCGGTCGTACCCCGACTTCGGCGCAGGCCCCATCCAATCTGCAATCCGGCGCCATCAAAGGCGCACGCCCGAAGGAATTCGCATGCCTGCGATGAATCAAGTTTTGCCCGTGGCTCTCGCACCCCGCGCCGGCCATCATCTGTGGTGCCTGCTGCCGCTTGCGGCATTGGTTCTCACCGCTTGCGGCCAGAAAGATGGCGCACAGGCCGCCGCCGGCGGCGGTGCGCCGCCCCCGACCGAAGTGGGCGTGATCACCGTGGCGCCGCGTGCACTGGGCGTGACGACCGAGCTGCCCGGCCGACTGGAAGCCTCGCGCGTCGCCCAGGTGCGCGCCCGCGCTGCCGGCATTCTGCAGAAGCGCCTGTTCAAAGAAGGCAGCGACGTGAAGGCCGGCCAAACACTGTTCCAGATCGACCCGTCGCCCTACCAGGCCCAGTACGCGAGCGCGCAGGCCGCCCTCGCGAAAGCCCAGGCCAATGCCGCACAGGCCAGCGCGCAGGCCGAGCGCTACAAGCCGCTGCTCGAAGCCAACGCCATCAGCAAGCAGGACTACATCAACGCCGTGGCCGCGCAGAAGCAGGCCGAGGCCGATGTCGCTTCGGGCAAGGCCGCAGCGCAGATCGCGCAGATCAACCTGGGTTATGCGTCGGTCACGTCACCCATCTCGGGCCGCATCGGCCGCGCGCTGGTGACCGAAGGCGCGCTGGTCGGCCAGGGTGAAGCCACCGAACTCGCCGTGGTGCAGCAGATCTCGCCGATGTACGTGAACTTCACGCAGTCGACCGCCGAGGTGCTGCGCTTGCGCAAGGCCATCGAGAGCGGCAAGTTCAAGCAGGCCGCGGGCGCCGACTCGGCCAGCGTGCGCATCGTGCTGGAAGACGGCAGCCAGTACCCGCAAGCCGGCAAGCTGTTGTTCTCCGACCTGACGGTCGACGCCACCTCGGGCCAGATCACGCTGCGCGCCGAAGTGCCCAACCCGAACGGCTTCCTGCTGCCCGGCATGTATGTGCGCGTGCTGATCGAGCAGGCCGAAGCCAATGCCGCGATCACGCTGCCGCAGCAGGCCGTCACGCGCGGCGCCACCGGCGACACGGTGATGGTGGTCGGTGTCGACGGCAAGGTCGCGCCGCGGCCGGTGAAGCTCGGCGCCTCGCAAGACGGCCAGTGGCTGGTGCTCGAAGGCCTGAAGCCGGGCGAACAGGTCATGGTCGATGGCTTCCAGAAGCTGCGCGGCAATGCGCCGGTGAAGGGTGTTCCCTGGAGCCCCGCGGGTGCCTCGGCGCCGGCTGCAGCGGCCCCGGCCTCGCAAGCGGCGTCGGCCAAGTAAGGAACGCACGCCATGGCCCAGTTTTTCATTGATCGGCCCATCTTCGCGTGGGTGATCGCGTTGTTCATCGTCGTGCTCGGCGGCGTCTCGGTGACGCAGCTGCCGGTCGCGCAGTACCCGTCGGTGGCGCCGCCATCGATCGTGCTGACCGCCACCTACCCCGGCGCTTCGGCGCAGACGCTGGAAGACAGCGTGATCAGCGTCATCGAGCAGGAGATGAACGGCTCGCCCGGCCTGATCTACATGGAGTCGGTCAGCCAGGCCAACGGCGTGGGCTCGATCACGCTGACCTTCGAGTCGGGCACCGACGCCGCACTCGCGCAGGTCGACGTGCAGAACCGGCTGAGCCGCGCCTCACCCCGCCTGCCGGCGGCGGTGACGCAGCAAGGCGTGCGCGTCGACAAGGCGCGCGCGAACTTCCTGCTGTTCACGATCCTGTCGTCCGACAACCCGGCCTATGACCCGGTGGCGCTGGGCGACTACGCCTCGCGCAACGTGCTGCCCGAAATCCAGCGCATTGCCGGCGTCGGGCAGGCGCAGCTGTTCGGCACCGAGCGCGCGATGCGCATCTGGATCGACCCGGCCAAGCTGGTCGGCTTCAACCTCACGCCTGCCGACGTCAACGCCGCGATCCGTGCGCAGAACGCGCAGGTGTCTTCGGGCTCGATCGGCGACCTGCCGATCGTCGCCGGCCAGACCATCAGCGCCACCGTCGTCGTGACGGGGCAGCTGACGACCGTCGAGCAGTTCGGCAACATCATGCTGCGCGCCAACACCAACGGCTCGACGGTGCGGCTGCGCGACGTGGCCCGCATCGAGCTCGGTGCGCAGAGCTACAGCCCCTCGGCGCGGCTGAACGGCAAGCCCTCCACCGGCATCGGCGTGCAGCTCTCGCCCACCGGCAACGCGCTGGCCACCGCCACCGCGGTCCACAAGCGCATGGGCGAGCTGTCGAAGTACTTCCCGCAGGGCGTGAAGTACGACATCCCGTACGACAGCTCCAAGTTCGTCAAGATCTCCATCAGCCAGGTGGTCGAGACGCTGATCGAAGCGGTGGTGCTGGTGTTCCTGGTGATGTATCTCTTCTTGCAGAACATCCGCTACACGCTGATCCCGACCGTCGTGGTGCCCGTCGCGCTGATGGGCGCCTTCGGGATGATGTTCGCGTTCGGCTTCTCGATCAACGTGCTGACGATGTTCGCGATGGTGCTGGCGGTGGGCATCCTGGTCGACGATGCGATCGTGGTGATCGAGAACGTCGAGCGCATCATGAGCGAGGAAGGCTTGTCGCCGCGCGACGCCACGCGCAAGGCAATGGGGCAGATCACCGCCGCGCTGGTCGGCATCACCGTCACGCTGGTCTCGGTGTTCGTGCCGATGGCCTTCTTCTCGGGCTCGGTGGGCAACATCTACCGCCAGTTCTCGCTGGTAATGGTCAGCTCGATGCTGTTCTCGGTGTTCCTCGCGCTGTCGATGACGCCTGCGCTTTGCGCCACCTTCCTGAAGCCGGTCGAGGCCGGCCACAAGCACGCGGCCACCGGCTTCTTCGGCTGGTTCAACCGCAGCTTCGCGCGCACGGCCAAAGGCTACGAAGGCTGGGTGGCCGGCATGCTCAAGCGCACGGGCCGCTTCATGGTCTTGTTCGTCGCCATCGTGGCGGTGGTGGGCTTGCTGTACACGCGCCTGCCAGCTTCGTTCCTGCCGAACGAAGACCAGGGCTACATCATCGCCAACGTGCAGCTGCCGCCGGGCGCCACGCAAGAGCGCACGCTCGAGGTCATGAAGCAAGCCGAAGGCTTCTTCCTGAAGCAGCCCGAGGTCGACAAGATGGTCAGCGTGCTGGGCTTCAGCTTCTCGGGCAGCGGGCAGAACGCGGCGCTGGCCTTCATTCCGCTGAAGCACTGGGACGAACGCAAGGGCCCGCAGCACTCGGCGCAGGCACTCGCCGGCCGCGCCTTCGGTGCGCTGATGGGCGTGCGCGATGCCTTCATCTTCGCGCTGAGCCCGCCGGCCATCCCTGAACTGGGCACGGCCACCGGCTTCACCTTCCGCCTGCAAGACCGCGGCAGCAATGGCCACGCGGCACTGCTGGCCGCGCGCAACCAGATGCTGGGCATGGCCGCGCAGAGCAAGGTCCTCGCGGGTGTGCGGCCCGACGGCCTGGAAGATGCGCCGCAGCTGCAGGTCGACATCGACCGCGACCGCGCCAGTGCGCTCGGCGTGAGCTTCGACAGCATCAACAGCGCGCTCTCGACCTCGCTCGGCTCGACCTACGTCAACGACTTCCCGAACGCCGGGCGCTTGCAGCGCGTGGTGGTGCAGGCCGACGCGCCGTCGCGCATGCAGCCGGAGCAGCTGATGAAGATCAACGTGCTGAACTCCCAGGGCAAGCTGGTGCCGCTGTCGGCAATGGCGACCACGCGCTGGATCACCGGTCCGATGATGACGGTGCGCTACAACGGCTACCCGACGATGCGCCTGGCCGGTGACGCCGCGCCCGGCTTCAGCACCGGCGACGCGATGAACGAAATGGAAAAGCTCGCCGGCCAGCTGCCTGCAGGCTTCGCCTACGAGTGGACCGGCCAGTCGCGTGAAGAGCGGCTCTCGGGCTCGCAGGCCACGATCCTGGTGGCGTTCTCTCTGCTGGCCGTGTTCCTGTGCCTGGCCGCGCTGTACGAGAGCTGGTCGATCCCGATGTCGGTGCTGCTGGTGGTGCCGCTCGGCATTCTGGGCGTGGTGGTGGGCGCCTCGATGCGCGGCTTGTCGAACGACGTGTTCTTCAAGGTGGGCCTGATCGCGGTGATCGGCTTGTCGGCGAAGAACGCCATTCTGATCATCGAGTTCGCGAAAGACCTGCACGCGCAGGGCAAGGGCCTGATCGAGGCCACGCTCGAAGCCTGCCACCTGCGCTTCCGCCCGATCCTGATGACCTCGTTCGCGTTCATCCTGGGCGTGCTGCCGCTGGCCTTGTCGACCGGTGCCGGCTCGGCCAGCCAGCGCGCGATCGGTACCGGCGTGGTCGGCGGCATGTTGACCGCGACCGTGCTGGCCGTGTTCTTCGTGCCGGTGTTCTTCGTCGTGGTTCGCAAGCTCTTCAAGGGCAGCGAACGGCAGCGCCAGATGTACGCGCATGAACTCAAAGCGCATGAACTCGAAGAAAAGGGAGCGCACCATGACTGAGCGCTTGTTCAAGCTCACGACCCTGCCGCTCGCCCTGCTGGCGGTGGCCGGCTGCACCAGCCTCGCACCGAAGTACGAGCGCCCGGCCGCGCCGGTGGCGCCCAACTTCGCCGCCGAAGCCGGCGTAGCAGGCCAGGCCGAAGCCAGCAGCATCGACTGGCAGAACTACTTTGCCGACGAGCGGCTGAAGCGGCTCGTCGCCGCTGCGCTGGCCAACAACCGCGACCTGCGCGTGGCCGTGCTCAACATCGAACAGGCGCGTGCCACCTACGGCATCCGGCGCGCCGACCGGTTCCCCACGGTGAACGCCGTCGCCACCGGGACGCGCCAGCAGCCCGAAACCCCGACCACGCTCTACACCGTGGGCCTCTCGGTCTCGGCCTACGAGCTCGATCTGTTCGGCCGCGTGCACAACCTGAGCAACGCCGCGCTGGCGCAGTACTTCGCCACCGAAGAAGGCCGCAAGGCAGCGCAGATCTCGCTCGTGTCCGCAGTGGCCAACGCGTACCTCACGCTGATCGCCGACGACGAGCTGCTCGGGCTGACGCGCGAGACGCTGAAGACGCGCGAAGAGTCGTACTCGCTGTCCAAGCTCAAGTTCGACAACGGCGCCGCCTCCGAGATCGACTTCCGGTTGACCGAGTCGCTGCTCGAATCCGCACGCGCCTCGCTCGCGCAGTTCACACGCCAGCGTGCGCAAGACGAAAACGCATTGGTGCTGTTGCTGGGCCAGGGCCTGCCGGCCGACCTGCCGCCGCCGCTGGCGATGAGCGAGCAGCGCCTGGCCACCGACCTGCCCGTGGGCCTGCCTTCCGAGGTACTGGCCCGCCGGCCCGACGTGCTCCAGGCCGAGCAGCAGCTGATCGCGGCCAACGCCAACATCGGCGCAGCGCGGGCCAACTTCTTCCCGCGCATCACGCTGACGGCCAGCGCCGGCACGGCCAGCACCGAGCTGAACGGCTTGTTCAAGAGCGGGTCGTCCGCCTGGACCTTCGCCCCGCAGATCGTGCTGCCCATCTTCGACGCCGGCCGCAACAAGGCCAACCTCGATGTTTCCAAGGTCAACCGCGACATCGCGGTCGCGCAGTACGAGAAGGCGATCCAGAGCGCCTTCCGCGAGGTGCAAGACGCCCTGGCCGGCCGTGCCACGCTGGGCGAGCAGGCCCGCGCCCAGCTCGCGCAGACCAACGCCGAGCAGGTGCGCTTCAGGCTCGCCGACCTGCGCTACAGAAACGGCGCGTCGAGCTACCTCGACGTGCTGGACGCGCAGCGCTCGCTCTTCACCGCGCAGCAAAGCCTGGTTCAGGTGCAGGCGCAGCAGGTGCAGAACCTGGTGACGCTCTACAAGGTGCTCGGCGGCGGCTGGACGGAACCGCAGGCTGCGAAGTAAGCCGCACGCACCGCCCGTGAGGCGGTGCGTTACCGCAACTCAAAGATGGCTGTCCATCAGGCTTTGCAGCTGCCTGGGCGTTCATCGAGCATCACTGTCGCGATAAGGCCAGAACGTGATCACGCCGGTACGAAAGTCGTAGTAGCTGCTCGTGTGCTCGCCGGCCAGGCCGATCAACTCGCCTTCGTGGGTGTACTCGACCAGCACTTCGCCACCGGCATGAAAGCGTATGCGATGCGTCACCTTGCCTGCTTCGGTGACCAACTCGTACTGCGCCACCTCGGCCCAGTCGGCGATGGCAACGCCGTTGATCTCGGGCACCGTGAGGCTCATGCCGCCATTGCCGTCGTCATGCATGAAGCTGCCGCTGGGCGCGTGCAACACAGTGCTGCCGCGATCCAGCACGAGATGCTGGTCGTGGTCCGGGTCGTCATTCAAGCAAAGCAGGCGCGAAGCGTTTGTCATTGCGGTTACCAGTTTGCCGAGGCCTTCATGCCGCCATGGAGCCGCTCGTGGGCTCCATGCCATCGAGCATCGCAAACCGCAGCTTGCGGTCGCCGCCCACGAAGATCATGCGCGGGTCCGAGGGCCAGGTTTCGTCTTTGTCAAAGCCCGCCAGCGAGTCGTGCACATAGTCGTCGAAGAACGCGATCACCTTCGGGTCGGTGAGACCCTTGCCGCGTTCGAACTCGTCGAGGTAGGCGTCCACCAGGGCGCGGTAGTGCGGGCGCAGCTTCGACAGGTGCTTGTCGGGGTTGCGGGTCTGCGGCTGCTGGCGCGCCTTGAGTTCGGCGATGCGCGCTTGCAGGCGCTTGATCTGCGGGTCGTATTGCGCGTTGATCTCGTCCGCCAGGCGCTGGCCTTGCGGGGTGGGCAAGAGCGTGTGCGGGTCCACGCCGCGGCCGCTGCGCATCAGGTTGGCCTGCTCGCCGCTGCGGCGCATTTCAAGCTGCTGCTTCTCCGCCTTGAGCTGGGCCAGCTCAGCCTCGGCCTGGCGGGCTGCTTCGCTCTTTTCATCGTCGCACAGCCACTCCACGATTTGCGTGGCGTCGTCGTACAGCATCTGGTCGTACTTGGCGATGGCGCCGTTCAACCCGCCGTCGTCGGCCGCGGTGCTGATGCGGGCGCGCACGCGGTCGTATTGAATCTGCCTTTGCTCAGTGTTGCGCTCGGCCTGCTCGTACTTTTGCTTGGTCGCCGTGTTGATGGGCGTGCCCAGGCGGGCCTGTTCGAGTTGCGCGCTTTCGAGTTGAGTGCGGCTGATCTCTTGCCGTTGCTGTGCTTCAGAGAGGGCTCGGGCAGCGTCGGCAAGTTCGGCGTTCAGCTTCTTGCGGTCGCTCGCAAAGCCGGCTTCGTGCGCCTTGATTTGAGCTTGCTGCTCGGTCGTCTTGCCCGCCTTTGCGGCCGCACGGTTCAGGCGAATGGCCCTGAAGCGCCAAGCGTAGTAGGCACGCATGTGCTTCACCATCTCGCCGCCGATGCCGCTCTTGGCGCCGGGCACGGCGTAGCTGTTGCGGTGCTGCAGGTAGTGCTGCCAGAGGTCGAGGGTGAGGGCGTATTGCTTTGTGCCTTCTGCATCTAGAGCAAAGTCTTCCTTTTCAATCTGTGTCAGGCCCGAAAGTGGCACGAGTGGCACGTCTGCTTGTATGGCGAACTCGTGCATGGCCCGCAACGCGATCAAGCTCAGTTGCGCACCCTTCTCTGGACGACAGCCACATTCACCAGGCCGGTAGCCCCCGCCCACATCCGAATGCACACCGGGGTAGACAAGCTCGACCGTGTTGGCGGGCAAGTCAAAGTCATCGGGCCGGCGCTCGTACAGCACGCTGTCCGATGCAAACGCGTTGCGCAGTTCGTGCCCGGCAATCATGTGCACGCAACGCTTCACCATGCCACCGATGGCCATGCCTTGCTCGGCCCAAAGGCTGTGCCCGCTGGACGAACCGGGTGCGGGGTCGGCCCCCGGTTCGCCAAAGGCCAGGCGCTTGAGTTCAGGCGTTTGCATCATCTGCGCCGCGGCGGGGCCGACCCCGATCACGGGGATGCTGGCTACGCTCAAGGCTGCACCCAAAGCCTTCACATAGCGGTTGCGCTGCGAGAAGTTGTTGGCGCTGGGCGGCAGGCCGGCCGAGGCCACGGTGTCCCACAGGCCCAGAAACATGATTTCGATGGGGTAGCCGCCCGCACGCAGCCGCCAGCCGGTGCTGCTGCTGGAGTCTTCGCTGCAGAGCTTTTGCAGATCGCGGGCGAAAGCGCGGGCCAGCGCGGCCCCGCGCGAAAAACCGAAGGCCGACACCTTGATCCAGCAGATCTTGCTGGTCGGGTTTTGCGCTTGTCGCTCGGCGGCGTGGATCGTTTCCTTCAAGCGCGCAAACGCCCAATCCAACCGCGCTTGGCCGAGTGCACCAAAGCTGCGGCCGGTGAAGGTGCCGCCCGGGTCGTTGACTTCGCGGTCTTTGAAGTAGGTGCCTATGCCGGGGAGGTAGAAGCGGTAACGGCCTTCAGGTTCGTAGTCCCGTTTGTGGGCACGGTAGAGGCGAGCCACATTGCTGTGCTCCCACGTCCCGATATCGGCATCGAAGTTGTTGCCCGTGCCATCGAAGAAGAAACTCAGCGTGAGCGTCTGCTGGCATGAGTGGCGTGGCGGGTCGTTGGACGAGCCCGCGGCCTTCATCGGGATGCGAGGTTGTGAAGATGGTGGCTTCAACAGCTCCAACGCAGGCAAGCTCAGCAGCGCCAGGTCAGCAGCGGCCGACGTTTGCTGGTGGGCGGGGCATGTCGGGTTTGTGGATTCAGTAGCCATCTTTGCACCTTGCGAATTTTTCGTCGTTGTTGACGTTGCCGGCTTCCTTGCGTTCGCCTCGGCTGAATCGTTCCAACTTCAAGCGCGGTGCCGAAGCCTTCTGCGTGGCTTCGATCTCGATGTGCCCATCGGGATAGAAGTGCACTTCCATGTAGCGTGGCTCAATGGGAATGGGCTTGGTCAGCTTCACCGTTTGCTCGCACCACCGGCGGCGGTCGCGTGTCCACTTGATCGTGAATTCCGTGCCCAAGGGCAGGCCCGAGGTGACTTGGGCGCAGCAGGCGTGACCGCCACCGCCCGCGTACGAGTCGCTAACCTCCAGGTTCCCACCCCCAGCCCCATCCACCTCAAAGCTGTCGATGTAGTTATCGGTGTAGTTGTAGCCATAGGCCACGACCGAGTAGCTGATGGGCATGCCGTGCTTGTCGCGCTCGACGGGTACTTCAGAGGCTGCCGCTTGCGGTGCCGGTGGGGTTGTTTGCGCGTGCGACTTGCCGTCGCTGCAGGCGATGCACAGCAGACACAAGAGCGCGGCGAAGTGGTGGCGCATCGAAGTTCGTGTGGGTGTGGGGTTAGTAGCCATCTTTGCACCTTGCGAATTTTTCGTCGTTGTTGACGTTGCCGGTTTCAAATCGCTTTTCGATGCTGAATCGCTCAAGATTCAGGCGGGGCGGAGAGGCTTTCTGTGTTACCTCTATCTCGATGTGGCCGTCGCTATAGAAGTGAACTTCGAAGTACCGCGGTTTGATGGGGACGGGCTTGGTCAGCTTCACCGTTTTCTCGCACCAACGGCGGCGGTCACGGGTCCACCTGATCGTGAACTCCGTGCCTACGGGCAGGCCCGAGATGACGAGGGCGCAGCAGGTGTCCCTCCCACCTGGAGAGGTGGGCGTGCTGACCGCAAGATTCCCTCCCCCCGCCCCATCCACCTCAAAGCTGTCGATGTAGTTGTCGGTGTAGTTGTAGCCATAGGCGACGACCGAATAGATGATGGGCATGCCGTGTTTGTCGCGCTCGACGAGCACTTCGGCACCAGCGACTAGCGTCGATGTCACATAGCTGTCTGGCGCTGCAGCAGGTTCGGTCAGGGTGGGCAGGTTTGGATGGCTCGTACCGGGCAGCAGGCTCGCCACCCACGTGAAGAACGGAATCGTGGCCAATGCAAAGATCGCCGTGACGAGCCCCATGGCCGGTGGATTCTTGCGAAGTGGTTTGTAGGCTAACCAAAACAGCAACACCAATGCGCCGAACCAAAACGGAATCTTGAGTAGCACCGCATAAGCTTGCCCGCCCTCGAAATTGCTGCCCCCTGTTGTGGCGTCTGAGAGCCATATGGCCAAAGGCCCTGCAGCAATGAAGCTGCACACGAAGTACATGCCACGCAAGGCAAGAGGGAGCGGCTTTTGTTCCATGGATGGTCGGTTAGGAAGGCCTTCAGTCATGCTGAAGCGCCTCTTCCAATTTGATCTTGCCCGCCAGAAACGCCTGTAAGCGGGAAGCCCACGGTTCATGTGCATGGAAGTCTCGGCCGACTTCAAGCGCGGTGTTCACAAAATACAGGGCAGGGATGACATCACCGATACCCCAGGCAGAAGCCGCTTCGACCAACGGCACGATGCATTCGTACTGCTGAGGCGGCGTGAGCCCTTTGAGAGCAGGGGCTCCCTGATCCAGCAATTGGTCGATGACTGAATCGGCCAAGCCGTCGTCGATCAGCATTTGCTCCGTAAGCGGTAAGCCAGCGGCGTCGTTGCCTACGAGGCAGCGGTACGGTACAGGTCCGATCGCAGCGGCTGGTCGGCGAAGAGCGTCTTCCAGTTGCGCGGTGTGAGTTCGGCCACGCGCGAGGCTGGGTGCTGG
>Ga0307508_10002533_pt1 | contig 19236 bp, 26 predicted proteins | sample 9_EM_MG_FD_203089 | JGI IMG/M metagenome (GOLD analysis project Ga0307508, IMG submission 203089) | Populus trichocarpa ectomycorrhiza microbial communities from riparian zone in the Pacific Northwest, United States - 9_EM | ecosystem: Host-associated > Plants > Roots > Unclassified | place... | reverse complement strand
GCGCGCCGCCCTTGTCTGTGTCCTGTCCTCGGCCGCCGCCGCGCGCCGACTCTTGTCCTTGACCCCGTCCCTGTCCCTGTCCTGTTTCCCCGTCGGGAGCCTTGCCTGACCTAGCCGTTACACCCGCCTCTGGTATGAGGATATTTACCACTTCATCAGATCTCTCGGTCTCCAGCGATACGAGTACGATCCGAATGTCTACCTCTGTGTAAGCACCACCTTAACCGATCGAACTGATCCCCCACTGGCCATCTGTAATTCCAAGCGATCGGCACAGAACAATGCACCAATAATTCTGCTGCTGTATGTTGATGACATGCTACTCTTCTCTCTATCGGCCAACCGAGTCGCCACAATCAAGCACCTCCTCCGCGCCAAGTACAAGATGAAAGATCTCGGTCCAGTTCGCTGCTTCCTTGGATTAGAGATTGAGTATGACTGATCACGACAGATACTGCATATCCACCAATAGTGCACTGTCAGGAAGCTGATTGTGACAAATGGTTTCTCCGACTGCAACGGCCACTGGACACCACAGCCTGCTGGAAGCAAGCTCCTACGATCAGATCCAGAGTCAAATCCAACAAACAGCACAGCAAAGACTCTTGACTCAGATGGTAAACAACGGTATCAGTCAATTGTCGGCAGCCTGATGTGGCTAATGCTATGCACTCGGCTGAACCTCGCATTCACCGTCTCCATACTAAGCAAATTCTCCTCCACCCCGACTACTGAGCACTTGTCAGCAGCCACCTATATGCTACAATATCTGCGAAACACGGCCAACCTCGCGATCCAGTACAATGCAACGGAGCCCAAAGCCACCATGCCTATCGGATTCACTGACTCAGACTTTGCCAGAGATCCTGATGACCGAAAATCAACATCTGGCTATGTATTCATGCTTGCTGGAGGTGCTATTACCTGGCGTAAAGCTGCCACTTGTTGCTTTCTCAATCGTGGAAGCCGAATACATAGGTGCTTCCGATACCGCAAAAGAAGCCATCAGGGTCCGCTCCTTATACGCTCGCATATTATACGGCAAGATCCTGTACAAGCATGCCGAGCAATGCCCCCACTGCTTATGCTCAGACTACAACTCTAAGGCTACTGAGCCCCAGCAAATCTTCGTCGATAACCAAGGTGCAATCCAACTTGCAAAAAACCCAAAGTTCCATGAGCGTATGAAGCACATCAGTGTCCGCTTCCACTTTGTCCGTGATGCCTGCGAATGGAAGGCCATCAAAACAACATACCATCTGACATCCGACATGCTTACCGACATCATGACGAAGAACCTCCCTCAAGACACTCACTGGAAGCATGCTCACGGCCTTGGGCTCGTAAGCCAGGACTCAGGGGAAGTGATTGACAGACCACGCGTTAAGCGGTTGAAATTGGTTTTTTCCTCCTCTTTCTTTTCCTACTCTTTCTTTGGAGGATGCACTCTTTCTCCTATGTCCGTGGTTTCTGTCTCAAAGGGTTTTTTACACGGTTACGAGTTTTAACGAGGCATCCGAGGATTCTGTTTCTTTCTCTCCTGTGTTCCTCTGCATCTTCCGTACAAGGGGAAGTGTCAGAATAATGGGCGTCCAGAGATGACGGACCGGAGGTGGCGTCCGGAGATGAAGGACCGGAGGTGGGGTCCGGACATGACGGACCGCAGGTGGCGTCCGGACATGACTGAGTCCCCGAGCACCGGCTCGGGGGGGGCAGTCTTCAGTCACTTGTCCCGACGGCTTTCCTGTATATACAGAGATCTTACGCCCGTATAATGCTGTAATACAATCAGTTCACAATCTTCACGTTTATCGATCCATATATTCTAACAGCAACAACAACAGCAACAGGCCCAGGTCCGTCCGCAACCGGCGGCACACCCGTCCGGACCCCCGGCCAGCGCGGCCGACTCCCCAAAAAATCCCTCGGCGGGGACAACAGCAAAACCCCCGGCAGAGCAGGAAACGCAACAACCCCCTCACTGCCGAAACGAAGAGGCCGGCCTCCAAAAAATGCCTCCGCCGCCGCCGCCAACGGCACAGCAGCAGCAGTAGGCGTGACTCCAAAGGGTGTAAGTGGAAGTGGAAGTTCTGCGCAGACTCAGCAGCAGCAACATGCAGAATTTACAAAGCTACCCGTGGACAATGCCCACTCGGCGCGCAAGCACTTTTCCGCATCTCCACTACTCCCCCCTACGTACCACGCCACGCAAGCATTCTCCACCCCGCAGCCTCAACCCAACCAATCCCTCTCGCAGCGCTTCCGCCCTCCTTTTCAACCACCGCCCACGTTTCGAGCCCAAAACTTCTCCCAAACTCAGCAGCAACAACAGCAACCCTTCCATCCTCTTCCACAGCACCAGCATCAACACCGCCCCGCCACCACACTCTCAACCACGCCCATCCATCCTCCTTCTCATCCTCCGAACACTGGTGCAAGTGCGAGCGCGGCCCCCTTCGACATGGCTCGCTTCAAACAGGGCATCGCGCGCATGACGCAGGCGCGACTGCGCGTCGCCATTGACAAGCTCAACAAGTCTTCTTCTTCTTCATCATCGTCTTCTTCAGGACCAGGGGCGGGTATACCAGAAAACGTCAGGAGGGAGGCGCTCGAGTATGCGAAGGCGGTGCTTAATGGGGAGATTAAGGTGAATAATAATCATCAGCCGTAGTTGAGTTGAGTTGCATTGAGTTTGAGTATCATGAGGCGTCAAGGCGTTGTTGGGTGGGAGGGGGTTTGAGGTTTGAGTGGTGTGACATGCGCCAATCGATAGATGGATAGAGAGAGAGATACGGACGGGGGTAGCCATGCTAAGCTACATCATCCTTGAATCGGATAGACGTTGATATCAATGACGCTGCTTGCTTTCTTTTTACTTTTACGATCAAGGGGCATGTCAACCACAGAGGACGTACGTACACAACAACATCACGTGCCGATATCAATCAATAAAACACACAACATTCTTTTGATTCGACAAACTAACTGAGTGAGTGAGTGAGTACTGACTGACTAACGAACTGACTAACTGACTGACTGACAACTGACTGACTAACTCGTCCCTACAACACGCTCCTACACAGAATTGAGCACGACAATCTTGGCGCTGACGCTCTGCCCCGTCGGCACCCTCAGCAACGTCACCCTCGTGTTGTGGTTGGTCCACGGCTTGTACTCCTTGCTGCACCCATCCGCCGTCACAATCTTGACCGTTGACAGGTCAATGTTGTCCGGGTGCCAGATGGCAACGCGGTACTCTGGCCCGACCGTCTGGAGCGTATCCTTGTCGCTGAACCCAGACACGCCCGTGTGGATGGGCGTGTTGATGGTGATGGTGCGGTAGTCGCTCCAGTTGCGCGTGGCCTCGTCGACGCGGCGGAGCGTCGACTGCGTGACAACCACCTCGCGGAACACGTCGGCCGCCTTCTTGTCGCCGTACGCGTTCTGGAGCATGCGGCCGATGTCGTCGTCGACGGCCACCTCGTTCTGTGAGAGCCAGGCGTTGGTGGGCGCGCTGTGGCGCGACACGCCGTCGTCGAGGTACATTGAGTATTTCTGTAGTTGTCAGCTTCTTCTGCAACCTCATTCTCACAGAGGAGGAGGAGGAGGAGGGGGGGGAGGAGAAACACGCCAAAACTCACATTGTCCTTGCCCGGGTAAATGTGGAAGGTGACCGGGTTAGCAGGTTCGTTGGCGAGCGCAGGAATGTCGGTTTGCGTGCGGTCCGGCGTGCTCTGGCGAACCTCAATCTGCGGGATGATGGCGCCCTCGCGGACAAACATGGGCGTGTTGAACGGCAGCTGGGACTCCTCGTGCGAGATGCGGGCATCGTACTCCAAGTACGCACCACCGCGGATCCTCGGTCCGAGTGCGGCGCCCGGAGCACCTGGGTCCGTGTCCGGGCGCAGGTTCAGCTGGTACCAGCCATCTGGCGCGGGCAGGTAGACCTTGCGCGTGGCGCGCTGGCTCGACTTGTACAGCACAGGGGCAACGAGCAAGTCATGACGGACGACGTACTGGTGGGCCGTGTACCACTCGTTGGACGAGAAGAGCGACGCATCAAGCGGATCCGTGATGACCATGGCGCGCGCAATCGGCAGACCGTTGATGAGGTTCTCAAACATTGCGTCGTACATGAGCTGGAGAAGACTGTACCGCAGCCGGATCAGGTAGCGGCACGAGGGCAGCACGGCCTGGTAGAGCCCCTCCTGGCCGGGGGGCACCGTGTTGGTCCGGCGGTAGTTTTCATACTCAAACGGCTCCTGGAACCACTTCTTGCCCTTGCGGACGTAGTGGTTGCGGAACCACGGCAGCAGGCTGTATGCGCCGTACCAGCGCACCAGCAGCTCCGGGTCAGCAAAGTGCTCATCGTCGCTCACAGGTTCGAACCCGCCCACATCTGCGCCCGAGATGGCGACTCCGCCAAGACCCAGGGCGAGCACCTGCGCGACTGAAATGTTGAAAAAGTCCCACGTCGACGAGTTGTCTCCCGTCCACAGACCCGCGTAGCGCTGCGCTCCCGCAAAGGACCCCCGACCAATGATGAAGTTGCGCTTGTCCTCCCTCCCCGGCATGTGGCTCAGCCCCTTGAAGGTTGCCTTGTGCAGGTTGAAGCTGTACAGCGCCCAGATCTCGATGGACTTGTTCTGCGCCGTCGCGATCGGGTCATTTGGCCAGCCGTCCGAGTCGAGCAGCAGCCGGAACGGCCACGACTTCATGTCGCCGTACTGCTGGGCCATGCATGGCGAGGTCATGTCCTGCCACACAAAGTCGAGCCCCGACTCGAAGAGGTATTTGTACTGCTTGCCCCACCAGATGCGCACTTCCTTGTTGTTCAGGTTCGGATAGAAGCCCGGGCTGCCCTTGTCGCCGCCGTAGTCGACGCCGCCGTGGAACGGCCAGCCGCTGTTGCGGTTGGCCGCAAAGTCGTAGTTGTCGCCGTAGTCGGGCCGCTGCGTGGTTGGGTTGGTGAAGTAACGCGTGCCCTTGCCGAACTGGAGGTACCGCACGTCGCTCTCCGGGTAGACCGACGGATCATTGTCGCGTATGTCGCGCACCCAGTAGTTGTCCTTTTTCCTGTCATTGGTGGCGCCGCTACCCTTCCACCCACTCTCGAGGGTCGGGTATGTAAAGTTCGGGTCTTTGGGATTGATGGCAATGACGGGCGTGATGTTTGTGCTGCACCGGACGCCGTTCTCGCGCAGGCGGCGGAACATGCCCTTGGGGTCCGGGAAGTGGCCCTCGCGCGTGTCAATGGTAAAGGTGCGGTAGCCGCGCTGCATGTCGACGTCAATGTGCATGCCGTCAAGCGGAATGCCGGCCTCGCGGTACTTTGCCGCGTTGTACTCGACGAGATCCTGCGTCTCGTAGCCGTAGCAGCCCTGGTGGTTGCCCAGAACGTAGCGCGGCCGCAGCCAGGGGCGGCCGATGAGGCTCGTGTACAGCTGGATGATCTGGCCAATGTCGTCGCCGGCCATGAAGATGCCCTGGAAGCTGTTGAAGCGCGTGGCAATCGACAGCCTGTTGCCGTCCGTCTTGCCGAGGTCGAGGGCCACGTGCGAGTAGTTGTCGATGAAGCTGGCCACCTGAGTCATGTATCCCGGGTGGGCGTTGACCTCGATCCAGTACGGCTCCGAGTGGTAGAGCGGCTCGGCGTCCTCGAGCGGGCCGCGGTCGTAGATGTTGTAGTAGCGCATGTTGTCAAAGTTGAAGTAGTTCATGAACGTCTTGTCCTTGTACAGGGAGCGGCCGCCCTGCTCGCCAAAGCCGAGGTACTTTGCCGTCTGCGGCTTGTCGACGTTGATGACGGTCGCGTCACCCTGGTAGAGCAGACCGCGCTCCTTGGTCTGCCAGACAATGGCATTGCGGCGGCCAGGAGCGGCGGGTATCTGGTGCTTGGCGTCAAACTCGAGAGCCGGATGCTGCAGTGCGGGAAGGAGAGCGGCAGTGCCGGCCGAGGCGACATCGCGGATTGCCGTGATGCGGAACGGGTTGCGCTGAATCCACAGCTGGACGACCTGGTCCTCCTTGCCCGAAGCGGTGATCATGACCGACTCCAAGAGGTAGTAGCGCGTGTCCACCGTCTTGAAGTTAACCTTCCACTTGATGCCCTCGGACTTGTCAAGGACGTCGACGAGCTCCGTCAGGCTGTCCTGGACAATGGTGCGCCTGCATACAGTCAGTACATGGTTCGACTTTACTCCCAGGTCGTCAAGGAACGGAACTCACGTGTTAAAGTCCGAGTACTGCTGGGCCGTAAAGTGCGGCGAAAAGCGCAGCCTCCAGACACGCGGGCGCATAAACTGCACCAGCAAAAACGTGCCATCGTTGAAGCGGAAGATCTTGCCGTACTTTGCACAGGCCGGGTTGATGCCGCCCTTGCCATCAGTCTGGTCCTCGGCATGGTACTCGATGCTTTCTGGCTGCTTGGTCTGCGACTCTGGCTTGTACAGATCACCATAAAAGTCATCTGCCGGCCTGAACGTGTAGGGGTCGCGGTTCTTTGCGTGCCACGACTCGAAGCCGTCGGCGTCCTGACGACCCATTTTGAGAGAGAGGTGCAAACTAGTGTTGTGTGAACTAGTGTCGTTGGATATGGGGATTGTAGATACGGATGAGAGAAGAGCCGATGATGTATGGAAAGGATAGATACCTGGCTCAAGTGCAGAAAGGTGTTTTGAGGAGGATAAAGAATCAAACACCAGAGGGAGGGGGAGCCAGAAGATATATATGCGAAATAATGTCACTATAGCAGATGGCAAACGAAAACGAGCAAATTCCCATCGGGGGGACGGAGATCAGAGTTACGTCCGAGATGCCCAACGGCATGTGATCTCCAACGCGCCAAGAAAACACAAAATCACAACAGCGAGAAGTGGAAAACGCCGTGGTACGTCGTGATTTACCCCCGATGTTTTCTAGACTCTGGTAGGCCCTTCAAGCTCCGGCAGGTGTCTTGAGCTTCGGCAGGCGCGGCAATCTTGTCCTTCTCGAGCAGCATGGCGGAGTAGCAATGCATAAAATCAGCAATGACTTGCTGCACGTTCTGCGTGCAGCATGCGTCCTTTAGCACTGACTGGATGAGAGGATATGAGTTTCCGCAAAGCCACGCAGCGCACGAGGCCGCAGCGGCGGCGAGTTGCAGCATATCACGACGCCGATGGAGGAGGTGGACGAAAGCGACACCGATGGAAGAGGAGGACGAGAGCGACACCGATGGAAGAGGAGGACGAGAGCGACGGCAAGGGTGGGCGATAGACAGAGTAGACGGGAGCAGAGAGGACAGAGACTGGCCGACGAGTAAAACATGGTAGCGTGTATCGGTCCGTTGATACAGCTGCTGCGCCTAGTGCAGGTTCTGCAGATAGCCATATCGTTAGACTGGTGAAGAGAGAATTTGATACAGATCGTCCTGTGCTCTGCATTCTGACCAGCTGTTTTCTCGTATGTCTATCAGGCTGCATGCGACCTCGGATCCGACTCGTGCGGTTATCGCAAGCTGGAATATCAAGCAAGTGGCGTGGTAGTGCCATTGGCTCTGATTGGGGGATGGATCTGTGGAGGCGTGGCCCAAACCTGCTACCATGATGCTCTGTCGTCAACGCCGGCGTCACTCGTACATATCAGAGCGTCTGTCCCGCAATGACGGCCAGCCGACATTGGACTCCAGAATGGTCGTCGAGACTCGAGATAGCTGGCAATGCCCCTTGTAGAGATCGTGAGACTGTGGATATCATCCCCACTTGGCATACGGACACACCCGCAGCTAACATGGTTAGCTACCTTGGCCGACTTGTTAGCCAGGGGTAACAGAAAGGAATCCGTGCTCGGCAAGGTAATTTTGCGAAGAGGGGCTGTGTTCATCTGCATGTGGATACATGTAGATATAGCACCACATTGCACGGTAGGCGTGCATGCATCATGTCTCACCTCGGAGCTGTATAGCCGGCGATTATCGACTGCTGTGCGTTGGTCGTCCATCCATAAACCATCCGGGAGCCGATCCAATCGCTTGCACGACCAGAGTACATGTGTAAACGATATAGAGTTGTGACACGCCATGGACCCGAGCTATCAGACGGCAGTCTCCCAATTTTCTTGCCCTCGTGATCGACTATGGGTTGGACGTGGCCGGATGGGCGTAGTCGGCTGTGTGTTACAGAAAAATGTCGCTGTTTGATCCGAAGCCGACAATCATTCGGTTAGGGCACATCTGCCTTTCACATCTTCTCGATAGCCGAGATTCTTACCAGTGTTCCCGGTGTGATGTTCTGGCCTCTCCCCGCCCGGGCCCCTCCCCCGCTCCGACGCACTCCGCCCGGCCCCTCGCCAATCGCCGTTCCCGGAGCCTGCAACCCCGCCCCAACTGGCCTGCGGGCCAGCTGAAGCTTGCGCCCATCGAGCCAAACTCGACGAGGTGCATCACGACCGCACATGCGTAAGGCGCCGATGCATCGCCCGCGGCTTGTTGATTCCCTGCACCCGCACGCACGACTCCAATGGTTCACACGGATGCCCGCCGCCGCTGCACCACTCCGCACAACCCTGTTGAACCCTGTTGCTTCTTCGTCTGCGAGGTAATCCTTGTCGCCTGCGGTCGTTCGGTTGATGTCGAGTCAGGCCGATCGTTGGGCTGCATCTCGCCGTATCCGCGCGAATCCATTGGTCGGACAGAGTACATCATTGACGCACAGCGTATGCCGGCAAATGCAACAACGCGTTGTCAATATCGGCAAAAAGTGCCGTGGCGCGGTTATCCCGGTTGTCGATTCCGCATCGTGGCGTGACTGTTTGCCGACTCAACTCTCCATGGCCGTATTTCCATCTCTGTCCTCCCATCTTGTCGCAGCCAATGCGCCTATCCCGTCGCACGGTCCATATTCCCCACACTCTCCACATGCTCGTGCGAGGTGTTGCAATTCGGCGACGGATGCATTGGTCTGTTCGTCAGTGGCCGCGGGTTGTCGGACGAGGGAAGGTCAGTTCGGGATTCATGGTGCCACGTCCAATGTGCGTATCCTGACTACGAGCCAGCTCTGCTGTTACTGTCTCGTCGCCCCGCTTCGACCGGCCCCCGCCCTCCCCCCCTAACTGAGGGAATTACGTGGCGGCGCCGATCACATACCCCACCTTATCGTTAGACCGACCAGGACGAGTAGCGTAATCAACACCGCGCACAACCCATATCGCAGACACCCAATCACGACGAGAACTTACGGAAGCACCACTTTCCGATCCGATCGAGAGATTATCCGTGATGCGCTGACGAAGTCTAAAAATGCCAAGGCGAAGAGTTTTCACGTCGCGGGGCGGGGAGGATGCGGGGACAGGATCATCAGCAGAATCATCACCTGAATCATCTAACATTCGGTCGGACGGACCATCGACCGGTGACCGAGACATCGAGTCAACGACCTTCCCCCAACCGAGCGATCCGTCGAGCATGTCGTCGCCACGGAACCACGAGCGATCCGACGAGCGAGTCATCACCTCAATCGTCAAACGATCCGTCGAGCGAGTCGTCGCCACGGAACCGAGCAATACGAGCGAGACGACGAGCGAGACGACAAGCGATAGGGAAAGCAGAGCAAAGGCAGGAAAAGGATGAGGCATGTACACGGTCCAAACGGTCCCTTACGCCAACACTCCGGATCCCGTACCGGCCTATGATGCAGAGTGTGCCGCCCTCGCCCGCGCACTGGAATCTGCGAAGAAATACGACTCCGGAACGGGTCACAATCTTCACCGATGCGCAGGCAGCCATCAGACGGATGGCCTCGGAGGAGCCAGGCCCCGGCCAACAGTATGCACTCCAGGCCAGGAAACACATCGCCACATTACGGAGGGCTAAGCCAGGTATCATCATCGAGATTCGGTGGTGCCCGGCTCACAAAGGTGTTGCTGGTAACGAAAAAGCCGACGAGTGGGCAAAGATCGCGGCGGAGGAGCCAGACACCCATGGGGTAGAATGGCGGAACTACTCGGACCGGGTGGAGGCACGCCCAATGCCACTCCCACGATCCCTTGCGAACCTCAAGCGGGAGATCTCGGAGAAGAAGTGGGTAGATGCACGACAGTGGGCTGGGGGCCGGACCTCCAGAAAGAAATATAGGATGCCGGAAAGCCACAGGCCAGACGCCACGGTTGCAGGGAGTACCAGGAGGCTCGCCTCAAGATACTACCAGCTGAAGGCGGGGCACTGCCGCACCGGGCAGTACTTGCACTGGGCTAAGGTCCGTCCGACCGCTCAGTGCTGGTGGTGCCAGTGCCTCTCGCAAACGAGAGACTACCTCTTCAAGGTGTGTCGGGAGTGGAGGATACAGCAGAAGGTTCTGTGGGCGGGGATGCAGAAGAAGACTGGGAGGTGGAAGAGCCGGTGGAAGATCCGGGATCTACTTGCCGATGGGAGATGCGGGCAGGCGGTGCTGGACTTCCTCTCCTCCACGGATGTGGGAAGGCTGGTGCCACCTCTGGAAGAGACGGACGCGGAAAGTAGGCATCCGAATAGGAGCTCCGGGAGCGCCGGGAGCGGGAAGGAGGGTGGCGGAGGCGAAGGAACTGGGTGCCGGGGAGGAACTACCGCTGTTCCTACCCACGCCCTCGTTCATGGCATCTGCAGACGAGGATTAGGGGGCGGGGTTCGGATCTCTTGTTCTCTCTGTTGTTCTTTCTTATTGACCGGACTCTTTTCCTTTGTCATCTCTTCGGTGCGCATTACATCTTGGGACAGGCCTGGGCGGAGGGCGAAGGGGAGCTTGCAACGAGCCGCCACCGCGCGGACAGCGGACGGGAACCCTGGATAAAATGTACGCCGCCATAGTCTAGATAGGCTGCACGCGAGTATGAATAAACAAAAAAAAAATCCGGATCCCGTACCACAGGTCTGCTAGTACCAAATCATCGACGATACGCCTAAGCGCCGCAAGCGGGACGACAGTTGATCGGGAAGGAGACGGGAGGATACGTGAGGAGCTCAAGAGTCTAGGCGGGGGATAAGGAACGGGGTTTAGCTTATGGCAGAAGACCGGTTGTAAGAGTCTAACTCCGGGGATGAGGGGTTGAGTAGGCAAACGGAAGAGATAACAGATAGTGGGTTGAAGCTCCCGACGAGCGGAAACACACGGCCGAGTGGGTTGAAGCTTCGCGACGAAGCGGAAACACTTGGGATTTGACATCTTGCCCGACTGCATGAAGATCATGCAGTGCCGACGAAACCTCATCTCTCCTTATCTACACCCTGACCAGGACGAGTAGCTTCGGGCTCCGGCCCGCACCCAGGAGGGTCTGGTGTGTGAGCGTATTCCTTCCCTTATCTTACCTGTGATGCAGTTGTCAAGCAAGGCGTCGAGCCGAGCCGTCGGGAAGCCGCCGGGCCCACCTCGATCCACCGAACCGAAGGATCCGTCGCACATGCCGTCGGGCAGCCGCTGGGCATGCGTCGACCTCCACCGAACCGAAGGATCTGTCGCGCATGCCGTCGGGCAGCCGCTGGGCATGCGTCGATCCCACCGAACCATCCGCCGGAGCGCCGCGAGCGAGCCGTCGGGCAGTACACCGGGTCCGCCTCGATCCAAACCATCCGCCGAAGCGTCACGCAAGCCGTCGGGCAGCCGCCGGGCAAGCGTGGAACCATCCGCCGAAGCGACACACGCAAGCTGTCGGGCAAGCCGCCGGGCCCGCGACGAACGAGCCACCGAATACGCCATCGAAGCGATACCCGCGAGCTGTCGAGCAGCCGCCGGGCAAGCGCTATGAACGTTCCGGCGCGCAAGCCGCTGCCAAGCGAAACGGGTAAGGTGAATATCGAACCGAACCCCTTAGATTATTCCGCTGTGAATACCTTAACGGTGGGCGAACTTGGAAGGATTGCCATGGGGGTGTTATTCCTGTATATTAACTGAACGCCGGCGAAGACCGCGCGCGCCCCATCTCCTTCGTGACTATCGAGAAACCTGACTAAGTTCAATATTACCGTCACTCCGACGTCGACCTGACGTTCCAGTGTCACAATACTTTATCCCGACGCGTTAAAAACCACCAATTTGAGGTCTCAACGACCCCAAGGACTCAGAAGCTTTCGGCAAAGGCTGAAGAAGAGGTCTGTAACTGGATTATATCCGAAGAAGCAGGGGGAAGGGCCCCCAAAGCACGTCAGATACGGTCTTTCGTGGCCATCGTGCTTCGCGAGCAAGGCCTTCCAGACCATATAGGTAATAAGTGGATTGAGAGGTTCCGTCAGCGCCACTCAGATATCATCAAAAAGAAGAAGAATACCCTCATCGTCTATAAGAAGATACTGAAGAACCGTGTGGACGAGATTGACCATTGGTTTCGCCCGCTTGATCGCCTTATCAAGGTCCTCAAGGTGAAGCCCAAAGATATCTATAATATGGATGAAACTGGGCTTCAAGAAGGCGAGCAAAGCAACAGGTCTTCGGAAGCACCCTTATTCGGATTCACGAGAAGCCACAGAATATGAATACAGCTTGGATATCCAGTATCGAGTGTATTGGGGCCGAAGGAAGACATATCAGGCCAGGGGCTATCTTCACTGGGGCACTGCTCTGGACCGATTCTACGCCGGAAAAACCACCCCCTTGGCTCTTCACCTCTTCCAAGAATGGCTTTACTAATATCACCTTGATGATATCATGGTTCAAGTAAGCTTTTCTCGAGGAGGCCATCGTGGACCATCCTTCTGACTGGCGTATACTGATTATGGATGGTCATGGGAGCCACGATAGTGACGAATTCCGCCATCTTTGCACTAAGAATAAGGTCCAGCCCTTCTACTTGCCAAGCAACACCTCCCACGAGCTACATCCACTCGACGTGGGTTGCTTCAGCCCTCTGAAGACGAAATATTGTCAGATTATAGAAGACCTTGGCATACTGGATATCACAGCTTCAGGGTCCAAAAGGCGATTCATCAGAGCTTACGTGAAGGCATCAGAAGATGCCTTCAAGCCAGATACCATACGGAGCGGCTTTCGTCATAGTGGTATATGGTCATTTCACTCCGAACACGTACCCGATAGATTGAGGCCAGATCCACCACCTTCTACTCCTCCGCAGAGGCCTCAATCGCCAGATATTCCACTCTATTTCTCGCCCCAGAACGCCCTACAGATGAAGAACCAGGTTGCCGAAGTATATGGGGAGCTTGAGGGTATTACACGCAAGCATCAAATCTACACCCGGGGTTGGGCTAAAGCCCTCGACACCATGGCAGCTCGCGTGGCCACAGAAACAGTGAAATCCACGCGAAATGAGGTCCAAGCTGAAGCCAATAAGCAAACCAGGTGTCATAGGGTCCGGCCACGCGACGGGTAGTATTTTTGACCACCAGCTTGCTGACCACATTCAGGCCGCAGCCGGCTAGCGAGGCACCGCACTACGTGGTCTGGCAGGCTCCCTCCGTTGGGGCAGTCACATGTAGGATGCACGTCGACGGTGATGATGATGTTTCATTGCCTGGGGGCGCGGGACGCCACAACCCAGCAGCGTTATTGTCGTTCTCATTATCCGAAATCGGCGTTGATAGTGCATGCTACTCGGCCCAAATCGACGGTGGAGGACAGGACTCAAGCGGTGACCAAAATATCCACAGAAAAAACATATGCCCACCCGCCGTTACCACAGTGCCAAGTCTATATCGTGGCAGCCATACCACAGCAGTCCATGAGTGGAAGCTGTCAATATTACACGTCCGGAAGGCTCTAGATGGGTCGCCACCTCGAAGGATCCCCGTAGCGAAGGTGTCACTGGCCCCCAACCCCGCCGGCACACGCACCCGATCGAACCGAGTACATGAGAGTAACGGAGATGCGCATCTATATATAGAGGCCACTTCTGCAAGCCGAGAATTAGTACCGAATTTACCAACTTCAGCGCTTTCTATTTATTCTAACCGAAGCGATGGGCACGCCACTCACGAGACCTCGCCTGCCTCCGCATGGATGTCGGCGGTGTAGGGTCTCCGCCTGCGCAGCTGGCTGTGTGACGAATGGCATTCGTCATCATGGCTTTTCTTTGCCGGAACCTCAGACGACTGCCTGATCAGGGCCTCGATTTCGCATTCGAGTCGGGCGATGGCAGTGACCAGTTCGTTGAACCTCCACGACTTCCTGACACCGGGGTGTGATAGCCATGAGCTGACGATGCTCTCTATCTCTTCCGGCGTGCCACCAAACCACGACTCCTCGAATGGATATATCCGTCCGCTCGGCCACCAGTGCCTCCAGTACGCCGTGTAGCTGACGAGAGACCACACGAGTCCAGTGGAGACAGCCATGCGCACGGCAACCGAGGGGCGACATAGCATCGTTGATGACTGTTAAGAAGCGCTGTGAGGCACCCAGCCCATTCCTCATTCTCAGGAACAGGCCCTCGGCCTTGCCCAGCAAGTGGCATGCTTGGTAACACGCGTCGCGTGTAGGGACAGGTGGATCGCTACAGAAAAATGAGCCAACTGCTGGGAAGACCATCATCACCCCGCCACTGCCACAATTCAGTCAGGGACTTACTCTGAGACTTGCTGGAAAAACGGCATGGCTCCCAGCGATGGCGTAAAGACCGGAGTCTCAGTAATGTCAGGAATATCCGTTTGGTGATGTATGCCGAGGGTAGTGGTTAACTTCGTGGCGTGGTCTTAGGCTGGGCGTTAGTCGGACGATGCGGGAGTAGGTTCGTAATCAGCGAGAGCAAGGTCTTGGGCGTGGTGCCAAGTGTGGGAGATGTCTTGGCAGTGCTGTGGCTAACAGCTCTCCCTCTGGCTCGTTCCGCTCGGAGCTGACGCCAATTCGCAGCGTCCGCCAGTTGTGAAATCTTGGACTCAAGCTTGGTCAGCGAAGTTACTATCGAGCTCAGGAGAGACGTCCAGTAGCGGGCCTCGACACGCCGGTCCCCGCGCTTACCGCTGGCTGCTCACCGGCAGCTACTTTTGACACGAGGATCCTGCTTTCTCGTCGATGGATCGGCAGCTGTAAAGGTCAGTCGACACCGTTCCGGATTTGGCGCACCAGATGAAGACTAATCCCGAAGGGGGCGAGCAATATGAAGATGGGTCATGGATGAAAAGTGGGTGTGGAGAAGAAATTGATAGTGACCCTGCAGGCATGTACAGCATACGGCGCAAAACCCCTCGGAGACGAGCTAAAGAACACCCCGTGCTGACTAACTCTTCCTCCCTCCACGCTAACCACATTGGGCCACCTAATCCCTCGTTTTCGCCGCTTCGCTGCCATTACCCCCCTCAGTGTGTTGTATTGTCTACGGAGTTTCGAGCTGCTCGGTCGCCGCTGTACTACTGCCGTGCTTGGCGCCCAGAGTGCGCTAGTCGCTGACTCCCAGCACTGTCTTCCGCGGACCGGAAAAACGTTCATGGACGAGCGAAAGCAAAATATTCTGGAGGGATGGGCAGGCAAATCCGCGCGGCCAAGGGCTAGGCCAAAGTCTATGACGAGTCTATGACTCTTGCAGCGACGCACAGGAGTGTATGGTGCCGAATCTTCGTCCCAAGGGATCGCTCTGGAAAGGTTGTGGAGAAAAGACGGAAAACTACCCTTCCTCGCCGGTGCCTGGGATCCCTGCCGACTCGAGCACTATATCAACAACGTCCAGCGTCACGCATCGTGAGAGCCGACCAAATTTCTAGTGAACATCGAACAGGATACTGAATCGAGCCGGTTAAGATTTTTTTCTTGTGAGTCCTCAAAAAGACTGAATTTTTCTTTCTTGCCTGCTTCACCCTTTTGCTCCCCCACCCTTCCTTCCACTTCACTCCGACCTGATCGCACTACCCAGTCACACGTCATTCCAACCACGTAGTGTGGGAGGATTTCGGCTCTGTTGTTACATTGCCTTAGGTTCGGTGGTTACATTGGATTGGGTTCGGACGCTGCATTTTCTTAGGTTCGGTTGGTACATTGCAGTGGGTTCGGACGGACCATTGAAAGATTGGGATCCGTGGGTTTAAGGAGGATTGACAACCCTGGTCGGTATATGTATAGAGGGGTGGAGCGGAGTTTGTTCTGTATCCTATCCTATCATCGCAATCTCATCCTCGCTATCCTATCAACGCCGACAACACCCATTCTCTCTCTCTAGATTCCTCCTTCCCTTCTTTGGCGTTCTTTGCATCGGGCCTGGCATAGGTCCTTCAGTAGTGGACTACCATATATCCTAACTTATCCGAGATCACGCAGACCCGGTCGTCCTAATCGCCACACCCACACCAGGTGTGTTTCATTGATTTGCGTGTCTTGCCGCAAGGGAGTCGAGAAGGAAAAGGTTTGTGAGCAGTTCTGAGCTGCAGGCGGACTTTCGTTTGGACAGGAGATTGGATTGTGAGAAGCCTGCGATGTGGATACTCAACTGACGAGCAAAACTAGAGTTTCAGCCGTTCCACAACCTGTCTACAGACTTCCACCAACCCTCCCACCGCATATCGATGGCCACCCAGCAGCCCAGCACCCCGCCGAACACGGGCAAGCCCTTTCCGAATGCTTTCGACGTGAGTAAGTGGGATAGCGAGAAACTACTGGACTGGTTGCAATCCCGCTCACCACCAGCGCTCGGAGAGATGGACGCTCCATGCTGTCAGAAATTCGCGGCTGCAAAAGTCTCAGGTCTCGCGTTCTTACACAGTAACGCCGAAGAGTTTGAAAGCAAGTACGGAGTTTTGTACAGTGTTGCAAAGACACTCACGGTGCTGACGTCACGCATCAATGCAACGCACTCCTGCATGCGACTGTCTCCTGCAGATAACGAGGGAGGTGGCTCCGCGTGCCAGGACACAACAGCCAGGAACTGGGAAGGTGAGTATGTCGAGGGCCTCGAGAGCGAGAATCCTCGATCCTTGGGTCGGACCAGAAGGCTATCGCTAACTTGAAGTAGCGCTTCGTTCTCAAATCGCGAAGGTATCTCCTGATAGCTCCAGTTACTGCGACCCAAGCTGTAAGCAGCTGCTCCCATTTCCATTTCCGGGCACGATCCCAGCAAGTTTCCAACTCGATAAAAACGGTTGCTTCGAGTACTACGGCCGTTCCAAGTTTCGCGAGCTTTACCGGGTCGCAACTTGCATGGACCGTGAGGTAGACCCTGTCTGCTACTTCCATGGAACGGTTGGAGCTGGCAAGTCCCGCTTACTCGCCGCCCTTACCTGTCTCCTCATGCGGCAGGGAATGCTTGTGGTTTTAATCCCTGATTGCAATGACCTTCTGGCAGATCCCACCGGGTACGTTACCGCGGCGTTGGAATTCGCGTACAGCAGCAAGGGCCTACGGCCACACCTCGAGGCGCTTCATCTTCCGGCGCTGGATGAGTCGACCGCACTTGAACGTCTGACTCAATTCTGCTCGCATGTCACGGAGAATACCGATCGCGCTCTTTTCATCGTCGATCAGGCGAATGTGCTCGAAGACGCTGAATCGGAGACGTAGCGATTCAATAACGATAAGAAACAAGTCGTCCGTTCGTTTTTGGGCACCTGCACTGCGCCACACCGAATGTTGGTAGGCTGTACCCCCAATTGCAAGCACACGCAGTCGGGTAGCTATCACGAAACGTCCGAAAAACGTATCGATCTCTACGGTGGTTTGAATGATGTAATCAGTTACCTCCGGTATGATTTTGCGTTTCGCTAACTGGTCACAGGAGGAGATGGAGGCTTGGTGGACAATGTATAGGAACGCTCTGTCCGACCGACTGCATCCGCCAACACGCTTCAGGGGGTTTGAGAAGGAGACCCTGGAAAAATTGACGGGCCGGTTGCCAATCTTCCTTCGAATCGTGGGCGACGCCGAGGTTGAAGACCCAGCCGCGCTTGATGATGACCCTCGTGCGTTAGCTGATGGCATGTCGCCACGAATCACCGGACTTCAGGATGTGCTTTTCGATTCCGAAGAAGCAAACAAGTGGACGCAAGATATCATCCAGCTTTGGAAAAATAATGAACAACAGCTGAACTCCCAGGCGATGGAGACGTGAGTCCTCGCCGGCCACATGCGTTCGAGTTAATGATATCCAGTGTTGACGAAGAGCCGCGCTCTAGGTATGTCGAAGTGATGATCGCATGTAGTGTGAACCTCAAAGTGATGCTCAAGCCGCCAGGCTGCTGGACTGGCGCTACTTTTTCGTAGATCAGGAAGGTGTCGGACATGGTGCCTGCTATATGGCAGCGCATCAGGCGCAGCATCTGATAATGACAAAGATGCTGGACGCTGCTTTCGCGAGGCTGAGAGGAGGGCCCTTCGCATATCACTCCTAGACCAAGGAGACAGGATGAAAAGAAAGAGAGGGACAAGGAAGAAAAGAAAGAGTCAGGCTGCTCTACTCTCCGGCACGCACCGAAGCAAGACGAGATGTGGCACTGACAGAAGAAAACCGTAAGAAAAGAGAGTGGTTGTTTTTTCTACCATGCAAACTATTGAGTACAGAATAAGAGAAAAGTAATTAAAAGACAGGAAAACTGGAAGGCAGTTGAAGGGCAGACGCTAGCGCCGAGGGCGCCGCCCTAGTCATTCCACCTCTCTATCAAGATATGTGTGTATCGGTATACAGTATATTCAGTGTAGAGCGAACGTCCCGGCGCGGGACGCCCCATTATATCGGTCTCCGTGGCTATTCCACCGGAGGCCGGTATGCCGACACTATCGGTCTCGGTGGCTAGTCCACCGGACAATGCGCCGACGCTATCAGTCTCATCTCCGAGAATGTGCCCGGTCCCCGTCCGGGCCACATCTCATGACACTTCCCCTCTTGCTGCGTACCGTTGAAGACAGAGCAGCAAGTAAGCAAGTAAGCAACAAAGAGCAGCAAGACAGTAAAGTCAACCTCATAAAACAAGTCCCCGCTGGCCTCATTAAAACCTCTGCAGTGGAAAAAACCTCGTGAGAAAAAGACCAGCTGCTAGAGGACAAAAGAGTACCAGCTCAACGCTATTAAACAAACAAAGTGTGATAAAGACAAACAGCAACCTTGCTAACGCCGTAGCCCAATACCCTCCGTAAAGCCTCTATGCTTCTCAGGTCCCAGCGCCTTCATCATAATGTCTCCCAGGTCGTCGTTGGTGGACACGTAGGAGAATTCCAACTCTCGAGTGGCGTGAATGTCCCGGCAGTGGTGGAACTTCACGTCGATGTGCTTGTTCCTGCTTTTCCCGTATCCAGCTGCCTGGATGTTCTTCAATGCGCCATTGGAATCGGTGCAGACGGGGAGAGGACATCCGAGTTTCCC
>Ga0307508_10002532_pt1 | contig 19259 bp, 16 predicted proteins | sample 9_EM_MG_FD_203089 | JGI IMG/M metagenome (GOLD analysis project Ga0307508, IMG submission 203089) | Populus trichocarpa ectomycorrhiza microbial communities from riparian zone in the Pacific Northwest, United States - 9_EM | ecosystem: Host-associated > Plants > Roots > Unclassified | place... | reverse complement strand
GACCTCGCCTGGAAAAGGTCAGCGGCTACCTAAGTATTTTCTTGCCTGGGATTGCCATTTTGCCTGCTCGGGGGCGCCGCATCCAGGCCGCAGCGGCCGCTGCGCGGCCGTGAGCGATCGCTTGCGCTCGCGCTCAGCCTGGACCCGGCGCCCCCGAGCACGCCCGGCGATGGGCAGGCGTGCAGATTCAGCGCGCTGAAAGGGAATCATCATGCTCCGCATTTACAGCGTCGTCCTTGAGGTTCTGAAGCAGCTCCAGCCGGTGCTTCGTCGCATTGAGCTGAGGGACAAAGATCTAGCCCGCCAGTTGCGGCGCTGCAGCTGCTCCGTCGCTCTGAACCTTGCCGAGGGAATGTACAGTCGGGGGCAAAACCGCAATGCGCGCTATCACAACGCGCTTGGCTCAGCTCGCGAGACGCTCTCGTGCTTGGAAGTGGCCGTCGTGTGTAGTTATGTCCAAACGGACCCGCTCCTTCACGACCAGCTCGATCGCGTCGTGGGCACGCTGGTCAAACTCGTGGCGAACTAGAACCAGCCTCGGGAAGGAGTACTACTAACCACGACGCCGCCGAAGTGGTGGTAAGTGAGGATGACGAACGAGTCGGAAATCGTCGCGATCTCCCATGGATCTCTGACGACACTTTGAATGAGCTGCTTGGCGGAGCCCATTGGGGTCCTAGCGGCTGCCGCTGCCCGTAAGGCCGGCCTAGGATCGCTGTCTCCTTCGCAACAACTTCTTGGAAAGACTTCGGATTCCAACCGCTCATCGGTACTCCGCCTCCCGCGGCCTATCCGTCGTTGTTAGAACGCGCCGTCGAGCGTCACTTCGCCGGTCACGCCGACTTGATACGACGCTACGCGGCGCTCGAAGAAGTTGGTCAGCTCCTGCACGTCTTGGAGCTCCATGAAAGATAGCGGGTTCTTGGTGCCGTAGTGCTTGGGCATGCCGAGCTGCTGCAGCCGCTGATCGGCGACGTATTCGAGGTAGCCGCGCACGTCGCGCAGCGACAGGCCGGCCAAACCTTCGCCCAGTAAGTCTTCGGCGAACAGCGTCTCGGCCTCGACGGCTTCTTCGAGCATGGCCACGACGTCACGCTGCATGTCCGCGTCGAACAGATCCGGCTCTTGCTCGCGCACTTCTTTTACGACCTCGAATGCGAACTGCATGTGCGCGCTCTCGTCGCGGAACACCCAGTTGGTGCCCGTCGCCAAGCCGTGGAGCAGTCCGCGCGAGCGTAGGTAGTAAACGTAGGCGAAAGCCGCGAAGAAGAACAAGCCTTCGACGGCTGCCGCGAACGTGATCAGATTCATCAAGAACTGGCGGCGATGTGCGCGCGTCTCGATGCGATGCATCTCCTGGATCGAATCGATCCACTTGAAGCAAAATTCGCCCTTTTTGCGGATGCTCGGGATGTTCTCGATGGCCGAGAACGCCTTGGCGCGCGACTCGTGGTCGGGAATGTAGGTGTCGAGCAGCGTGAGGTAGAACTGCACGTGCAGCGCCTCCTCGTACAGCTGGCGCGACAAGTACATGCGCGCTTCGGGCGCGTTGATGTGCTTGTACAGGTTGAGCACCAGGTTGTTCGAGACGATGCTGTCGCCAGTCGCGAAGAACGCCACCAGCCGCTCGATCAGGTGCCGCTCGCGGGGCCCCAGCTTCTTCCGGATGTCGTCGACGTCGCTGGCGAAGTCGACCTCGTCCACCGTCCAAGAGTTCTTGATCGCGCTCTTGTACATGTCGAAGAAGCCCGGGTACTGCATGGGGCGGAGCGACAAGCACAGCCCCGGATCGAGCAATTTTTCTGGGCGCTGATGCGAATTCACTGGCAGGCCTCGCAGCTTTCGGGATTTTCTAGCGAGCACACGACCTTCTCGGTGTCGGTGTACTCTTTCTTGGCGGAAGGCGGCGGGGCCGCGCTGGTCTTCTGAATGCGCGTCGCAGGGCGCGAGCGCAGGTAATACGTCGTCTTGATGCCGCGCTTCCAAGCGTAGAAGTACATGCTCGAGAGCTGCCCGATGTTCGGCGCCTCACTGAACAAGTTCAGCGACTGACTCTGGTCGATGAAGGCGCCGCGCTCGGCCGCCATGTCAATCAGCGAACGCATCGGCAATTCCCAGGCCGTGCGGTACAAAGTGCGCAGATTTTCCGGCAAATCAGTGAGAGTTTGCACGGAGCCTTCGGAGTGCTTCAGCTGATTGCGCGTCTCGTCCGTCCACAAGCCGAGCCGCACCAGGTCGGCGACCAGGTAGCGATTGACCTGCAAGAACTCGCCCGACAGCGTCTCGCGCTTGAACAGGTTCGAGACTTGCGGCTCGATGCACTCGTAGCAGCCGGCGATGGCCGCGATGGTCGCGGTCGGAGCGATGGCGATGAGCAGCGAGTTACGTAGGCCAACCTGCACGATGCGATCGCGCAGATCGCTGAAGCGCGCTTTGCCTTCGGGCGACACACCCCAAGCGTCGAACTGCAGCTCGCCGCGCGCGGCGCGCGTCTCGAGGAACGCCGGGTGCGCGCCCTTCTCGGCCGCCAAGTCGCAAGAAGCGCTGAGCGCGTGATAGTAAATCTCTTCCGCGATCATCTTCGATAGGTCGCGCGCCTCTTGCGAGTCGAACGGCAGCTTCAGCTCGAAGAACACGTCCTGCAGGCCCATCACGCCTAGGCCCACCGGGCGCCAAGCGCTGTTCGAAGCCTTGGTCTGATGGATCGGGTAGTAGTTGAGGTCGATCACGCGATCGAGCTGGCGCACGGCCACGTGTACGGTGCGCGCGAGCTTCTCGAAATCGAAGCCCTCGGGCGCCACGTGCCGCGCCAGATTGATCGAACCCAGATTGCAAACGGCCGTTTCGGAGTCGGAAGTAACTTCCAGAATTTCGGTGCACAAGTTGGACAAATGCACGGTGCGTCCGGGCAGCGCGGTCTGGTTGCAAGCCAGGTTCGACTTGTCTTTGAAGGTGATCCAGCCGTTGCCGGTCTCGGCCAGCGTGCGCATCATGCGCGCGTACAAGTCGCGTGCGCGCACCTTCTTGGCGGCCAAGCCGTCGGCCTCTGCCTGCTCGTAAGCGACGTCGAACTCCGGACCGTACAGGTCCGTCAGCATCGGCACGGCTTTCGGATCGAACAGCGACCAATCGCCGTCGCTCTCGACGCGGCGCATGAACAGGTCGCAGATCCAGTTGGCGAGGTTCAGGTTGTGCGTGCGGCGCTGCGCGTCGCCCGAGTTGTCGCGCAGCTCGAGGAACTCTTCGATGTCGGCGTGCCACGGCTCGAGGTACACGGCGCAGGCGCCCTTGCGCTTGCCGCCTTGGTTCACGGCCGCGACCGACGCGTCGAGCGTCTTGAGCCACGGCACGATGCCGCTCGAGTAGCCGTTGGTCGACTCGATCAAAGAGCCGCGCGAACGCACGCGCGAATAGGAGAGACCGATGCCGCCCGAGAACTTCGAGAGCAGCGCGACGTCCGTGTACTTTTTGTAGATGTCTTCGAGGTGGTCGCCGGGTGAGTCGAGCAGAAAGCAGCTGGAGAGCTGCTCGTGGCGCGTGCCCGAGTTGAACAGCGTGGGCGAGCTCGGGATGTACTCGAGTGACGAGAACAAGCGGTACATCTGCAGCGCTTCCATCACGCTCTCGGATAGGGCGCAGGCCACACGTAGGAAGAATTGCTGAGGCGTTTCGATGACTTGGCGCGTCTTCGGGTTGCGCAGCAAGTAGCGATCGTAAACGGTGCGCAGGCCGAAGTACTCGAAGCGGTCCGTCTTGTCGTTCTCGACGGCGTCGTTGAGCTTGCGCTGCGCGCGCGTCACGAAGTCGAGGACGCGCTCGTTCACCAAGCCGAGCCGATGGCCCAAGCCGATGGACTGAGAGAAGGAGTGCACGTCTTGGTGCATCACCTCTTTGTCGATCAGCGTCGCGAGCAGCCGCGCCGCGAGCCGCGAGTACTCGGGCTCTTCCGCGATCAGGCTGGCCGCGGTTTGGATCGAGAGTTGGTCGAGAGCTTGCGTGGTGGCGCCGTCGAACAAGCCGCCGATCGTCTTGAGGGCGATGCGCATGGCATCGACACGGCCGAGGCCGGCAGCGCTGCGGCTCACGGCCTTGACGATTTTGTTCACATCCACCGGCTCCGAATCGCCGTTGCGCTTCTTGACGCGCATGGCGGTGGCGGGAGCGATGTTGCTTTCGCGGATTCCGCTGTCGCGGCCCGAGCTTGCTTGTTCTTCACTGGTCTGCGAAACCGGTCCGCCGACGTCGATTGCCTGCACCATGTTGTCTCTCCCTCAGCATCGAGACGGGCGATACCTGCTCGCACGTCCGCTATTCAGTCAGGCATGTGGGAGCCTGACCTACCTCGACTTAGTCTTCCCTGCGGAGCCGCAAAGCTCCGCCGAACGAACGAACGGGACTTGTGGTCCCGCGGCACGAAAAGGAATGGAAACGAAAAGCCCGGTGCTGGCGAGGATTTGCCAGACCACCAAGCAAGCTGTGGTCACACTTCCGACTAGGAACGTTCGGGACTGCTGCCGACCGCTCTCTGTTGCCCCGAGTCAGCGGCCGTCAGCCGTGGCTCGAAAGCAGAGGGGCAACATATTGTGGTTACTGCTCGTCCGTCAACCCATATCTAGGGGTCACGTGAACAAAAGAGCGGGTAGGGATCCGTTCAGGGACGGTTGACAGTCACGTTTGTCGGTGGGGCCCCAGCCCCACCTTGCCCGCCACTTAGAAAAGCCGCGAAATTGAGTGTTCGACGCCAACATCGCGGGGCAGGGCTTGTTCAGCACTGAACGCGCGCTGCCTGCCTTCATTTTCAGGCATTTTGGCGTCCCAGAAATCGAAAAAGGGCGCCCGGGCGAGCGCTTCGAACAACGGCAGCCGGTCGAGCGACGCTGGCAGCTCGACCAAGTGAATGAAGCGCAGCGTGCGCAGCGCATCGAACCAGGTGAGCAAGCGTCGCTCGCGCACCCGCCCATCTGGCGAAGCGTCGAGCGTGTGGCGGAGCGCCTCGAAGACTTGCAGCTCTTCGAGCGCGCTCGAGACTGCTCCGACCGTGCCCGAATCGAGCTCTTCTGCGAGCCTTGACGGAAGACCGCTCAGGTTTGCGGTCAGCACGGCGTGGCGTAGCGCCGCCAGCGTGACGCGCAGCAGCTCGAACACCCTCGGGTGATACGTCGACAACGCGCCGCCGTTGGCCACGACCTCGCCCACCTTTTTGCCAGTGCCGAAGGGCACACGATCGGAGGTGCGACTGCGTAAGAGCATCGGCTCGCAGGCGGGCCGGTGCAGCGTGCCCACCTTGGCTAGCTTGTCGAGCAGGTAGAAGTCTTCACCCGCGTTTCTCCGCGGAAAGCCTCGCACTTCGGCGTAGGCGGCCGGCAACACCGCGATGCAGCTGCCCATGCTTTCGTAGGCGTAGGGCGAGCCCGCGGCCGCTAGGCCGAGTGTGTAGTAGCGCAGCGAGAGCTCGTAGCGCGCCGTGGCCGCGTCGATCGCGTTGTCACCCGAAGGGGTGTGCCAAAACGGCAACGTCAGCCCGACGCGCCGCGTGCCGTCGGGCGCCAACGGCTCGACGGCCGCGAGCGCCTGAAAATAGCCGACCGGTGGCTGAGCGTCGGCGTCCGTCGTCGCCAGCCACGCAGACGTGATGCCGTCGAGCTGATGCAGCTGCAGCGCCACATCCATACCGATACGGCGCGCCAGGCCCACCCCTTCACCGACTGGCAGCCGTCTGCCGGGAGACGCGCGGTCGATCAAGAGCAGGTCGAACAGCGGGCTCGGTCGCCCCAGGATCGCGCTCGCGGTGGAGCCAGGTAACGTCGGCAGCTCTTGGCGGCCCGGCATGGGTAGCCGGGCCGCGAGCACGCGCAGGAGCCGCGCGTTGGCTTCATGCGTCGCCGCCGGTGCCTCGTCGGTCGCGTTCACGACCGCAATCACGAGCACACGCCCCGCCGCAGCAGCCAGCGCCGGCGCGAGCTGCTCCAAGAAGCTCTCGTTCTCGCGCTGCAGCGGCACCACCACCACGCCCGAATATTGCGTGTGCAGCTCGCTTCCCCAGGCGGCCTCCGGCTCGGCGTAGCGCTCGAGGTACTTGCGCAGCACAAGCTCGCTCATCTCGCGCGCAGCATAGCGCGCCTGGGCGGAGCCCAAGCCCGGGCAGTTTCTCGCCGACCGAGCCCGTGACGCGTGCGTCTTCACTCCGGTAGTGGCCTATAGTGGCCAATACCCACCACGGCCAGACGCCCGAAAAGGTTCGAGCTCCGCGTATTGGCCAATATGCGCGCCTGCGCCGCGAGCGCCGCCGCTGCCGCGCGTCGCGAGCCGACCTCATTAGCTGGTTGCCCGGAGCCAAGCTGCTGGCTTGGGGATGGCCTGTTTACGGGCTGCCCAGCGGGGCAGCCCCACAGGAACAGCGGCCTATCCAAGCTGCGAACGGAGCGCACGGCTTCTGATGCACGAGAGCGGCGCGCGGCTCAGTGGACGGCGGCGCGGTGGGGGAGGCGCGTGACGAGCTCGGCCTCGAAGTCGAGCATTTCGCCGCCGCGGGCCTTCACATCTGCTTCCGTGAAGTAGAGGCGCGCCATGCGAAAGAAGAAGGCGTGGTGACGCGACTCGGCGCGGGCCAGCTCCAGGTATGGCACGTGGAGCGCCGGATCGCGCTCTTTCAGCGCCTCGGCCACCATGAACAGCCGCTCGCAACCGCGCGCTTCGACCACGCCCGAGACCAGCAGCCGGTCCAGAAAGTGAATGTCTCCGCCGGCGCGGATCTGCGAGCGCAGGGCGTTGACGTACGGATCTTTGTAGTCGTCGGCCAGCGTGAGACCGCGCTCCGCGCACAGCCGATACATGACGTGAAAATGCTCCAGCTCTTCTTTGGCGAACTCGATCATCGGATCCAAGAGCTCGCGCCGATCTGGATAGCGCGCCACGAACGACATGCCCGTCGCCGACGCCTTGCGCTCGCAATTGGCGTGGTCGAGCATGAACGCGTCGAAGTCGCCGAACACGACGTCCAGCCATTGTGGAGGAGTTTTGACCCGCAGATCGAGCATGCGCGCGCCCGGTTATAGCCGGCCCGGGCGGTTCTGCTAGTTTCGGGGCCGTGGCTGGCTATTCCGGCACTCCGCTGGCGCAGAAGCTCGGCATCAAGCCGCAGGCGCGGCTGGGCCTTTCCAGCGCGCCGGCGGACTTCGAGCAGACGCTCGGCAAACTGCCCCCGGGCGTGAAGCCCGTGGCGATCGCGCGCGCCAAGGGTCCGTTCGATGTCGTGGTCGCCTTCTTCGAGCGCGAAGCAGATTTCAAAACCAAGCTGCCCAAGCTTCATGGGCTGCTCGAGCCGAACGGCGGCCTTTGGATCGCCTGGCCCAAGCGCGCGTCGGGCGTGCTGACGGACATGACCGAGCACGCCGTGCGCAAGCACGCCCTGCCGCGCGGCCTCGTCGACAACAAGGTGTGCGCGATCGACGAAACCTGGACGGGCCTCCGGCTGGTGATTCGCGTGGAGCTACGCAAGTAGCCTGCCGGCTCGGGTGCCGGCTGGCCGCCGTTGAAGCGAACGACGCCGTCCCCCCATACCCCTTCAGGTTGCGGCTCCCCCAGGTGCGGCAATGTCAGAGAATTACAGCGTTGCCAGGTTTCCCGCGGATTTTGTACACCGCTCGGAGAAGGGGTGGATGCGGCGCGAAAATTGGGCAAGCTACAACCTTCCCATGCGTGAAGCGCGGCTCGCCTTCGCCTCCCTCGTAGCTGTAGGGCTGCTGGTAGCGTGTGGCCAGGACCGTAACGACGCCCGGCCGGGCGAAGCATCCGGGGCCGGCGGGTCGGGCGCGACGATTGCGGGCGGCTCGGGTGCCGGCGGGGGCGTGACCGCCGGCGATGGCGGCAGCGTTGGCTCGGCGGGCTCGGTCGCCCTGCCGCCGGGTCCTGTCGGCACCGATCTCGGCGCGCTGACTGTCGAAGAAGTGACTACGTGGAAGGACAACGCCAAGGGCACCTACACCATCATTCACGACGACGCCTGCGACTACACGCTCGACAGCTTGTTCAACCAAGCCGATCCCGAGCTCACGCGGCGTGGCTTACGCGCCGCGTTCGGCGCCATCGTCGAGCGCTGCCAAGAGCGCAACACCTGGGCCAAGCTCGAAATTTTGCGACAGCACGGGCACGAGATCATCAACCATAGCTGGGATCACAAAGACTTCGTGATGCAGGCCGACGCGGCGCCGCTGTCCGTCGAGGTGGATCAGGCCAACCAAGTTTTGGACGCCGGCTTGAAAGACCAGCACACGTCGTTCTTCATTTTTCCGTACGACTCGTTCGATGACGCGGCCGTCCAGCATGTGGGCTCGCTCGGTTACTTGGGCGCCCGCGCCGGAACAAAAGGTGTCAACACGCCCGATTTTCCCGACGGCCTGCGCGTGATGTTCGACGTCTGGGGCGGCGAGGACTCGATCTACAACGGCGAAGGCGACATCCTGAAGATCTACGTCGACCTCGCGATCTCCGAAGGTGGCTGGTCAGTGCGCGAGTTTCACGGCATCGACGACCTGAGCTACAACCCGATGACGATCGCCGATTACCGCGCGCACCTCGACTATGCGAGGTCGAAGGTCGACTCGGGAGAATTGTGGGTCGATACGCCGTCGGCGGTGGTGCGCTACCGCTTTGCGCGTCAATATTGCGGTAAGCCGACGCCGTCTGGTTACTTGCTCGCGTTCGCGCAGCCGAGCGCCGACTGCATGCGCTACGACACGCCGCTGTCCGTGATCTTCACGACCACGGAAGACGCGCGCAGCGTCGTGGCGCAGCAGGGCGCGCTGGTGCAAGTCGCAATCAAGCTTGGACCGAGTCGCTTCCTCATCGACGTAAATCCAGCAGGTGGCCCAATCGCCGTCGGCGGCGCCAACTGAAGCGAGCGCTACGGCGCTCGGGACGGCCCTGCGCCCGGCGCGACCCTTCCAACGGGCCTCCGGGGACAGGAGTCCACGAACGAAAATGCGTGTCCGAAATCGGACATAGATTCCCCAATGAATCCGCAACCGCGCGGCGTCGTGTTGCTGCCGTCCGAAATCGCACGCGCCCGCGCGCAGTAGCAGCCCGGCACTCCTCGCGTCCTCGCTCGCGTCCTCGCTCGCGTCCTCGCTCGCGCCCTCTCGCGCTAGCAGCCCAGCACCAATCGCGCCCTCCGCCCGCAGTGCAGGACAGCAGCCATCGCTCGCGCCCGCCCACGCCCGCCCCGCAGTAGAGTAGAAGGACGGTTACCCATCGCGCGCGGCCGCCCGCAGTGCAGGACAGCAGCCATCGCTCGCGCCCGCCGGCCGTAGCAAGCACGCAAGCGCGACACCATCCCCGCGGCCGCCCGCGGTAGCAGCACGGTACCATCGCGTGCGCGCCCGCGGTAGCGGTACGACACCGGGCAAACGAAGGGACGCAGCACGGACGAGGTGCAGTCGCTGCGCGTGCGCGGGTGGCACGGGCCACGAGCTCGCCGAGTAGCTGCGAGTGCGAGCGGTGCTAGTGACGCCTGAGCGTTCGGCAGTGCGAGCCGGCGCTGCAAGTAGCCGCGATCCGCGGCTCTTCCGAAAACCCGATGCTCACGGCGCGGGCGACGGGGTCGGCGGGCAGCTGCAAGTGGGAGCGGTAGGGCGGGGGTGGGTTTTGTTGAGAGCGCGGTTGTTCGAAATTGGACAGGGCCGGCAGTTGGTGAACGGGGCGCGAAATGGTTGGAGATTTCGTGTCCGATTTCGGACACGGATCGCGTTGCCGAAGGGGCCTTGCTGAAGTCGATGCGCTGGTGCGTCCGTAGCGGCGGGCAGCACGGCCTGATGACGACACGTGAGCTTCTGCAAATGGGCTGCGAGGTGGCAGCCCCGCGAACGTTAGTCGCCGGCGACGTGGACGACGAGGGTGCGGGTGTGGGGGTGGGCGCGGTGTTCGAAGACGTACAGCGCTTGCCAGGTGCCGAGCGCGAGGCGACCGTCCGTGACCGGGATGGTTTCCGAGGTCTTGGTGATGGCCGAGCGCGCGTGGGCCGGCATGTCGTCGGGGCCTTCGTCATCGTGAATCCACGGGCGTGATTCGGGGGCAAGCTCGGCCAGCCACTCGCCGAGGTCGCGCAGCACGTTTGGGTCGGCGTTTTCTTGAATCACCAGGCTTGCGGACGTGTGCTGAATGAAGACCGTGCACAGCGCCGTTTTGAGGCCGCTTTTCGCGACGACCGCTTGCACGGCACGGGTCACGTTCGTAAAACCGCGTCCGCTGCTGCGAATCTCGACGACTTCTTGATAGGCGCTCAACTTGCGGCGGACTATGCGATCATACGCGCCCGCGTGCCAGCTCCCGAGCCCAGAACCAGCAGCCATCCGCCGGGTCGTCCGTCGCTTCGCGCTCTCGAGCTCGGCGGCCTCGAGCGACGGCTCGACACCATCACGCGGCGCAATCGCTTCGCGCACGTGGCCTTCATGCTGTGCCAGCTGCTGGTGCGGCGCGACATCGGCTCGGCCGCCAGCGCCATGGCTTTCGACCTGTTTCTCGCGGCGATTCCGATGCTGGCCCTAGCAGGCTGGCTGTTTGGCAAGCTGCTCGTCTCCAACCACGAGTCGGTGGTCGAGACGACCGCGCTGCTCCTCAACTTGACGCCCAACGAAGTGCAAGCCGTCACCTGGTCGCAGCTCAATCGCTTCGCGCTCGGCAGCGTGGCGCCGTTCGCGCTGCTCGGTGCGTTGTGGACGGCCTCGGGCGCGTTTCACACGTCTATGACTCTGCTCGAGGCTTCGGCCGGCACGGCGCGTCGTCCATGGTGGCGCAAGCGGCTGGTGGCGCTGGTGAGCGTGCTGGTCAGCATCGTGCTGTTTGGCTCGTGCGCGCTGTTTGCGGTGTGGGTCTCGCTCGGTCCCGCGCGCCTGTTCGTGGCGATTTCGGGCGGCGACGTCGAGCTCAATCCGGGCGTGACGCACTATTTGCTGCTGCTGCTCTTGGCGGCGTTGGGGGTGACGCTGTTGGCTTTCTTCTTCTACGTGGCGTCGCCGCGGCCAGGCGTGAGAAGGCGGGTGTTCCCGGGCGCGGTGGTGGCGGTGGTGGCGGGCAGCTCGGTTTCGGCGGCCTTCGCTTTCTACGCCGGGCACCTGGCGCGTTTCGCGCTCTTCTACGGCAGCCTCGCGGCCGTCGCGGTCACGCTGGCCTGGCTCTGGTTCGTCTGCTTCTCGGTGCTAGTCGGCGCCGAGCTAAACCAACTCCTCGAAAACGGCGAATAGCCCCTAAAATCTACTTCAACGGCCCCACGCAAACACCGAAATTGGGAGGCAATTCCGACGAGGCTTGGCACTTCTGTGCGCCGCAGTCGTTCTTTGTCGGATCGGTGTTGCAGATTTTGACGCATTGGTGCGTCACGCTCGAGCAAACGTGGTTCCAGGCGCACGGGCAGGGCTCGCCCTGCTGACCGCTGCCCGGTGTGAGGCACGTCGTCGTGCCGTCAGTGCGCACGACCATGCAGGCGGTGTCGCCCTTGCAGCGGCAGTCGGTTTTGGCCGGGCAGGGGAAAGCGTCTTCTAGGCTGCAGTTGTCGGCCGGCACGCACACGGGCACGTGCGGCGGCTCGGCGTTGCTGGCATCGAGGGCCGGCTTGAGCAGCGGGCGCTCGGCGCAATAGGTGCCGCCGTGGCAGTCGGTTTTGGGGTCGCAGCAGTAAGGAAGGCAGCGTCCGGCGTCGCCCTCGGTGACACAGGCGAAGCTCGGTGCGCACTCTGCCGCCGAGAAGCAGGGCGCGTTGGCCGTGCCGGTGCCGGCCAGCACGCACTGCCGCACCGCCTGGTTGCTTTGACGGCTAACCTGACAGCTGTAGTGCGGCAGGCCTGGGTGATTGTTGCCGGCCCCGCCTTCTCCGCCCGCTCCGCCGCCGCCTTCACCAGCGGTGGGGGCGCCGCCCTGGCTCGCGCCGCCCTGAGCGGCAGCGGCGCCTTCCGGCGCGCCCGCTTGCGAGGCTCCGCCTTGCGAGGCTCCGCCTTGCGAGGCTCCGCCCGGCGTGATGTCACCCGCGCCGCCCGTCCCGCCGCTATCGTTACCAGTGCTGGCACCGGCCGCGCCACCGATCAGCATCGGCGTGTACTCGAGGCAGGCCGTGGCGTCATCTGGAATGCAGGTGCCGGCAGCACCGCCGACGCCGCACAGCGGGTTGAGCGTGTCTGCCACGCCGCCGCCGGTGCTGGAGCCGCCGGGATCGATGAACATCTGGCCGCCAGGCGCGGTGTTGCTCGTACCGCTGTTGCCGCCGCTGCCGTACGGGCCGCCGTTGTCGGCGCCGCCGTACGAGCAAGCTCCTATGAGCATCCAGCTTGCGCCGACGAGCAGCGCGCTGCGAGCGAATTGCCGGGACCTGTTCATGTCAAAATTTTCACAGCGCCGCTGCCGTTGCGCTCGCCAAGTACACGGCCAGCGTGAGCACCCAAAGCGTGACACGCTTGCGTAGCTTTGCCTCGTAGCCCCAATACGGGGCCAGCGGGGGCACCACGAGCGCGACGAGGCCGTGCCACCACGGATCGCGCCGCAAGAGCGCTATGACAAGCGTGACATGGGCGACCAGGTGGAGGCCGACCGCGACGCTGATCAAGCCGAGCAGGGCGAAGTCCAAGGCGCGGGCAAGATAGCCGGTTTTTGGGAACATTCAGGCCCGGGCGGTGTTGATTCCCGTTGATTGGCTCGCCCCGAAGCAAGCCCGGGGCCGCATTTGGGGCTTTTGGGGCTGGGGCCCCGAAATGCAGTGCGACCGCCGGCCCAAATGCCACGAGACAGCGCAAAAACCGGCCCTGCCCAGCCGGGGCCTTTATTGTAGACTCCCACCCCTTGCGTCACACCTCCTCGCTCCTCGCGTTCGCCGCGCTCGGTTTGCTCGCCACGCTGCCCCTCGGCCTGAAGACGGCCCACGCGGGTAGCGCTACCTCCCGCCCCGACACCATGCCGGTGAGTCAGATTCACCGCGGCATGAAGGGCTACGGCCTCACCGTGTTCGAGGGCACGCGCCCCGAGCGCTTCGACGTCGAGGTCATCGACGTGCTGAAGAACTTCCGGCCGCGCCAAGACCTGATTCTGGTCAAGACGAAACACCCTCGACTCGAGATCGTGAAGGTGGTGGCCGGCATGAGCGGCAGCCCCATCTTCCTCGACAACAAGATGATCGGCGCCTACGCCTACGGCTGGAGCTTCGGCTCGGAGCCGGTCGCGGGCGTCACGCCCATCGACAACATGCTCGAAGAGCTGCAGCGCCCGCTGCCGGACCAAATCTTCGGCTGGCCGCTCAAGCCCGGCAGCAAGCCGAGCGCGGTAAACGGCAAGCAAGCTATGAACGACGTCGGTCGTTTTCGCGGCGCCCACTACGACTTGAAAGAGCACGCCGAAGCGCTCGCGCAGCGCCAGGCGCCGGGCGACGCCGTCAGCGCCAAGCCCGTCGCCACGCCGCTGCTCGTCGGCGGCATGACCAACGGCGCCATCGCGCTCACCCGCGATTTGCTCGCGCCGCTCGGCATCGAGCCGCTGCAAGCCGGCGGCGGCGGCGCGCAAGATCCGTCGGCGCCCACCCGCTACGAAAACGGCGGCGCCATCGGCGTGCAGCTGATTCGCGGCGACATGAGCGCCATGGGACTCGGCACCGTTACGCGCGTCGAAGGCGACAAGCTGGTCGCCTTCGGCCACCCGATGATGGAAGCCGGCGTCACGTCGCTGCCCACCTGCATCGGCAAGGTGCTGTGGTTTTTGGCCAGCGATCAACGCAGCTTCAAAATCGGCATGGGCGTGCGTGACGTGGGCGCGCTCATTCAAGATCGCCAGGCGTCGATTACGATTTCGCACTCTGCGGTCGCGCCGACGGTACCGCTCAAAGTCTCCGTCAAGGGCATGCCAGGCCTGCCCAGCTCGAACTGGAGCTTCGAGATCGCTCACGAAAAATTCATGACGCCGTCGTTCGTGTCGGTCGCCATCGGTAGCGCCGTGCAAGCCGTCGCCAATGAACGCCAAGACGTGTCGTGGACCGCCGTCAGCAAGCTGCGCATCAAGGGCTACGGCGAGATTCGGCTCGAAGACTACGGCGTCGCCATCGGCGGCACACCCGAGGCCGGCGAGTTTGCGCGCTCGAACCTGGTGCGGGCCATCGGCGCGATCATGAACAACCCCTGGCAAAACGCCATCGTCGAGAGCGCCGACGTCGAGGTCGAGCTGCACTACGCGCGCGACATCTTGCGGCTGCGCGGCGCCGAATTGCTCGAATCCGAAATCGACGCCGGCAAGCCCGCCCACATCCGCGTCACGCTCGTGCCGTACTCGGGCCCCGAGCAAACCAAGGTGCTCAGCGTGGACCTGCCGGCCTACTTGGCCGGCCAAACCGTCTCGCTCGAGATTTCGCCCGGCTACATGGAAGAGCGCGAGGTCGCCGCGCCCGACTCGCTCAAGGACATGATCAGCAACTTCGTGAGCCCGATCTACCCGCCCAAGTCGCTGGTCGTCAGCTTCGACACCGGCAGCGGCTTGGCCTTCCGCGGTCGTGTGGCGAAGAACCTGCCGCCCGGCGCAGTCGACGCCATTCGCCCGACCACCAGCTCCATCGGCCCTGACAGCGTCGAAAGCTCCGTGCGCGCCGTCACGTCGATTGGACAATTCGTGGTCGGTCGCGACCGCGTCAGCGTCCAGATTCGCCCAGCGCTTCGCTGATTCAAGATTTTTTCGGTGACGTTCGTCGCCTTCGTTTCGAGCCCAGCCATGCACAAGATCGTTCGTTACTCCCTCGCGTCACTCCTGGTTCTGGCCGCAGCCCACGCGGCCGCTGTCGGGACGCGCCGCTTCGTCCTCGACGACACCTCCGAATTCAAAGGCGGTGACCTGAAAGGCGTCGCGCTCGATTCCGAGGGCCACGTTCGGGCGGGCTTCAGCTTGGGGGCTGTGCCGGCTTCGCAAGCCACCGCGGTCTGGGCAGCCTTGCCGATGCCGGACGGCTCGCTTTTGCTCGGCACCGGTAACGAGGGCAAGTTGCTCAAGGTCGCGGGCGGCAGCGTGAGCGTGCTGGCCGAAACCAAAGCGCTCGTCATCACCTCGCTCACGCAAGCCTTCGGCGGCGCCGTCATCGCCGGCACCTTGCCCGACGGCAAAGTCATGAAGTGGGAGAAGGGCAAGCTCACCGACTTGGCGACGCTGAAAGGCGCCGAGCACGTCTGGAGCGTCGCCTACGACCCCAAAGCCAAAGCCGTGTACGCGGCCACCGGTCCCGAAGGCAAGCTGTTTCGCATCACCCAGACGGGTGACGCGCAAGTTTACTTCGACGCGCCGGAGCAACATCTAATGAGCGTCGCCGTCGCGCCCGACGGCACTGTCTACGCGGGCGCCAGCGACAAAGCCAAGCTGTACAAGATCACCGCGCCCGGCCGCGCCAGCGTGCTTTACGACTTCGGCCGCACCGAAGTGCGCGCCATCGCCGTCAGCCAAAAAGGCGAAGTATTCGCCATCGCCAACGATATCAAGTCGTCTGCCTCGGCGCCGTCGCGCTCGCGCGGCGAGAACCCAGCCGCGCCGAGCGGCATGGCCGCCAAGACCAAGGGCAAAGGCACGCTGTTCAGCTTCGGCCCCGACGGCAAGCCCGATCAACTGCTCGACGATTCGGACGAGCACTACACCAGCTTGTCGCTCGGCGACGACGGCCGCCCCTACGTCGGCACCGGCGTCGAAGGCCGCGTGTACACGGTCGACGCGGGGCACACCTCCGTGCTGGTCGCCGACGCCGACGAACGCCAAGTCGGCGCGCTGGTGATGGCCGGCAAAGACCGCTACGTCGTCTCGAGCGATCCGGCGGTCGTGCACGCCGTCAAAGGCATCGGCGGTCCCGACGCGGTGTGGACGAGCAAAGTGCTCGACGCCGGCATCCGCGCGCGCTTCGGCCAATTGTCGTGGGACGCGAGCGGCACGCTCGAGCTTTCGACCCGCACCGGTAACACCAAAGAGCCGGACGACACCTGGAGCGCTTGGAGCAACGGCGTCACCGCGCCCGGCTTGGTCAGTAGCCCCGTCGGCCGCTATTTGCAGGTGCGCGCGCGCTTCGCCAAAGATCCGAACGCGGTCCTGAACCAAGTCGAAGTGGCGTTTTTGACCGACAACCTGCGCGCCGTGCTCACCAGCGTGGACGCCAAGGGCGGCGACGGCGAAACCGGCGACGATCAGCCCAAACAATCCGGCGGCCCCGTCACCCACAAGCCCGACTCGAGCCTCAACCTGACGTGGAAAGTCGACAACCCGGACAAAGACGAGCTGCGCTACCGCCTGCAGTACCGCTTGCTCGGCACCAACGATTGGTTCGACCTACTCAAGCCCGGCGAGAAGCTCAGCAAAGAAAACTACAGCTGGGAAACTTCGGACTTGCCCGAAGGCCGCTACCGCGTGCGCGTGACCGCCACCGACGACCTGTCGAATCCGCCCGATCGCGCCACCAAAGACACGCGCGAAAGCGGCGTCGTGCTGGTCGACAACACGCCGCCCACCATCGACGCCCTCACCGCCACCGGCACGCACATCAAAGGCATCGCTCAAGACGGCGTCGGCCCCATCGCCCGCATCGAAGTCTCCGTCGCCGGCACGGACGAATGGTTCCCCTTCTTCCCCGCCGACGGCATCTTCGACGAACAGCGCGAAGAGCTCGACATCGACGTCAAAAACATCGCCAAAACCCTGCCCGCGCTGCTGAGCGTGCGCGTCTACGACAAAGCCAACAACTTCGTCGTGCGCAGCGTCTTCGTGAAGTAACTGGGCTTTTGGGGGGAGGCCTGGTTGGGCTGCCCAATGCCCGAGCCCGGAGGGGCCGGGCAGCTCGAGGCGGGCGGGCGCTCCGCACTCTGCGGCCCCCGCACGCGAGCGGCCCTCGACCCTGCACCGCGAGCGCTCCTCGACCCTGCACCGCGAGCGCTCCTCGACCCTGCACCGCGAGCGCTCCTCGACCCTGCACCCCCGCCGGGGCCGCTCCGAAAAATCTGGCGAAATTCCGTGATCGGATAGCATCATTTGATTCTATGCGATGCCGCGATCTTGCCTCAAAAATCCAAGGCAAACGCCGGGGCGAAGCCGGCTTGCCCGCGCGGCTGAGCGCGAGGAGGCGGCGGATCTGCGCGTACCTCTGCACCAGGCGCGCGACCAGCACAGGCGGGAGGCTGGTGGTGCGCGAAACTCGCGCATGTTACCAATACCTGTGTGGCGACGCCGCTCCAGCCTCCTCCCGAGATCGAGCAAACACGGCGCACGCTGCTCGAGTTTCCGGGTCTCGACTTGGCGCTGCTATTCGGATCCTTCGCTCGCGGCGATCAGCGCCCCGACTCGGATATCGACGTTGCCGTGTCTGGCGCGTCCGTTGACCCGCTCGAGCTGAGCTCGGCCATCGCGCGTTCGACGGGTCGCGACGTTCACGTCATCCGCTTGAACGAAGCATCAATCCCCTTGCTCGAGTCGCTGATCGACGACAGCGTCGTGCTCCACGAAGGCCATGCCGGAGCTGCGGCATCGTGGCGCGCCCGCGTGCTCGCTGACCTGGAGCTCGATCGCCCCTGGTACGCGCGCCAGCGCGACGCGTGGCTGAAGCACGTCGGGGAACGGGGGCTGTAGTTGGTCAAGAAAGATCTGGTGACCGCGAAGCTTTTGGAGCTAGCAGAGCGGGCGGCGCGCGTGCCAAATGTCCGCCGTCGAGCCCCGCACTGGCCGCCGATCCCGATGCTCTCGACATCGTGTCATTCAATCTGATGCTCGCAGTGCAGGTATGTGCCCACATCGCCGCGCACATCACGACCGACGAACGTTGGTTGCCCGCCAAGTCTCTGGCCGAGGGCTTCAGCCGGCTGGAGGAACATGGCGTGCTCCAAGCGAGCACAGCCGAGCAGTTGCGGCGGGCCGTCGGTCTCAGAAAGGTCGTCGCCCACGGTTACGGCCGCGTCGATCCGACATTCGTCTTCGCAGCAGCGACCGGCGGACTCTCGGACTTGAGTGACTTCGCCCGCGAAGTAGCAACCTGGCTGGCAGCGCAAGGCTGAAGACGTGGCGTGCCTCGCTTAGAGCCCGCGTCGCCGCTGGCCGTTGTGCGCGCACCAGCCCGAGGTCTCGGCTTGCGTCCCGTTCCCACGAGCGAGCGGGGTGTCCACGCGTCGCGAACCCTTCCGCAGCGATGCTCGGCGAGGTGCTCGTGGCCGCGTAGTACTATTTCAAGTCACATGGGCAAGCAGCCGACTCGCTGCGCGCGGCTGCTTGGTGAAGGTGTGGCAAAACTCAACGACTGATTCTCTCCTTCATCCAGTTTGCCGTGAGATGGCTGGATGGAGACGTGCGCGTGACCGTCGCGTGCAAACGCTGGCGAGCGGCGTGGGGTGGGGTGCCGCATGGCCGTGTTTCGCGAGGATCAGTCTGGCGGCGACGATTTCACGCAACGGAAACGGCGTGCTGACCGATAGGTGGACGAGAGCGACCTGCGTCGCGCGTGTTTCATCATCACGATCAACATCAACGTCGGCGCGTTGAATCGCGCGACTTAACGCAGTCGACTAAGGCGATCACGTCGCGTGCGGGCGGTGCGTGCTGCTCACGAGCGTGTGAGTTTTTCGAATCGGTCATTGCCTGTCACGTCCCGATTGACGCGCTCCCACCCTCGGGAGTAACAATGCGAACACCAGGTCACTCACGCGACTTGAAAGGACGGGCAGGGGCGATGGCCAACAAACGAAGTGTTTTGCTGTGGGTCGCAGTGATGCTCGGGTTTTGGCTTTGCCCCCGCAGCGCCCTTGCCGAGGTGAGCGAGAATTTCGAAACGGGCACGCTCGGCGGGGCCTGGCCCTCGCAATGGACGCTGGAAACGACTGCCGACACGAGCTTCATCACCACCACCGTTGCGTTCAGCACGGCCGGTCAGCTCGGAAGAATGACCGGCACAGCCGACAGTGGCGGCAACGAGTTCGTCAGCGCGCCCGGCGCCGCCTTGGACTCCGATCAATCGGTCGATATCGCCACCAGCAGCGCCCTCAACTACGCCGATTTGATCGCGCGCCGAGGCACGGCGGGCAACTACTACGGCTGTTTGGTCGGCAAGTTCAATCGACTGCGTTTTTACAAGGTAGTAGGCGGCGTCTACGCGCAGGTCGGCCCCACCGCGTCAGCCACGCCGCCAGCAGGCGTATCGAGCATTGGCGCGATCAACACCTGGTATCGCTTGCGGTTCAAGGTAACCCAGAACAGCAACGGAACCACCACGCTGCAAGCAAAGCTGTGGCAAGGCA
>Ga0307508_10002531_pt1 | contig 19261 bp, 16 predicted proteins | sample 9_EM_MG_FD_203089 | JGI IMG/M metagenome (GOLD analysis project Ga0307508, IMG submission 203089) | Populus trichocarpa ectomycorrhiza microbial communities from riparian zone in the Pacific Northwest, United States - 9_EM | ecosystem: Host-associated > Plants > Roots > Unclassified | place... | reverse complement strand
TTCGGCGGCATCGACCCGGTGTCGCCGTCGGTCGGCAACCCGGCCGTCAGCTCCTACGCCTACGTCGACAACCGGCCCACGTCGTTCCGGGACCCCTCCGGCGCCCAGGGCGGCAACGCCGACCACGACGACGCCGTACGGCTGGCCGTCTCCGACCGGCTCAACCCGCTGTACGGGCCGCAGAACGTGTACGGCGACGTGGTGCCCGGGCAGCTGACCCTGCCCGGGCATGTGGGCACGGGGTCCGGCGGCAGGATCTGTGTGCCGACCTTCCAGCCGGGGCCCGGTGACCCGGCGACCAGTTGCCCCGACATCATCGTCCTCAACGGCGCGCTGACCTACCTCTACGAGGTCAAGCCCGCCTCCGACCAGCTCTCCAGCATCAAGCCCGACCTGCCCCTGCGGGGCGTGGCGAACGCCGCCCAGGTGCAGCGCTACATCAGTTCCCTGGCCAACGCCGGATTCAGCAACGTCCAGGCCGGGCCGCCCATCGTGCCGGCCACCAGGACCTACTCGGACGGCAGCACGCTGACCATCTTCTCCGGCACCAGCTGGGGCTCACTGGCACCCAAGGGCAAGCGTCCGGCCGCCAACAGCGACGGCATCATCTACTACCTGAAGAAGAACCCGCCGAAGAAGCCCACCAACCCGCCGACCGCTCCCAAACCGGACCAGCGCTCCGGTAAGCAGGACGAGGAGCCCAAGGACCAGCCGGCCGACCAGCCGATCCTCAACGACACGGCGAAACAGGTGCTCACCGCCGTGGCCGCCGTGGCGGTGGTCGCCCTGATCGTGGTCGCGGTCATCGTCCTGGCCCCGGCCGAGATCGCGGCGGGGGTGGTCGGCGGACTCGTGGCCCTCGGAGCCTGGGCCTTCGGCTAGGGTTCGGCGCGGTCCGCGTCCAGCACGGCACGACACGTCCATCGGGCGGGAGGGCAGCAGCCATGAACGACGAACTCCGTACCGCGGATCCCTGGTACGACCAGCGGCCGGAGATGAGGCAGCACGAGTTCGACGCCGTGCACTTCTTCGTCAACCAGCCCGGCTGCCCTCCCGCCCCCCGCCCCCGGCTCGGCGTCTATCTCGACTCGGGCCTGTCCCAGCAGGCGCTCGCCCGGCAACTGCCGCGGCTCGTCGACGACATGCTCGCGGTGCTCGGCCGTACGACCACGCTGCCCATGCGGCCGCACCAGGCCGGGCACGCCCTCGTGGGCCGGGCGCCCGTCGACCGCTGGTGGGACGCCGAAACCCTCGGCGACCTGGCGGCGGCCCTGGAGACCGGTCGGGCCGAAGCCCTGTCCGTCTCCGTCGACGGCCCCGACGACGAGGAGTTCTGGTACCTGTCGATGGCGGCGCTCCCGGACCGCCCGGACGCCGCCCTCGACCTCTCCCTCGTCCCCAGCCACGACCTGTGGCCCCCCGAGGCCACCGACACGGTGGCCGAGACCCTGCTCGACCTGGTCGTCTCCTGGACCGAGCCGCTGTCCCTGCTGACCGCGGCCGTCACCTACGACCAGAGCGACCCCCAGCGCTCCCCCTGGGACCACTGGTACGGAACGGACCACCGCACCACCGCCCCCGTGGCCCACGACCACGTCCGCGGCTATTTCTGGGCCAACCTGCTGACCTCGGGGCACCTCGCCCGGCTCGGCGGCCTCGACGCGCTCACGGACCGCGCGGACCGGGAGGGCCTGAGCGTGCGGCGGGTGAACGAGCACGCGGCCGTACTCCGCGCGCCCGGCCCGGTCGGCGCGTTCGACGACCGCGGGCTCGCCGCCGCCAAGACCGTCCTCGGCCCGCTCCTCATCGATCACCCCTACATCTGCTACCAGGGCTATCCGCTGCGGATCGTGCCCGACCCGGGCACGGCGTTCCGCCGGGTGCCGCCGGGCAGCCCGATGCCCCGATGGATTCCGTGAGCCCGGGAAACCATGCCTCCGAGGGCCGCTGACCCGAACGGTCGCGGGTAAGGGAACGGCAAAGAGACCTCGCTCGTTCACCGGGCATGACAGCTATGACCCCCGGCTCGAACATCCCCCTGTCCGCCGCCCGCGTGACGGTGGACGTCGCCGCGCCCGTGCGCCTCGACGTATCGGGCCTGCTGCTCACCGCCGACGGCAAGGTGCGCTCCGACGACGACTTCATCTTCTACAACCAGCCGAGCGGCTCGGGGGTGACGTACCGCTCGGGCGGCGGTACGGCCCCCGACGCGATCACCGTCGACACGTCGGCCGTACCGTCCGGCATCGAGAAGATCGTCGTCACCGCCAGCCCGGACGCCGCCGGCCAGACCTTCCAGGGCGTCGAGCCCACGGCCACGATCCGCAACGCGGACGACAACAGCGTGCTGGCCACGTTCACGCCGCCGCAGCTGGGTGCCGAGACGGCCCTGGTGGTCGTGGAGGTCTATCTGCGCAACGGCGCCTGGAAGGCCCGGGCGGTCGGCCAGGGGTACGCCAACGGCCTGGCCGGCATCGCGACGGACTTCGGCGTCACGGTGGAGGAGCCCGCGCCGACGCCCACGCCCGCGGCCGCACCGGTCACTGCGCCGCCCCCGCCCCCGCCGACCGTGCAGACGCCGGTGGCCCCGCCCGCCCCGCCCATGGACCCGAGGCTCGCCGCGCCTCCGGCGCCCGCCGCTCCCCCGGCTCCGGCTGCCCCCGCCCCGGGCGCCGGGAAGATCAACCTCGACAAGGGCCGGGTCAGCCTCCAGAAGAACCAGACCGTCTCCCTGGTCAAGGGCGGCCGCCCGCTGCTCTCCCAGGTCAAGATGGGCCTCGGCTGGGAGCCGGCGTACCGCGGCAAGGACATCGACCTCGACGCCTCGGTCATCGCCTACGGCCCGCAGCGCAACCACATCGACAGCTGCTACTTCGGCAAGCTGTCCATCGTCGGCGGCGCGATCAAGCACTCCGGCGACAACCTCACGGGCGAGGGCGGCGGTGACGACGAGGTGATCGTCGTCGACCTCGGCCGGCTCCCGCAGGAGGTCACCGGCCTGGTCTTCACGGTCAACTCCTTCTCCGGCCAGAAGTTCACGGAGGTCGCCAAGGCGTACTGCCGCCTCATCGACGCCGCGACCGGCGAGGAACTGGTCCGCTTCGACCTCACCAGCGCGGAGGCCCAGACCGGCGTGATGATGGCCAAGCTGATCCGCCAGTTCACCGGCGAGTGGGACATGACAGCCATGGGCGACTTCGTGAAGTCCCGCACGGTGAGGGGCATGGTGAAGCCGGCGGCGCAGGCGTTGTGAGGTAGCTGCGGGCAGAAGCCGGGGCGGCTCCGGCACCGCCCCGGCTACGCCCGCAACCCCTCCGTAAGCAGCTTCAGATACCGCCGGATCGACTCCCCGCCCCCGTCCGCCAGTTCCGCCGCCCCCGCCACCCCATGGGCCAGCCGAAGCAGCTCCACCGGCTCGACATCCCCCCGTAGCGTCCCCTCCGCCCGCGCCGCCTCGACGAGCCGCGTCGCCGCCCCCCGCACATGCGACCCGCAGACCGTGAGCACCGTGTTGCTCCCGTCCGCGACGGCGGAGCCCAGCAGGGACTTCAGCCCCCGCACCTGGATCGTGCCGACGCACAGCTCGTACAGCCACTCCGCCAGCGCCTCCCCCGGCGGCAGCGATGCCGCGAGTTCGTCGGCCCGCCGGGCGAACCCCTCGACGCGGTCCACGTACGCCGCCTCCAGCAGGGCCTGCCGCGTCGGGAAATGCCGGTACAGCGTCCCGGACCCCACCCCCGCCCGCTTGGCGATGTCGTCGAGGGACGCACCCTCCCCATGCTCGGCGAAGGCCTCAGCCGCCACCTTCAGCAACCGCTCGTAGTTGCGCCGAGCGTCCGCGCGCATGGGCCTGACCTGCGTCATCCAGATACTCCTTGCAAAACGGAGACTCTCTCCGTATGTTACCGAACACTAAACGGAGACAGTCCCCGCTTACCGCGGCAGCAGCCGCCGCGGGTCAGTCCGTGCTGCCCGCGCGCTTCTCACGGGGGACGCAAGAACGGGAGAACTCCATGTCCACCCCGTCCACGACCACCGCCTCGCACTCCGCCCCACCGGACCGATCCGCCCGGCTCGGCGCCACCCTCCTCGTCGTCGTCACCGCGTATCTGATGGTCGGCGTCGACTCGACCGTCGTCAACGTAGCGCTCCCCGACATCCAGCGGGACCTCGACTTCACTCCCACCGGCCTGTCCTGGGTCCTCAACTCCTACACCCTCGCCTTCGGCGGCCTGCTGCTGCTCGGCGGCCGGGTCGGAGACATCGTCGGCCGCCGCCGCACCCTCATGACCGGCGTCCTCCTCTTCGCCGGCTCCTCCCTGCTCGGCGGGCTCGCCACCGACAGCGAGTGGCTGCTGGCCGCCCGCGCGCTCCAGGGCGTCGGCGCCGCCCTCATCGCCCCGAGCACCCTCGCCCTGATCACCACCAACTTCCCCGAAGGCCCGCGCCGCCACCACGCGTTGAGCGTCTACTCCTCCATGGCCGGCATCGGCGCCTCCGTCGGCCTGGTCCTCGGCGGCATGCTCACCGACTGGGCGTCCTGGCGCTGGGCCCTGCTCATCAACGTCCCGATCGGCATCGGCGTGGCCACCGCGCTGCCCCGATTCGCCGCCGAAACCCCGCGCCACGCGGGCCGGTTCGACCTGGCGGGCGCGCTCACCGGCACGGCCGGGACGACTTCGCTCGTGTACGCGTTCATCCGGGTGTCGGAGGCGGGCTGGAGCGACGCCCAGACCCTGCTCGGCTTCAGTACGGCGGCCGCGCTCCTCGTCGGCTTCACCCTGGTCGAGTCCCGGGCCGAGCAACCCGTCCTGCCGCTACGGCTGTTCGCCGACCGTGACCGGGCCGGGGCGTACGCGGGGGTCATGCTGCTGCCCGCGGGCATGTTCGGGGCGTTCTACTTCCTCACGCTGATCAGCCAACAGGTCCTGAACTACAGCCCGTTGCGCGCGGGGCTCGCCTTCCTGCCGATGACCCTGGTCATGTTCAGCACGGTGCGCCTGGTGCCGCGTCTGCTCCAACGCCTCGGCGCCAAGCCCGTGTTCCTCAGCGGCATGGCACTGGTGGCGGGGGCGGCCGTATGGCTGTGGCGGCTCGACGCGTCGGACACGTACCTGTCCGGGCTGGTCGGTCCGCTGCTCCTGCTGGGTGCGGGGATCGGTCTGAGCCTCATGCCGCTCAACGCGACGATCCTCGCCCGCGTCGAGCCCCGCGAGGCCGGCGCCGCCTCCGGCCTGCTCCAGACCCTCCAGTGGCTCGGCGGCACCCTCGGCCTTTCCGTCCTGGTCACCGTCTACGGCACGGCGACCCGGCATGCCACCGGGTCGCCGTCCGAGATCCTGGTCGAGGGCGCGGCCCGCGCGTTCGGCGTGGGCGCCCTCATCGCCGTCACCGCCCTGCTGGTGTGCGGGACGGTGATCAGGGGCAACCGGCCGAAGCCGAAGGCCTCCTGACCGGCCGTCACATCTTCGTCGCCCCCGCCGCCAGGTCCCGCAGGAAGTGCCGGGCGCCGATCAGGAAGACGATGATCAGCGGGATGACGCTCATCAGGGCACCGGCCATCACGACCGCGTAGTCGGTGTTGTAGGCGATGTTGAGGTTGGCGAGGGCGACCTGGAGGGTGACCTTGTCGGGGTTGACCATGACGACCAGCGGCCAGATGTAGTCGTTCCAGAGGCTGATGAAGGTGAAGATGCCGAGGAAGGCGAGCGCGGGCCGGAACAGCGGCAGCGCGACCTGGGCGTAGAGCCGGAAGAACCCGGCGCCGTCGATGCGGCCGGCGTCCAACAGCTCGTCCGGCAGCGAGTTCTGGGCGTACTGGCGCATCCAGAAGATGCCGAAGGCGTTGGCCGCGCCAGGGATGATCAGCGCCTTGAGCGAACCGGCCCAGCCGAACTCGGCCATGGTGACGAACTGCGGCACGAGGGCCAGCTGCGAGGGGATCATGTACGTGGCCATCAGGATGCCGAAGAGGATCTTCTTCCCCGGGAACTCGTACTTGGCGAACGCGAAGGCCGCCAGGGAGTCGAAGAACAGCACCAGCAGCGTGCCGACCGTGGCCACCACGACCGTGTTGAAGAGGGAGGTGAAGAAGGCGACGCGGTCGATCACCTCCCCCATGTTGTGCAGGAGTTGGGTGCCGGGGATCAGCCGGGGCGGGTAGGCCAGGATGTCCTGGGTGGTGACGGAGGCCATCACCACCAGCCAGTAGAAGGGGAAGAGCGAGACCAGCACCCCGAGGAGCAGGGCGATCCGCACCAGCACCCGGGTCCTGCGGCTGCCGGCGCCGATCGCCAGGCCCGCGTTGGACGTCGTACGCCCGGCCGTGCGCTCCGTCGTCGTCTCAACGGCCATTGCGGGCCCCCTTGCGCAGCAGCGGAATGCCACGACGGTCGTCGCGGTCGCCCCCGGACACCAGTCGCCAGTTGATGATCGCGAAGACCGCGATCAGCGCGAAGAGCATCCAGCCCATCGCCGCGCCGTAGCCGAACTGGAGGTCGTTGAAGGACTTCTGCCACAGATAGAGCACGATGGTCATCCCCTCCTGGCCCGGCCCGCCGGTCGTGCCCGGGTCGTCCGAGTAGAACAGCACCTGCGACTCGGTGAAGATCTGGAGGCCGCCGATGGTGGACGTGATGACGGCGAACAGGATCACCGGCCTGAGCTGCGGGACGACGACCCGGAACAGCACCTGGCGGCTGTTCGCCCCGTCGACCCGCGCGGCCTCGAACAGCTCGTTCGGGATGGCCTGGAGACCGGCCAGGAAGATCAGGGCGTTGTAGCCGACCCACCGCCAGATGACCATGAGGGAGATGGCCGACTTGATCCCGAGAGAGGAGGTCAGCCAGCCGACCCCGTCCATCCCGACCGCCTTGAACAGCGAGTTCGCCAGGCCCGCCTGCGCGAAGACGGAACCGAAGACGATGGTCATGGCGACCATGGAGGTGACGTTCGGGATGAAGTACGCCACCCGCCAGGCGGCCGAGTACCGCACCTGCGAGTGCAGCAGGAACGCCAGTACCAGCGCCAGGAGCAGCATCGGCACCGTGGACATGAACCAGATCTCGAAGGTGTTGACGATCGAGTGCCAGAACACCGAGTCGTGCAGCAGCCAGTAGTACTGGTCGAGCCCGACGAACTTCATGCTCCCGATGCCGTCCCAGTCGTGGAAGGACAGGTAGAGCGAGAAGAACACCGGGAAGGCGCCGAAGACGGCGAAGAGGATGTAGTACGGCGAGATGGCGAGGTACGGCGGAAGATGGCGCCGCCACCTTCCGCGCGGGGCCTCCGTGCGAGGCGTCTGCTCGGCGCTGTCGGACGCCGGTGCCTGTGCCAGTGCGGTCATGTCAGCTCACCCCCCGCTGGGACAGCGCGCGTTCGGCGGCGTTCATGGCGTCCCGCCACGCCTTGTCGGGGTTCTTGCCGAGCGTCTCCACGTTCGTCAGCTCCTGGTAGACCGGGGTGTTCGCGGTGTTCTCGTAGGCGCTGAAGAAGATGACCGGGGCCTTCTCTGCGGCCGGGCCGAAGATGTCGACGGGGATCTGGCCGCCGAAGAAGGGGTCGGGCCTGCGCATCGCCGGCTTGTCGTAGGAGGCCGGGGTGGTGGGGAAGAGCGCCATCTCCTGGTAGGACTTCAGCTGGTTCTCGGGGCCGAGCATCCACTTCAGGAAGGCGAACGCCCCTTCCGGGTCACGGCAGTAGCGGGTGATGGTGACGTACGAACCGCCGTAGTTCGCGGGGCCGTCCGGCATCGAGGTCAGCCGCCACTGCCCGGCGGTCTTGGGAGCGGTGTCCTTGAGCCCGTTGATGTACCAGACCGCGTTGATGATCGAGCCGATCCGGCCCTGGCTCATCGCCGAGTTGAAGTCGGGTGTGCCGTCCATGACCCGGGCGCTCAGCCCCTGCCGGTGGGTCTCCACGGCCAGGTCCCAGGCGCGCTTGACGTGCTCCTGGTCGCCGATGAAGTGGTTGTCGGCATCCACGAACTGCTTCGGGCTCTGGTACAGGGCCATCCGGAAGACGTAGGCGATCTGCGAGACCAGATAGGGGTGGCTGGGCGCCTTCGCCTTGAGGGTCTTGCCCAGCTGGAGGTACTTCTCCCAGGTCGAGGTGGCCGCCGCGACCTCCGCCGGCTCGGTGGGCAGGCCGGCCTTCTCGAAGAGGTCCCTGCGGTAGTAGAGCGCGGTGGGTCCTGCGTCCAGTGGGAAGCCGATCATCCGGCCGGTCGGGCTGGTGCAGGTCTTCCACTTCCAGGGGAGGTACTCGTCCTCGACGGCGTCCGCGCCGAGGTCCCTCAGGTCGAGGAACTCGTGCTCGTCCGGGAAGTAGTCCCCGAGCGGGTTGTTGACGCAGGCCAGGTCGGGGACGTAGGAGCGGGCCGCCATGACGGTGCGCAGCTTGCCCCGGTAGTCGCCGGCGATCGGGGCACCCTTCACCTTCAGGCCCTCCACCCCGGGCACTTGGCGCGCGGAGGCGGCGAGCAGCTTCTCGCTCAGCGCACCCTTCCAGTACCAGAGGGCCAGGTGGTCGGTGCCCGCGGAGATCGAGCCGTTGTTCGACCCGCATCCCGACAGGCCCAGCAGAGCGGCACCCGCCCCGCCCAGAGAGGCGCCGAGCAGGCGCCTGCGGGACATTGTTCGGTGTGGCATGGGCGCGCACTCACTTTCCGGAACCAGAGACAGGACAACGATGTCGAGCTCCCGTGAACGTTCACGTGAACGTTGCCGACGAGTATTGAGGTGGCCGAAAACCGGAGTCAAGACATGTGCGGGCGGTATCTGCTGACGCGCCCTCAGGAACCGTGGAGGCGCGGCGGCTCAGGCCGAGGCGCGCACGAGCAGTTCGGGAACCAGCCAGGCGTCCGCGCCGGTCAGCGGCTCCTCGCCCGCGCGCAGCCGGGCCACCTGCTCGACGGCCAGCCGTCCCAGCCGGCGTTTGTCGAGGTGCAGGGTGGTGAGGGCGGGCTCGACCAGCTCGCCCAGGGAGAGCCCGTCGAAACCCATCACGGCCAGGTCGTCGGGCACCCTGCGGCCCCGGCGGCGGGCGGCCCGCATCGCGCCGACGGCGATCAGGTCGTTGAAGCCGAACACCGCGGTGAGCTCGGGCCGCGCGTCGAGGAGCCGGTCCATGGCCGCCTCGCCGCCCGCGACGCCGTGCGCGGTGGACAGCACGATCCAGCTGTCGTCGACCGGCAGTCCATGCCGCCGGACCTCGGCCAGGAAGGCCTCCCGTCGAGGGCCGGGGGCATCCAGCCGATCGCCGTCGAGCATGCCGATGCGCCGGTGGCCCGCCCGCACCAGATGGGCGATGCCCTGTTCGAGACCGGCGGCGGCGTCGATGCCGACGGCCGCGAACCGGGTCTGGTGCGGGCCGCGTTCGAGCAGCACGAGCGGCATGCCGCCGAGGTGGCGGGCGAGGACCTCGTCGTCGTTCTTGAAGTAGCCGACCACCGCGTCGGCCTGGTGGGAGAGCACGCCGAGCGCCTCCCGCTCCTTGGTGCCGTCGGTGCGGGTGTCCCACACCACCACCTGCCAGCCGCGCTCCTCGGCGGCCTCCAGCACCCCGGCCGCGACCTCGGGGAAGAACGGGTTCATCAGGTCCGGGATCACCAGTCCCGCGGTGACCGTCCCCTTCCTGACCAGCCCGCGCGCGAACCGGCTGGGCCGGTAGTCCAGCATCCGGGCCGCTTCGAGGACCCGCTCCTTGGTGGCCGGATCGATCTCGCCCTTGTCGTTGACCGCGCGGGAGACCGTCTGCCGGGACACCCCGGCGAGCTGGGCGACGTCATGGATCGTGGCCCGGCGCCGGACCCCCTCGGCCCGCCCCGCCGACGGCTCACGCTGCTGTTTGTCCGCCCACACGCTGTGCACCCTATCCGGCCATCACGTGAACGTGATCCCGTCCGGGGGCGGGGAGCCGGTCAGGAAGCGGTGCCGTGCGGACTCCGGACGACCCCGGCGATCTCCGCGGCGTGTGTGAAGACCAGCCCGTGATCGGCGTCGATCCAGGACACAGGGACGTGCGGCAGCTCGTGGGTGAGGCGCTCGACGCCGGCCCGCCAGAGCCGGTTGACCCGCGGGGCGGGCCCCTCGTCGCTGTCACCCGCCAGCGAGGTCGACATGATCATGCGGACGGGGGCGTCGATCGCGCGGTACCGGTCGAGGACCCGGGAGCGCAGCGCGTCCAGTTCGACGTTCAGGTCGAGGATGTCCTGCCCGGTGAGCAGCACCTGCCGCGCGGTGCCCCTGTCCCGCACGGCCTCCGCCGCCTGCTCCTCCCACATCGCGCGGAACACCGGCAGGGTGTCCTCGGTGAGGAACGGCTCGGGCACCGGGTTCGCCCCGTCGATCAGCACCAGTTCGGCGAAGGTGCCGGGATGCCCGGCGGCGTGGTGCACGACGAGGTCCGCGCCCAGCGAGTAGCCGACGAGCACGGGCGGGGAGGTCAGCCCCGACTCCGCCGTCACTGCGGCGAGATCGCCGAGGAACCCCGCGAAGGAGTACCGGTCGGCCGCCGAGGCGAGCCCGTGCCCCCTGAGGTCGAAGGTCACCACGTCGTGGTCGCGCCGCAGCAGTTCGGCCAGTTCGCGCAGATCGGCCTGGGTGGAGCTCAGCCCGGGGACCAGGACCAGCGGACGCCCCCGGCCACCGCGCGTCACCGGGATCGCGACACCGTCGTGGTGGACCGTGAAGTGCCGCACCTCCCCCGTCACCCCTCCTGGAACAGCGCGCTGTACCCGTTGAGCGCGGGCTGTCCGCCGAGGTGGGCGTAGAGCACCGTGGCGTCCGCGCCGATCTCGCCGCGCTCGACCAGGTCGATCATCCCGGCCATGGACTTGCCCTCGTAGACCGGGTCGGTGACCATCCCCTCGGTGCGGGCGGCCAGACGCATCGCAGCGAGCGTGGTCTCGTCTGGGATGCCGTAGATCCCGGCGTGATAGCGCTCGTCCAGCTCCACGTCGACCTCCGTCAACTCCTTCTCTACGCCGATGAGTTGCCCGGTGTTGTGGGCGATCCGCGCGATCTGCTCCCGGGTGGTGACGGGCTTGGCGGAGGCGTCGATGCCGAGCACCCGCCGGGGCCGCCCGCCCGCCTCCTCCAGCGCCCGGAACCCGGCGACCATGCCGGCCTGGGTGGACCCGGTCACCGAGCAGACCACGACCGTGTCGAAGAAGACACCCAACTCGCGTTCCTGCGCGGCAACTTCGTACGCCCACGCGGCGAACCCGAGCCCGCCGAGCGGATGGTCGGAGGCACCGGCCGGAATGGCGTACGGCTTCCCGCCCGACTCCTCGACATCCCTGAGCGCCTGCTCCCAGCTCTCCTTGAACCCGATCCCGAACCCGGCCTTCACCAGCCGTACGTCGGCCCCGGCGAGCCGGCTGATCAGGATGTTGCCGACCTTGTCGTAGACGGCGTCGGGCCAGTCCACCCAACTCTCCTGCACGAGCACGCACTTGAGCCCGGCCCGGGCGGCGACCGCGGCGACCTGGCGGGTGTGGTTGGACTGCACGCCGCCGATCGAGACGAGGGTGTCGCAGCCCTGCGCGAGCGCGTCGGCGACCAGGTACTCCAGCTTGCGGGTCTTGTTGCCGCCGTACGCGATCCCGGAGTTGCAGTCCTCACGCTTGGCCCACAGGGCGGCGCCGCCGAGGTGGGCGGTGAGGCGCTCCAGGCGGTGGACGGGGGACGGGCCGAAGAGGAGGGGGTAACGGTCGTAGGACGAAAGGGGCATGGGTCCTCCCGGGACTCTTGGAGACTTTGAAGCTGTGGGATCCTTGGGCTCAGTCGCCGTCGGCGAGCTCAGCCAGCTCTCGCCAGATCTCCGCGGTGACCTGGACCGCTTCGTCCACGGCACCGGTCGCAATCAGCCGGTCAGTCGACAGCCACGGTCGGCGGATGAGGGGGGTTTGACATGCTCCTCGCCCTGAAGGGCGGGGAATCCGGCCTTCTCGACTGTTACCGGGCCGCTACGCGGCACGGTTTCCGGCCGGGAATCCGTGGCTTCCTGCTTCTTCGCGCTGCGCCAGAACGGATTCTGGTCCTACCTGCGCTCCACAGGCTGTCACCGCCAGTCCGGCGGCCCGTTTAACGTTGAGTGCGGCGTTGGTGTCCCGGTCGTGGGCGGTGCCGCAGGCGGCACAGACCCATTCCCGGACAGACAGGGGTTTGGGGCCGTCCACCACGCCGCACGTGGAGCACATCTGGGTGGTCGGCTCGAAGCGACTGACCTTCACCAAGGTGCGTCCGTACCGTTCCGCTTTGTATTCCAGCATGGCCACGAACTGTGACCAGCCGGCATCGTGGACGGACTTGGCCATCCTGGTACGCGCCAGTCCCGTCACCGACAGGTTCTCCACAGCGATTCCTTGGTTCTCGGAGATCAGCCTGGTGGAGAGTTGGTGGTGGAACTCACGGCGTGCGTCGGTGACCTTTGCGTGGGCACGGGCGACCTTCAGCCGTGCCTTCTCGCGGTTATTCGAGCCCTTCTGTTTCCGGCACAGCTCTTGCTGGGCCTTCTTCAGCTTCTTCTCCGCCCGGCGCAGGAATCGGGGCGAGTCGATCTTCTCGCCGGTTGACAGAACTGCGAAGTGAGTCAGGCCGAGGTCAATTCCGATGGTGTGGTCGGTATCGGGCATTCCGTTGTGGTCGGCAGCGGGGTCGGTTTCAATGACGAAGGAGGCGAAGAACCTGCCTGCGGCGTCCTTGATCACCGTGACGGAAGTGGGAGCGGTGGGCAAGGTGCGTGACCACTTCACCTTCACCGCACCGATCTTGGGCAGGTTGAGTCGGCCGCTCCCGGTAAGGGACCAGCGGGCATTGGCAGTGAACCGGATCGACTGCCGGTTGTCCTTGCGAGACTTGAAGCGGGGCGCGCCGACCTTGGCGCCCTTACGGGTGCCTTTCAGGGAGGCGAAGAAGTTTGTATAGGCGGCCTCGGCGTCACGCAGGGACTGCTGTAGGACGACCGCGGACACCTCACTCAACCAGCCCCGTTCCGCAGTCTGCTTCGCCTGTGTAACCAGCGCCTTCGACAGCTCACCGGCCTTCGGGAACGGCCTGCCCGCCTCCCGGGCATCCTCCCGAGCGCGCACGCAGTCGTTGAACACCACACGAGCGCACCCGAACGCCTTCGACAGCGCGATCCGCTGTCCGGCATCCGGGTACAGCCTGAAGGCATACCGGAGCTGCATGACGATCACACTAGTCATGCCGAACAAGTGCCGTCACTGGGAACATGTGAGCGAAACATCACCGTCGCCGAGCCGGGCCGGGCCGGCACCGCGATGCTTCCTGTCGTACCCCCCTCATTCGCTTCACCATCGGCGTGAACGCCGGAGCACTGTGAATGAAATCCTGGTAGCTCTGGCCTTGCTCACCAACAGCCTCTCTTCGACCAGCAGCACGAAGGCCTCCGCGCGGTCGCCCGCGACAGCCCGAACCGTTCGGCGAGCTCGGCGTCTCGCACCACCGTCCCGGGCTCGGCCTCCCTGATCGGGATGGCCTCCATGAACTCAAACGTTGGATGCCAGTCTCCCGAAAGGAGAGCCCCTCCTTCGCCGTTACTGTGGTCGTTCGAGACCCTGGGGGCAACAGATGGTGCAGAAGGAACAACCACCAACGGAGGCGGACCAGGGCGAACTAGGTCCGCTGTCGTCGTTGACCGACGCTCGGAAGGTCGGTGGAGCGATCGCCGGTCTGATGGGCGAGTTGTTCGGCGATGACGAGCCGAAGGACGAGGACCGGCGACGGATAATTTTCGTCTTCGGCGCGGGCATCATGCGCGGGAGCACGGACGTGGCCGGCATCGACGAGACGCTTCGGGAGACGTACCTCGCATTCGACGATCGGCCGCGGGCAGAGTGGCATGTGGAGGTGGACTTTGATGCCGTCGCCGCCCTTGCACAGACCCTGGTGGGTTCGCGAGAGCGCCCCGACACACAGATCGTTTCGCCGTCCGGTCTGGAGATGCTTGTTCGCAACGAGACCGAATACTCGGCGCTGATCACCCCGGAAGGCGCGTCCACGGTGTACGAGGTACCGACTCCGAAGGGCACCTGCAAGGTCACAGTCGGCCCTCCCTCGACCGCCCTACTGCTGCGCCTGGTCCTAAGACGGTCCGGGATGGATCGGTTGGCGAAGGTGTTCAACCGTCAGCGCTTGCTCACCCATCTCGTCCAGCAGGAGAAGCAGAGAGGGCTGGCCGAGGGCACGATCAACCGCGTCTCGGCACATCGTCTGCTGCGAGTGACTGCCGAGCCTCGTCTGCGTTCACTGCGGCTCGAAGGCCCGTCCGGTCTGGATCTCGCTGAGTTGGAGCGAGTGGCAACGGCGTTCCTGGTGCGGTTAGCCCATGAGAGCGACGTCGTGCTCGCGCCTGTGCTGGACGTCGACCGTCTTGAGGGGTCCTCCCAGCCGCGGCTGATCCGCCAGCTCGCCCTGCGCACGGAGGAGTTCGTGGAGGCGATCGGTCAGGGCGCCGGCACGGGCTTCTTGGGCGACCGGCTTCTCGGCTCCGCGCAGGAGGTCCAGGAGGAACTGTCCCAGAGGTATCTTCGAGCGATCGCGGCGAAGGATCCCTTCGCGGCGTTCATGGGTTACTACCAGGTGCTGGAGTACAGCATGGAGGAGGAGTGGTTCGAAAGCCTGCGGGGACGGGTCGCGGGCGCGGGCGCTGTGCTGAACCGGCCGACCGGTGACATCCGCGCAGCGGCGACCGAGGCGGCACAGCTCCTCGGCGTGAACCAGCGCGTACTCGGCTTCCGTGAACTGAGGGCCCTCCAGGCGGTACTCGATGCCCACCTGGATGTGGCCGGGCTCGCCTCGGACATCTCCGGACAGCTCGGCGCACTGGAGTACTTCGCCTCCGGAACCCTTGCGTTCACACAAGTACCTCACCTTGACTTCGCCCGCGCCCGGAACCCAGCAGACGAGGCCGAGCTCCGGGCACACGCGGCGAAGCGCATCTACGGGATCCGGTGCGCGATCACCCACAGCAAAGCGTCCGGCGACCGCTACAGCCCCTACACCGACGAGCTCGCACTCGGCCGTGAAGTGCCGCTCGTCCGGATCGCCGCAGAACACCTGTTGTTCCCGGCCGACAAGCGGCTGTGAGGCGAAACTCCACGTCGACCGCGACAACCAACGGTGCGCCTACCGCCGTTGCCGCTTCCACGGCCCCGTAATCGCCAGCATGATCCCCGGAGTCTGGATGTTGGCGTACAGCGTCCTGCCGTCGGGGGAGAACGTGACGCCGGTGAACTCGCTGTATTCGGGGGCGTCTTCGGTGCCGTTGTTGAGTTCGTTGCGGGCGATCGGGTAGGTGCGGCCGCTCTCGGTGGCGCCGAAGAGGTGCTGGATGCCCTCGCCGTCCTCGGCGATGACGAGGCCGCCGTAGGGGGAGACGGTGATGTTGTCGGGGCCGTCGAGGGCGCCGTCGACGGAGGGGTCCGGGTTGACGCCGATGAGGACCTTGAGGGTCAGGGTGCGGCGCTTGGGGTCGTAGAACCAGACCGCTCCGTCGTGCTGGACGGGGCTCTCGGTGCGGGCGTAGGAGGAGACGATGTAGGTGCCGCCGTCGCCCCACCACATGCCTTCGAGCTTGCGGGCGCGGGTGACCTGGCCTGCTGTGAACTGCTTGCGGACGGAGGTCGTCTTCGCGTCACGGTCGGGGACGTCGACCCAGTCGACGCCGTACACGGTGCCGATCTTCGTGGCGCGGGAGAGGTCGTCGACGAACTGGCCACCCGAGTCGAAGCACTTGAAGGCCTGGAGCACGCCCGCGCCCTCGGCGAGGGTGCGCAGCTTGCCGTGGCCGTGGCAGAAGCCCTCGGGCGGGGTCCAGCGGTACAGGAGCCCGTTCGGGTTGGCCGCGTCCTCGGTGAGGTAGAGGTGGCCGCGCTTGGGGTCGACGACGACGGCCTCGTGGGCGTAGCGGCCCAGCGCCTTGATGGGATGGGGGTTCTTGTTGGCGCGGCGGTCGGAGGGGTCGACCTCGAAGACGTAGCCGTGGTCCTTGGTGAAGCCGTTGGTGCCGGCCTTGTCCTCGGTCTCCTCGCAGGTGAGCCAGGTGCCCCAAGGGGTGTTGCCGCCCGCGCAGTTGGTGGCGGTGCCGGCGATGCCGACCCACTCGGCGACCTTGCCGCCGGGGCGGACCTCGACGACCGTGCAGCCGCCGGCCGCAGCGGGGTCGTAGACCAGGCCTTCGGTGAGCGGCACCGGGTGGGGCCAGTTGGCGCGGGGTCCTGCCAGCTCGTGGTTGTTGACGAGGAGGGTGGTGCCGCGGGGGCCGTCGAAGGTGGAGGTGCCGTCGTGGTTGGAGGGGGTGAACTCACCCGACTCCAGCTTGGTCTTGCCGCTGTAGGTGATGACGCGGTACTTGAACCCGGCGGGCAGCGCGAGGAGGCCGTCGGGGTCGGCGATCAGCGGCCCGTAGCCGACACCGCCGTGGGCGCCCGCGGTCTCCACGCCCTCGCTCTCGGCATCGGTGGCCGCGAGCGCGTTCGGCGCGGTGGCGAGGGCGCCGACACTGCCGGCCAGCGCGACACCGGCACCGGTGAGCGCGGTTCTGCTGGCGAAGTCCCTGCGGGTGAGCGACATGGTGTCTCCTGAGACGGTCGGTATGCCGTGGAGGGTGGCGGACCTCGGGTCGGCGCCACCGTCCCGCCCACGCCTGAACGGGAGTTGAACAGGGGGCGGCTTCGGAGGATCTACTTCCGTGAATCCGCCCGATCGCCCGTTTTCGAGTCGATGGGCCGAATAATCTTCGTAAAGAAGGTCAACAGGGGTGAATCATAATGAAATTCGTGATTCATTTCAGAATGCCTTGACTCTCGGGGCCAGGGGCCATAGACCGGAAGAGCACCACCCGATGGGGAGGCGAGCCCGATGGACGCAAAGCGGGTGAGTCGCCTCCATGAAGGCCGGCTCATGAAGCTGGCCCATGTGAGTGGAGTCGGCACCGGGAGGGACGAGCACTCGGGACAGGACGTGATCATCGTCCTCGTCACCCGGAAAGTGCCCCGTGACCGGCTCCTTCAAGAAGACGTGGTTCCGGACGAGCTCGACGGCGTACCGGTGCGCGTGCTCGCAATCGGTGAAGTGAGCGCTCAGGCAGAGGACTTGTGAGCCTTGTCGGCCCTGCGCGCTGAGTCACCGCGCCGCGGCCCACAAGGAACCCGAGCCGAGAAATTGAAGAGGTGGTCTGGCGTGAGCCAGCCCGAAATGATGCGAGGACCGACTGGTGGTCAGCTGAGTGACAGCTCCCGCCAGCAAGCGAATTCAGACTTCCTGCGGCCGCAGTCGCCGCTGGCCAACGTCGTCGGCTTCGGCCACGGCGTGAAGTGGATCGACGGACAGCCCACGGGCGAGGCAGCCGTGCTGGTGTTCGTGACCCAGAAGGTGCCGGAGTCCCAGCTTCCCGAGCGGGATGTCATCCCGCAGGTGATGGACGACGGCACCCCCACCGACGTCGTGGCGGTCGGCCATGTCGCCGCACAGCGCCAGCCGCAGCGCAGGGCCTCGGGCCGTTCCGAGGACCGCGGTTCCCACCAGTCCGACGGCAGCGTGGCCGAGCAACTCGCGGGCCTCTCACAGCCGTTGCTGGAGGAGCTCAGCGGGCTCGGCCAGTTCGAGCCGCAGCTTCTCAAGCGCCGTATGCGCCCGTCCCCTTCCGGCATCTCGGTCGGCAACGTACGGGTGACCGCGGGCACGCTGGGCAGCGTGGTGTACGACTTCCTGCCGGGCGCCACCGTGGACCCGCCGGGCCCCGGCCTCGGCACCCCGTCGAAGTTCTACATCCTCTCCAACAACCACGTGCTGGCCGACTCCAACCGCGCACAGCTGGGCAGCCCGATCCTGCAGCCCGGCACGTTCGACGGCGGCACGGACCCGGCGGACCGCATCGCGACCCTGGACCGGTTCATCCCGATCCAGTTCGCGCCGCAGATCCCGGTGGAGCGCCACAACAACGTCGTGGACTGCGCGCTCGGTGCGGTGGAGTTCCAGGACGCCACCCGTGAGCAGTACTTCAGCGGTGCGCCGCGCGCCTGGCGGCGCAAGGCCAACGTCGCGGTCGGCGACCTGGTGAAGAAGACCGGCCGTACGACGAACATCAGCTTCGGCCGGATCATCGCGACCGACGCCACGATCGACGTCGGCTACGGCACGGCGGGCACGGCCCGGTTCAAGGACCAGATCCTGACGACGGCCATCTCGGCGGGCGGCGACTCCGGTTCGCTGGTGACCTCCCTCGACAACGTCGCGACCGGTCTGCTCTTCGCGGGCTCCTCGGTCGTCACCGTGGCCAACCACATCGAGAACGTCCGCGCACTGCTGCGGGTGGAGATCGCCGAGCAGCTGGCCTGACGGCCAATCGACACCCGTACGGGAAGAGGGAATCAGCATGACCACGCAGGCCAAGCGGCAGAAGAGCCAAGCCGGCTCCGAACACCGCTTCCACAACCCCCAGGGCGCCGAAGTCAAGACGCGTGACGAGGCGTTCGCCTCACCGCAGGACGTGTCCGCCGACGCGGTCTCCGCGTCCGCCAAGCTGGAACTGCACAACGGGACGGTGACCTTCGCCATCGAGGTGAAGTACAACCCCAACACCTACCCGCACGTCGTGACCGGCGGCCAGATCACCTCCGGGATCAGCGGCGGTCCCTGGGACATCACGGGCGGCTTCATGGGCGAAACGATTCGCCTGGACGCCAAGCGCTCCGGCCCGGGCTCCCACGCCAACACGATGACCCTCGTCGGCGAGTTCCAGAACCCGTCGGCCTACCGGGGTACGTACGGCTTCAACGGTGCGACGTCGTCGTTCAAGCACACGACGAGTTACCACTGCTGAGTCAGTGATCCACTGAAGCAGTGAACGACTGAGTGTTGTGGCGGGGAGGTCAGTGGCCTCCCCGCCGCAACCGCGTCAACTCCCTTGCTGGGAACGTGCCTTGAAGGCCGCCTTCCTGGCTTCCTTAGCGATCCTCTTGTCCGGGTGCAGCCGCCCCATCGCCTCCAGCACGTCGGCCGTGGCCGGGTGCTCGACCCGCCACGCGGCGGCGAAGAACCCGCTGTGCTGCTGAGCGAGCCCCTCCACAAGGGCCTGCAACTCCTCGGAGTTCCCCTCCGCCGCCAGCTGCGCGGCCACCGTGTCGACGGTCAGCCAGAACACCATGTCCTCGGACGGCACCGGCACGTCCCCGAGCCCCCGCTCGGTCAGCCAGACCCGGGCCAGCCCGCCCAGCTCCGCGTCGTCGAGCACC
>Ga0307508_10002530_pt1 | contig 19264 bp, 30 predicted proteins | sample 9_EM_MG_FD_203089 | JGI IMG/M metagenome (GOLD analysis project Ga0307508, IMG submission 203089) | Populus trichocarpa ectomycorrhiza microbial communities from riparian zone in the Pacific Northwest, United States - 9_EM | ecosystem: Host-associated > Plants > Roots > Unclassified | place... | reverse complement strand
ATCTCCCATTACCTGAACTCCACCCCCCAACTTTGCCGTGACAAATACACACTGAAAACTCCTTTTCGCACCTTTTCAACCCCTCTCTCTCGATTATGGCGCGAAACATGCATAATGGGAAAAAGGCAATAGCGCAAGCAATACAGTACGAGTATACATTAGAGGTGCCGTTTGGTGGCAAAAAATTACTTCTTAAACTTCCACTAACCCGCCGTTCACGTCATGAGAACGAGTTTTCAACGTCCGCAGCATCTTCGCCACCCTCCATGTTCGTGAACTGCGAAATTGAGATCAATGAAAAAATTGAAACTCGCTTAAGGGACAAGGCTGTGTCAAAGAACTCACTGATAAGAAAGCAGCAGGCCGATGTTGCTCGGCCCAAAAAGGCAAAGGGGTATCCAAAATGATAGCATATGGTAGAGTTGGCGACCACATTTGTGTCAACCCAATTCCATAATTCCATATTCGACCTTCCGGTACGAGCGTCATTCCGAGAATGCGATCTGACAGCAAGAGCTGATGAACAATAAGATTAAGTCAGCTAAAGAACCCAAGAGGCAACAGAAAATATTGCCGCACCTGAACACGCTCTGACATTGTAGGATTAAATCCCTGTGAGATCAAAATAACCTGAACATCCCCGAAGTCGTCATGAGAAAACGGGAACGCACCGCCGGGTTGGCCGAAATGTCGGCGTTCTTACGGCCCCACTCGAATCCTGCAACCGAGAGCTGATGCGCAGAGAGAGAGATGGAACCAGGAGTAAAGGATGCCGTGATGCAAATCGAATTCGGTCCCCACTCGGGATGATCAGCCATGATCTTGGCTTGCGTTGTCACATCCACTGGGGTTAGGTGTGGGAGATCCAAACTTTGTGTCTTGATCCATCCCAATGGCTCGAGGTCTTTCAGCAGGAACTCATCCCGAGGAAGCTGTGTAGGAAGCTCGACGGTGTTATTGTTGCCACGCTGTGGCACCCATACAACGGCCCTGATCTCCTTGACCTGTTTGTTGTCCGGAGGCGACGATCCATACAGATACGCGGTCACCTGCGTGCGAAGATCAGCGCTCGTGATGAAGGACCGCAGAATATTCTTCGGGATAACATAAGTGTACGACGTCGCATCGTCCTTAACATCATCGTTAGACACGTAGATGTGCTGGAGACGCAGTGGGAGATGTGTAGATGAAATCGCTCGCACGCGCCAATCAGACTTGCTACTGAAGACAGCGTTACCGAAGTTGGATGCTGCACGATGCGATTGTAGTCAGAAACAGCTGTCCCAGATGAGTCGTGTTCCGATCCAACTTACTAGTCGTGACAAGCAACTCATCGCCATGAATATTCGTAGTTTTCCTGAACGTGGGGTCATTAGCGAGTATCGAATGTAGCTGGGAACGTCGACCAGCTCACGTTTGAACGGCTGTGACTTGACTCTGCGCCTCAGTGGACTTCTCGAGCTCGGCCATTTGCTGACGTTGGATCGACGGCGCCGCGATCTCTTGACCAAGAATGATGTCGCGAATTTCGCTCGCCGTCAGCGATGCGATATTCACGCTATTTCGCTTGCCGAAGTCCTACGACGAGAGAGGTTAAGATAAAAACTCCGAAAAATCAATTGTTGAACGGACAGCCAAGATGAGATCTTTCAACGCGACTTCCACCTTGATCCACTCGTCGTCCGACAGGGAAGGCCAGACGAAGTGTGGCTCCGTGATCGTGTTTTTATCGGGCCTGAGGATAATTTTCGCCTTCTCATTGTTCACATGGAGACCGCGCAACAGCAAGATAAGACGTGAAAACGCAGTGTAGCTGGAGATAGACTTTAACCAGTCATCTGTCGTCAAGGTCAATGGAACGCTTTCCAAGAGCATCAGATAATTATACGAACCGTACAGACTGAACAAAACCATCTGTGGTTGTGTTGCACGCTGAAAGAGAGGTCAATTATTGTACTGACACATATAGCTACATGGACGCACCAGAATTAGGTCACCGAACTTCTCCATCTTCATGCAAGCTTGGAAAGGAAGCTGAAGCTCGCTGCCCTTGATAACGATGTTGGGAAAGTCAAGCAAGTGGACCTCAAGCGGATCTGGCGGAAAATAACAATAAGGCCTTCGCCAAACTGTCAATGTTTACAAGTGCATACCCAACATGCCCTTGCGGGTAACGATGACTTGCTTTGGCTGCTCTTCAACGGGGAGCGATCGGACGAGGGCTGCAACTTCTTCGGCCGTTTTCCACTTAGCAAGCTGTCCGAGACGCTTCTGCCCCGCCCAAACGCTAGTATGAATGACCTGTAACGAGAGCATGGCAATCAATACAGCATCTGGTAGGCTAAATTAATCCAACACACCTTCAAGAACAACTGTCCGGATCGCGGGTTGAAAATGAAGATGGCGCCGTCTACAAATAGAGGTTAGTAGTTGTGCAGAGGCAGTTTCACGGCGCGACATACTGATCTGTGAGACGCCAGAAGTTCAGAAATCAGAGGGAAAGACGATCCGTGCCATTTTACTTACTGGTTTGGTGGTCAAGTTGCCTTCAAAGGTCTTGTGGCTAGTGCGAGGTCATTAAGTTAGCCAACACATATGCCTTCCTTCTGTCAGACTCACATGGTTACTCGGTACACGTTGGTGTCATCCACGAACCCTGTGGCGCAGAGATCAGTCATCCGTTGAATCGACTCGATTATCAAACGTACAAATGATTTGATTCGAGAATAATTCCGAATAATTTTGACTGCTGAGGTAGGGCTCGGTCGGTTCAGAGGAATAGAGCTGGAGACCCTTGCGAATACGTTCACGCAATACATGACATGCAGGGTTCGCTTTCATGATCTTCGCCATCGCCTGCTGAATGAGAGGTTTCATACCAGGGAACCAGTTCCCGTAAGCCGACCAAATGTTATATGCAAGATCCATGCCAATCATTACACCCGTTGGCGAAGGATAGATGCTCATCGAGTCAGACACCTAAGCGAACAACAGTGAGTGCTTTGAATGGGATCGAAGTGGCGTAGCGTACATAGTCCAAGAACTTCGCTCGGGTGTATCTCTCAATATCGTGCGTGTCAAAATCACCCCAGCGGAGCTGCACGTCAATCCAGAATTTGTTGCTGGTTGTGCCGTCCAGAACGTCCTTGTTCTAAAGTGGGGGCATCAACGTGAGAGAACCCAATATTGAACCCTTATCAAAACTCACGTCTGTAACAAGCGAGGGCCTGGCAATATTCCACTTATAGGCAGAGAACAGGAGAATGTCAGCGCATGACCTGTGCAACGCCCGTCAACGAGGTGACTGTGAACAACCTGTCCATCGACTCACGAATTCATCTTGTAACTCTTGCGCGGATGGATCGTTTCCTTCTGAACTGTTTCAATCTGCAGCGCTTCCAACTCTTGATCGAAGACTTGACATAGATCCATGACAACACTGGAAGGCAGGTCAGGAGAAGAACTGACAAACAGAATTCCACGCGACGCACCTTTCATGAACTGAATAAGAAAATGACAATAGTATTAGCATTAGCAAATGTTCAACACGAGTTCAGATGAATACAACGCACTCTTCTGCCATAAGTGCGCTCGGAAGATTTGAATCAAACTGATTTTCAAGGTTGGGATTTTACCGTGCCTGAGGAGCAGTTCATAAACTGTGGAGGACACAATCCATACGTTGCTCACATGAAGATGCCGGTCAAGTCGAGCTGGACTTGGAAACCAACGTAGACATTTGCACGATTAATAGTGGGGCTCCACCATAGCGTAAAGCGACGGTTGGGAATCTGATTCAAACCGGAACGCTGAGCATTGGTGAGCTTTTTGTATCTCATGGACTCTTCGAAGCCGGACGCCTTCTCCCAGAACAAGCCTATGGTCAAACAAATAAGCCAAGATCCTCACCCCTGTATATGTGCGACGCACCTTCCCATGTCGGGAAATATGTGCCTTTGAAAAGAGTGTGCTCAAGAATACCCTCGACACCACCAAGCGCGGCAATGACATCCACACGGTAATTGTTTAATTGCCACAGCTTGCCATCGTGTCGTTGGGAGGTCCACCAGAACGGATTGCTGGGTAGAGGGAACAAGTGAGAGGCATATTTTAAGCGACAGAGAATGGAGCCTCACTGTTTCAAGAGCTGGTATTGCTTGAAGTCGGTTCGTACACGCCAACCCTTAGTGAAGGTGGCTCAGCCTCACGCTGTAAAAGAAAGCAGCCTCACGCACCTTGTCATAGGCGAGGGTGTGGCGGTCTTTCTGGAACAGCGTATTTATCCGAGGAATACCACGATCCCAGCTGTCCTCCAGATCCTCCAAGGTGAGTCGGCGATTTTGAGCGTTAGCTTCCTTTCGCTTCATTGAATATTCCGACCAAACGCGCGCGGAGTCCATAAATTCCGCCTCCCAAGGTTGCAAATAACGATATAAATTGGGAATGAGCTGATCTTCCTCGTGACTCATGCCAGACCGGAAGTGAGTGACTAAAAGTTGACTTGGTCAAGAATGGGGAAGCGACGAGGCATGCGTGGGACGCTTACTTCCGACATCGGTTTGCTTGGACCAGCGCAAATCACTTTGAGGTATGAGGACGTGGCCCATAGACAGCATGCCAAGGCCGCCAAGTTCCTAATATTGGGTGCAACGGTCAACCTCGACGAAATTCGGCGACTCAATATTCATCCACCTTAGGGGTGTAGAACACGACTTGAAGACAATTCATCAGCATAAACATTTGAAGAATCCTTAGCGACAAGACCAACCAGGAGGGAACCGAGAAGGCATCTTGCTGTTCAAGCCAATCTTGACGCGGGTCTGAATCTTGTTTTCAGCCTTCACAAGGGCATCGAGAAGCTCGTTCGTGTGAACAACAGCTTCACGGTAATAGGTCATCAGTCCAATGATTGCAGTGTTCCACTTGTTCACGATCTTCGAGAAGGTGGTGGAGCCTGAGCTCATCAGAACTTGACGAATACGATTGTTGAACTGTTGGATGCCTAGGAATGAATATTTCAGGCAATAGGAACCTAGTGCCTATCCAAACAATGAGTACCTTCATCTGACACTCGCAGAAACGCCTGGGCGGTGCGCTCCTTGGTTTGTTCATTTGTCAAATTCCAAACACCGTCCTTGAGCGAAAATTGCTCCCCATTCATGGTTCGAATCTTTGGGAGGATGCGAACCTCAAACCCGCACATCGAAAAGAGCAATTGCGGGTTGTTCTTCGAATATACGCTCACGAACGTGTCATCCCACTCGATAGTGGTGAGCGACCGAGGAAGGCTCTGTTTCACGTTCCAGAAGACAGCACGGCCAAGATTGACGTCATGTTTGATTAAGCGCATTCGACAATCGCGCGGCCAGCATCGTTTGTTGTTATATCCGATCACGTTATTGTTGGTAGGATCGGGGTTAGCGCTGAGGTATCGTTGAATGAGATCGCGTGATTCGTCTGCCGTGAATCGGAAGAGAATGTGAATGCGATCAATGTAACGAGAATAAAGCCGAATTGGATGCCTCGTCTCCGTTGCGCTGTCGCGGAACTGAAGGAAGTTGTTCGGAAGCTGGGGGGGACCGGCCATCTCGCTGGCTCTTTGGAGGCCAAGGATCAGTAGATCGAGAACAAGACCATAGTATTGGAAGACAAAGGCGGAGAACTGAAGGCCCCGAATCAGACCAAATGCGTTGGTGTGGGCCATATCCTTGTAGGTCAGTACGATGTTGTTTTTCGCCGTGATATAATCCGCCAAGTTGTGGTCGAGGATGAGGCGGAGAAGACGGTTAAGAAGAGTCAAATCGATCTTTTCGTATACCTTTGAAAGGACTGTCTCCATAAGAACATTGCATTCCCCGTCACTGGACTCCCACACGTCGGTCAGATTGTTGATCCCCTGGCACCACTTGTACACCAGTAGAGGAGGCGGCTCGGTGTCCGCAGGCTTGATCCAGGCAGGGAACAGACCCCGTTTATCAGCTTCGAAGTACAAAAACTGGTCCAGATACTGAATAATGGCCATGAGTCCCATTTTCGCTTAGATTGCGGACAGGAACTTACGGCGTCGGTAATCTTTTCGACGGGTTCGATGTCGTAGCATGGGATCAACTTGTCGTACGTGTCAAAAAATTCTTGATAGGGAATAGCAATCAGCTTGGCGGTCTTGCAGCCACGAACTACCAGCAACTCACCTATCCCGGCTTCTTTGAACGCTCGTTGGGTCAGGAGAAGCCGTTTAATACGCGACAGACCTGTACGGATGTATGAGGCCAAACGATAGGTGGGATGTAGATTTGACATACACTCATGCGGATTATCATACGCTTGCTCAATGAGGGCAAGTTCTTCACGCTGCGACTGATTTAGACGGCCTTTGACGCTATAAGCTTCCTTCAACTTTTCAAGGGCAAGCACCAGCAGCTTTGTGTCATGCTTGTAAGAAAGAGGACTGAATGTTTTGTCAGCATCAACTTATAGCATTGGCGTCATATAGCGATTACTTACGGGAACGGGATGGGGGCTAAGGGAGAGAAGCTCAGCCGCACATCTATCGAGATATCACGCAGTACAATACGCACCGAACTTCCGGCTCTCCAACCAATGCACTGTAGTCGTGTAAATCGCGACTGCTTCTTCAGCGCTAATGTACGGGCCATCTTTCAGGTAACCATGTTGCCGCTCTTGTTCAGCCTTGAGGTACAATCGAGTTAGACGTCCAAGATTTTTCTTGACCACGGCTTTGTCGACGGTGGCACCGCGCCTGATACGCTCGCGGTTATAATGCGCAACTCTGTGGTCGAAGGAGTGAGGCACCAAGTGGATTTAGATCACGGTTCTACGTACGAGCACCACCAATCCGCCTTGCTCTTGATGTACCGCAAAATAATGTTCTCAATTGCGGTTGGCATACCCGGCACCTTCCAAGGAACTTTATACGAAAGTCGGTGAACACTCAAATGCATGGGTGATAGAAATATGCTCACTGTTGGCCTTCCAGCAGCGCCAGGCTTCGGAAAGGTGCTGCAGAATTGTCTTCGCCTTGTTCTGCTTGATAGATTCCGGCATCATGTCAAGGATGTCGTGCATTACAGCAGCACGCAATTCAAGGTCAAAATGGGATTCTACACGTTGCTTTGTCACCGTTTTGGCCACGCCCTTACTGTTACGGCCTTCGAACTGCCGGGCGAGGAGGTTCCCCAGCCTAAAAATATTGCTTCTCAGATTCCTCCTGACTCAAGAGGAACGGAAATACCATCGTTCGAGGAGTGGGACAATTCCTCGCATGAAGAACAACCACACGCGCCACCCCGGGGCCCAGAAACCGCAACCCGGGCCTTTGCCTACGGGTCCAGTATTGAACCGATAGTAAATGAGATGTTTCAGATCTTTTGTCATTCGCACTTGACGCATCAACTTGTACTTGTAACTACTCAGGCATTTAGCGAATGGCTCCGAACGCAAAGCCTAGGCATACATACCGGTACATCCCAGTCAAGGCGCCAATGTGAGCGAATATATATTGGACGGCATCAGCGAGCTGGAAGGCGTCCACGTTGCCAAGCCGGAATTGGACGTGCGCATCGACCACGAGCTTGGTGAGCCGAATGATCTCACGACAAAGATGGAAGGCATTTCCGAAGCGCGACTTTTTTCTCTCTTTAGTCGTAAGGGTCTTGACGGGCTTGAGGTTCATGTTCTGGAAGACGACAGACGAACGTTAGAGGCAAAAAAAAAAAAAAAAAAAGGATTAGCAGTGCGAAGCCCCTACATAGTCCAAATGCAAGTAATTCAGATTCTACAGCAGGAACGAGCTTATCGTCAGAAACAACAAGTGGACGGAACTTGAAACAAACCTTGCGATGAATTAATAAATTCAACATGTTGTAGCCCTGTCGGCACACTTGCAAGCCCGCCTCTACCCAATCCAACCTCGTGGTCTGGAAGAATTTTGTTGCCTTGAGCTCTTTGAAGAGACTACGCTTCGTCACCGCTTTCCGCGGACGGCGTTTGAGTTCGTTCAAGACGTAGCACTTCAGTAATTTCTGGTACGAAACGCGAACTTTGACTGGCTGGTTCGGTGGGCAGTGTTCCAGGTACCAATTCTTCACAAGGGGAACATCCTCAGCTCGGCGCATTCGACCACTGCGATGGTTGTACGGCGCAGGGGCCCACCACAAAGCGATAGCGTCTGCAGTGTGCTCACTCTCTAGTTCTTCCTCGGCGAGGAAGGGCTCCACGTCATCAGGGAGTTCAAATTCGTCCTCGTTGCCATTAGGCCCGAACACTATGTCTTCGTGAGAGATGAGGGGTTTGAGTTTCGCCTCAAATGATCGGCCAGAGACAGGATTGATGAGAGGATCATAATAGAACGCTGGGAGGTCGGGGTCATCCGTGCGTATGTATACATTTTTGGGTGCGTGGTACGGAGATATATGCACGGAGCGTGGGAGGGAGTTGTAGAGGTGAGGGAACGCCACCTTGTATTCGGTGCGAATTTGTTGCCGGATGATGATCTTGTTGATATCGTTAAATTCGTTCCAATCCTCATCGAAGGATTCCATATCTCGATAACTAAAGAACAATAAGGGAAGCATACTCTCAGCAAAATCACGGGAATACATACAGTGGCTCGAATTTGGGCCCTCCCGGCATCGCAAGGTTAAGTGCCTTCGCAGTGAAGAAAGACTTTTTGTCAAAGAGATAGCTAGCATTGCTGTCGGTATGGTCGGAAAGCAATGTGCGACCCAAACGGTACAGATTTGCCATAACAGGGAGAGGCAAAGACCAATATTTGTACGAGGAGCCGTTCACCATAGGAGTATCGATAAGTGGTTTGGGATCATAGAACCATTCGAAGATGGGACTGTCCTCGGTCTCGTCCAAGTCTAACTGAACGGCCTCTAGCGGCTCAACATCCAAGATGTTGTCACCGTAGTCCAGTGGCGGTTCTTCGTCATCGAACGGAGGGAAACGCATACGCTTGAAATGGCGCCGGTCGCGTTTCTCTCGCCTCATAGCAAGCCACATAGTGCTCCACTGAGCGTGGTAAACTGGTTCGATGACCCGAGGGATTTCGTTAACAAAGGTTATGGCACCTGTGATATGATACAGCACTGGGACCTCACGGACTTGCTGTGAACAAATAAGTGAGCACGAAATGACAACATCTACCCAGGGTACTAAGCCCAACTAACCTCCCAAGGATAAGGAATATTCTCGAGAAGCTTCAACACCGCGTGAGGGACATATTTCAGAGCACCGAGGTGAACGCGTTTGTCATTTCTGAACTTCCGATTGCTCATGTCGCCATGGTCCTAGAAAACATTATCAGGTAAACTACGAAGTCATTCGTCGGGCCACCAAACTACGCGCCTTCAAAATTTTGCGAACATGCTCCGGAGGGAGATCTACTTTGCCGGTATCAATGAACCCAGCTTTCCTCTTCTCCCCGTATCTCCGGTTTTGCAAAGAGCGCCATTTGTTAGACTTCTGGGCGAGAGCGTCTGGCGGCAACTGCCCCAGAGCGAGTTGTTGCATATGCGGTGCATTTTGCATTCCAGGCATTCCAGGCGGTGGCCCTAAAGAGGCCATAGCTGTAGAAAGCTCTCAGAGTGTTTTGCAGCAGCTCCTAGACGTGATGATGATGAGTCGAGCTCCAAGTCGCGACTTCTTGGTCGGTTTAGTTAATCACGTGCGGGGCCGGATAGACCCGAAGACCTCGTCAGTACCCAGAATGCACAGCAACTCGAATGCTACAATCTCCATGCTCATTCCGAAGACACCTGAAAGAGTGGACATGGCACGGAAAGACGCCGAACTTGATGAATGATGTGTTGCGAAGCACTCACTTGATGACCTGCTTTGTCAACATACTCCATGACGGATGAGCTCCCCGGAATCGAAACACTATCGCTCGCTGAGCATGCACCTGAGGGCACTGATAAATAATATTGCTCTGGTCAACGTTTCTCAAATGCGACATCATTAGCGTTGGCCGAGATGAGACGCTCTCAATGAGGACACATCTGCGAAGCATGCGCGAGAGATTAGGAAGAGTTTCATTCTATTTCCAAGCCAATGACGAAATCCAGGCGCCCAGAGCCCGGCGATGTGCATAGTTCTGCCTAGCGGGATAGCCTGCCGATTGTGATTATTGTCTACTCGCACCACGGATGGTTCGCAACAATCGCCTTAATCACCACAAAACCCCCCCTCCCACCCAAAATTTGCTCGAATATGCACACCGTCCCGCTTTAAGGAGTACTCTGCTCCATTTCCTCACGCGCTGTAATGTTCTTTGCATGGCAACCGGGGAAAGGTTAGCCTCTCATTCGCAGATATGAGTGATTATTCTGTCGACTCTGAATTCAACAGCATAGAAGGTACCTCAGCGTGCACTTGGATCTGTCGTCTTATTTCGTCCAGCACGTTTTCTTACAATTTTTGAAGGCATACACTGTGATCGATGGGTAGGAGCAGGTTTTTCAAATTCCTACACTACTGTCGTTTATAGAATCGAGATTTGAGCACCCTTAGACCAATCACTGGTGCGGGCGTCGATCTCCTGAATGAACTTATATGGTGCATCTGTTATTCACAACTCCCATGAGATCCCAATAGCAACATGACACTGAATCGCATGTTATCCTATGCGGGCCGGGGGGCTAAGCATTCTGCCTCAGAGATTTGCACATTCCCCCATGTGCGCGCGCAAAGATGCCAAACCGGCCGCCGCCGGCGGGGATGGAGGACGCACAACGTGGACTAGGTGAATACAGTGCAATCACTGAGACACCACCAATTTGTCAATGAGCAGTGCGAAGGATGAATTGCGCATGGTGTGTGCCCACCTCGGGAATCTACATTTGATAGTCCTTGGGGAGATTACAAGGTGCAGAATGCGGTACGATCGTCATCAAAGTCAAGACTCTTTCAAATCATGCTATTTGACTTTGCGAAAATATCCTCATTTATAATGACTCGTCTCGTTTGTGGCGTGCTTTATGACGATTGGTGTCCTGGATCTTCCGCATGCCAGCTCTGTCAACGAGTCTTGCTGCCCGGGAGCCTCAAAATGCATTGCCTATCACCATCCGATTATCGGATCATGGACCCAACGCTCTAGCTTCAACCTGGAAAAGCAACAAGCGCGATGGCTATAAAGCACCGCAGCAACGCAAAAAAACGCTTAGTTCACCTTCTTCGACATTTAAATAATCAGAAAGTCGTTATTCCTTCTGATGGGACCCCACCTTATCCCTGAAGTTCAGTCCTAATCTGGGGTGCATATGATCAGGCGGAACTTCCTCCATCACGCTTCAGCCGTCAAGTCTCAGTCGTCCGACTTATAATGCGATGGCATTAAATGAACCCGGGATGATCGATTGCGGGTACATAACTCGAACCTGTATTGCTCAGTGCATAATTTGCCATGTTGAGGACGTCGACACCCTAGCACAACGCGCACTGCGACGGGTAAGTCCCCACGGCTGGGTGTATGGTGCGTTGATGTTAATATGGCTTCCTGCTTGTATTTTCCAGCATCGCTTCCTACATGATAATTGGACCATTTAATGTCGTGGGGCCGGGGACGCAGCACTCATCACCGCAGCGTGTTTCCTGAAGCAGTTCAGCCAGCGAACTTGAACAGCGCTCGGCGGCCCGGCAGGCGTGGCGCCCAATACTGGATGTACATATAAGTGACTCTGCACAATCCTTATCATCGCGCTTCTCTGCAATAGGTTGCCGCAGGCCGGCTTTTCGTTGTGCGGCCGGAACCGCACGGCCCGGTTCAAAAAGTGGGTTTGGTCCCAAATCATTCATAATCCATCCAGACTATTTCAAAGCTGAGCCATGCAGCTGGGGCTTAGCCGGGAAGGTCGGTCCCAGCACAGACCAGACCCCCGGAAACCTCGGGGCCTGCACTTTCTGTCTGCTTGATGCGAGCGTCAGACACTTGCACTGACTTAGTGTAAGCAGCAAGGAATAAGGCCTTTCGAGCACGATGCGGAGATAGGGTAATAACAAATACGCTTTTTGAACGGCTCGATGATACCCCAGAGACGACGCACTGCATGTGGCGACGTCAGCAAATTGCGGTATGGCTTCTATTGTAGGGGCAAGGAAATCGTCCTGGGGAATCCGATTCATTCTTCCAGAGTTTGTATCAAACGCTCGATCGGCTGTGTCCTGCGTGTATATGTGAGTCCGGCGAGCATTCCAAAGATGGCTGCTGACGCACAGCCGACTAGAAGAGGGTGATATCGATTACTTCATTAATTTCTCCTGATACCTGATGATGGGAAAGAGGGTAGTAGGCCGATGCGTTTACGGGTCGACGTCCTGTTGCGATTGGGGGTTGGAATTCTTCCTGTTTGACTGTGCACCACTTGGACTGGCACCAATGTCACCAATAGTCGGGGATTCTCAGCGAAAGAAGGCCCCCGATGCGCCCATGTGAAGTGCCAGTTTCCAATTCAGTTTCCAATTCATTGTACCAATGTACCTGACCCGCAATGATAAGGCCATGAGGACTCTCCAGAACCACACATAAAATAAACTAACATATACATATACAAGTAGCCATCCGGTATGAGGACTGATGTGCATTTTCAAAAGTCAAGAACTCATGCATACTCAGCCAGCAACAGATGTAATAAGACCAGCGCCTAGGCGTTGGCACATAGTCACTCTTTTAGCCTTACTCGGTAGATTAATAGACACCACTACAATGTGCTCCTAGACTGGGGAGAGACTGAATCCCTTACAACGGACCACAGTACCCCGTTGAACTGATACGATAAAAGAATGGTTTGATTGCTTCTGCCATCTTGTTGCGAGGTAATATCCTGAGCAATTCCAGGATGGCGTAAACGGAGCAGACTACTGCATAGCCAAGGAGCATACGGTGGCACCGCCGACAAAACCATCAAACGTGAAAAAATTCGCAAAGGGGGCTTCTTTTCCTTGAAGAACTTTTAAAATGTCCTGGCCCAAAAATCCGCCAACAACAGCGCAAACCGGAGAGAACTCGTGCGCGGCTGTCGTGGCCACCGTTCTAAGTCAAGGAGCATCACATCACTGTTTTGCAACAAAATCGAACGGTATATACTCAGCGTGCTCCCGAGGCACCGTTTTGATAACTTCTGTGTTGACCCCACGCTCCATGAGAAGCCCGTTCGCTATGGATTCCAACTCATCGGCAGCCGCAGGATCATCTGGGAGTTGCCCGCCGTGCGCAGCTTGCCATTCAAGAATAGCTGGAAGTCAATCATAAAAACCACGTTTACTATGCGCGTCAACGTAATTGCGGGTGTCCACGTTACCCATAACAGTAAAAACAACAGCAGGGTTAAGCTCCTTCGTTTCACGTCTTTTTAATCCTTTCCATGAGTGCTGGAGGGCCTCCATCATGCGAGAATACTGAACTGCATGCATCACCATTTTAGTGTTGTCTTTACGGTCCCTGTTTACGTTAGGAATTGAGAGCTCATGAATTTAATCTTTGTTCTACACGTAAGATAGGAAACTCACTTGGCGAGATATTCATGCCCCCCGAGATCGCAAAATATATATCCTAACATTCCAAACGTAGCTGCGCAATAAAACTTTTTTCCTAGTCGGGCGCAAGCATCATTGACGGGGACCTGTGTGGGGATAGAACCGTGCGTTTCATCAGGAATGCGGATTTTACCAGTCTCCACGGCAATCGCACTAACAACAACGTCGCGGCCGAGGTCCGTCACACAAACCAGATCCACAGTATTAATAAACTCGTCCATATTCTCGGCCTCCAGCTTATCATGTGTCGTTATAGTCTCTATAACGACGAGGGGGTTGAGGCTTTCGATGCGAGGTTTCGCTGCCACAGCACGCTAGGTTGAGTCAATACGTGGCCGAGATAAAGAAACCGCAATGAAATGTTCACGTTGGTCCCAACATCAGCATCTCTGAAGAAAAACCCAGCACCCAGATCTTCTTCGGTGACATTTTCGCTATCGAGAACAACGAGTTTGCCAATCCCAGCTAGGACAATATTCTTGATCGTTTCAGTTGCCAGCCCTTTGAGATTAATCACAAGCACTGTCGCATTTCGCATGCTGTTATTGCCGAAAACATCCGACAGATATTGGCGGAAACAATGATCGCCCGCAGAAAGCGACAGGAGGCCCGAGCAGTGCATCGAGCGGATCAGAAACATTCTCAGCAGCAATCTTCGACATAACACACCGTTGCTGCGCTTCTACGCCCCACAGTCGGATCTGCCGATCGTAAAGAGCAGCTTCATCTGCTCAGACCAAGAAACACGAGTTATGTGTCATTTCTCTTTTCGCGCCAACTACAAGACCCCTGATCGGTAGGAGCCCCACCAAACACACATCTAGTTACCTTCCGTTATCGTGACGCTCGTCTTTGCGGTGCTCGTCGTCATGAGGACAAATATGCAAGCAGGACGCGACTGAACTTGAACAAGCTTAGACGCTAAATGTGTGGATTGAATTATTTCCCACGAGGGTTGGAAACAGCACTAGTATATAGTACACAGCTACGATAGAACAAATCCCAGGGGACAAAGAATGATGGGAACGCGTATGTTGAGAACTCGAAGAAAGAGGTCGAGAGAACCCTGCGTATGGGGTATCGGGGTTCCAGCAGCAGTGATCGAACGTGTGCGACGCTGTTATGCTTTGGACCGGTGAATGAGCAGGAATGACAAATGAAACAAGCAAGCCGGAGAGATGTTCCCGCAGGCTGGTTATCGACCCACAACGGGTACAGGGTTTGTTGTCGTGTTCCCAGCTTCGTCGCGGTCATCGTCAAGCCTTGTAGAAATAGACAATTAGACGAATATTGGCAAGAAATGGAAAGGGAACCCACAGATAGTTTCGTTCAATCTCCGAGAGAATGGACAAGAAGTCCCCTAGTGGCATTGAGCGACGTGAGCGCTGCATTGGGCGAAATTCAACAAATCTACTCACACAAATAGGCGTGCGCTCGAGCAGCCGATGCCGGAGCTGTTTCTGCTTTGCGCACGGCGTCTAGCAGCGTACTTGCAACAAACCTGACTTTGTGTACCAAAGACGGCCTAGGAGTTCGAGAATGAGGGAACAGAGTAAGGCCGCCATATCACGAAAAGTACATACCCATTCGTTGCAATGGCTTGAATAGGTATAGAGTGAAGGACCTTGAGAAGATCGCTCGCGACAGCCTCGCGCTCATCGTTCGAAGACCACCCGCTGGTGAGGTCGGAGGTGTCGACACCAGGTCCCGCTTGTTGACGAAGCATGCCAACTAGCTCATCGCGATATTGTTCGATAACAAAGCGCACCAGTTGCTGGGTGACATAGAGGTTCGCTTGCATGACCAAGAAGGCGTTACTGGCATTGGCACGACTGGCATTCGGATCATGGAAGAAGTTGCGCACTTCCAGGAATGTTGCATGCCGACTACCAAGACCACCGTAATCGGTGGCATTGCCTGGAGCACCATGGGGGGGTGAACCGCCAGGATTGACCCTACCCGGCTTAAGCCTCAGAGGGGCAGGTACGTGGGCAAGCGCATTGATGATGCGTGTATGTAATGCCCGGATCTCGGCAAGTCGGTCGGTGGCTAAGGTTCCATGTGGGGGTACCCGCTTGTCGACTCGAACGCGCACAAGAATTTCACCCAGCAACGCGAAGATACGAGTAATATAATTCAGACCAGATACAATGGCTGTAGTGCCCCGAGGTTGTTCAAGTACGCCAGTTCGAGTGATGCTGACAGAAGCATAATTGAGATGCGGCCAGTTGAAGATGCGATCAATGAACGCTAATCAGATGACTGAATGATCAGTGTCCAATGTCAAACAACGCACAATTCATCGTCTACCTCCCGCGGGAAATGCAAGGTGCAATCTTCATCCCGCAAGCAAATAGGTCTTCCCTGCGATCAAATCTTAAACGACGCCGTGCGATTGACCAAATGGAAATATACCGACCAGCAGAATTGCCATACTCTTGTCGGCTGTGGGATAGTACTACTTTTAATTCCGAATCATCGGTAGTTGCCAATCGGACCTACCTCCAAACAAGAGCCAAAATATCCGCCGTCGAACCTCTGTTTCAATGGGATCGAGATTTTCATACGACGCCTCTTCGTGCATGTGCAAAGTGACAGCGATATGAGCTGCTTCGCCGAAACAGGCATGCGACGTCGCATCATGTCCCTCACAAAAGTGGTATATGGTGTCACTTCATGGAGATAACATGCAATCAGTCCGTTGCGCCTTTGCCTGTTGGAATATCGTTGAACACGTACAAGTATCGGATGACAACCTGTGCGCTATTGGGGCTGTCGTATCCGGAGACCGTTATCAGTCTGCTGGCCTCTGAGCAGTACATCGCTAGCTTCCGCACTGAAGCGCGGTCGAACATTGGGAGATAACTGCGAGGAACCTGAACAAGCGTGCTCGCGACAGTGCTCATCACCAGGGCAAAAAACTGAGGATCACGTTCCTCTCTGCGTGAATGCAAATCCGCCATGAACGTGGGCTTGTGAATGCAGGGTGTCAGGGGATACACGTAAAGGAAGAATAGCTTGAGAATCTCCATAATTTGATCACGTGGAACTGGAAGATTGTCCAGACTATGATGCTGCTGCGTAAAATGGTTAAGAGCAGGATACGTCCGTTTCATGGTGCCTGAGGGCGGGGTAAGCGCGGAAGTTGTGGGAGAAGTGGAAGGGAGTGCCCAAGCCATAGTTGCACCATAAGTTGTGGAGTATGGCTCTGTCTTCGCTGACACGTTGAGAGATTGAGCTGAGGGATGCGAAGAGACGGCAGATAACGAATGATCGGAGTGACCTGAGGAGGAGGGGGTCTTAACATTGGTTGTGTTGATAGAAAGACTGCGCGAAGAGGACGCGTTCGAAGTATCCAACGCGAAGGGGAACGTATCAGCGGCAATGGGGTACTCGCTGGGTAAAAGAGGGTTTATTGGCTGGTCAAAGTAGCTAGTATTACCACCAGCTGAGGGTGGGGTCGAACCGGGCGCAGTCCCTGACGAAGTCATTGTTGGCGACTGTGAAACTGTTGCTGCTCCCAAAGGCGGAGTGGGTGTTGGAACAGGCGTCGGCTGCTGGGGAGGACTCATTTTTGTCTGTTGGTGCTGCTGAACTTGCAAAGCAGCAGCCGCCTCCTGGAGGCGGCGTAGATACCTACCCGGGCCGGGGGTTCAGGATTTCATCGGGGTCGGGGACCGGTTGGAAGACGACATACAAGTTAGGTGGACCACGTTTCTTAGGTTGATACTCGTAAGTGCATGGTATCCCGAGCGCAACACAATGCTTGCAAGACCGCTGGGCTTCATCGTCGCTCTCTCTGGTGCATCTTACTTTGCGGGCACGACAAGCATCACAGCCTGAACAACACTCAAGGTGGTTGAGATACTGCCATGCAAAGCGGTAAAACAGTCGGGAGCGAACGTTCTCACTTTGTGACTGCCTTTTGCGTCTTGGTTTGTCGGCATCGTTAGCCAAGTCTTTCGCGACTTCTGGGGAAGGAGAGAAAGAGTCGTCTTTCCTGGAACGGGAGGCAGGCATAGGAGGGCGGCGGGTTCAGGTTCAACCCCGTAGAGGAGACGTGGGAGGTTAAGTAGTGTTGCCTGAAGCAAAGACGAGACACATAGGAAGAAGTGAATGGAAATCACCTGATGCTTATCGTTTGCTTCTCCAAAAGTGGCCAGCTGTTGCAGAATATGATGGCACGGCAGTCAAGCAAGGTCAATCTTTGCTAAGAATTGCATATTTCCTTGTTATAGAATCCTCCCCGCTTCACCAAGATGGTTAAATCAATTTAATTCCGATCTCTCGTAGATGGATACCAACTCACCTTCGTGGCTAAACTATTGGGTTCTTTCGTCTCATGCAACGAGTGCCAACGCGTCCCTGTCCCTCCCTCTTGCCGCGGGACTAATCATCAAGATCATCCGGGCCACTGCGGCTTTCAATTGGCGGTCAGACACTGGCGGTCAGCGACATCAGACCAAGAGCCAGATCAGGAAAGTTCCATCCGCTTTGTGGGAACTCGGCCTGCCCTCAAGCGCGAGTTCAAGCCCAAATAGCGCACCTGTCACATAAACTGATAAACGAGAATTACGGTAAATTCTCCGCATCCCAGCTCATTTGTTCTGAAAATTGACAAGCTCGCGGGGGAGCGCGCATACATCATACCCGGCCTCCTGAAGCAACGGTTGGTTGGTTGTTCGGCGGCTAACATCACAGGTAATATATTATTTGTCATCCCTTTGGCGCCAGACTTATTATAACATTTCTGCAACTCGCTACCTCGTGGGGTAACTCTTACCCGCACGCGTGGCATGGGCATTCTGTCGCGAGGGCAGAAATCGTTTTCAGCGACCGTCGACGGGTGGCTACCCTTGACGACCCCAGGAATGTGACAAATAGCCGACCCGCCGTCGTTGAGCCCTTTGCATTGTACAGGGCCCACGGTAGGGCTTCTTTGCGCGAATTATTAGGCCCCCCACAAGTGTCAGATTTCTGAAACTGTGACATGAATAAGATTCACGCGGTATTCAGGGTCTAGTACTTGGTGTGATCGGATGCTGTCAACCACTCCCTGCTGCCCTACTGTCATAGTTTGGACGGACTGCAAGTCAGAGCAGAGATGCGTCGCCTGGCGGGGTTTGTGATTCATTATGGACTAGATAGGTGTGTCACATGCGCGCTGGAATGGACAATGACACATGCTCAACATGACAAGGCCAGATTTTCCAAGTGACAATGCTTGTGATATGCCCAGACCAATGGGACCCTGGTCCCTCAAGTCGGCCAGGTGGGAGGATAATGACCCTACGCATCCGCTTACACAACTCCCACTTGACGAGGCAGCAAAACTACGCAGGGAGGACGCCTTGGAGCTTCGGGGGACGTTGCTGATTCCACATTCGATTGCGCCTTTAGAAAGGGAAGCCGGCATCGGCTACGCAGATGCAGCACTACTGGGGAGCTTAGAGGATGCCAAAGCACACGGTCAACTAAAAAGGCGCAAAGAAGACCATTCATTGCCAACAAACTGACGTTGGTATTCAATTGGGCCATGCGGACGCAAGGCTACTGAGGGGCATCGCAACCCTAGTCCAGATATACGTCGGCGGCCATTGGCTCGGTTGACAACTGGTGGAAATAGTGGAAGTACAGCCCCCAAGCGTGTACGGTTGGCAGGATAAAATCACGTTGGAATTTATGGGATTTCCGCCGGTCGGGG
>Ga0307508_10002529_pt1 | contig 19265 bp, 19 predicted proteins | sample 9_EM_MG_FD_203089 | JGI IMG/M metagenome (GOLD analysis project Ga0307508, IMG submission 203089) | Populus trichocarpa ectomycorrhiza microbial communities from riparian zone in the Pacific Northwest, United States - 9_EM | ecosystem: Host-associated > Plants > Roots > Unclassified | place... | reverse complement strand
CCGCGGATCGCCGAACGGCTGCCCGGCGGCGTCACCCAGCTGCACTCCGCGCAGTACCGCAATCCCGGCCGGCTGCCGGACGGGGCCGTGCTCGTGGTCGGCAGCGGTCAGTCGGGCTGCCAGATCGCCGAAGACTTGCACCTGGCCGGGCGCCGCGTGCACCTCGCCGTGGGCAGTGCACCGCGCGCCGCCCGCCGGTACCGCGGCCGCGACACCCTGGCCTGGCTGGACGAGATGGGCCACTACGCGAAGGGCATCGACGAGTTCGCCGACGCCGACGCGGTGCGGCTGCGCGCCAACCACTACATGACCGGCCGCGACGGTGGCCGCGACATCGACCTGCGCGCGTTCGCGACCCAGGGCATGCGCCTGCACGGGCGACTGACCAGTGTGGACGGTCCGGTGCTGGGCTTCGCCGGCGATCTGACGGCCAACCTGGACAACGCCGACAAGGTGGCCGAGGGCATCAAGGACGCCATCGACAACTATCTCGCCGCGACGGGCATCGAGGCGCCGGCCGAGGAGCGCTACGTCCCGGTCTGGGCGCCGAGCCCCGGAGCGACGACCATCGACCTGGCCGCGGAGGGCATCACGGCCGTCGTCTGGGGCACCGGCTTCCACCGCGACCACCGCTGGATCGAGGTACCGGTCTTCGACGGGCGCGGCTACCCGACCCATGAGCGCGGCGTCACCAGCTGCCCCGGCCTCTACTTCCTCGGCCTGCCGTGGCAGTACACCTGGGGCTCCGGGCGGTTCGCCGGGGTGGCCCGGGACGCCGGATACCTGATCGAGCGGATCACCGCCGCCCGCCGCGAACGGATCACCGAGGGCGTCAGCTGGCTCGCCGGCACCCCCACCGAGACGTACCCGGACCTGGAGCTCTACACCCCGAGGAAAGCCGCGTGAACGACGCCCACCGGCACCTGGGAGTGCTGCCCGCATACCCGTTCTACGGCGGGCCGCCGGTCAATCCGGACACCACCGCCCGCGCGACGATCGCCGAGCTGATCGCCGACCTGGACGCCGAGGGCACCGACCGGGCGCTGATCCTGCCGAATTATGGCGTTCCCGACCCCGACGTGGCGTTCGGCTTCAACGAACTGGTCGTCGAAGCCGCCCAGCGCGACGACCGGATCCGGTGCGGGCTCTGGGTTTCGGCGCGGGAGCAGGACCGGGACCGAACCGCGGCGGCGCTGAAGCTGGCCGCCGAGGACGGCGTCAAGGCCCTCAAACTGAGCTTCCTGCTCGGCGGGAGCGTGGACGACCCGGGCGTGGCCACGGTCTTCGACGCGGCCCGTTCGCATGGGCTCGTGGTCCATGTGCACACCTCGCCCGGCGCGGCGTCCGACATCGACCAGGTCGGCAAACTCGTCGACCGGTACGCCGACGAAGTGAAGGTGCACCTCGTGCACTTCGGCGGCGGAATGAGCGGCCACATCAAGCTGATCGGCGCCCGGTTCTTCGACTGGGTGGCGGCCGGCAAGCAGGTCTACACCGATCTCTCCTGGGCCATCGGGTTCGCCCCGCGCTGGCTGGTGGCCGAGATCGACCGTCGCGGCCTCGGTCACGACCGGGTGCTGTTCGCCAGCGACGAGCCGTGGGGTGACCACGCCGGCGAGCTGGCCCGGCTGAGCGCCGCCATCGGTGGCGCCGAACTGTCCCAAGCCGTCCTCCAAACCACATTCGACAAGCTCTACAGCTGAAGGAGAACCCGATGACCGACCTGACCGAACTCGAGCAGAAGAGCCTGGACGAGATCCCGCACCCCGCGCTCGCCGAGGGATCCAGCATCTACGGCGGCACCAAGGTCTTCCCCGACTACAAGGCCGAGGAGGGGCAGAGCTACTTCACTCTGGTACACGGCATCGCGCACGAGTCCTCGGTCAGCTTCGTCGCTGTTCTGCAGGCCACCCGGGCGCTGCGCAAGGGCTTCGAGTCGGCGATCTACTTCTACGGCCCCGGCTCGCTGAACTGCCTGGCCACCCGCGGCTTCCCGACCACCGGCGCGTCGGCGTTCCCGGGCGAACACAACATCAACAACTCGCTCAAGACGTTCATGGCCGAGGGCGGCAAGGTCTACTGCTGCCGGTTCGGGCTGTCGCTGCACGGCGCCCGCGAGGAGGACCTGATCGAGGGCGTCATCCCGACCCATCCGCTGGACGTGCAGGACGCGCTGATCCACTACGCACGCAAGGGCGCGATCATCAACTCGACGTACATGTTCTGAGGTGGCAACGGTGAGCCCCATCCGACCACCCCAGCCGCCACCCTTGACCGGACTAAAGGCGCTTCTGGCCGTCCGAAGCGAGATAGCCGTGCGGGGTGTGCGGGTCGAGGCGCCCGTGCGGCGTCCGGCCGGTGCCGGGCCCAGCGACGACGGGCACCTGGTCATCGACGGTGCCAACGCCGCCCTGCCGATCAACCCCGAAAGCCCTTATCGCGTACGAAATGAGCGGCTCTGGCTCGGCGAGGTCGACACCGGGCTGTCGCTCGAGGTGGTCCGGCGGCCGAAGTTTTACGACCTGAGCACCGCCGACGGGGTGCGCTACGAGCAGATCGCCCGGCTGCACGGCAAGGACGTGCTGGCCACGACCGTGGTGCAGACCTGCATCCGGTACGCGGAGGAGCAGCGCTGCCGGTTCTGCACGATCGAGGAGTCGCTGCGCTCGGGTGCCACGATCGCGGCCAAGACGCCGGCCCAACTGGCCGAGGTGGCCGCGGCGGCGGTGCGGCTCGACGGCGTGCGGCACATGGTCATGACCACGGGCACCACGACGGGCCCGGACCGGGGCGCCCGCAACCTGGTCCGGTCGGTGCGGGCGGTGCTGGAAGCCGTGCCGGGCCTGCCGATTCAGGTGCAGATCGAGCCGCCCGGCGACCTGTCGGTCATCGACGAGTTGCACGCGGCGGGCGCGGCGTCGATCGGCATCCACGTCGAGTCGCTCGACGACGACGTACGCCGCAAGTGGATGCCGGGCAAGGGCACGGTCCCGATGGCCGAGTACGAGGCCGCCTGGGACCACGCCGTGCGCGTCTTCGGGCGCAACCAGGTGTCCACGTATCTCCTGCTCGGCCTGGGGGAGGATCCGGACGAGCTGGTCGCCGGCGCGGCTCGGCTGATCGAGCGCGGGGTCTATCCGTTCGTGGTGCCGTTCCGGCCGGTGACCGGGACGCTGGCCCGCCGCGACGGGGTGCCGGGGCCGGCGCCGTCGCTGGTCCGCGACGTCACCGTGCGGGTGGCCGCGCTGCTCAAGAACGCGGGAATGCTCGGCACAGACCAGAAAGCCGGCTGCGCGGCCTGCGGAGCGTGCGGCGTCTTGCAGGCGGCCGGCGCATGACTGATCTTGTGCCGGCCCTGTTGCCCGAGCGCAGCGGGACCGATCTCGTGCCGACCCTGTTGGGGCCGCACGTCATCGTTGAGCGGGCCGATGATCTGGCCGGCTATCACCGGCTGCGCGAGCGGGTCTTCGTCGATGAGCAGGGCCTGTTCGAAGGGTCCGATCTCGATGACCGGGACGACGATCCGCGCACGGTGGTGCTGGTCGCCCGGTCCGCGCGCGGTGAGCTGCTCGGCGGCGTGCGGGTCGGCCCGGCCTCCGGCGGGCCGGACATCGGCTGGTGGGTGGGGGGCCGGCTGGTCGTCGACCCGGCGGCCCGCGGGGCCCCGGGCATCGGACCGGCTCTGGTACGCGCGGCCTGCGCCTACGCCGAGAACGCGGGTGCGTTGCGGTTCGACGCGACCGTGCAGACCCGGCATGAGCGGCTGTTCCGGCGGCTCGGCTGGCAGAGCGTGCGGCCGGTCACCGTGGCCCGGCGGCCGCACACCCTGATGCGCTGGCCGATCGGGCGGCTCGCCGCGCTGGCGGCCGCCACCAAGAACCCGCTCGGCGAGCTGTTGCACGAGCTGGCGCCGGGCGGCCCGGGTTTCATCGGCGACGACGGCGCCCCGGTGCCCGGCTCGGACCTGATCGCGGCGTGCGACGCGATCCTGCCGTCCATGGTGGAACGCGACCCGGACTGGGCCGGCTGGTGCGCCGTACTGGTGAATGTGAATGATCTGGCCGCGATGGGCGCGACGCCCGTCGGTCTGCTGAACGCCGTCGGCGCCCGGGATGCGGCCCTGGCCGCGCGGATCCTCGGCGGGCTGCGCCGGGCCGCGCAGGCCTACGGCGTGCCGGTGCTCGGCGGCCACACCCAGCTCGGCGTGCCCGCGGCCCTGTCCGCGACGGCGCTGGGCCGCACGGCAAGGCCGGTCCCGGGCGGCGGCGGGCGGCCCGGGCTGCGGGTGCGGCTCACGGCCGACCTCGGCGGCCGCTGGCGACCGGGCTATCACGGCCGGCAGTGGGACTCGACCAGCCATCGCACGCCGTTCGAGCTGCGCGGCATGCTGTCGTTCGTCGCGAACGCGCGGCCCGCGGCGGCCAAGGACGTGTCGATGGCCGGGATCGCCGGGACGCTCGGGATGCTCGCCGAGGCCAGCGGGTGCGGGGCGGTGCTCGACGTGGCGCGCGTGCCCCGCCCGGCGGGTGCGACGGTGGGGGACTGGCTGACTTGCTTCCCCGGCTTCGCGATGGTCACCGCCGGGGAGCTGGCCGGCGCCGAGGCCGGGCCCGCGGTCACCGCCGACTGCGGCGAACTCGTCGCCGGCCAGGGAGTCCGGCTGCGCTGGCCGGACGGCGAACTCACCGGCGCCATCGACGCGGGTGTCACGGGATTGGGGACTGCCGCATGACGGAGTGCACCGAGCGCGAGTGGCGCACCCAGCGTGAGGGGCGCGGCGAGGGCCGCGACGGCATGCGAAAGGTAGGCACAGCATGAGTTTGGTCAGGATGGCTGCTGTTGCGGAGGCGTTTGATCGGGATCTTGAGGCGGACTTCGCGACGATCGAGAAGCTGATCGTTACGGCGCGGGCGGACGGCGTACAGCTGCTGGCTTTGCCTGAAGCTTGTCTCGGCGGGTATCTGGCGCATCTCAACGGCGGCGCCGACGAGCCGCCTCCGCTGCGGGTCGACGGCCCGGAGATCGCCCGGCTCGCCGCCCTGGCCGGGGACATGGTTGTCTGCGCCGGCTATTGCGAGGCCGACGGGGACAAGCGGTTCAACAGCGTGGTCTGCGTGTACGACGGCCGGGTCCTCGGCAATCACCGCAAGGTGCACCAGCCGCTGCGCGAGAACGCCAGTTACGACTCGGGCGACTCGTTCGCCGCGTTCGACACGCCGGTCGGCCGGATCGGGCTGCTGATCTGCTACGACAAGGCGTTCCCCGAGGCGGCGCGGGCACTCGCGCTGGACGGCGCCGAGATCATCGTGGTCGTGTCGGCGTGGCCGGGCAGCCGCACCGACGCCCCGGCCGAGCTGGCCGGCGACCGGTGGACCCGGCGGTTCGACCTGTTCGACCGGGCCCGCGCGCTGGAGAACCAGGTGGTCTGGGTGTCGGCGAACCAGTCCGGAACGTTCGGGTCGCTGCGGTTCGTGTGCAGTGCGAAGATCGTCGACCCGGGCGGGGACGTGCTCGCCACCACCGGTACCGCGCCCGGCCTGGCCGTCGCCGAGGTGGACGTCTCCGCCGCGCTGGCCGCCGCCCGGCGCTCAATGGGCCACCTGCGCGACCGGCGGCCCGACGCGTACAGTCCGCGCGAACCCTTGATGATGTAGTTCATGCCTGTCACTCGGATCGCCGCCGCCGCGGCCCACTTCGGCCGCGATCTCGACTACGACCTCGGCCGGATCGGCAAGCTCATCGCCGACGCCCGGGCCGCCGGGGCCGCCCTGCTCGTGCTGCCCGACGCGGCGATCGGCGGCTACCTGGCCGACCTGCGGCACCCCGATCCGTCCGCGTTCCCGCCCGCGCTCAAGCCCGACGACCCGATCCTGGAACAGGTCGCGGCGCTGGCCCGGGAGATGGTGGTCTGCGTCGGCTACTGCGAGGCCGACGGCGAGGCGCGCTACAACGCGGCGGTCTGCCTCACCGGCGACGGCGTACTCGGCCGGCACCGCAAGGTGCACCTGCCGGCGGCCGAGGTCATCGCGTACGCGGCGGGCGACACCTTCGCGGCGTTCGACACCCCGGTGGGCCGGGTCGGGATGCTGATCGACTACGACAAGACGTTCCCCGAGTCGGCCCGCACCCTGGCGCTGGACGGCGCGGAGATCGTCGCCTGCCTGTCGGCGTGGCCGGCCAGCATCACCAACCAGGCGCCGAAGCTGTCCCAGGACCGCCAGTCCCGCCTGTTCGACCTGTACGACTGCGCCCGCGCCGCGGAGAACCAGATCGTGGTGGTCAGCGCCAACCAGACCGGGGCGGTCGGCGGGATGCGCTTCCTCGGCCAGGCCAAGGTCGTCGGCCCGGCCGGCAACATCCTGGCCCGCACCTGGGCCAAGGCCGGCCTGGCGGTGGCCGAACTGGACGTGGCCGCCGAGATAGCCACAGCCCGCCGGGTGCTGAACCACCTGCGCGAACTGCGGCCGGCGACATACCGGACGGCGGACTCGTGAGGATCGCGCTGCTCAGCTACTCGACCCGCCCGCGTGGCGGCGTCGTGCACACCCTCGCCCTGGCCGAGGCTCTGGCCGTACAAAATCATGAAGTAACGGTGTGGACCTTGGGCCGCGGCGGCGACGTGGGTTTCTTCCGGCCGGTCGATCCCCGGGTCGAACTGGCGATCGTGCCGTTCCCGGAGGTCCCGGACGAGGGCGTGGGGCCACGGATCCTGCGGTCGATCGAAATGCTGCGGGCGGCGTTCACGCCGGAGGCTTTCGACGTGGTGCACGCGCAGGACTGCATCAGCGCGAACGCGGCCGACCGCTGCATCCGGACGATCCACCACCTCGACCAGTTCACAACGCCCGAACTCGCGGCCTGCCACGAGCGGGCAATCGTCCGCCCGCAGGCCCACATCTGCGTCTCGGCCGCGGTGGCCGCCGAGGTGAAGGCGGGCTGGGGCCTGACCCCAACCGTGATCCCGAACGGCGTCGACGCGACCCGGTTCGCGGACGCTGTCCCGGACCAGCGGTTCACGCCGTATCTGCTGGCGGTCGGCGGAATCGAGCCGCGCAAGGGCTCCGTGGATCTGCTAGATGCGTACGCAATGCTCCGTCACGAACTGCCGGATTTGCGGCTGGTCATCGCGGGCGGCGAGACGCTGTTCGACTATCGGGACTACCGAGCGTTGTGGGAGGCTCGGGCGCTCGCCCTGGGCGTGACGCCAGTGGTGCTCGGGCCGGTCGAGCACGCGGCGCTGCCCGGGCTGATGGCCGGAGCTTCGGCGTTCGCGTTTCCGTCCACAAAGGAGGGCTTCGGCCTGGCCGCGATGGAGGCGCTTGCGGCCGGGGTCCCGGTCGTGGCGCGCGACTTGCCGGTGCTGCGCGAGGTCTTCGGCCCGGCAGTCGGCTACGGCACCGACCCGCCAACGCTCGCGGCGGCCCTGCTGCAGGCGATAAAAGAGCCCGATCCGGTACGGGCGGCAGCCGGCAAAGCGCTGGCCGCGGCGCACACGTGGGAATCCGCCGCCCGCAGGCATGTGGAGTTCTACCGGGCCAACTGGCGCTAGGTGCTCACGATGCGCTTGAACCCGCGATGACCTCGTCGATGGTGTACCTGGCCTCGGCTGCCAGGGTCGGTTCGATGTCCCGGTAGTAGTGGAGCCCGCCGAGTGACATCGCCAGTGCGCGGGCACGGGCTCGTGCCCAGGTGGCGTCGTCGCAGCCGACTCTTGACCGGAAGGCGCGTCTTACGCCGGCTGGCAGGACGCTCCAGGCGACGATCAGGTCGCACGCCGGGTCGCCGATGCCGGCGGTCGCGAAGTCGATGACCGCGCTGAGCCGACCGTCCACGGTCAGGAGGTTGCCGGGCAACAGGTCCGCGTGGACCCACGTGGGCGGGCCGTCCCAGGAGGGGATTTCCAGCGCCTCGTTCCAGATGGCGGTGGCCGTGTCGGTGTCGATGGTGCCGTTCAGCCCGGCGATGGCGGCTCGCGTCTGTCCGTCCATGCCTGCCAGTGGCCCGCCGCGGTAGGCCCTGGGTCCGTCAGGGATGTCGATGGTATGAAAGGCGTTGACGAACTCGGCCAGGTCGGCGGCGAACTCGTCCGGTGCGGTGAGGTTCCCGGGGACCGGGTTCGTGCCGGGAAGCCAGCGAAGGATCGACCAGGTCCGGGGGTACTCGCCGGTGGGCTGGCCCATGGCGACCGGGGCAGGGACGGGGACGGGCAGGTAGGGGGCCAGCCGACGCAGCCATCTCTGCTCCTCGGCGTCGTCGCCCGCAGCCGATGGCCGGCGGCACAGCCGCACCACCAGGTGCGGTCCGAGCCGGAACAGCGCGTTGACCGTGCCGGTTGAGGGCACTCGTCGCAGGGGAAGGCCCGCCCAATGCGGAAACTGCCCGGCGATCAGCCGGGCGACCGTGTCGACCGAGATGTCGATCTCATCGGCGTGCACCTTCCGAGCGGGCAGAACACCCTCCTGACGAAAGCGCGGTCGTTGCGCTGAGCATCTTCAATGAGCGACCCCAAAGGCAACCGAATTCCGCCGCACAGGCAAGATCCACCGATTTCCCCGGCCAGATTCATGTGGTTGCTCCTCCGTGGAACGGTCATCTCGTCCAGTGGATGAAGCGCTCGAAGAGTTCCGACGCCGGCCCATGCGGCATGTCCAGCACGGCCTCTTCGAGGTTGAGCAACATGTAGATGGCCAGTGTCACGCGGTCCATCTCGATCGCCAGCGCCTCGCGTGCCGGGTCACACGGCCAGGGCTTCGCACAGAGGCGGCAGTCCCACGAGGGGCGTTTGGCCACGTGCTCACCATCTGCTGTGGCGGCTTTCATCATCGGCTGCGCCGCCGCCGGCCCGGAGTCGTCTCATGTCGCATGATCCCGCTCCTTGGTTGAGTGTGTTCGGGAGCCTGATCTGGGACGCAATGCAGCAGGCCAGGCGCTGGCGGGCGGCGCACACGGGGGAGTCCGCAGCCCGCCAGCACGCGGAGTTTCTACCTGTCCAGCTGCCGGTAGTTGACTATTCGAGAGTCCCGGATGGCTCGGCGGAAGCTGCGGGGACCAACTCTTCCCGTTTGTGGGTGGGCAGTCCCCATTCCACGAGCACGTCGCGGAGATCTGCGGGATGACATTGGAGGTCGACGAAGCCCTGATCACCCCAGGGGGCGAGATCGGTGACGTCGAGGTGGCCGTCGCCGATCCGCACGCCCATGATCGCGTTCGCGGGAAGGGCAGAGAGCTGCTTCAGCAGTTCGTCTCGCAACATCAGGGGTACCTCTACTTTCGTTAGGGCGGTCTATCCGCCGTGACTCAGCTTCTGTTGCTCTGCGGGGCGGAGGTGTGGCGCTGGCCAGCCGGATGCGCCGGGCCTGCGCCGATCGGGCACGGTTCTGGAAGTACATGTCGAGGGTGGGTCTTGTTGGCGGCTATCGAGCTCGGACCGGGCCGGCTCGGGGCAGCGGTCGCGTTGGCGTCGGTGACGTGTTTCCTGAGTTTGTCGGCCACGCGGTTTGCGGCGGCCCAGCGGCGCACGTTGTCTGCCGTGCTTTCGGTCGCGGAGTTGGGCTTCCCGTCACCAGGGCGGTAAGCACGTCACGGACAGCGGAGGCTCCGGTGCTGCGATCAACCCCGCTCACCAGCTGGACCCAGGGGACGCCGAGTTCGGCTGCGGCTAGTCGGAGTCCACGTTGACGCAGCCGGTAGCTGTGTAGCGTGTCCAGAAAGGCGTGTATCTCGTCGGCTCGCCAATCCTGGCAACGGTGATTACCGCAACGAGGACACACTTCACCGGGTCCGCGTTCACCACCGGCCTGGCAGTCCCGGGTATGGCGGGCATACACCCGACCAGCCAGCACAAGCGCCCGCATGCCGAGCCCGGACGAGACCAGCCTGTTGCGCGTAGGACCGGGAACACCTGTACTACTCAAGATCCGTACTGGAGCGACTCGCCACCGAGTCGTCCGTGTGACCATCGAGATCATGGTCGGCGACACCAACACCGTCGAGTATGAAATCGGCGATATCTCGGCGATCCGCATAGAGGGCGAACCTGCATGATCGTCACCCGCGCTCGGCTCGCCGACGTCGACACCATCATGGAGTGGCGCCGCGAGCTCACTGCCTGGCTTGTCGACCGGGGCGTTGACCAGTGGTCCATTCCGTTGCCTCGCTCAGCTGTCGCCGCCACTGTCGGCTCTGGACAGACCTGGATTGTGCGCAGCAATCACGAGCCGGTCGCCACCATCACCCTCACGGCGTGGCCCGACGTGGATGAACTCTGGAAGCCCGACCGCGATCCCGAGGCCCTCTGGTACCCAGCCGACAAACCAGCAGACGCACTGTACGTCGCGAAAATGATGGTTCCGCGGGCAAAGGCAGGCGGCGGACTCGGTGCCGAGATGCTGGACTGGGCCTCTGGGCGGGCCTACGACTCCGGTCTCACATGGCTGCGCCTCGACGCGTGGACCACGAATCCCGCGCTCCACAACTACTATCGGCGCCGGGGGTTTCAGCACGTTCGCACGATCGCCAGCCGCATTTCCGGCGCCTGCTTCCAACGTCCGACCCAGCCCTACTTTGGTCCGCTCAAGACTGACGAATAGCCAACCTTGTATTCTCCGATGGCGTTGGATCGTGCTTGCCCGCGCCGGCGCCTTCAGGGTTCGCGTACTCTTCCGCTTCTCTTTTCGGGTGAGGACTCCGCTTGAGCGACACTCCAGATCTCGGTCCGTTGCCCAAGCGCATCGCGGTCGACGTGGACCAGGTGCGCCGGCTCGTTGCCGGCCAGTTTCCGCAGTGGGCTGATCTTCCGGTCGAGCGGGTAGCCAACGGCGGCTGGGATAACTGGACCTTTCACCTCGGCTCTGGGATGTCAGTGCGCCTGCCGAGCGCGTTGGAGTACACCGAGGCGGTCGACAAGGAGCACAAGTGGCTTCCGGTGTTCGCCCCTCGTCTTCCGCTGGCTATCTCCACCCCCACTGGCGAAAGGCGAGTCCGGCGAGGGTTATCCGTACTCGTGGTCGATCTACCGGTGGATCGACGGCGAGACCGCGCGGGTGGACCGCATCGGCGACCCGGTCCGGTTCGCGCTCGACCTGGCCGAGTTCATCGTGGCCCTGCAGGGTGTGGATACCGCTGACGGCCCCCATCCCGGCCAGCACAACTGGTACCGGGGTGGCACTCTGCGCACCTACGACGGGGAGGCCAACCGGGGGCTCACGGCACTCGACGGCCGGATCGATGTCGAGCTGGCCAGTGAGATCTGGAGGTGCACCCTGGACGCGCGCTGGGACGGTGTGGAGCGCTGGTTCCACGGTGACATCGCGCAGGGAAACCTCCTGCTCAACGGAGGGCAACTGGCGGCGGTCATCGACTTCGGGACCTGCGGGGTTGGTGATCCCTCGTGCGACTTGGCGGTCGCTTGGATGTTGCTGACCGGCGACGGCCAGCGGGCGTTCCGGGAGCGGCTGTCCGTCGATGACGCGACCTGGGCGCGCGGGCGTGGCTGGGCGCTCTGGAAGACGCTTGTCAACTTCGCCAACGCGCTGGATGACGGCGAGGCGACGACTGCGAACTCACGGAGGATCCTCGACGAGATATTCTCCGAGTACACCGACGGCGGCAAATCGGTGGAGTTCTACCAGTCCCGTTAGATCCATCCGGATCGGATCGCATGGGCGACGGCGTGCGCACGGTTGCGCAGCCTGAGGTGACGTCGGCGAGCGATTGCGTGCGCAGAGCGGGCGCTACCGTTCGCATCGGTGGCGGTGACCTGCGCGGTGCCGTTACTGGCCGCCGTTGCCGTCAGGTTCCAGTGCGGTCGACGCTGCGGGGATCGCTGACCAGGGCGGCAGCGTAGATGTCCCCGGCACGTGCGGTGTCTCGCCATGGCCGGGCCTTGTTGAGTGCGACGTCGAGCGCGGGGTCGGTTCGGTCAAGGTCGACGCAGATGACGTCCGGCCCATCTGAACGGGCGTGCTGCAGCAGATAGCCGTGTGGGCCGACCACCGCCGACGGCCCAGCAGGCGCGCACTGGGCTGGTACCGCGATGCTGACCCAGAGTCCGTTCGCGGCAGCGTGTCCGCGGGCGATGACCTCGAAGATCGGGTCTTCGGAGAACGTGGAGAAGAGGACACAGTCCACGCCGAGAGCCCGTTGCTCCAGCCACAGCTCGGGAAAGTTCACCTCGATGCAGATCAGGCACCCGAAACGGAACCCGTCGACCTCGAAGGTGCAGGTGTGGTCGCCCGGTGTGTAGAAGCCCGTGATTTCGGAGTGTTTACCGACCGCAATCGCCGCGCGAAGGCCGTGACCTGCGCCTTCACGTAGATTACATGTCGATGACGTCATGGCAGCTATGACTCGCCGTCTTCACCACCGGGGTTGGCCTGGCGCCCCGGGTCACCGAGACGATCGTCACCTACGACGCGGCCAACCGCACGCTTCACCTGGACCGTCACGCTGGAGTCCGCCGCGGACCGGTCCGCGGCGGACTCCAGCGGTCAGCCGGCGGTCAGGCAGAACGGGTGACCGGCCGGGTCCAGTAGCACCCGCCACCGGTCGCCGCCCGGCTGGTGGTCCGGCCTGACCGCGCCGAGCCCCAGCGCCAACTTCTCCGCCGCGTCAAGGTCCTCCACCCGGAGGTCGAGGTGGAACTGCTGCGGAACGTCCTGACCGGGCCACTGCGGGGCCCGGTATCCGTCGACTTGCTGGAAACCGAGGTCGCAGCCGGAACCGCCGGTCAGGGCGACGAATTCGTCGGCGTTGTAACCAAGCTTCATGCCTGTCAGCTCTTGGTAGAACCGGGCCAGAGCCCGGGGATCGGCGCAGTCCATAGTCACGCCTCGCACCGTGGCGATCGGCATCGTCCACTCCTTCTCATCCATGGCCGCGGGTCGCGCGGTGACCGCAGGTAGTGATCCAACCGCACTGTCGTGGCCCGGCTCCGCTCAGCGCCGGTCACGCCGTCGGCGTCGGGCGCCGGTTGACCAACGCCAGCACGACGGCCGTGGCCGTCAACGCGCTGGCGACCCAGAACGCCCGCGACATCCCGTCGATTGGCGCGCTCGCCGACGTCGCGACGGTGACCAGCACGGCCAGCCCGAGCGCGCCGCCCACCTGCTGCATCGTGTTGAGCAGGCTACTCGCCGCGCCGGACTCGGCCGGCTCGACCCGGGAAAGGATCGACGTGGTCAGCGGCGCGAAGACGAGTCCCGCACCAGCGCCGAAGAGCAGCACCGGGCCGAGGATGCCTTCGGCGTACCCGGAGCCCCGGGAGATCTGCGCGAGCCAGACCATGCCGGCAGTGGTCACCACACCGCCCGCGGCCGCCAGCCTCGGAACACCAACGCGGGGTAGGAGCCGAACCGCGAGCGCGGATGAGGCGAGAATCAGGATCGTCATCGGCAGGAACGCGAACCCGGTCCGCAGCGCGCCATAGCCGTGCGTCTGTTGCAGGAACTGGGTCAGGAAGAAGAACATGCCGAACATGGCCGCCGGGAAGAGCAGCATCGTCAGGAATGCGGTGGCGCGCGCCCGGTCGGTGAACAGCCGCAGCGGGACGATCGGCTGCCGGACGCGGGCCTCCACCACGAGGAACGTCCCGAGCAGCGCCACCGCGCCCGCCAGGGCGGTCAGGACGACCGAATCACCCCAGCCGTCGGTCGAGGCTCGGGTCAGCCCGTAGACCAGGGCGATCATGCCGGTTGTCGAGGTGAGCGCGCCAGCGATGTCGAAGTGACCGGTCCGGCGCGGCGTTTCCCGGACGGCCACCGCAGCGATGACAACCACCGCGACCGCGATCGGCACGTTGATGAGCAGAACCCACCGCCACGATGCCCAGTCGCTCAGCACGCCGCCCAGGATCAGCCCCAGCGCCGCCCCGGACGCCGTGACCGCCGTGTAAACCCCGACCGCCCGGGCACGCGGAGGGCCCTCCTCGAAGTTCGCCGGGATAAGGGCGAGCGCGCTGGGTGCGGCGAGCGCGGCGCCCACACCCTGCACCGTACGGGCGGCCAACAGGGACCACTGCGCGGTGGCGAGGCCACCGACGAGTGAGGCCAGGCCGAACACGGCGATGCCGGTGACAAAGACCCAGCGCTGGCCGAGGATGTCACCGGCCCGCCCGCCCAGAAGCAGCAAGCCGCCGAAGGCCAGCGCGTATGAGCTGACCACCCAGGACAGGCCGCTTGCGGTGAAGCCGAGGTCCGCCTGGATCTTGGGCAGCGCCACGTACACGACGGTGCTGTCCAGCACCACCATCAACTGGCAGGCGGCGATGATCGCCATGACGGCACCACGCCGGGATGTGGATGCGCCGGGCGCGGCTGCCGTGCTGGTAGGCGCGGTGGCCCTGGTCGACATGGAAGTCCCCTTGTGGTCGGCTAAGCTGAGGCTGCCTCGACAATATATTGAGGCTACCTCGACTTATCAAGAGGATTACCGTGAACGTTGCGAACACGCCCCAACGCCGGATGCGTGCCGACGCGCGCCGCAACTACGAACGGCTGCTCGCGCAGGCAGAGGTCGCCTTCCGGGAACGGGGCACGGAGACGTCGCTGGAGGAGATCGCGCGCCGTGCCGGGGTGTCGATCGGCACGCTGTACGGGCACTTTCCGACCCGGCAGGCGCTGCTCGAAGCGATGCTCCACGAGAGCATCGACCGGCTCGTCGCCACCGCGGAGGAGTTGCTCACGCACCCGTCGCCCGGCGAGGCGCTTGTCCGGTGGGCCCGCGCGACCGCGGCACACATGTCCGCCTATCGAGGCCTGGCCACCTCACTACTGAGCAGCCTGAAGGACGAAAATAATCCGCTGTACCGGGCGTGCCAGCAAATGACCGCCGCTGGCGAACGACTCCTCGATCGAGCGCGCGCGGCGGGTCTCGTACGGGCCGAGGCTGACGCCGCGGACATGTTCGCGCTCATCAACGCGGCTGCCTGGGTCCGCGAGCAGGTCCCCGCCGAGCAGGGCGACCGTCTGCTGGCGTTCATGATTGACGGACTGCGCCCAGTGCCCGCCGACATTCACCGTCCCGCCGACCCTGGTCCGTGAGGTCACGGGGCTCGGGGGGCGTCGAGCGCGAGTGCTGGCTCGCGGGCTCCCGCCCGGCTCGGGCGTTGGGGACGGTGTGCTCACCCGAGAACGGGGGAAAGTCCTAGCGCGACGGTGCCGGTCGGGCAGCGGTGAGGTGTTCGGCGAGTTCGGCTTCGAGGCCGGCGATGCGCTTGTCGAGGAATCGGTTGTTCTCGCGCGCGGCTTGAAGACGTTCCTCAAGCCGCTGGTGGTCCTGCGTAGCTTGGCGCAGCTCGTGTTTGAGGGTGGTGTTCTCGGTGACGAGTCGCTGGACGGCGTCCTCGGGGAGGTCGAGTTCAAGGTCTCGGATCTTGCCGAGGAGCTGCCCGATGCTGCTCCGTTGTGTACGAATCTCGGCGCCGGCGGCTTTGAGGGCGTCCTCGGCGTTGAGTGCCCGTTCTTTCCAGGCGTTGGCGGTCTGGACCGCCCGGTCTTCCTGATCTTGGGCCAGTAGTGCTGGTGCTTGCCGGGCGGCTGCGGCGAGGAGAGCGCGGGCGACGGTGTTCTGGTAGAGGAATGTGCGGGAGACGTCGGCGCGGCGAGCGACGGCTGTGGTGGTGATGTGTGCCCGTTCGCGGTGCATCCGGGTGATGGTGTGGCGGATCCGGTCGAGCATCTGTTCGGTGTTGCGCTGGCGTGCGGCGATCGCGGCGGTGGTGCGGGTGGTCTGGGTCATGGGTGTGTCCTGGTTGGTTCGGCGTTGGTGTGGGCGGCGAGGTCGCCGGCGCGGAACGCGGTGCTCCAGACGCGGTGGAAGTAGTCCTGTGGTCGGCGCAGGTCCAGCGCGAGGGCGTCGTTGAGAAGGCCGAGGCCGGCGAGTGCGGTCTCCAGGCCGGTGATGGCGCGGGCGGTGGGTTCGAAGACCTGGTGCAGGTAGTCTGCGGTGGCGTCGTCGGGGGCCCGTTCGGCGAGGGACCGCCACTGCTCCTGCTTGCGCCGCCAGTAGAGAAGGTCAGCTCCGGACATGACGAACTTGTCGCAGTTGTGGCAGTACAGATTCCAGGGGCAGGCGCCGCCTTGGACGACGGGTTGGAAGGTGCAGAATCCGCCGTCGGCCGGGGTGCTGCGGCGGGACAGGTCGAGTGCGAGGGCGAGCGCGGTCTGCCGGTCCATGGGTGTCGCGCCGCTGAGCAGCGCACCGGGGCTGGCGGCGGCAGGCCCGGCGACCCAGACGGCTTGCAGTACGTCCTCGATCTCGGAGACCGCGACTTTCGTGTAGTGCTCGGCCATCCGGTCGGAGACCTGGCCGAGGTAGCGGCGGATGTGGGTGAGGGTCGCGCCGTGGCGCAGCAGTCCGGTGGCGAGGGTGTGGCGGGCCTGGTGCGGCACCGGATGCTCGCCGAGATCGAGACTGTTGACCCAGTCGCGGAAGTGATGGTTGAAGTGGCCGTAGCTCAGCGATCGCGTCAGGTGGGGGTTACGCACCGTCGAAGGGAACAGCGCCATGGCGGTGCGTTCGGTGGCGGTGGGCGGGCGGCCGTGCCGGTTCTGGAACCGTTGCAGGGTCTTGGCGCGGCGCTGGTCGAGTCGCAGGTAGAGCGCTTCCGGGATGCGGATGCTCTCGTTGTAGTTGCCGACCTTGGTCTGGTCGTGCCAGAGCATGGGCAGGCCGCCGTAGCGGCCGAGGCAGTCCAGCCGTAGACCGATGATCTCCTGGCAGCGGCGTCCGGTGTAGACCAGCGCCACCCAGATGTCACACAGCCCGGAGTCGGCGGTGTCGTGGATCTCGGCGAACCGGTCCAGGTTGCGTTGGTCGGCCAGGGCCTGGGCGACGTCGTCGGTGAACGGGTTGCGGCTGGTCTTGATCTCTCGGCCGGGCCGGGGCAGTGCCGTCACGAAGCTGCGGTCCAGGCCGACGCGGTCGGTGGAGCCGCTGGTGAGTATCGTGTGGAACATCCTGCGCAAGGTCATGAACACGATGCGGGTGGTGGAGTCGCTAACCACGGTGGGCTTGTTGGTCTGCGAGTTGGACAGGGCGAGCGACGGTAGCTGGTGCTGGGCGCGGTGGCGTTGGTCAGCGGCGAACCGTTGTGCGTGTTCGGCGGTGAGCAGGGTCGGGTCGTGACCGCCGTGCGGGGCGTCGAGGGCGATGAAGGCGCCCAGTTCGAGGCAGGCGCGGCGCATGGCGTCGAATGGTCCCCGGCTGCGCGGGCAGTGCGGTCCTTCCAGGTGGTCGGCCATGTGGTCCCAGAGCTGATCGCGTAGCCAGCGCTGCGCGATGCCGATGAGGTCGATGTGGCTCAATGCTCCGCGGAACCGGCGCCCGAAGTGATCGGTCTCCAGAAAGCCGGCCGCCCTGGTGTCGGCCCGGGTGTAGTAGACCAGACGCAGTTCACGCTGGATCTCGTTGCTGACCATGCCGATGGCACGGTAGGTGGTGGACAGGTCGAGATCGGCAAGGCACTCGACATCGGAGAGCCGGCACTCGCGGATCAACCGCCGCAGCCAGATCAGCTGCCAGGTCGAGCGTTGAGCCTGCTGGGCATGGACGTGCAGCCCCCACTGAATCTCGGCCTTCACCAACGGCCGCAGGCCCGCGAGGCTGAGCGCATCGACGCGGTACGCCGCGTCGCTCGTCGCGCACCAACGTCGGAACAGACCCTCGTCGTCGTAGTGCACGGCGGCGGGGCGGTTCGTGCTGCGCACAGCTCGCGCCCAGCCGGCCGGCAGCCGCGCCCCACCGGGCCGCCCTTCGTGGTAGTACCGGCTCGCATGGAACGCGCACAACCCCACCGGGTCTTCGGCCAGGCGTGGACATACCGCCGACCGGCACGTCCCGTAGGCCGGCAACGGATGCTGAGCGGCGAGCCACGACGTGAAATCCGCGGCCGGACCGTGCCGGCGGACCGTCGCCGTCCACTGATGACGATGACGCTTGCAAAGGCTGATGTCGGCGACACCGGCGGGCCGCCCTGGGCAGATCCGGCACTCGCCCGGTTCGGCCCCACGTCGAAGGGCTAGCGGCGTGGCCTGCGCGATGAACTCCACCCAGCCCGTTCCGGCGACCCGACCGGCCGACCCTCTAAAATGGAGGGTGCACAGATTGCCGCTGCCGTTGACCGGCTTCTCGCACCCATCGACGTGGCATCCCCAGTTGTAGGCGGGATGGTGCCTCGGGAACTCGATGAGCTCGCTGCGATAGAGCGGATCGAAACTCGGTGCGTTGATCAGCGCCGTCAAGATCTCCAGCCGGTCCCGGCCCGACGCGGCTCGGTTCCGCGAGCCGCAGTAGCCGCAACGCGGCGGTCACCGCACGTCGCCCCAGACCTTGGTCAGTGCTGCGGCGAACGCCGGGTCACGGATATCGGCATGGCCGTAGATCTCATCGACGGTGGTTGCCGACGCCCAGCCTCCGGCGTCGCGGGCATAGACGATGTTCCCGCCGGTCGCGTCGAGCACCGCGCTGGCGAACGAGTGCCGAAACGCGTGCGGGCGCACCCGGCCCAGGCCGGCACGCACGCCAGCGCGAGCCAACATCGCACGAACGGCCGCGGACGCCCAGGGACGGCCGCGGCCGACGCCGTGCAACGCCACCAGCAGCATCCCGTGTTCCACCTCGTGCGGGTACTCGGTGGTGACGTACTCGAAGTAGGTGTGGATCATCGCCGGGCTGGCCCGTCGGAGCAGCCCGCCACGGATGACGCCGTCCTGGACCCGCCATGGGTGTTTGGTCTTGGCGCGGCTGCCATTGGGGTTGGTCTCGCGGTGGCAGATGTGCACGTGCGGCGATCGGCATTCGCCGCATTCGGCATTGTCGCGTAGATGCAGGTCGACCAGATGCAATCCGCACAGCTCTCCGACGCGGAACCCGCCGTCGGCCAGCCAGGCGACCACCAGACGGTCCCGGGCGGTCCTGACCGTGTCCGACAGCGGTGCCCGGGCGCCTTCGGGCAGCATCTTCGGATGACGTTTGCGGACAACCCGGCTCGGCTGCAGCGGATTGGCCGGCATGTCCTGGACGACATGTCCGAGGAAGGTCCGGCGACGGTCGGCGCGGGTCGGCAGACGGCTGCGACGCAGGTCCGCCTCCAGGCCGTCGTTGATTCCCCGCGCGGCAAGATGCAGGTAGAACCCCTTCAGGCACGCCGCGGCAGTCTCCAACGTCGGCTGGCCATACGGGCGTTTGCCAACACGCCAAGGGCTCCCGAACGGGCCCGCGAACTGCGCACCCACAGCACCCATGTAGCGCTGGAGGTCACGCAAGGC
>Ga0307508_10002528_pt1 | contig 19268 bp, 13 predicted proteins | sample 9_EM_MG_FD_203089 | JGI IMG/M metagenome (GOLD analysis project Ga0307508, IMG submission 203089) | Populus trichocarpa ectomycorrhiza microbial communities from riparian zone in the Pacific Northwest, United States - 9_EM | ecosystem: Host-associated > Plants > Roots > Unclassified | place... | reverse complement strand
CCGTGCAGCGGAAGGAAGATCTCGGGGTACTCGCCGCCGAGACCGCGCAGCGTCAGCAGCTGCCCGCCGACCGCGACCTCACGGGAGACCACCCCGAACTCCATGCCCTCGCGGGCCACTGTGGCATCCACATCGACGGCGCGCTTGAGCATCACGGACGCGGCCTCCACGGGCTGCTGCGCGAGCACCACCGTGGCGTCCTGCTTCACTATCCCGGACTTCTCGACCGCGATCTCCTCCGGCGTGGTGCCGAGCCGGTCGGTGTGATCCAGGGAGATCGGCATGATCACCGCGACGTCCGCGTCGATCACATTGGTGGCGTCCCAGGTGCCGCCCATGCCGACCTCGACGACCGCGATGTCCACCGGCGCGTCCGCGAAGGCCGCGTAGGCCATGGCGGTGAGCACCTCGAAGAACGACAGCCGGTACTCCTGCCGGTCGTCGACCATCTGGATATACGGCGCGATGTCCTGGTACGTCTCGATGAAGCGCTCGGCGGAGATCGGCGCCCCGTCCAGGCTGATCCGCTCGGTGACGGACTGCACGTGGGGGCTCGTGTAGCGGCCGGTGCGCAGCTCGAAGGAGCCCAGCAGCGCTTCGATCATGCGGGCGGTGCTGGTCTTGCCGTTCGTCCCGGTGATGTGGATCGAGGGATACGCGCGCTGCGGCGAGCCGAGGATGTCCAGCAGCGCTTCGACGCGCACCAGCGAGGGGTCGAGCTTGGTCTCACCCCAGCGGGTGGCCAGCTCCGACTCCACCTCGCGCAGCGCGCGGTCCACCTCGGGATCGGAAGGACGAGCCGGAATGCCATCGCCCTCCGGCGGGCCCGACTGCGCGCGCAGCGTCCGGCTGCCGGCCTCGATCACCGCCAGGTCGGGGTCGCGCTCTGTCTCGGCTCCGACGATCTCGTCGAATTCATCCGATTCGTTCTGTTCATCCGGTTCGTTCTGGGGGCGCTCGCTCACGCCGACCAGTCTACGAGGGACCCCCGACAGGCCACGGAAGCGCCCACGCGGTCCCGGCCCCGCCCCTCAGGACGCCGCCCCGCCGCCCAGGGCGGCGGACATCATCGACTTGGCGATCGGCCCGGCCAGACCGCCGCCGGAGATGTCCGCGCGCGGTGCGTCGCTGTCCTCGACCACCACCGCGACCGCGATCTTGTGGCCGCTGCCGTCATCCGCGTAACTCACGAACCACGCGAACGGATTACCGCTGTTGTTCTCGCCGTGCTGCGCGGTGCCGGTCTTGCCGCCGACCTCCATCCCGGGGATCTTCGCGTTGGTGCCCGTGCCCTTCTCCACGACCGTCCGCATCGCCGACCGCAGCTCCTGCGCCGTGGACTTCGACATCGCCTGGGTGAACGCCTCCGGCTCGGTGCGGTCCAGCGCGCTCGCGTTCCCGTCCGTCGTGCGGTCCACCTCGTACGGCTTCATCAGCTTGCCGTCGTCCGCGATGGCCGAGGAGACCATCGCCATCTGCAGCGGCGTCGCGGTCACATCGAACTGGCCCATACCGGTCAGCGCCGTCTGGGACTTGTCCATACCGCTCGGGTAGACGCTCTTCGCGGCGCGCACCGGGATGTCCAGCTTGGAGTCGTCGAAGCCCAGCTTCTCGGCCTCGGCGCCCAGCTTGGACTCGCCCAGGTCCACGGCCATCTTCGCGAAGACCGTATTGCACGAGTACTGCAGAGCCGTGCGTATCGTCGCGTTCTCGCAAGGCGCCGACGCGTTCTCGTTCTTCATGTCGGTGACCGTGCCCGGCAGCCGGTACGGGTTCGGGCTCTTGGTCGGCTCGTCCACCGACGAGTACACGCCGTCCTCCAGGGCGGCCGCCGCGACCACCAGCTTGAAGGCCGACCCCGGCGGATACGTCTGGCGCAGCGCCCGGTTCAGCATCGGCTGACCCTTGTCCTTGGTCAGCTTCAGCCACTTCTTCTGGTCCGAGGTACCGGACCCGGCGAAGTCACCCGGGTTGTACGAAGGCGTGCTGGCCAGTGCGCGCACCGCGCCGGTCTTCGGGTCGATCGCCACGGCCGCGCCGGTATTGTTCCCCAGCCCCTTGTAGGCGGCCTTCTGCACGGCGGGGTCGATCGTGGTCATCACATCCCCCGGCTTGGACGGCTCCCTGATCAGCGCCTGGAGGGGGTTCTTCAGCCGGGTGTCGGTGCCGTCGAGCACGGACCGGTCGAGGGCCTCCAGCTGGTTGCTGCCGTACGACTGCGAGGCATAGCCGGTGACCGGGGCGTAGACCTTGCCGTCGTGGTAGGTCCGCTTGAACTTCAGATCGCCGGTGGTCGCGCTGGAGCCGGTGAGGGACTTGCCACCGGCCATGATGTTGCCCAGCGGGTTGGCGTACTGGCTGATCGTGTTGCGTTCATTGTGGGAGTTGTCCCGGAAGCCGGCGCCCTCCGCCACCTGGACATAGGTGACCCAGCCGAGCAGGGCCAGCACGAGCAGCAGGGAGAAGACGGACGCGCGGCGCAGGGGTTTGTTCATGGGAGGGGGGAGCTCCTTCCGGGACGTACGGGTGGATAACTCCCGGAAGACGGCCACGGGTTCCCGGTCAGGCGTACGGATGGTCTCCCGTGAGCCCACTGTGGGACATCGCACACCGGCCCGGCAAGCCGGGAAGCGCCGAGCGCCCCCGCGCCGTGAGGGGCGGGAGCGCTCGGTACCGCTCGGAGGTCAGCCCTGGGGCAGGGACGCCAACTGCGCGGTGATCCTGGCGATGTCGGCCTCGGCGGTCGTCTGCCGGACGCGGATCTTCTCCACCACGTGGTCGGGCGCCTTGGCCAGGAACCCGTCGTTCGACAGCTTGGCCGTGGTCTGCGCCTTGTCCTTCTCGGCCGCGGCGAGGTCCTTGGCCAGCCGCTTGCGCTCGGCCTCGACGTCGATCGCGCCGGACAGGTCCAGGGCCACGGTCGCGCCCGCCACCGGCAGCGAGGCGGTGGCCGTGAAGCCCTCCCCGGCGGGCTGGAGGCGCAGCAGGGAGCGCATCGCGTCCTCGTGCGCGGCGAGCGAGGTACCGGACAGCTCCAGCCGGGCCGGAACCTTCTGGCCGGGCTGGAGGCCCTGGTCGGCGCGGAACCGGCGGACCTCGGTGACCACCTGCTGAAGGTTCTCGATCTCCCGCTCGGCGGCCTCGTCGCGGAAGCCGCTGTCCGTCGGCCAGTCGGCGATGACGACCGACTCCTGGCCGGTGAGCGAGGTCCACAGCTTCTCGGTGACGAACGGGACCACCGGGTGCAGCAGACGCAGCGTGACGTCGAGGACCTCACCGAGGACGCGCCGCGAGACGTCGGCCTCCGGGCCGCCCTTCTGGAAGGTCGTCTTGGACAGCTCGACGTACCAGTCGAAGACCTCGTCCCACGCGAAGTGGAAGAGCGTGTCCGAGAGCTTCGCGAACTGGTAGTCGTCGTAGAACGCGTCGACGTCCGCGACGACCTCGTTCAGCCGGGACAGAATCCAGCGGTCGGTGGCCGACAGCCGCTCGGGGGCGGGCAGTTCGCCCTCGACCGTCGCGCCGTTCATCAGCGCGAAGCGGGTCGCGTTCCAGATCTTGTTGGCGAAGTTGCGGGACGCCTGGACCCAGTCCTCGCCGATCGGCACGTCCACCCCGGGGTTGGCACCGCGGGCGAGGGTGAAGCGGACGGCGTCGGAGCCGTAGGTGTCCATCCAGTCCAGCGGATTGACCGCGTTCCCGAAGGACTTGGACATCTTCTTGCCGAACTGGTCGCGGACCATCCCGTGCAGGGCGATGGTGTGGAACGGCGGGGTGCCGTCCATCGCGTACAGGCCGAACATCATCATCCGGGCGACCCAGAAGAAGAGGATGTCGTAGCCGGTGACCAGCACGGAGTTCGGATAGAACTTCTCCAGGCTCTCGGTCCGCTCGGGCCAGCCGAGCGTGGAGAACGGCCACAGGCCGGAGGAGAACCAGGTGTCCAGGACGTCACTGTCCTGCGTCCAGCCTTCGCCGCTCGGCGGCTCCTCGTCCGCCCCGACGCAGACGACCTCGCCGTTCGGCCCGTACCAGACCGGGATGCGGTGGCCCCACCACAGCTGGCGCGAGATGCACCAGTCGTGGAGGTTGTCGACCCAGTCGAAGTAGCGCTTCGACATGTCCTCCGGGTGGATCTTGACCCGGCCGTCGCGGACGGCGTCGCCCGCCTCCTTGGCCAGCGGGCCGACCTTGACCCACCACTGCATGGACAGCCGCGGCTCGATCGTGGTCTTGCAGCGCGAGCAATGGCCCACGGAGTGGGCGTACGGGCGCTTCTCAGAGACGATCCGGCCCTCGGCGCGCAGCGCGCCGACGATGGCGCTGCGCGCCTCCAGCCGGTCCAGGCCCTGGAAGGGGCCGTGCGCGGTGATCACCGCGTGCTCGTCCATGACCGTGAGGTTCGGCAGGCCGTGGCGCTGCCCGATCTCGAAGTCGTTCGGGTCGTGGGCCGGGGTGACCTTGACCGCGCCGGTGCCGAACTCCGGGTCGACGTGCTCGTCGGCGACGACCGGGATGCGGCGGCCGGTGAGCGGCAGCTCGATCTCGGTGCCGACCAGGTGCCGGTAGCGCTCGTCGTCCGGGTGGACGGCGACCGCGGTGTCGCCGAGCATCGTCTCGGCGCGGGTCGTGGCGACGACGATCGCCGTCTCGCCCTCGCCGTACCGGATCGAGACCAGCTCGCCGTCGTCGTCCTGGTACTCCACCTCGATGTCGGAGATGGCCGTCAGGCATCGGGGGCACCAGTTGATGATGCGCTCGGCGCGGTAGATCAGCTCATCGTCGTAGAGCTTCTTGAAGATGGTCTGGACGGACTTGGACAGCCCCTCGTCCATCGTGAAGCGCTCGCGGTTCCAGGCGACGCCGTCGCCCAGCCGCCGCATCTGGCCGGAAATCTGCCCGCCGGACTCGTTCTTCCACTGCCACACGCGCTCGATGAACGCCTCGCGGCCCAGGTCGTGTCGGGAGACGCCCTCCTTGGCCAGCTCGCGCTCGACCACGTTCTGGGTGGCGATACCGGCGTGGTCCATGCCCGGCTGCCACAGCGTCTCGTAGCCCTGCATCCGCTTGCGGCGGGTGAGCGCGTCGATGATCGTGTGCTCGAAGGCGTGGCCCAGGTGGAGCGATCCGGTCACATTGGGCGGCGGGATGACGATCGTGTACGGCTCCTTGCCGCTCTTCGCGTCCGCCTCGAAGTAACCGCGCTCTACCCAGCGCTCGTACAGCTGCCCCTCTACGTCGGCCGGCGCGTACTGGGTCGGCAGTTCAGGGTGGCTGTTCGGCCCGCTGTCGGGGCGCTGCAGAGAGTTCTCGGTCACCCCCGCAGTCTAAAGGGCCCCCGGACTCCGTTACGAACCCGTTGCGGCCCCGCCGCAACGCCGCCGACACGCGTCGGGAAGGATGTTCAGGACCTGTCATGCGCTTCTAGGAGAGGCACGATGAGCTATCAGCAGCCGCCGCCGCAGCCCGGTCCCTACGGGGCACAGCCGGGCCCCCACGGCGCCGGCCAGCCGCCAGTGCCGAATCCGTATGCCCAGCCCAGTGGCTACGGTCACCCGCAGCCCGGTCAGCAGGGCGGTTACGCGGGCCCCAATCCGTACGGCGGGGGCAGCCAGTACGGCGCCCCGGCGAACCCCTACGGCCAGCAGCCGCCGCAGCCGGGCCAGCCGGGGCAGCCCGGGCAGGGCTTCTACGGCGGTCAGCCGACGCCGCCGCCCGCCGCGCCCGGTGGCCGCGGCAAGGGCCGGACCGTCGGCATGGCGGTGGGTGCGCTGGTGGTCGTGGGCGCGCTGACGGCGGGCGCGTTCCTGCTCTTCGGCGGCGACAGCGGTCCGTACAAGCTCACCACCCCGAAGACGGTCGCCGAGGAGTACCAGCGCCAGGGCAACGGCACGGACGACGGCGATCTGTCGGCGTCGGGCAAGAAGGACCTCCAGCAGGTCCCGGTGGTCAAGGACCCGCACCTGGTGGCGGCCGACTACCAGACCGACGGCAAGGAGATGCTGAAGTTCACCGGTGTCTGGGGCGAGGTGACCGACCCCAACCGGGGCGCGGACCTCGCTCTGGCGGTCATCGTCAAGGCGCTCCAGGACAACGGCACCGCCCAGGCGAACGGAACGCCCCAGGAGTTCTCGCCGGACGGCTTCGACGGGGACGTTCTGAAGTGCCAGTCCCTCAAGTTCACGTCGGATCAGGGAGCCATGGAGGCACCCGCCTGCGTCTGGGGCGACAAGAGCACTCTGGGCGTCGCGGTGCTGGCGGACCCGGCGGGGGCCGTGCTCGGCGGCAGCATGTCGCTGAAGGACGCCGCGGAGCTGACCTCCAAGGTGCGTGAGGACGCACGCGTCGAAATCGACAAATAGCTACAACAGCACAACCTAACGAGGGAAAAAGATGAGCTACAACCAGCCGGGCCCCTACGGCCAGCAGCCCCAGCAGCCGGGTCCGTACGGACAAGGCGGTGCCGCCGGCCAGCCCGGCTACGGCTACCCGCAGCAGCCGCCCCAGCAGCCCGGTCCGTACGGCCAGCCGCCGAACCCGTACGGCCAGCAGCAGCCGTACGGTCAGCAGCCCTATGGCCAGCAGCCGTACGGCCAGCCGGGCATGCCGGGGCCGTACCAGCCGGGCCCGGGCCAGGGCGGCGGCAAGAAGAAGGGCCTGGCGATAGCCATCGGCGCGGTGGTCGTGGTGGCCGCGGTGGTCGGCGGCATCATGGTGTTCAAGGGGAGCGACGGCGGCGGCACGGTCGCCGACGACGGCAAGCGGTACAAGCTCACCACCCCGGAGACGGTGGCCACCGAGTACACCAAGCAGGCCGGCAGCGACGACTCGATGACCTCCAGCGACACCGGCGACTTCGAGAAGTTCGGTGTGGAGAACCCGAAGGGCGCGGGCGCGGACTACAAGGCCGGTTCCGGGATGTCCGTGAAGCAGCTGCAGTTCAAGGGCGTCTGGGGCGAGGTGAAGGACCCCGAGACGGTCGTCGACGGCGCCTTCTCGAAGATGGCGAACGAGGCCACCAAGGACTCGTCGACCGACAGCAGCGGCGGGAAGGCCGAACTCGTCGGCAGCCCCGAGAAGGTGACCCCCGCCGGGACGGACGACGCCGTCATCAAGTGCCAGAACGCCAAGTTCACCCCGGGTTCCGGCGCGAGCGCGAGCGGTGTGGGCAGCAAGGGCTTCACCGTTCCGATCTGCATGTGGGGCGACCACAGCACGGTCGGCTTCGTGATCGTGTCCGACGCCGCCGCCGTGATCTCCGGCGGGGGCATGTCGATGGACCAGGCCGGGGACATCACCGCGAAGGTCCGCAAGGACGTCCGCGTCGAGATCCCGAAGTAGCGGTTCCGCACCGCCCCGTCCACACGCCGCCCACGGTCCGGAGGGATACCCCCACACCCATGAGCCACAACCAGCCACCGCCGCCGCCCGGTCCCTACGGGGGCGGCGGGCCCGGTCCGTACGGGGGCGCGCAGCCCAATCCGTACGGCGGGGGGCAGCAGCCGTCCGCGGAGCCCAATCCCTATGCCCAGAACCCGGGTTACGGCTATCCACAGGCGCCCCAGCCGGGATACGGCTATCCGCAGACGCCCCAGCCGGGGTACGGCTATCCGCAGACGCCCCAGCCGGGGTACGGCTATCCGCAGCAGCCGGGTCCCTATGGACAGCATGGACAGCCCCCGCAGCCCGGGTACCCGGTGCCGCCCGGGCCCGCGCCGGGCCGCAATCGCACCACGATCATCGCGATGTCGGCGGCGGGGCTCGTGGTGGTGGGGGCGATCGTCACCGGCGCCGTGGTGCTGTCCGGCGGGAGCGACAGCGGTCCGCGGGCGATGCGGCTCGTGACCCCCAAGACGCTCGACGACGGCACGTACACCCTGGCCAAGGGCACCGACGCGCTCAAGGACGAGGGCACCAGCGTGCAGGACAGCATGCCCAAGGGCGCGACCTCGGTCCTCGGCCAGTACCAGCGCGCCGACGACGAGAACTCGGGGCTCGCGTTCTCCGGTATGTACGGGGAGATCAACGACCCCGACCGGGTTCAGGACGGGATGTTCAAGGGCTTCGAGGGCGGCGAGGGCTCCCCGGCGGTCGAGCAGAAGCGCAAGACGTTCCGGCCGGACGGCGCGGACGGCCCCGCCATAGACTGCGAGGTCGTGAAGATGTACGACCGGATCTACGCCCCGGCGTGCGCGTGGGCCGAGGAGACGGACGCGGCGATGGTGCTGGACGTCAACGCGGAGAACACGACCGCGTCCGACGTCGACATGGAAGCCTTCGCGAAGGTGACCGCGGGCATCTACAAGGACACCCGCAAGCCCGCCTGAGCCGCCCACAGGGCGCGTACGGCCCTGGGACACGAAGAGGGCCCCGGGAGACCGGGGCCCTCTTCGTGTGCGCTCTACGCGGCGCTCACGCGCTCTTCTCGTGCCGTTCACCCGGCTCGGTGCCGCGCGAGCGGGGCACCAGCGTCGGGTTGACGTTCGAGTGGACGACGTCCTCGGTGATGACGACGCGGGCCACGTCCTTGCGGGACGGCACCTCGTACATCGCCGACATCAGGACCTCTTCGATGATGGCGCGCAAGCCCCGCGCGCCGGTGCCGCGCAGGATCGCCTGGTCGGCGATGGCCTCCAGGGCCGGACGGTCGAAGTCCAGCTCCACACCGTCGAGTTCGAACAGCCGCTGGTACTGCTTGACGAGCGCGTTCCGCGGCTCGACCAGGATCTGCAGCAGCGCCTCGCGGTCGAGGTTGTGCACGGAGGTGATGACGGGGAGGCGGCCGATGAACTCCGGGATCATCCCGAACTTCACCAGGTCCTCCGGCATGACCTCCTGGAACTGGTCGCTCGCCTCGATCTCGCGCTTGGAGCGGATCGTGGCGCCGAAGCCGATGCCCTTGGCACCGGCCCGCGACTCGATGATCTTCTCCAGACCGGCGAAGGCACCGCCCACGATGAACAGCACGTTCGTCGTGTCGATCTGGATGAATTCCTGGTGCGGGTGCTTCCGGCCGCCCTGCGGCGGAACGGAGGCGGTGGTGCCCTCAAGGATCTTCAGCAGCGCCTGCTGCACGCCCTCGCCGGAGACGTCACGGGTGATCGAGGGGTTCTCGCTCTTGCGGGCCACCTTGTCGATCTCATCGATGTAGATGATGCCCGTCTCGGCCTTTTTGACGTCGTAGTCGGCGGCCTGGATCAGCTTGAGGAGGATGTTCTCCACGTCCTCGCCGACGTAGCCCGCCTCGGTGAGCGCGGTGGCGTCGGCGATGGCGAAGGGAACGTTGAGCATCCGGGCGAGAGTCTGCGCTAGCAGGGTCTTCCCGGAGCCCGTCGGACCGAGCAGCAGGATGTTGGACTTCGCCAACTCGATGCCGTCGTCCTTGCTGTGGCTGCCGTTCTCACCGGCCTGGACCCGCTTGTAGTGGTTGTACACCGCGACGGACAGGGCCTTCTTGGCGGCCTCCTGGCCGACCACATAGCCCTCGAGGAACTCGGAGATCTCACGCGGCTTGGGGAGTTCCTCCCACCGCACTTCCGAGGTCTCGGCCAGCTCTTCCTCGATGATCTCGTTGCAGAGATCGATGCACTCATCGCAGATGTACACACCAGGGCCCGCGATGAGCTTCTTCACCTGCTTCTGGCTCTTCCCGCAGAACGAGCACTTGAGCAGGTCGCCGCCGTCACCGATGCGTGCCACGAGGTGCTTCCCCTTCGCCTTGGAACCGCTTTTGCTCCGCGGAACCGGGTGCTTGCGCTGCGAGCTTTCCGCCTGATGTTTCCGGGGCCGGCCCCCAGCCCTCTATGACGGTACCTTGCCGGGCCCCCGGTTCGGGCCCCCCTTGGACCTAACTGGTCCAAGGGGCGCCGGGTCGCCCTGGCTTCAGCCCAGGCCGACCGAGGTCTTACGAGTCGAGACGATCTGGTCGACCAGACCGTACTCCAGCGACTCCTCGGCGGTCAGGATCTTGTCCCGCTCGATGTCGTCGCGAATCTTCTCGATCGGCGTGGTGGAGTGCTTGGCCAGCATCTCCTCCAGCTGCGACCGCATCCGCAGGATCTCGTTGGCCGCGATCTCCAGATCGGAGACCTGGCCCCGGCCGGTCTCGCTGTACGGCTGGTGGATCAGGATACGGGCATTGGGCAGTGCCATCCGCTTGCCGGGGGTACCGGCGGCGAGCAGCACGGCCGCGGCGGACGCCGCCTGACCCATGCAGACCGTCTGAATATCGGGCTTGACGAACTGCATCGTGTCGTAAATGGCGGTCAGCGCGGTGAACGAGCCGCCGGGCGAGTTGATGTAGACCGAGATGTCGCGGTCCGGGTCCATCGACTCCAGGCACAGGAGCTGCGCCATGACGTCGTTGGCCGAGGCGTCGTCGATCTGGACGCCCAGGAAGATCACGCGCTCTTCGAAGAGCTTCGCATACGGGTCGTACTCCCGGACACCCTGGGAGGTGCGCTCGACGAAGCGCGGGACGACATAGCGCGATTCGGCCATCGGGCCGTCGTAGAGGCCGCTGCCGGGAAAGTTGTTCATCTGGGTGTTCACCATCCTGTGGCGATCAAAGGGCTGGAGGTCGGCTATCGGGACGGCGGGGCTCAGGCCCCGGTGCCGCCCCCGCCCGGAACGCCCGAGGCCGAGGCCATGACATCGTCGACCAGGCCGTACGCCTTGGCCTCCTCGGCGGAGAACCAGCGGTCGCGGTCGGAGTCGCGGGTGATCTGCTCGACGGTCTGACCGGTGTGGAACGCGGTCAGCTCGGCCATCCGCTTCTTGGTGTGCAGCAGCCGCTCGGCGTGGATCTTGATGTCCGAGGCCGAACCGGCCAGACCCGCGGACGGCTGGTGGATCAGGATCTCGGCGTTCGGCAGCGCGAACCGCTTGCCGGGGGTGCCCGCGCTGAGCAGGAACTGCCCCATCGAGGCGGCGAGGCCCATCGCGATGGTGACGACGTCGTTCGGGATGAACTGCATGGTGTCGTAGATCGCCATGCCCGCCGAGATCGAGCCACCCGGAGAGTTGATGTAGAGGTTGATGTCCTTGTCCGGGTCCGCGGCGAGCAGGAGCAGCTGCGCGGTGATCTTGTTGGCGATTTCGTCGTCGACCTGCTGGCCGAGGAAGATGATCCGCTCACCGAGCAGCCGGTTGTAGACCTGGTCGCCGAGGCCACCGCCGGTCGGCTCGCCGGCGGCGGAAGGCATCGTATTCGTCACGTATCCACCTGCTCGTCTCTGACGGCGACTGGCCGTCTCAGCGTCTTCTTCTGGGCTCGGGACGGGCCGGCCGGTGCGATCCGGCGGGCCTGCGAGACTCCCTGCCCTCGTATCTACGGACCCTAACGCGCTGGTCGGCGGGCGCCATCCCGCATCAGGAACTGTTCGCTCTGAGCGCAGGTCCACCGGCGCCGCGGACTTCGCGGAACACGAACGGGCCCGGACGCGCGCAGACGTTCGGGCCCGTTCGTACGGGCTGTGGAGCGGCGAGGGTCAGCCCTCGGCCTTCTCCTGGCCCTTCTCCTGCTCGGGAGCGGCCTCGGTGGCGGCCTCGGCGGCGTCGGCGGTCTTCTCGTCCGCCTCCACTGCCTCGGTGCCCTCGGCGGCGGCCTCGACCGTCTCGGCGGTCTCGTCCTCGTCGTCCAGGTCGACGGTCTCGCCCTTGTCGTCCACGACCTTGGCGGCCTCGACCACGACGGCGAGCGCCTTGCCGCGGGCGACCTCACCGACGAGCATCGGCACCTGGCCACCCTCGACGACCTGCTGGGCGAACTGGTCCGGGCTCATGCCGGAGGACTGCGCACGGCGCATCAGGTGCTCGGTGAGCTCTTCCTGACCGACGGACAGCTGCTCCTTGTTGACCAGCTCGTCGAGGACGAACTGGGTCCGGATGCCCTTCTCGGCCTGCTCCTTGAGCTCGGCGTCGAACTCCTCGGCGGACTTGCCCTGAAGCTCCAGGTAGGACTCCAGGTTCAGGCCCATCTGGCCGAGCTGGTGGTGCTCCAGGTTGTGCTTGCGGGTCTGGAGCTCGTCCTCGAGCAGCTTCTCGGGGATCGGCACCTCGACCAGCTCCAGGAGGGCGTCCAGCACCTTCTCCTGGGCCTGGGTGGCCTGGTCGTACTTCTTCGACTGCTCCAGGCGCTTGCGGCTGTCGCCGCGCAGCTCCTCGAGGGTGTCGAACTCACTGGCCAGCTGGGCGAAGTCGTCGTCCAGCTCGGGCAGCTCACGGGCCTTGACCTCGGTGACCTTGACGGAGACCTCGGCCTCCTTGCCCTGCGCGGAGCCGCCCTTGAGCTCGGAGGCGAAGGTGGCGGTGCCACCGGCCTCCAGGCCGGTCACGGCCTCGTCGATGCCGTCGAGCAGCTCACCGGAGCCGATGGTGTAGGTGACGCCCTCGGCGACACCGTCCTCCAGCACCTCGCCGTCGACCTTGGCCTCCAGATCGATCACCACGATGTCGCCCTCGGCGGCGGCGCGCTCGACGGGGCTGGTGGTGGCGAAGCGGTCACGCAGCTGCTCGACCGACTTGTCGATGTCCTCGTCCGAGACCTCGATCGAGTCGACGGTGACCTCGATGCCGGAGTAGTCCGGGATCTCGATCGTCGGGCGGATGTCCACCTCGGCGGTGAACGTGAGCAGCTCGTTGTCCTTGAGCTCGGTGATGTCGACCTCGGGCTGGCCGAGCGGGTTCAGCTCACCCTCGTTGACCGCCTCGGTGTAGAACTTCGGGAGGGCGTCGTTGACGGCCTCCTCCAGCACCGCGCCGCGGCCGAAACGCTGGTCGATGATCCGGGCCGGGATCTTGCCCTTACGGAAGCCTGGCACCGTGACCTGCTGGTTGATCTTCTTGTACGCCGCGTCGAGGCTGGGCTTGAGCTCCTCGAAGGGCACCTCGACAGTGAGCCGAACCCGGGTCGGGTTCAGGTTCTCCACGGCGCTCTTCACGGTTCGGTCTCCTTGGGGCTGACGTGTGGTGTTCTGCTGCCTCGCACTGATGCTTCGCAGCGGATCGCGCCCGGTAAAGAAAGACACAGACGCGCAGCTTGCATAGTAACCGCAAGCATGACGCGGCCCACAATGCGATCTTGACGCCTGTGGATGGTCGGGGTGGCCGGATTCGAACCGACGACCTTCCGCTCCCAAAGCGGACGCGCTACCAAGCTGCGCCACACCCCGTCGGTGCGACACGTAGGGTACATGGCGGCGGACGGCCCGGCCCCCCGATATTCCACCGGTGGGCAAGGGTGTGCGGGAGAGGCCCCGGACCCGCTACGATGCTTTCCGTACCGCGGCCACAGGTGATCACACCTTGGCCACGCGCGGTGCGTGCGGGCGTAGCTCAATGGTAGAGCCCCAGTCTTCCAAACTGGCTACGCGGGTTCGATTCCCGTCGCCCGCTCCACGACGTACGAAGGCCCGGCCCCGGAGATCTCCTCGGGGCCGGGCCTTCGGCGTTTGCGGACCAGCCGGTCAGCGGTCGATCAGCGCTCGATCAGAGGTTGACGTCGCCGATGGAGCTGGCGACGGAGTCCAAAAAGTCCTGGATGTTCGGCGCCAGATCGGAAGAGGCCAACAGGAAGCCGAAGAGAGCGGCGACGAGCGCCGGCCCCGGCTTCATCTTCCCGGCACGGATCATCAGTACGAGGATGATCCCCACCAGCACCACCAATGACAGGGAAATGACCACAGCTGATCACGCTTCCTCGGTCGCTCATGTCTTCACCCGGCCCCGGAAGCACGCGACCTCGCACACCCCCGCTGACAACCATCGTGCCATCAACTGCCGCTCCACAGCAGCAGGGTGAGGCGACTACCTGCGTCGGTACACACCACACCCACCCACTCGGTACCCCGCCGGGAATGCCTTACACGGACGGACACGGGTGACGCTCCCCACAATTCCGTGGATCAATTTTCGACCTGATCCCATAACCCGGAAGGGAATTCCGATTTCCATGAATCAGACATTTCACTGGAGACACCTGAGGGGCATATGCACCATTTAAGGTGGATGAAACCCGACAGAACGGGCGCCCTTGGTCCCCATATCGAACAGCCGGATCGCTATGTCGACTTGATAACGGTCGGCTATCGGCCGGAGTGTGAACCGTATTACCGGGGAAGAGCTGGGCGAGGTTTTACGCAATAGAGGTTTCGGCGCTATCGTGCCTCAGATGTTCCACGCTGCCATCTCTCCCCCACGCGCAGTGCGGTCCCGGGTGCTCTCCCCCAGCTCCTGGTGGGAGGGCCTGTGACCAACTCCCTGCGCCCGCACGGTTCCCAGCGGTCCCCGCTCCCCCCGGCCCGGGAGGCCGAGGCTGCGGCGCCCCCCACGCCGCAGCGCGAAGAAGCAGGGCGTCAGGCGACTACGCCCGCCGCCAGTGCCCCTGCCGGGCAGAAGCCGAAGCAGCGGGACGCGTTCTTCGACAACGCCAAGTACCTCGCGATCGTCCTGGTCGCGATGGCCCACTCGTGGGAGCCGCTCACCGATACGAGCCGCACCGCGGAAGCCCTGTACATGACGGTGTACACCTTCCACATGCCGGCCTTCATCATCATCTCCGGCTTCTTCTCGCGCAGTTTCGACATGCGGCCCGACCGGCTCAAGAGGCTCATCACCGGGGTCGCGGTGCCCTATGTGCTCTTCGAGGTCGCGTACAGCTTCTTCAAGCGCTGGGCCGACGACGACCCGAGCCACCCGATCAGCCTGCTCGACCCCTGGTACCTGACCTGGTTCCTGGTCGCCCTGTTCGTGTGGCGGCTGACGACGCCGATCTGGAAGCTGGTGCGCTGGCCGGTCCCGCTGTCGCTGGCGGTCGCCACCCTGGCGTCCGTCTCGCCCGACATCGGCGACGACCTCGACCTCCAGCGGGTCCTGCAGTTCCTGCCGTTCTTCGTCATCGGCCTGTGCATGAAGCCCGAGCACTTCCAGCTGATGCGGGGCCGCAGGATGCGGATCGCGTCCGTGCCGATCTTCGCCGGTGCCCTGCTGTTCGCCTACTGGGCGGCGCCCCGGATGAACTCGGCCTGGTTCTACCACCGCGACAGCGTCCAGGAGCTGCACGCCCCGGCGTGGACCGGCCCCGTGATGACCCTGGCCATGTTCGGCTGCTCGATGGTCCTCGTGGCGTGCTTCTTCGCCTGGGTGCCCCGGCGGCACATGTGGTTCACCGTGCTGGGCGCCGGAACGCTGTACGGCTACCTGCTGCACGGCTTCCTCGCCAAGGGCTCCCGCTTCTGGGGCTGGTTCGACATCGCCTGGCTGCACAAGCCGCTGGGTGAGATCACCGTCACCATCGTCGCCGCCAGTGTCATCACCGTGCTGTGCACCCCGCCGGTGCAGCGCGCCTTCCGCTTCGCGATGGAGCCGAAGATGGCGTGGGCCTTCCGCAAGGACCCCAGCGAGCATGCCCGTCACCGTACGGCCGCCTGACGGCTTTCACGATCGAGGGGCCGGGACCGTGTACACACGGTCCCGGCCCATTTCGCTGCCCGCTCACCCCTGCTGCCCGCTCGTCCCTTCCGGTCACTCCCCCGCGGGCGTCTCCCGGCGCAGCGCCGCCCGGGCGGGCAGGGCGGTCGCCGCGAGCCCGAGCGCCACGGCCGCGCCCACGAACCCGGCGTAGGTCAGCGGCGGCAGGTACGGGCCCTCTCCGGTCAGCCCGCGCGCCATCGGTACGAGCGTGGCCAGGGCGATCGCCGTGCCCAGCACGACACCGGCCGTGGCCACGAGCAGCGCCTCCCAGCGCACCATCCCCAGCACCTGCCGCCGGGTCGATCCGATCAGGCGCAGGGTGCCCAGCTCCCGGCGGCGGTCGAGGACCGTCATCACCAGGGTGTTGACGGCGGCGACCGCGGCGAACCCGCCGAGCACCGCGGCCATGGTGGTGTTCGACCAGGCGTTCAGCGCGCGGTCCCGGTCCTGGGCGGCCGCGTAGCCGTCCCTGCCGGTGACCCGGTCGCCGAGCCGCTTCCCGAGCGCCGCCGCGACCGTCCCGCGGTCCGCGCCCGGGTCGTCCCGTACCAGCACGTCGCCGTCGAAGGCCGAGGTGACGTGGGCCGACAGGGCCGCGCGGGGCAGGGTGATCCGGGCGAGGCCCAGGCCCCGGCCGTACGTGGCGACCACCTCGGGCGCGGCCGTGGTGCCGTCGGGGAGGCGGAGCCGGAGCCGGTCGCCCAGGCGGACGTGCGCGGATTTCGCGAGGCTCGCGTCGACCGCCGCCCGGCCCGGCCCCAGGTCCGCCAGGCGGCCGGTGCGGACGTCCAGGTCCTGTACGGCCGCGAGCGCGCGGCCGGTGCCGGAGACGCCCTGGGCCGTCGCGCCCTCCAGCCCGGAGCCCACCGGCACGAGCACCCCGGTACGCAGCACGCCCACCGCGGCCGCCACGCCCGGTACGGAGGCGGCGCGGTCGGCCGTGTCGTCCGGGAGACCGCCGGGGGCGGAGACGACGTGGTCGGCGACGATCCCGGCGCGCCGCTGGGCGGCCATGGCGTGGTCCTCGCTGGTGTGCAGGAACACGAGCGTCGAGGAGAACGCCATCGCCAGCACGATCGGGGTGATCGCCGAGGCCAGCCTGCGGGAGTTGGCCAGGGTGTTGGCCGATGCCAGGACGGCCGGGGCCGCGCCCGCGCGCAGCGGCAGCCCGATCAGCCAGGCGCACAGCCGGGCGACCAGCGGGCCGAGCAGGGCCACGGCCAGCATGAAGAGCATCACGATCCCGAGCGCCGTATCGGCCGCTTCCTCACCGGAGGCCGAGGCGGCGATCCCGGCCAGCACGACGCCGCCGACCAGGGCCGCCGTGCCCAGCACGGTACGGATCACCCCGGGGCGCAGCCGTTCGACGGCCGCCTCGCCGAGCGCCTGGCCGGGTGTGATGCGCGCCGGGCGGCGGGCGGCCATCCATCCCGCCAGGAGCGAGGTTCCCAGCCCCGCGCCGACGGCGGTGACGAGCGGAATCCAGGAGACCGAGAGCTCCACGGGGGCGGGGATCGCGCCCTTGTCCTCCAACTGCCCGAACCACCAGTGCGCGAGGGCGATGCCGGGCAGGCAGCCCAGGGCGCCCGCGAGCGGGGCGACGAGCAGCGCTTCGACGGCGATGGAGCGGCGGATCTGGCGCGGGGTGGCGCCGATCGCGCGCAGCAGGGCGACCTCGCGGGCGCGCTGGCCGACGGAGAGGGCGACGGTGCCCGCGGCGGTGAAGACGGCGACGGCAGTGGCGATCCCGCCGAAGGAGCCGCCGAGGGCGGTGAGCAGTTCCCTGGCTCCCGCGATCGAGGGGTCCTCGACCGCGCCGCGAGCGTCGCCGGTGTGCACCCGCGCGGTGGCGCCGTACGCGTCCTTCAGGTGCGCGGCCAGGCGGTCCGGGCTGGTGCCGGCGGCGGGGCGGACGAGGATCGCGTCGACGGTACGGGGGTGGCCGGACAAAACCCGGGCGCGGGCGTCGGTGAACCAGGCCGTGGGCCCGTCCTCGGCCGCGCTCCGGGCGATGCCGGACACCCGGAAGGTGTGCGGGCCGTCCGGGGCGCTCACCGTGACACGGCCGCCCACGCCGGTGCCCGTCGCGCGGGCGGCTCGCCGGCCGGGCACGACGTCGCCCGCCCGGGGCGGGGTGCCGGTGGCGAGCGTCACGCCCGTGAAGGGGGCCGCGCCCCAGCCGTGGCCGGTCAGCGCGGTGTGCGAGGCGCCGCGTAGCGGGAAGGTCGTATCGGGTGCGGCAGCCGCCGTTCCGGGGGTGCGGGCGGCGGTGGTGACGAGTGCGGCGTCGAGCCGGGCCCGGTCGGGGACCGGTTCGGACTCGTCCTCCCGGTCCTCGCCGTGGCCGACGGCGTAGTGCGCGCGCTGGTCGGCGGCGACGACGAGAGGGGCGCTCGCGTAACGCTCGGGCGGTACGGAGGCCCGGATGCCGGTCTCCAGCAGGATGCCGCAGGCAGACACGATCATCGCGGTCATCATCAGGGCGACGAAGGTGCCCGCGAAGGCGGCGGGCTTGAAGCGGACGGTCGCGCGGGCCAGCCCGTTGGTGAAGGCCCTCACCGGACGACGGCGAGACCGGCGGGGGTGCGGGCGGTGAGCCTGGTCATCCGGTCGGCGATCTCGGATGCCGGGGCGCGGGTGAGCCGGTCGGCGATCGAACCGTCCGCGAGGAAGAGCACCCGGTCGGCGTAGCTCGCGGCCACCGGGTCGTGCGTGACCATCACCACGGTCGCGCCGAGCGCGTCCACCGCGTGCCGCAGCAGCCCGAGCACCTCGGCGGCGGTGACCGTGTCCAGGGCGCCGGTCGGCTCGTCGGCGAAGACCACGTCGGGGCGGGTGACCAGGGCGCGGGCGATGGCCACGCGCTGCTGTTGCCCGCCGGACAGCTGCCCCGGGCGGCGCCGGGCGTGCTCGTGCAGCCCGACCCGGGCCAGCACCTCGTGGGCCCGGTGACGGTCGGGGCGGGCACCGGCGAGCCGCATCGGGAGCAGCACGTTCTGCTCGACGGTGAGGGAGGGGAGCAGGTTGAAGGCCTGGAAGACGAAGCCGAGGCGGCTGCGGCGCAGCGTGGTGAGCTTGTTCTCGCTCAGTCCGGTGATCTCGGTGCCGCCGAGCCGGACGGACCCGGCGGTCGGCCGGTCGAGTCCGGCGGCGCACTGGAGGAACGTCGACTTGCCGGAGCCCGACGGGCCCATGACGGCGGTGAAGCTGCCGTGCGGGAGGGCGAGGTCGATGCCGCGGAGCGCTTGTACGGCGTTGCCGCCGCGGCCGTAGCGGCGCTGGACGCCCTGGAGTTCGATGGCGTGGGTGGCAGGGGCGGGGTGCGGTGCCGGGGGCGCCGCTGTCGTACGCCGCTTGCGCAGCCGCATGGTGGTGGCCCTTTCCAGGAGTTCGCCCGGTGTCCTACGAACGTAGGGAGCGGGGGTGTCCCGGAGCCATGGCGGTCGCCGCCGTATGGGGGTGGGTTTAACCCCCGGTAACCGGCCCTACTGGCGGCAGATCAGCAGGAGCGCGCGGTCGTCGTTGACGTCTTTCGCCACCGTCTCGATCAGGTGCCAGGCCGCGCCCTGGAAGCCGGAGGAGACGTAGCGGTCGGCCTCGCCCGTCAGATGGTCGATGCCCTCGCTGATGTCGCGTTCGGCGGTCTCGACGAGGCCGTCGGTGAACAGCATCAGCACGTCCCCGGGGCGCAGGGTGCCCTTGGTGGGGTCGAACTGGGCGCCGTCGTAGACGCCCAGCAGCGGGCCGTCGGCGGACTTCTCCTCCCACTTGCCGGTGCCCGCGCTGAGCTGGAGCGC
>Ga0307508_10002527_pt1 | contig 19274 bp, 23 predicted proteins | sample 9_EM_MG_FD_203089 | JGI IMG/M metagenome (GOLD analysis project Ga0307508, IMG submission 203089) | Populus trichocarpa ectomycorrhiza microbial communities from riparian zone in the Pacific Northwest, United States - 9_EM | ecosystem: Host-associated > Plants > Roots > Unclassified | place... | reverse complement strand
TCCAAAATTTCTCGGAATTGATTAATTTCTCGGGACTGTGGGGGGAGCGAGCCGGCTTGAGTGCCGCTGGAAAAGCAAGCTATCTTCGATCTAATCTATCTGGCTCACTATATTTGGCACTGCTTGAAGTTATTAGATCAGATAAAGTTCAAGATGACATTCGCCGCCTACTAACTCCTTTGACTTTCGATCGAAAGGCGCTTTTAGTATTCGTGAGTGCGTTTATAGTTAGCTCTCTTGGATTTCGATTTTAGATAAATGATTGGCAAACATTCTTCAAAATTGATTCAATAAGACGAATAATTCGTACCTATTCTGAGCAGTTCGCGAATTTTATGAGCGTTTCCGGAGACGATTTGAGCCCACGTTCGGGTCTCCTTAGTTCGCATATTTTGAAGAACTTTGCCGACGATTCGGACATAGTGCACTGCTTATATACACTCTACGCGGCCGCGGCCGAAGCGGAAGATTACGATTCATATCTAGCGGACCTGAGAGTTGAGTTGATGAGATACGGTGCAATTGAACCTATGCTCAGCGAAGACAACAAGCACCCGATGATAATGAGTTATTACAATCAAATTCGCTCTGTTCGCGATACGGTAAATAACTCAGACTACTGGTTGCAAGTCGGCATCGCAAGTACGTCATACGATGACTTAGATGGAGCTCAGATTGCCTTCGACAATGCCTACTCTAGAGAGAGAAAGAAAAAAGAACCGCGTTTAAGAAGAATAGATAATTACTATTCGCGATTCGAAATGAAGAAAGCGGTCGCTGAGATCGATAGCGATAAGGCATTTAAATTATTTTACGATGCTAATGTGCGTTTGACGAAACAAATTTTCGAGGACAACAATCGGCACTACCCTTTTAAAACTAGCCGTCAATTCGTGGGCGTAGCTGCGCGCCATTTTGACAAATGGAACGATGATCAGAAAAATCAGTTTCTGGATATGATGCGGGATGTTCGTCAGCGCGCAATCCGTTATCGTGAAACCAAAGGAGACACTAGTCCAGATGTTGGTTTTCTTATAAAGGAGACGGCTGCGCTACTCGCTAGACTTAGGGCTGAGGGGTCTGCGTGAGATTAGAATATTCTTAATTTTTAGGCAATTACGCTGACTGGTGCAACTGTCCCCAAACTCTTCTTGGATATGCGGCCCCTGTCCTTCCTTTCGGGAACGTAATAAGTTGCCCGGATATTTGAGGGGGGAAACATGCGGATCTCTCGACGCGAATTTACGATCGGCGCGGCGTCGCTCGCTGTTCCCGCTGAGCTTGTTTCCGTACCGGCGCATGCTCAAACGCCGGGGCCCGCCGGCCAGGCGCCCCTCTATCCTGACGCTGCCGCCTCGGACCCGGTCGCGCTGGGGTGGATGCAGGGGACGCCGCCGCCGCCCGAGCGGCAGATCCGGTTTGAGGACGGAAGCTTTCTGCGCTTCCCTCAGCAGCGCTGGACCTTCTCGCACTGGCGCCAGTTCCGTCCGACGGTGAAGATTGCGCGCGGGGGGCCCGTGACTGTGCTGCCCCGCGCCGAGCGCGCCGATCTGGATGCGGTCACCTTCACGCCCATCGGGGCGGCGACCCCGATGACGTGGCGAGAGTCGCTATCGGCCAACTACACCGATGGGATCCTCGTCCTGCACAGGGGCCGGATCGTCTATGAACGCTATCTGGGCGCATTGGGGCCGGACGGCGAGCACATCGCCTTCTCGGTCAGCAAGTCGCTCTTCGGGACGATCGGCGCGATGCTGGTCGGCGAAGGCAAGCTCGACCGCGATGCGGCGGTGGTGCGCACCATCCCCGAGCTGGTCGGCAGCGGGTTCGCCGACGCGACGGTCGGCCAGGTGCTGGATATGACCACGGCGCTGAACTTCACCGAGGACTATGTCGGCACCAGCGGTGACTTCGCGGCCTATCGTCTGGCGCGCGGAACCGCGCCGCTTCCCGCCGGATATGACGGACCGAATTCGGCCTATGCGTTCGACCGGCGCATCGCGAAAAATGGCGAGCATGGCCGCGCCTTCGTCTACCGGTCGCCCAATGCCGACGTGGTGGGATGGCTCATCAGCCGCGTCGAGTCCAAGCCGCTGGATCAGGTGGTGAGCGAGCGGATCTGGAGCCGGATCGGGGCCGAGGCCGACGCCTGTTTCCACGTTGACCCCAGCGGCGTTCCGCATGCCGCCTCCGGCCTCAACTGCTGCCTGCGCGATCTCGCCCGCTTCGGCGAGATGATGCGCGGAAACGGTCGCATCAACGGGCGGCAGGTGGTCCCGGCCGCTGTGGTCGAGCGGATTCGCAGGGGCGGCGACCCCGCCAGGTTCAGCGGCTACGCGACCCTGCCCGGCTGGAGCTATGGCAACCAGTGGTGGCACGCCCATGACGCGCACGGCGTCTACATGGCCCGCGGCACCTACGGGCAAGCGATCTACATCGATCCCGCGGCCGAAATGGTGATCGCCCGCTTCGCTTCGCATCCGCTGGCCGGCAATGTGAACCTGGATCCGACCTCGCTTCCGGCTTACCGGGCTATGGCCGAGCATTTGATGAGGGCGGGGCGCTAGAGGGTCGTCGATTTCCGCTAACGTCCGCAATGGGTCGCTCACGCCCTGAAATGGCCACCGCGCCCTCCCCGATCGTTCAACCAGGCAGCTTCGCCGCGCCGAGCAACCGCACTTTCCAGAATAATTTCCGCGCATGAACATGCGTGATTCCGAGCAGGGTCGCGATCTCGCGTGGCGATATGCCGGGGCGCTCCTTCCGCAGATCCTCGACCGTAAATTGCAGAGAATAGGCGAACGGATCCAGAAAGTGCCATTTCAGGGCCATCTTGCTGCCAAGCGCCAGAACGCGCTCATAGGTAATGAAGTCGTCCGGCCAGTTGCCCGACGCCATGATATCCCGGGCCGCGGCGGGGCTGAGGCGCTTCAGATAATAGGTATCGTAAATCCGCTCGTCCTGCGCCACCAGCCAGTGCTGCCGGCACAGGCCGCACTGCGAGACGTACAGCCACCAGAGCTCCGGGCCATGTTTGCAGACCAGCTCCAGCGTGGCGAAGACCCGTTCATCGAGCCCCTCATCGCCCATCGGGACAACGGCCAGGTCAGCCAGCGAACCGCACTGGCACTGAGCCGGCGCGTCGTCCGCCTGCGATAGGTCATCGGTCATATAGGGTGAGCCCAACTAACAAAATTCAAGAACCTGGCGCGCACCCCTGTGTCGAGACACAGCTGATCGAGTGACACGGCGATGTTCGAGCAGGCGGCAAGCCGCCATCGGCCGGGCGAGGCGTCAGGGCCCCATGTCAGGGCAGATGATACCGAACGAGCCTGCCGTCAGCCCCACGCGGTCGCCCGCGCGAGACGGAGCCTCGCGCGCATCCCACGCCAACTCATATGCGAGATCATAGAGCCGGTCCCGGCTTCCCAGGATGAGATCGGCGCGGATCGTGACCTTTGGTTTCTGGCCCTCGGGAATACCCGACCAGTTGCTCCCGAACGTGATGGCGCACGTAAGCGCCGTGTCCCACCGCGCCGGGATTTCAAGATCGGCCCACGCATAGGTGAAGTTGTTGTTGATCGTGTTGGCGTCGCGATGGCTGAGCACCTGGCCATTCAACGGCCTTGCCGAGGAAATGGTATAGCTGCTGCCTTTGGGGATGTTCTCGAATTTCACGGAAAGGTCGACGAGCGCCGCCGCGTCGCCCTGATCATAGTCCGATTGAAAAACGACCTGAGGCATTTTTCCGCGGATCGGATGGACATTGCGCTGGGCGATGTTCGCGTTGAGCGACTGCGCCTCGGCGAGGCGCTCGATATCGCGGATGCCCCGGAGCGGATTGCCGTGCCCCGGCGTTTCGGCGATCGCGATCAGGCAGTAATGGTTCGCGTAATCCCTCGGCACCCAGGAAAAGGGATCGCTCATGGCGCCGATCGCCCCGGGGCCGATCTCGAAGCCGGGGAATTGGTTGCCCTCCGAGGTGGCAAGCCCATTATTCTCCCACAGATAGGGATAGAGCAGGATGTTCGGCGTCGCCCAGAACAGGCTCCACCTGCCCGACAGGGCATCCGGCGTGCCGTTCTTTCCCCGCACATAAAAATAGTTCGGCCTGCCGATATAAAGGCCGTTGTCATAGACAGTGCCGTAGTTGCCAGGATCGGTGAGGAAGCCGGGATCCGGAAAAGGGCTCGCGCCGGCCAGAACGATGTCCGGCGAGGTCGCCGAGGCGAAGCGCGGGACAATGCCCCGCTCGTTCAGGGTGGCCCGGGTGACGATCCCGTTCCATTGCTCCGTCATCGCGATTCTCCTTCTCTGCCAATTGCTTCCGCCCGGCCGATTGATGACGTCCTTCCGGGTCGGCGACAAGCAGCATGCGCCATTACCCCCCGGCTCCAGCGAAGAGATAGAACAAGGTCCGGCTGTTTAACCATGATCCGGGCTTACCGTCCGGGCCCGGCCGTGGCCTCTTGCGCCGGCTCCCCGGACCAGCCGCACCGGCGCTCCCGCGAGCTCCATGGAGGTGCTAATGAGCGATGCCCAACCGATGAGCGACACGGCCCCGACCGATCAGCCCACCGCCACCGGCGCGGATTTCACGTCCACCACCTGTGGGGGAGCGACCGGCGGCTCGGCGCTCGCCGCGACGGCGTTACTGCCCGAGGCCGGCTGGCTCGCGATCAACGGCAACAGCAATCTGGAAGGCTGCGTGATCGGGTCATCCGGCGCCCTGGTTTCCAGCGCCTATGTCACCAATCAGCCGCCACCAGGCTTTGAAAGCTACAAATATGGTATCTGGGTGTTCGGTCAGGGCCCCTCTGGCTTCCAATCGGGCTCGCTGGAGCTCAGTTTCACCGATCAGGGCGGATCCGATTACAGTCTGAGGCTCTTCTCCTCGACGCCGGCCTGGCATTACGTCAATTACAACTCGGATTCTCCGGGTATCATCGCGATGCGCTGGGAACCGTCCAAAATTGCCGAAGCCTAGAGCGTGCTGCGAGGTGGTGGAATCCGGCTATTCGCAATCAAGCACGCGACCACAAGGAATCTGGAGCAAACATCGTCCGATGCCCTTCCGGCGCGGCGATCGCCATTTCCCGCCAGCCCCAGGGCTTGTCGGCTGGCGCGGATAGTATGATCGCCCCACGCTGCACGAACGCGCCATGCAACGCATCCACATTGTCCGTCGCGAGGAAGCCGAACAAGATCGAGCTTGGTCACTGCGGCACCTCGTGGCTGGCACTCCGGAAAGCCATCATGGTCAGAGTATGATTGTTACGGGGGACCGCCCTCCCGACCGCACATGTACAATGTTCTGTACAGATAGGAAAATGTCAGTGCCCCGCATGACATTCCCAACAGCTGCGGAGACGGTGATCGCTGTCCCCGCCTGCCTCGCCTCACGCTCCGGCCGCGATAGCTCCCCGATGGGCATGACATAATTACCCAACAGGCGCGCGGTTTTCCGCACATTCCCCTCGTACCAGCCCTTTCAGCGCCCGAAATCCGCGCCGAATTATGTCACACGTCCAACATATTCGCCGCGAACGCGTCCCCCGCGATTCAACCCGTGCCGGAAATCACTCATAGCGACACCCGCGAACCGTCCAAGGCGGTGCGCGCCGTTCTTTCGCATGACTGGATTTCTCGTCCCGCTCTCGGTCGACAGCATCGTCGGCACGGTGGGAATTACGCTGCAACGCGCAATTGCCCCCAAAACCCCAGCGAAGAAATAGAACAAAGTCCCGCTGTTTAACCACGATCCGGCCTTACCCGTTCGCCCCCACCATGGCCTTTTGCGGCCGGCTCCCCGGACCCGCCGCACCGGCGCTCCCGCGAGCCTCATGGAGGTGCTTATGAGCGACGCGCAACCGATGAGCGACACGGCCCCGACCGATCAGCCCACCACCACGGGGGCGGATTTCACCTACATTCCGCGTGAGGGTTATATCGGCTCGGCGACCGGCACGACGCCGTTGCTGCCCGAGGGCGGCTGGCTCGCGATCAACGGCAGTACCGATCTGTCGAGCTGCGTGACCGGGTCGTCCAGCGCCTTGGTCACCAGCGCCTATGTCACCAATCGGCCGCCGGAGCAGTTTGAGAACTTTGCCTATGGCGTCTGGGTGTACGGTCAGGGCCCCGAGGGCATCGGATCGGGCTCGTTCGAGCTGACCTTCACGGATCAGACCGGATCCGATTACAGCCTGAAACTCTATTCCTCGACGCCGGCCTGGCATTATGTCGAATACAACTCGGATTCCCCGGGCATCACCGAGATGACCTGGGAACCGGTCGGGCTCGTCTGAGAGCGCGTCCACCGACGCCATTCACATCACCGTCGCATAACGACGTTACCGGGCGCGCATCTGCTGATGAGCCGAAAGCCCGGGAGGCGTCACGTTATGACCCGCAAGAAACTCCGCACCACCTTCACCGCCCTCTCCCTCCTCCTGCTCGGCCTCACCGCGGCAACCGCGCAGCAGGAAATCAGCGAGCCGATCCAGAACGCACGGTTCGTCGATATCCTCCCCCTCGACGGTGAGCTGTTCCACGTCCAGGGCGTCGATCTCGACAGCCGGCACATCTGGGTCACCTCGGTCGATCTCGCCAACCACAAAGGCTATCTCCATGAATTCGATCGCCGCAGCGGCGCCTTGCTGCGGCGCCTGGAGCTCACCGACGGCCCCCGCTATCATCCAGGCGGGATATCGCTCAACGGCGGGTCGATCTGGGTTGCCGTCGCGGAAATGTCCCCGAACAGCTCAGCCACGCTCGAAGAGATCGACACGAACACCTTCCGGATCCGCCGCAGAATCCATGTCGCTGATCATCTCGGCTGTGTGGCGGTCTCGGGCACCACCCTCATCGCGGGCAATTGGGACAGCCAGCTGTTCCGCATCTTCGATCTGCCCAGCGGCAAGCAGGTTCGGATCGTGCCCAACCCTTCCGCGACGGCCTATCAGGACATCAAGCTCGTCGGCGGCCAGCTCGTCGCAAGCGGCGTGGTGACGCCGCTCAGCGGGACGATCGACTGGATCGACTGGCCCTCAATGAAGCTGGCGCGCACAGAGCGCACCGGCGTCACGGACCGCGCCAGGGCCTATACCGGCGAAGGCATGGCGCTAAAGGGCCGCGATCTGTTCCTCTTGCCCGAAGACGGCCCGAGCCGCCTGTTCCATTTCAGGCTCAAGGATCAGGAAGCTTAGGGGTGCGGCTCCACCTGATCCCTGCCGCTCACCTCCCCGGCCCGAAGCGTCGCGGGATCCACGACAAAGTCGCGGCTGAAATCGGGAGTCGCAATCCGCAGCCGTTTGTCGAAACTATATAGTCGCGGCTCGCCGGACCATATGTCTCGCGGCGGGCTCCTGTAGTTTCGGGCTGGCCCGGCAATGAGCGGATCGGCGCTATTGTCTTTGGACGAATAGAGCCCGAGCCCCGGGTTTGCGCGGCGCAGATCGTCGCCCGTGGTCAATCGGCCCTTTCGATAGTCCCAGGCCTGGATCCCGTTGACATAGAACCAGAGCTGCCGCCCATCATCGCCGAGCAGTTTCGCGTCGAAGCCCAACTCGCCGGCGCGCATATGCGCCGCAAGCGGGATGAACTGATCCGGCTTGCCACTGGCCGGGTCGGCAATCTTCAAACGGACCGCATAGCGATCAGCCTCGGGATTCCGGTTCAACCGGGCGGCGTACGGCTCTTGCGAGGTCTCGAGCGAAGCGAGCGCGTCGCCGGCACGCATCGGCGTGCCGGAGCGGGTCCAGGGGCCCGGCTTGGTCAGGGTGAGCGAATCCAGGAAGAGCCCCAGCCCAAGCAGCAGCACCAGCACCACTGCCGCGATCGGCAGACCGATGGCGATGACGTTCCTGCCTGTCCTCGCGGCACCGCCGGCGCGCGGGAGTTCGCCTCTGGTTGGGGCCGGCGGGCCATCCGGCCAATACCGCCAATAATGATTCAGCAGATGCAGGCGATCGATCAAATCCTGGAGCCAGCCCTCGGGTGCCGGCTCCAGTTCACGCGCCGCGATCAGCCCGATGCTGACCGAGCCGAGTTGCCCTTGTGTGGGCTTGGTTTCGCTTGTGCTCCACGCCTTCATGGCATGCAATTGTTGCTGCAAGGCCCGCCAGACCGGATAATCGGGCTCCGTGACAACCAGCCCGTCGATCTCCGCGATCGTCCCGTCGAGCACCGCCGCGAAGTCCGACGCGTTCCTGATCTCTACCATGCCGGAATCTCTAACATGCCGGAATCTCTAACATGATCGTGGCTCCCGCCCTGGCTGGTCGCCATGCCCGGCGGCGCCAAAACCGGTGAAACTTATGCTATCCGCCATCGTGTTTTCCGCGCCCCTTTGCGCGACATCTATGCGGCGGTCGCAACCTCGTCCACTACCCCGTCTCGTGTTCGCGGGCTTCGGGAATTTCGGTGACGCCTTGCCCCTGAACGCAGCCCAGCCTTCCGGATCAAGAGGCTCCGGTCTGCCATGCCCGCGACGAACCGCGGAACCCGCCGCGCGCGATGATCGTTCGGTTCACGGAAACGCGACGCATGGAGAATGACATGTCCGGCATCAATGGCGAGCAATGGGAGAAGGAATTGCGGACGCTACTCGATCAGGTCCAGGCCCGTCCTTCGAAGGACTGGACCGAGGAAAGACAGCGCATCGCCGTCCTGAAGAACCTGATCGCGACACGCGGCAAGGCCATCGCCGCCTGATCAAGGCGATAGCACGACCGAGAAGATCGCGCGCAACTTCTTCCTCCCCTCCCGCAAGCGGGAGGGGAGGAAGAAATGCAGCGCTTCGAACCTTGATTCAAACCGCGCGTGAATTCGGCGATGACCTCAGCCAGGAGGAAACAGGCACATGCAGCCAGCCGAGCGCATTCTCATCATCGCAACCGAAAACCAACGGCGCCCACGCCTCCCCGTCCCTCACCACAAATGCTTGCCATCGACGACCGTCACCGGCCAGTCAGCTGCTTCGAAATCGTCGAACAGCCGCGCATTCACCGCGGTCCGCCGGGTCTTCCCATCCCAACTCCCGTCGCGCTGGAAATCCGGGCTGTCGGCGTAAAGGTCGCACCCGCAAGCGCTGCAGAAATGGTTGGCGACCGCTTTGGTGTTCCAGCGATAGACGGCATCGCTGTCGCCATGCGTCACCTTGAGCTGTTCGGGCTTGTAATAGGCATAAAGATGCCCGCGCTTCGAGCAGAAGGAACAGGTGCAGCGGGTCAGCTTCTCCGGCAGTTCGCCGTCGATCTCGAAAGCGTTGCGGCCACAATGGCAATGGGCGGTCAGTGTCATCTCGGCGATCCATCTGCTATTCGGTGCACTACGCGCCGCGCCCGCCAAGGTTGCCGCATGGAACCAAGGCGCCGCTCGAATGCTGTGCGCAAAAAGGGAGAAACGATATGGCCGAAACCCACACCGCCAGCTGCCATTGTGGTGCCGTCCGCTACGAGGCCGATATCGATCTCGCCGCCGAAAAGACGATCCGCTGCAACTGCTCCTATTGCCTGAAATCCCGCGCCTGGCTTGCGTTCGTGAAGCCCGATCAGTTCCGCCTGCTCTCGGGCGAGGACGCGCTGACTGAATATCAATGGACTCCGCCGGGCAAACCCGGCCCCTTCATCCACTATAAATTCTGCGGCACCTGCGGCGTCCGCGCCTTCGCGCATGGCGGCGACGAGAAGACCGGCATCTTCTACGCGATCAACGTCGCCGCGATCGACGATGCCGATCCCGACGATCTCAGCGCCCATCTCGGCTATGTCGATGGCGCGAACAATAATTTCAAAGCCCCGCCCGCCGACACAAGGCTGTTGTGAGCTGGGGCCGCCCGATTCAACTCCAGCCCGAGCTGGTGCAAGAGGCTCTGGACCGGCCTCGTTCGCCCTTGCCTCAATAGGGCGCACCAAAAACGACCGACCCACGGCTCTGGCACCCAGCGCTCAGTCACGCTAATGCCGATAAGATATAGGATATAGGGAAGGGGAATCAGTGATGATCAGGGCGTATCGGCTGGCGGCGATCTCGGCGGCGCTTCTCGTCGGCAGCAGCGCGGCGGCGGCCCAGCAGGCAGAAGATTGCCGCGCGATCGTCGATCCGGCGCGCCGCCTCGCCTGTTACGATGCGCGGGAGGCCAGCCCGACGCAGCCGCCTGTTGCGTCCAGCCCGACCTCGCCGGAACGCGCCCGAAATGCCGGTGCAAGTCCGGTACCCGCATCCGCCACCACTGACGCGAACCGCACCTTCGACAGCCAGATCGCCACCGCCTCGCTGCTGCGCAACGGACTCTACCGTATCCGCCTTGCCGACGGCAGCGAATGGACCACCTCCATCACCGGCCAGCGCCCCAAGATCGGCGAGAAGATCCACCACCGTCGCACCTTTATCGGCACCCATTATTTCGACACCGAGACTGGTCGCCCGCTCACGGTGCGCCCGGCGCGCTAGGCGCGCGCCGGCGTCGCGATCGCCCCTGTTCATTGTCGGGATCGCACCTCCCTTCTCTCTGCGCCAGGCGGCATGATGCTGCGTGCAGCAGCGCAAGGAGAGATTGCTGATGAAGAAATATGTCATCGAACGCGCCATCCCCGGCGTCGACAAGCTCAGTGGCCCTGAACTGAAGGGCGCGGCCGCAACGTCGAACAGCGCGCTCGCCCAGCTTGCCCCGCGCGTGCAATGGCTCGAGTCCTTCGTAGCGGCTGACAAGACCTTCTGCATCTATCTCGCCGAGGATGAGGCAGCGATCGAGGAGCATGCGCGGCTGAGCGGCTTCCCCGCAACGCGGATCACCGAAGTGGTGCGCATGATCGACCCGACCACCGCGGGTTGACGCAGGCCTGTCGTCGCGCTCGAAAGGCCGGAGACGGCAAGGCCAGAGAGGATGGGGATGAACCGATGCTCGACGTGACGGTGGTGCTGCTCGACGACGGCCTGTCGTCAACCGCGATCATGCCGGCCGAGATTTTCCACTCGGCCGGTGCGCTGTGGCACGACATTCACGGTTCGCCCGCCGAACCCGCCTTCCGGGTGCGGACCGTGTCGCTCAGCGGCGCACCGGTCCGCAGCCCCAGCGGGCTGTCGGTCGTGCCGGGCGGGTCAATCGACGCGGTCGAGCACACCGACATCCTGATCGTCCCGACATCAGGGCTCGAGCTCGACATCAAGCTGATCGAGAACAGCGCCCTCCTCCCCCATCTGCGCCGCCATTATGATGCGGGCGCCTATGTCGTCGGCGTGTGCATGGGTGCCGCCTATCTCGCCGAGGCCGGCCTGCTCGACGGCCGGATCGCGACGACTCACTGGGCCATGTGCGACTCCTTCATCGCGCGTTACCCGCAGGTGCGCTGGCGGCCCGAGCTGTTCGTGACCGAGGATTCGCGGGTGCTGTGCAGCGGCGGGGTCGGCGCCTCGATCGATGTGAGCCTCTATCTGGTCGAGAAGCTGTGCGGCCATGAGGTCGCCGTGCAGTGCGCGCGGGCGCTGCTGCTGCCGATGCCGCGGGTCTATCAGTCGGGCTATGCGATGCTCCCGGTGTCGCAACCGCATGACGATGAACGCATCCGCGCGATCGAAGCCTTTCTCCAGGCCAATTTCCGACGCGAGATCCCCACCCGTATGCTCGCTGATCGCGCCGGGCTCGGCGAGCGCACCTTCGTGCGGCACTTCAAGTCAGCGACCGGCCGCCTGCCGGCCGCCTATCTTCAGGCGGTCCGCATCGAGGCGGCCAAGGCGATGCTCGAGCGCGATGCGAGGCCGATCCAGGCGATCAGCTCGGAGATCGGCTATGATGACGTGGCCTTCTTCCGCACCCTGTTCAAACGCGACACCGGCATGACGCCTGTCGAATACAGACGCCTCTTTGCGCCGCTCAGCGTGCGCGGCCATGCGGTGCCCGAACTGAATTGAGCCGTCTTTGGCGCGGCTGGTCCGGATCAGGACCCGGCCTGCCGTCTGGCGATATCTTCATCTGGCTGTCACATAAAGTTCACGCTAGGGAGTCCACATCACATCATCGTGATCAAGACCCTCGGGCGGAGCGCTGGCTCCGCCGCAACCAGGCCTGTACGTGTATCTTCCGACCCGATCATCGTTTCTGATTTCCCGATCCTCCCAGCATTTCCACGCGGATGAACCGGGCCTCGTGCCGGGCCGGTGGCTGGTGAGCGCTGCCGCGGTCAGCCTGGCCGTGCTGATCGCGATGATGGCGTGGGAGCATCTCAGGATCGATCCGCTGGCGGTCGCGCCGATGTCCTTCGCAGGCATCGCCGCTCTGCTCGTCACCACCGCCTTTGTGTACCGCCGCCCGGCAAACCGTATGCAACGCATCGCGCGCGACATCAGTGAATATTTCGGCCTGTTCACGCTGATCGCGCTGATCGGCGCGACCGCGACCTATCCGCTCTCCGCCGGCAGCCACGGCTTTGTCGATCCGGCGCTCCAGCAGGTCGACGCCCTGCTCCGTTTCAACTGGATCGCCTGGTACGATGTCGTCGCTGCGCACCGCTCGCTGCAACTGCTCGGCACCGCGGCCTATCAGAGCATCTTCGTTTCGCCCGCCATCCTGCTCGGCTATTTCGCCTGGACCGGGCACCGTGCATCGGCGCGCGGCTTCATCGCCGCCTTTTGGCTGGCGGCGGTGCTGTCACTGTCGCTCTTCCCCTTCCTGCCGGCAGAGGGCCCCCTCGCCTTTCTGTGGCGCGGGCCGATCCCCTATATGCCCGAAAGCGCGCTCTATCAGATGTCGCTGATCCCCGAGCTACGGCGGCACGGCATCAGCCATGTCGATCTCGGCGCCTTGCGCGGCCTGGTGTCGGCACCGAGCTTTCACACCGCGAGCGCGATCCTCTATGTCGCGGCCGCATGGCCTTTCCGCAGGCTGCGCTGGCCGCTGCTGGGGATCAACGTCGCGATGCTGCTGTCGACCCCCGTCGAGGGGACGCATTACCTCACTGACATGATCGCCGGCGCCCTGGTGGCGGTGGCCGCACTCGGCATCGTCGCCGAGATACGGTTCAGGCTAGCCGCAGGCGAGCCCGCCGCCTGAAAGGCTCGGGCTGCCACTTGAACGTGGCGGGTATCATTCCACCTTGGTAATGTCGCGCCGGTCCCGAGTCCGGGACTCACATCCGCTCGGCAATCGATCCTTCACCCCCAAGGGAGGCCTCATCATGAGCTTTATCACCACCAAGGACGGCACCGAAATCTACTATAAGGATTGGGGCACGGGGCAGCCGATCGTGTTCAGCCATGGCTGGCCGCTGAGTGCCGACGATTGGGACGGGCAGATGCTGTTCTTCCTCCAGCACGGCTTCCGCGTGATCGCGCATGACCGGCGCGGCCATGGCCGATCAAGCCAGACCTGGACCGGCAATGAGATGGACACCTATGCCGACGATCTCGCGGAGCTGTTCGAGCATCTCGACCTGAAGGATGCGGTGATGATCGGCCATTCGACTGGCGGCGGCGAGGTCGCCCGCTATCTCGGCCGCCACGGCACCGCGCGCGTCGCCAAGGCGGTGCTGGTCAGTGCGGTACCGCCGATCATGGTCAAGACCGAGGCCAATCCCGGTGGCACTCCGATCGCGGCGTTCGACGATCTCCGCCGCCAGCTCGCGGCGAACCGCGCGCAATTCTACAAGGAGGTCCCCGTCCCCTTTTACGGCTTCAACCGCGAAGGTGCGACAATCTCGCAGGGCGTCATGGATCATTGGTGGCTGCAGGGCATGATGGGTTCAGCCCAGGCACATTATGAATGCATCAAGGTCTTTTCGGAAACCGACTTCACTGAGGATTTGAAGAAGATCGACGTTCCCTGCCTGATCCTGCACGGCGACGACGACCAGATCGTGCCCTATACTGACGCCGCCATACTCTCAGCCAAGCTGGTCCAGAAGCCGACGCTCAAAATCTATCCCGGCTATTCGCATGGCATGCTCACGGTGAACGCCGATGTGCTGAATGCCGACCTGCTGGCCTTCATCAAGTCGTGAGTGATGCGGCCACCCTCATCGCCAGGTTGGAGCTCACACCCCATCCGGAGGGCGGCTGGTATCGCGAGACCTTCCGCCAGCCCGCGCCCGAAAATGGTCGCGGGCTGGCAACCGCGATCCTGTTTCTGCTTGAGGAGGGGCGACGCTCGCACTGGCACCGGGTCGACGCGGCGGAGCTATGGCTATGGCATGCAGGGAGCCCGCTGTCGCTGCTGATCGATGACGGTGAGCGCCGGGAGCATCTCCTCGGCGGCGATATACTGGCGGGTCAGATGCCGCAGGCGATTGTGCCAACCAGTGCATGGCAGTCAGCGGAAGCACGGCATGGCTGGGTGCTGGTTAGCTGCGTCGTCACGCCGGCGTTCGCGTTCGCCGGGTTCGAACTGGCAGCGGAGGGTTGGGAGCCGACCTGAAGGGGCGGCGGCTTCTCCGCGTCAGGCTGCCTCGACCGCCATCAAGGCTTCGGCATATTTCGCGTCGTTCGCATGGAACAACGGGTTCGCCGGGAAGCTGCGCTCCGTCAGCGTGAGATCGTTGAGGCCGGCAAGCTTGAAGGTGCCGAGCTTCACTTCCTTGGGCGGTTTTCCATCCCGGTCGATCGCAACCGCGTCGATGAACAGGTCGCCATGCTTCGTGTAGATCACGTGCGGCGCAAGCGTCATCGTCACGCGATTATAGGTCGCAATGACGCATTGCTTGCGCACGATCGCCTCGAAGATGGTTGGAACGGGGCCGCTCGGCGCGCCCTTGTCGCTGTCGGAGGGAAGTTTCATGAGTCCTCCCTTACACCAAAATGCTGCATCGCAGCAAGCGGCGTTCGACAAAGCGACATGGTGGCGACCAAAATGCGCTCGGACAGGACGTCGCCGATGGCAATGCCCGGCCGATGACAGCGCAATTCGCCAGTGGCGAGAATCACGACCCCGCTGCGCGTACGCGCTGATCAGGGTTTCGCTGCCGCCTTCTCGTCAGCCAGATAGGCGGCGCTGAACGTCGCATGCTCCTTCGCGACCGGGAGCAGGGTCGGGTAGAATTGCGCGAAAGTCGTGTCGACCGCCGCGTGCGCCTGGTGGCAGGCGTAGCAGCTCGCGTCATAGCCGATCATCGTCGCCGGCTTTGTGCCGTCGAAGCTGAAAAAGCCCCAGCCGCCCTTGAAGCGCTTGCTGTCATGGACATGCACTTCCACGCCGACCGGATCGCCCGACTGGAAGGCGCCATGCTGGTTGATTGAACCCTTTGAGGTGCTGCGCCGGATCTCGAGTACGAGCATCGTGTCCTCGGGCCAATGGCCAGTCTTCAGGAAGGCGGCATGGCTTTCCGGATTGACGAAGACATTGTCGAAGGGCTGGTCGGCTGCGGCATTGGCCTGCGCATTGTAGCTCATGCCATACCCCGAGGTGAGAAAGGTCCAGCGCCGATAGTCAGCCGGGAAGAGCAGTTCGCCCTTGTCATTGAAATGCACGGCACCGGGCGCGTCGGGCTTCCCGCCAGCCAGGGCGACTGAGGCAATCAACGCCGCAGCGCTGCCGACCGCCAACCATTTTCCGAAGCCCCGCATCGCACCCTCCCGATCTGGAAGCGACGAGCATAGCCGATCATGGAAGCGGCGGCGTTGCCGACTATCCTGCCGTTTCGGACATTGCCGGCCGACCATGCCGCGCCCGTGTCGCACGCGGCGGTTCACCGTGGACGCGGGCATAGGCGCGACCGAACGCATCGACGCTGCGATACCCCGCCAGCCGCGCGACCTCGCCGACCGGAACCGGCCCGGTGCTGAGCAGATCACGCGCCGCCTCCAGCCGCAGCCTTGCGATCAGCGCGCCTGGGCTTTCGCCGAGCCCCTCGCGGAACATGCGCGAAAGCTGACGCTCGCCGATCGCGGCACGCGCGGCCAGCGCGGGAAGCGACAGATCGGCCTCGAGATTGGCGGCGATCCAGGCGACCAGATCGGCGAGCCGCCGGGGCGCGCGCGCCTGGACGCGCGATGCTTCCGAATATTGCGGCTGCGGCCCGGCGCGCAGGCTGTGCACGACCATCTCGCGTCCAACCGCCAGCGCAGCACCCGGACCGAGATCGTCGCGGACCAGCGCCAGCGCGAGATCGATCCCCGCGCAGACGCCGCCCGAGGTGAAGCAGGGCCCGTCCTCGATATAGATGCAGTCGGCTTGCATCCGGACAGCCGGGAAGCGACGCTGGGCATCAGCGAGGAAACGCCAGTGCGTAGTCGCCTGGCGGCCGTCAAGCGCCCCGGTCGCCGCCAGCCCGTAAAAGCCGGTACAGACCGAAGCGAGGCGGCGCGTCGACGCGAGCCGTGTCTTAAGCCAGTCCACCACCGCGATAGCGGCATCCGTTTCCCGCAACGTCGCGCCTCCAGGTACGAGGATCGTGTCATAGTCGGGCGCGTCGGCGAACAGGCGATCGGCCAGGATGCGCAAGCCCGCCTCTGTCCTGAGCGGATCAAGCGTCGCCGCGACCACCTCGACCGCATAGCCGGGCCGTCCGGGATCGAGCACGCTTGCGGTGGAGAACACCTCGAGCGGCCCCGACAGATCGACGCCGTTGACGCCGTCGAACGCGACCAGGCCCACCCGCCGCGCGGCAGGCAGGCCTTGCCGGCTCAAAACACCGCCCCGCTCAAAACACCGCCTTACCGTCCCCGCCCATCATCGCCTTTCGGACGAGCGGGATCGGCGGGCCGCCATAGCTCAGGAACTGGTCGTGGAACGCCTTCCACGCCTTGCGTCCGCCATGCACCGCGGTCCAGTCGTCGCGCAGCTTGCGGATCAGCAATTTGCCCATGGTGTAGTTGAGATAGGCGGGATCATAGGTGCCGCGCGCGGCCTGCTGCTTCGCGGTGCCCTCATCCTGATAGCACTCCTTCACGAACATCTCGCGGGACTGGTCCTGAGTCATGCCGTGCGCGTGCATGCCGATCGCCGAGAGGAAACGGCAATTGCGCAGCAACGCTTCGGAAAGCTGGCCGACATGGGTTTCCGCATCGCCGTTGCCGAGGCCCGCATCCCACATCATCTCCTCGCTATAATGCGCCCAGCCCTCGGCAAAGGCATAGCCGACGAACAATCGCCCGAAGAGCGAGGGTGACCGGTTGGCGTGAAGGAACTGGACGAAATGCCCAGGCATCACCTCGTGCACCGAGGTGAAGAGCAGATTGCCATAGCCCGGCACGAACGCATCCTGCTCGGCCTTGGGCCAGCTTGGGTCGGGCGGCGAGATATAATAGATCGACGGCACGCCCTTATCGAACGGCCCCGGCGGATCGATATAGGCTGAGTTCTGCCGGTTATAGGGTGGGCTTTCCTCGACCAGCGCCTGTTCGGTGCCCGGGATCGAGACGATATCATGCGCAATGACGAAGGCGCGCAGATCCGGGATCATTTTCCGCGCCGCCGCGACCGGGCCCCCTTCGGCCTTGTGGGCGCCCACCTTCACAGTGCAGGCGACGATGGTCGCGCCAGGATCATATTTCGCGCACGCCTCTTTCAGCGCCGCCTGATTGCGCGCCAGATCAGCCTTGCCGGCCGCCTCCAGCGTGTCGAGCGGCACGTCGACGTCCTCGGTGAGCTTCACCATCCGGGAGAATTTATCGGCGCCGAGCGCGAAGTCCTGGGTTGCTGTGCCCCTCTGGCCACCGAGCCAGGTCGCGAGATCCGCCATCGCCTTGGCAGCGGGGGCCGCGACCTCGTCGAATTCCTTCTGGAGTGCTGGATCCTTCACCTCGGCAAACGCCTTTTTTGCGTCGCCGGTGTAATAATCGGCAAAGCCCTTGAAGCCCGCGACGCCGTAATTGACGAAGCTGAGCGGCATCGGTGTCTTCAGATTGGCCTTGATGTTGGCCGCCGCCGCAGGGACGTTCCTGAAGAATTTGATGACCGCCTTCATCCGCGTCGGCGCATCGGCATAGTTGCGGGCGATATAGGTATTGGGATCAAGGCCGCCGCCAACATAATAAGCCGGGTTGGTGTGCGGCTGGTCAGCGTCAGTGAGCCAGAATAATTTGCCCGTGGCGACCGTCACCAGATAATCGCGCTCGAACGCTTCCTGCTGGCTGAGTTTGCCCGTGTCGAAGGCTTTGGCCTTGGTGATCGCGTCGTTGAAGAAATCCGCCTGGCGCTTCAGCCCGGCGGCGCTCCAGTCGGGCAGCTGCCCATCGAAATCATGCCGGCCCTGATAGACCGCATTGGCCGGATCGAGCTTGAACCAGTCCTCGATGAAGCCGTCGCGGAAATTCTTCCAGCTATCCGTGGGCAGCGCAAGCGCGCCCTTGTCGGCTGGCGCGGTTGCGGGTTGCCCACACCCTGCCAGCGCCAGCAACGCAATCCCCGCCAGCAAGATTTTCCGCATCACCACTCCTGTCGATTCGCTCAGGAGGCGGATGCTGGCAGCTTGTCACGGCGCGCGCCAGTTGCGATTGAAGGTCGAAATTTCATTGTGAAGGAAGATAGTTGCCCGGTGCGATTCTGTTGGCGTTCATCGTCGCGGCTGCTCAGGCGAGCGTGCCTCAGGCTGACGATATCCCCGATGACATCATAGTTCAGGCGGTGCGGCAAAAATGCCAGGTGCGGATCGCCGATCGCATTCTGTCCGATCCCGAGTTCAATGCGCACGCGAAGGAATGGGCGGAAGGCAAGCCGGTACGCGTGATCGCCCCGGCAAATACCGATTATAAGTGCCTCGCGAAGATCGCTTTCAGGCTCAACGACAAAGGGGTCCGGCGCATCTATTTCGTCGACCCGGCCGACGCCGCCAAATGATCGCATCTCCCGAAGCTCACCGCTTCGGGCAAGCCGTGATTATTTCCCGTCCTGGACGACCACTTCGTCGGGGTTCACCACATTGAGCTTCCTGCGCACCAGCTCGTCGACCATGTCCGGGTCGGCATGGCGCGGATCGAGCAGGTCGACACGGTTCTTGAGCTCGGCGCGCTGCTTGTCGAGCATCGCGAATTCAGCCTGGCGCTTGACCAGCTGACGCTTGATGTCGCCGTAAGCCAGTGCCCCGTTTGGCCCCATGATCGCATAGCCGCCGAAAAAGGCGCCCACGATCAGCAACGCCGCCGGCGCCATCGCGCGTCGGAGCATAGTACGGAAGGTGGAACGCCTGGCCATCCCACGATTCTCGCATCATGCGACTCGTGGATCAAGCGGGTATTTTACCTGATCAAGCGCGAATTATGCTCCGTCCGGCATAAACCGCCGACTCGTCGAGTTCTTCCTCGATCCGGATCAGCTGGTTGTACTTCGCCAACCGGTCCGACCGGGC
>Ga0307508_10002526_pt1 | contig 19274 bp, 22 predicted proteins | sample 9_EM_MG_FD_203089 | JGI IMG/M metagenome (GOLD analysis project Ga0307508, IMG submission 203089) | Populus trichocarpa ectomycorrhiza microbial communities from riparian zone in the Pacific Northwest, United States - 9_EM | ecosystem: Host-associated > Plants > Roots > Unclassified | place... | reverse complement strand
TTAGTATCAAAACCATAGTTTTTAAACCCGGCCCGGTCCAAGATCCGGGTTCCGGGTTTTGACCGGGTCAATTTAAAAAAAAATCAAAATGCCGTTTTAGTAAAAATAACAAAAGTCAACGAGTTGAAACTGAGTTTTTGACTGGGTATTGCCGGGTCGCCGGGTTAGCCGGGTCGCCCCGGGTTTTGCCTTTCCCTATTTTTTTCTTAAACTTGGCCCCGTTCCAGCCCCGAGTCGGCCGGGTTCTGGGTTAACCTGTCGGGCCGGATTTCAAAATTATAATCAAAACTAGCTCGACAAGTTGACATGTGACCTAGACCTGACTCATGACAAGTTTGATATTAAATGACTTGAAAAATTAATCTAGTTAAACTCCAGTGAAACTTAATAAAAAGAAGTATTGTAATTCAACGTAAACTTTTCAATTTCTTTTCAATAATTTGTCCAAAACAATGGTTTTAAACAAAAATAACAATAAAAAAAAAATCCAGATCCACCAACCTATGAAACAAGTCTTAAGATGATTATGTATCTGCCTGAGTCTTATAACCATGCATAATTAGTACCTAAATAATTTTTAGAGGTGAACAAATTAATCAAATTATTCAAAATATCTATAAAAATTATCCTAAAACAATTAATAGAACCAAATGGTTTTTCAAATTTGTTGAATAAATTCAGTTAGAAGATTAAAAAAATGATTTGATTTAATTTCAAATTATAAAAACTAAATTTTAAGACCAAACTAAACCAAACGGAACGAAACCAAACCTAATCAAATAAAAAAAAATCATTATAAACTAAAAACTCATTCAATCAAGCCCTTTCAAAAATAGCCCAATTAAAGATCCATTAATTCAAGACTTAATCAATTTCAATGAATATAAAACCAAACTGAACCAATAAATTTAGTTCTTTTGTTCAGCTCGATTCAAAATTACCAAAATGAAAAATAGTTTAGTTGGTTTTTTGGTCGAAACCAAATCATTTAATCCGATACTCAGGACTAGTAACTCCCATTACTTCTTCCATCAGATGCCATTTCTACAATCAGAAAACCTAAGCAAAACACGCTATCAATTTTCGGGACTAAATCTAGCCAGCTTTCAATTCTCCAATCAATGGTGATGGGTGATTGTGCCTAAGAAAAGAGTTGAGATATGAACATTTTCCACATCTATACAAAAGACAGGATGCTTTACCTTTCAGTCTGTGATTAGTGATTTCAATATTAAGATAATAGTTTTTCAGATTTTTTTATTTTTAAAATTAAAATATCAAAACCTTTTAAAAAAAAACATATAAAAAATATTAATTTGATATTTTTTAAAACAATAAACAGTTTAAAAAACACAAAAATAAATTAAATTAATTTAGCTTCCAGCTTGATTATCTAAATAGTTTTTCTGTCTTTTGACATGGATTTACAAGTGATTATATTTCAAAATTTAATTATGTAGAAGTTAAAATAATTTATTTTTTATTCATAAAAACTTGTTTTTTATTTATTTTACATACAAAAATTTATTTCATAATAATTTTAATTAAACATAAAAATATTTTTTTAACCTCTATTTTTTAAACCATAAACACAATACCCAACACACGCTAAACGGAGACTCCATATCAACTAACCAAACATACTACAGGAAAAAGAGCACCAAAAAATTTATTGACAGAATTGCTTTCCTGCGAAGTAATAAAAAATACCCGTGGGACCACAAGTCACCAAAAAGCAACCAGTGCTTTACAGAAAATAAGTCAAAATAGTGAGTACATTCTCCACAGAGAAATTTTAATCCACCATTTTTTCTTCTACCAGCTATAGGATAACATAAAATGACCACACCTGGCCCCTTGCGCGTGGAAATAGAACTGCCCGAGCACAAACTATTTTGAAAGACACTAGACCTTTACAGAAAGGAACTGAACCCCAAAACTAACAATTTCCAGAAGTAGGGCAAAAATAATGAAAGCCAGAGTAACCATTCGCCTCTGTATTAAGAGCTAACTAATAACAATGAAAAAGAAAAAAAAAAAACCATCAATAAAAACATTGACGATAATTGCTTTAAACATGACATGGCAAAATAAGCTTTAACCAGCTAATTCACTGAGAAAGTCCAGCAGAGATGGATTTAAATTATGTACAATTAACGTTAATCAAGTGAGTATATAATCATTATTAATTTCTTCTAAGCTATATTAGCTAACTCATATCAGTTTTGCTAATTTAACAAAATTAAATTCATAGAGCAACTAGAAGCTAGTTTTTTTTATAACGGCAATGTTTAGTATAACGGAAGTTGTGTTTTTTTTCAGTTTTTATTCAAGGAAAAGTTATAAATATATTTGGTTAAAAATAATTTTTATTTAAATTAAAAGTTTATCATTAAACTGAGTCAAATTTTTTATTTAATCAAATTTTTTAGCTTATAATTTATAATTATAATATAATCTTTTTCACAAAAAAAAATTGCTTTGATTTATTTTTATCAAATATGTTTTAAATTAAAATATTTTAACTCATTTTTATAAAAACAAATTATGTATAAAAAAAATCCTAAATTATAATTCAGAATAAAAAATCATGCCAAACAAACTCTTAACATCATTTCCTGGAAAACTTGCATTGTTACTGTAAAACAACAAAATCTTCCAAGAAAAAAAAAATATATATATACATACATCATAAAATTCATTCTTCGTACTATTTTTTTCACCAAGGTAAAAAGTGCAACAGCAAAGTCAACATCAAAATCAAATCAAGTAGCAGTGTAAGCAAGATAATTAAATTAACGATGGAAGAAAAAAAAATACCGTCTGCGGATCAAGGCCGCGACTGGAAAACGATAAGGCTTTGTTGCATTTGCTCTCCCTGTAACTAACCAGCCTCTCACAAATCCAAATTATATATATATAAATAATTATGATTTTAAGATGCTAGCAAACAATACAATTTTCTAAAACAAACTGTTTTGTTTTGTTTAGAAAGAGAAAAAAAATGAAAAGAAAAAAAAGTGGAGTAAGGGAAGCACTGGATGCAGAGGTTTATCGATCGGTTCGTGTTGTTCGTGTAAAACAAAAAAATCTTCAGGAAAAGATCGATGAACCGCTGCCTCCAGTGTCTTCTCAACCAAACTCAAAAGCAATCTCTTCTTTACATAGATCTGAAGATCAAATTAAAATAAAATCTTCAAATTCAATGAATGTGTATGCATAATGATAAATATGTGTTTGTTTTATATAGAGGAAGAGGAAAGAAATTGAAGAATATCGTGTGAGAGTGTGTGTGAGGAGGGCTTCCCTTGGATTGGATTGGAGAAGGAAAGGAATCTTGAAGGAAGAAGGTTCGCCGATGCCGTACGTTTTATTTCCTCATTGCTTCTTTTGTTTTTACTTTTTCGGCAATTTTATGTTTATTAATAATAAATATCGCGTGTGATTTTAAAGTTACCTTTCTACCCTTATTTTTATAGCAAATCGAAGATGCACGTGAGGTTAGTTGGCACCCTTGTTTATATGACTGGATGTCACTAGACTTGATCGTCCATATTACGTGTAATTTTAAAATGCGTCAGTTTTTTAATTATACAAAAATTCATTGTTTATTCTTATACATATTATTTAGGATGGGTTATGCAAAAATAAAAATAAAAAGTTTTTATTTGGTTTTTAAATTTTTTTCACTAATTTAGTTTTACTCGAAAACCAATTGATGTTGATGTCTTATAATTAAAAAAAAATGAATTGAAACAAGACAGATTTTAAACATGGATGACGTGCCATAAGTTTCGTCAAAGATGCACTTTAGTTCTTGAACTTTAAAAATAACGCACATTATATAATTTCAATACTTCAATATTTTTTCAATTTAATTTTGGTACAAAAATTTATTTTTGTTATTTTTAGTCCCTGGTTGAGAGAGTAGAGAGAGGTCTCCGGATTCCAGTAGTAGAGAAAGAAAAATGTTGTTGATACTGATTTAAACCATAAAATGGATGATATTTGTGTCAAATGATTTCATTTGATGAGGAAAGTTCATTTTAGGTGTTTTTTTTACCTTTAAAGTTCGTGAAAAAATAGATTTGAACTTGGGTTGATTTTTGGTTTTGAGTTAATTTTGGTTTTTTGGGTGGTTTATTCGGTTTTTCTAGGCTATAGATAGGTTTATTACGGTTTCTATGGTGTTTTGGGTCAAAATGAGTTGGAAAACGGGTTTTTGTGTCAAAAAAACTTGAGCCTCGATTTTCCTAACACCATAGTGGTCGCAATATGGGCAAATCAGACGACACGTCGTTTGCCTCGGCAAACAACACGTCATTTGTTTTTTTTTTTAAATTGATCCGCCTCAATTGCATACCAAAAAAATAAGGGTCCAATCGTACGGGCCTATCAAGGCAGGTCCGTGTATGGGCTTTTTATGGGTCAGGTGGGTTGGCGTGGCCTTTGCTCTTTTGTTTTCAATTTTTTTAAATAAATGACTTTTTATGGTTTTTTCTCTAAATTTTTTTTATTTTATGTTTAAATTACTATCTCTTCTTATACGAACCCTAGCGGAATTGAATGGAATTCGCAAACCCAAGATCTATCTAACCCAAGTTTGCTGAAATTAGAATGAGCTTATCACAATGGAAGACATGCTTCAAGGCAACAAGACTATAAACCAACTCAATCACAACGCCTACATTTGGAGACGAGCAAAAAGAGTATAAATTCACAACAAAAATTGGTTAATTCTTTGAAGAGTTGAAAGTTCAATCAAAAACCAAGATTGATAACCAAAAGTCGGCAAAAATCAGAATATTATTAGCCAAAAAATAAGTATGCTGAAAATTATTCTCAATAGTATTTATACCCCAAGCCAAAAACTCTAGTTTTCCTAATAGGTCACATATAAACTCAATTTAAATAATAATGAACCCAAGCTAAAACTAGCCCAAAGTAATTAAAATAAACAAGTTTGAAACCCAAACAAGTGTTTCCTCATGAAATAAAGAAAGTTGAATAGCCCAACTAATTTAATAAGACAAGTTTGGTTATTTTTGCATTCTGTCTGGCAGCAGCAAAACCCAACTTCAAACGGATGGTTCTCTCTTGTCTCAAAGAATTAGAAGGTGTTCCATATACCGTTGGAAAGATATGGAAGTCTAGTTTCGACCTGTAGCTCCAGTTATGATCACAAAGGTATCTAAAGGTCAAACTGTCCAAATCTAGTCTTCTTCTCCCAATCCTTATGAAATGGTCTTGGTTCCACCAACAAGCCCCTCTTGAACATGAATAAGATTAATCACCGCTTGCTCCTTATTATTTAATATCCTCTTGAAGTCCACCTAACCCACGTATCTTGAAGAAGTCCATTGAAAGCTTCTTTGAACCTCTTACCTCTAAGCCTTGTAACTGGATCAATCGAAACCTCCAATGGATTCTTTGGTGCTTGGATCACATCATCCCCTCTCTCCTCAAAAGGATTTGACCTCGAATCATCACCTAAATCAAACGAAGAAAGATCAACAACATTGAATATAGCACTAACATCATACTCACCTGGTAGATCCACTTTGTAGGCATTATCATTAATCCTTTCTATGAATTGAAAAAGACCATCTCCTCGAGGCATCAAATTTGATCTCCTTTGTTCAGGGAACCTTTCCTTCCTTATATGCACCCAAACCCAGTTACCTGGTTCAAACCTCACCAATTTTCGTCCTCTATTAGCCTTGTGTGCATATTGTTTATTTTTTTTTCTCTATTTGTTGTCAAATCTTTGCATGTAAATCCTTTACCACCTATGCTTTTTAGTACCATCAACACTACCCCTTTCATCCACAGGTAAAGAAATCAAATTTAATGGTGTCAAAGGATTAAAACCATAAACAATCTCAAATGGTGAATAATTAGTAGTGGAATGCATACTATGATTATATACAAATTCAATAAATGGCAAACAATCTTCCCAATTTTTAAGATTTTTTTTGAATGATAGCCCTTAAAAACTGAGTTAAAGTTTGGTTAACAACTTCAGTTTGACCATCTTTTTGTGGATGACAAGTAGTAGAATATAAAATCTTAGTCCCTAACTTACCCCACAAAACCTTTCAAAAGTACCTTAAAAACTTAACATCTCGATCTGACACAATGCTCATAGGAACACCAAGTAGCCAAATGACCTCTCTAAAGAATGGGTCAGCTATATTTGTTGCATCATCAGTTTTATGGCAAATAATAAAATGTGCCATCTTATAAAATCTATCCACAACAATAAATATAGAGTCTCTTTCTTTCCTAGACCTAGGTAGACCTAAAACAAAATCCATAGAAACATCAACTCAAGGTTCCTTAGGAACAGGTAAAGGTGTGTATAACCAATGAGGCATTACTCTAGACTTAGCTTGTCTATATGTTATGCACCTATCACAAATTCTTTACACATCTCTTTTCATGTTAGGCCAATACAAGTGTTCACGTAAAACATCCAAAGTCTTAGCAATTCCAAAATGCCCCATTAAACCACCCCCATGAGCTTCACTTATAAGCAATTCACGTATAGAACAATTAGGCACACACAATTTATTTTCCTTAAACAAAAATCCATCATGCCTAAAAAACCTATCCTTGGCCGAAACTTTGCACTCATCATATATAGAACCAAAATCATTATCATCAAGATACAATTCTTTAGTATACTCAAATCCTAACAATTTAGTATTCAGATTATTAAGAAGAACATACCTTCACGATCAAGCATCTGCAACCACATTTTCCTGACCTTACTTGTACTTAATCACATATGGGAAAGTTTCAGTAAACTCAATCCACTTGGCATGTCACCTATTTAGCTTACCTTGACCCTTCAAATGTTTTAATGACTGGTGATCGGTATGTATAACAAACTCTCGGGGCCATAGATAATGTTGCCATGTCTCCAATGATCTCACTACCGCATACAACTCCTTGTCATAAGTGGGATAGTTAAGAGTTGTACCATTGAGTTTCTCACCGTAACATCCCCATATCCAGGATAAAACAATAATCTCATGTTCACTGATAAACAGATTAATTAATTTTTCTTATATATATATATATATATATATATATATATATATATATATACATGGTGTTCATATTAAAATTTACCAAAATTTTCACTAAACGTTTGGCAGAGTCTTCCCTATATCGGGAGATCCCAAGTTATCGACATACAACCTATTTTCACTTCTAATATCCCGCATCTCCTAACTCAATTCAACCCAATCATCCTGGGTCTCAATCCCACAAAACATCATTATTCATATCAATCACAACATTTATGATATACATTGAACAACAATTATCATTATGGATGGATAACAGATATAAACATGCATACATGAAACATGATTATATGAACTACAGAATTAAATTCATCTAATCAAGTTTAAACATTAATTATACAAATTAAGTTATACAAATGTTTCCATGTTTACAAAATATAAGGTCATCATCCCTAGACTACATAACAAAAAAAATGAATAAAAGCTAAAATATACTCCTGCCTCGATGCGATGGTCCTGAAACAAAATACATATTATTGAAATATGAATATCGCAATAAGTACAATAATACCAATATCTAATAATTTGAAAAGGTAGATAAGTATTCTTGTTTTGTTCATTTCTCCCTTTCTATTTCCATTAGAACTCTTTTTCATTCATCTACTAAAAACTATTTCCTCTCTCATTAGCAACTTCCATTCAAGATTCCATTAAAACCAACCGCAACTATTTCACCTAACACATTACTAATACTATTTTCATCGGTATCATCATCATCCCATTGGCATTAGTGTATGGAGATCCCTTACCCGGGACCCTGACATACGCCCAATGTATGCTAGTAAAAATCTCGGTGATCCCCTCATCCGGGATCCTAATATACACTAAATGTATGCTAGTAAAAAAAAAATCACGGTGATCCCCTTACCCGGGATCCTAACATACACTAAATGTATGCTAGTAAAAAAAAAATCACGGTGATCCCCTTACCCGGGATCCTAACATACACTAAATGTATGCTAGTAAAAAATCACGGTCATCCTCTTACCCGAGATCCTAACATACACTAAATGTATGCTAGTCAAATCACGTCTTACACTTCTCATATTTTCTTTATCAGTGGTACTCCCATCACTTGGCGAATTCACACCAACTTCCATCCTTTCACATAACATCCAACGTTTGCAAGTTCACATCTCACATTATTAACATATTAAATTCTCAAATTTAACTAGAAAGCTTGGGTGAGGATCACCTACCAGCAGTAGAAGCTCTACTCGTGCTCCCCTGCTGCTGCACCACGCCAGTGATCCCTCTTGCAATCACAGGCTTATCTCATAATTTTTTCTCATTCAAGGATACATTTTATATTAACCATATCAATAGCCGATAGGTCTTTCTTTCAACCATTCCTTTCTTTATATTTTATGTTTTTTTTTCTCATCACACCCATTAATATCATCATTCTTTGTCCAACCATGGTTATCATTCTTTTCTTTATATTTGAACTGTTACTGTTTTGAACTGTTACTGTTTTGAACCGTTACTGTATTCAATTGTTACTGTTTTGAACCGTTACTGTCGTGAATTGTTACTATTTTTGTTTTTGAACCCTTACTGTCTTCAAAGGTCGCATTCCAACCTCTCCTCATATTTTTAACTATATCTAGAGTTTCAGAACTTTGTTTCAAGTGAGGTTGGTCTCGTTGGAAAGCTAAGACACGAGGCTACAAGTCCTCTGAAGGAAAAAGAACCCAGTTCTGCCCCCAAGATAGTCAAAACTGCTCATCAACTAATCAGTCTTATTGCCCTATAGAGTCAATTATGACCTAGTCTTAGTTGGTGACCCATAACTGGAGTTCTAAATCTCCAAATTGAGAAAAACCAATTTCCTTAGTTAGTTAACATCCAAAACTACAATTTCTATGAAGGAACCTGATCCTAATTCCCTCATCCTCCTACTTGAAATCTTATCGAAAGTCAGGAGACGAGCCTATCCAGATTCATCACCCCCTTCCATTCACACATAACATTCACAAACTATATTTTCTGGGTAAATTATCATGGTTTCACGCCCCCAATCACGTACCACACATGAATCAACTTAATTTTAACAACTAATATTTTTTCTCAAATTTAAGTCTAAGAACCCTAATCTATAATTCAACATCAAGCTTCAATTCATAATCGAATTTGAAATGAATTATAAGATCATGTTTAGAACACCTTACCCGGTAAGAATTAAGGTTTCGATCTCCAACCAGTTGAAGATTTTCGACTCCCTCCTTTCTTTTTTTCTAATGACAGCCGACCCTCCTTCTTCTCTTATTGTTCAAATTTTCTTGTTAATCCCTTGCCCACAAGTGTTTATTCCATCTATAAACCCTTAATCTTGGATGGGTTCTTGAAATTTTGGTGCTTCTCTCTTGATTTTGCAAGAATGGATACAAAAACTTCCTCTTTTCTTTCCTTTTGATTGCTGCAGATTTTTTGGTGAGGAGAGGAGTATTTATGCTCTATAATTTCTCTTATTTATACTTAGGCCCCATTTCCTTTAAGTGTATTATTTTTGCCCCCACATCTTTTTCTTCTTATAATCAAGCTATACCTCTTTTCATTTCTTATAACTCCACCCCAAAACTTTTAGTTTAGCTTATTTTCCTCAATTTAATCCAATCCTTAACATTTCCGGGTTAATTATAATTTCTCAAAATATTTCGCCCGGAAATATATATCCCAAAAATTTTTGAAGTCACTTTTTTTTTATTTAACCCTATGCATGAATTTCTTCACTTTATTTCCATTTAGTTAGTTTGCAATTTATGCAACCTTATTTTCTCGGGGTTTACATTCTCCCCTCCTAATAGAAATTTGGCCCTCGAAATTCTAGTTATGTACCTATGTCGGAGAATAAACGCGGAAATTTCTCCTTCATGTCAGATTCTCTTTCCCATGTTTCTTCTTCTATTTATGAGCTTCTCCACAATACTCTCTCACCAAGGGAACTCTCTTATTCCTCAACACCTTCACATCTCGATCCAAGATCTTGACAGGCTTAGCTTCCATGGTTAGATCCCCTTTAATTTTCATAGGAACATGTGGCAATACCCGTAAGGGGTTTATCTTGGCCTTTCGCAGCAATGATATATGGAATACATTGTGAATCTTATCCAAATATGCAAGTAACTCTAATCGATAGGCAACTGGTCTGATTCTTTCCTTAATCTCGAAAGGGCCAATATATCTCGAAGCTAATTTCTTTTTTACTCTAAATCGAATGATGCCTTTCCAAGGCACCACCTTAAAAAATACCTTATCCGCCAGTTGGAATTTCAAAGGCCTTCTTCGGCTATCTGCGTAACTTTTCTGTCTATCCTGGGCTTCCTTCATCCTCTTTCTGATCACCCTCACCTTGTCAGTTGTCAGTTGTCAGTTGCACCATTTCAGGTCATAAAAGCTTCCTTTCTCCTACTTCATCTCAACAAATTGGGGTAAGACATTTCCTCCTATACAATGCTTCATATGGAGCTATACCAATAGTAGCTTGATGGCTATTATTATAAGTAAACTCCACCAATGGCAGGAGATCCTCCCAGTTCCCTCCAAACTCCAGCATACAGGACCTTAAGAGATCCTCAAGAGTTTGAATGGTCCTTTTAGATTGACCATCCATTTGAGGATGAAATGTCGTGCTCAGATTCAACTTTGTTCCCAATGCCCGTTGTAAGCTAGGCCATAATCTCGATGTGAAACTTGGATCCCGATCCGATATAATTGACACTAGCACCCCAGGAAGTCTGATTACTTTATTTACATATAATTTTGTCAGCTTATCCACCAAATCAATCATCTTCATAGGCAAAAACAAAGTAGATTTTGTTAGTCAATCCACAACCACCCATATGGCATCATTCCCCTTCTTTCCCCTGGGTAATCCCGTCACAAAATCCATAGAAATATCCTCCCATTTCCATTCTGGAATTGATAATAACTATAATTCCCCTGCAGGTTTCTAGTGTTCTATCTTTACTTGTTGACAGATCCCATAGTTTGAAACAAATTCTGCTATTTCCCTCTTCATATTTGGCCACCAATAGTATCCCTTTAAATCCTTATACATCTTTGTACTTCCAGGATGAGTAGCAAATCGGGGTTTATGAGCTTCTCTCAATACTTCATCTTTAAAGGTCTTATCCTCCAGCAAATAAATTTACCTACCCATAGCTATTAGCCCATTAGATAACATTTGAAATGTTGTCTCTATACCCTGGTTTACCCTCTCCTTGATCTCCTTTACTTTCCCATCCACCTGTTGAGCCACCAAGACCTTGTCCCGAAGCACAAATCGGATCTTTAATTGAGCTAACAGTGATCCCTCGGGCCCTACACTTAGCTGCAAGCCCATATTCTTCAATTCCACTATACTTCCATGTTCCTTAATCTCCATATCATTCTTTACTATTTTTCCCTTCCTACTTAAGGCATCGGTTACTACATTAGCCTTACCAGGATGGTAGTCAATCACACAATCGTAATCTTTTATTAATTCTACCCATCTCCTCTGTCGCATGTTCAACTTCTTCTGTGATATCAAATACTTCAAACTCTTATGGTCCGTGAAGATTTGAACTTGTGACCCATACAAATAATGCCGCCATACTCTTAGGTCAAACACCACTGCTACAAGTTCTAGGTCATGAACTGGGTAATTCAACTCATGCGACTTTAGCTGTCTTAATGCATAAGCAATCACACGCCCGTGTTGCATCAACACACATCCTAGACCCCTGTTTGAGGCATCGCTATATACCACAAACCCTTCTGTCCCTGATGGAAGGGCCAGCACAGGAGCAAAAGTGAGCCTCTCCTTTAGTTCTCGGAAGCTTGCTTCACACTCTTCCGACCAAACAAACCTAACTTCCTTGTGGGTCAGTTTAGTCAGATGTGATGCTATAGTGGAGAATCCCTCTATAAATCTCCGATAGTACCCAGCAAGACCCAAGAAACTTTGGATTTATGTCACATTGGTAGGCCTCTCCCATTTCAACATGGCCTCAACCTTCTTTGGATCTATGAATATTCCTTTTGCAGAAATTACATGGCCCAAAAATACTACTTCTTTGAGCCAGAACTCATACTTATCCAACTTCGCATATAATCGGTTCTCCCTCAAAGTCTGTAGCACAACCCTTAGATGTTGTTCATGCTCCAAGTAAGAGTTTGAATTCACCAAGATATTGTCAATAAATACCACCACATATTTGTCCAGGTAAGGCCGAAACACCCGATTCATCAAGTCTATAAATACGGCTGGAGCATTGGTTAACCCAAAAGGCATCATCAAAAACTCGTAATGCCCATAACGGGTTCTGAATGCAATCTTTTGTATGTCTTGTTCCTTGATTCTCAATTGGTGGTATCCAGATCTCAAATCTATCTTAGAGAACACCCTAGCACCCTTCAACTGATCAAACAAATCATCTATTCGTGGGAGTGGGTACTTGTTCTTCACTATCACTTTATTCAATTGACGATAATCGATGCACAAACGAAGTGTGCCATCCTTATTTTTTACAAACAATACTAGAGCTCCCCAGGGCGAGTTACTAGGCCGGATGAAACCTTTATCTAACAATTCTTGAAGCTGGACCTTTAATTAAGCCAATTCTATAAGTGCCATCCTATAAGGAGATTGGGCTATAGGAGAAATTCCTAGAATAGTTTCTATGGAAACTTCAATTTCTCTAACTGGAGGTAATCTAGGCAACTCTTCTGGGAATACATCTCGAAACTCCCTCACAACAGGAATACTAGCCAAATATATGTTACCCTTTTCCAGCTCTATTATATGGGCTAACCAAGCAGAACAACCTTTCCTCAGCAACTTTCTAGCCACCAAGACTGAGATTACACAACTTAGAATTACTTTTCTTTCCCCTTTAAACACTACTCTTTTGTCACCTATTCCTTGGATTGTAACCCTCTTGGTGAAACAATCCACTTGTGCTTTATGTTTACTTAGCCAATCCATGCCTAGAATCAAGTCAAAATCATATAACTCTAATGGCATAAGATCTACCCTCAATTCTAACCCTCCAATGTATAGTTTTACCCCTCTATAAATATCATCAATATGTATATTCTCTTCCAAAAGTGTACTAACCGTCACTCCTACACCCAACTTACTAGATAACATATGCAAGTTATTCACAATTCTATAAGCTACAAAGGAATGATTAGCTTAAGGATCAATGAAAGCATAAACTTACATTGTATCTAACTGTAAATTACCTACCACCACATCAGGTACAACTCTCACATCCTCATGGGTCATGTGATATACTCGACCCTGAGTCCTCCCCTCCTGAATTCTGGGCCTCCCACGAGTAGCACTCGTCCCTGACTCAGTAGGTCTGATAGGATGATCAACTGTAACTGATTGCTGCTGGCTCTAAACCTCAGTTCTCTAACCATGGGCTCCCTCGGTAGTTCTACGGGGACAATCCTTCTTCCTGTGACTCGTGTCCCCACAATAATAATAGCCTCTGCCTACATACGGGCACTCTCTCCATCGATGCCTCTCTCCTCTACAAATATAACATCTTCCCGGCATCGCGGAACAATCTCTAGGGTGTCGCTGCTCACACCTATGACATAATGGATACACGGGTCCCTTCTGCTCTATAGACCCCCTAGAAGTTGTGACTCTCTGTCTAGCCTGTCCTCCCCAAGATCCTCTTCCACCAACCTGTCTAGATCCTCATGAGCTACCTCTTGGGGTGAAACTCTCACCTCTCCTCTAGAACTGTCTTGATGATTTCCCACTCTTTCCTTTCTTTGGGAGAGGAGGTCTCCTAGTCAAAAACCTAAAATCTCTCCTTTTAGCTCCAATCGCCTGACTCTGCTCGACCACTGGCTTCGGGGCATCCTTTATTACCCTCTCCATACCCTGAGCAGCCCGTACCAATTCCCAAACGGATTGGAACTGCATGGCTATCAATATCATTCTCATCTCTTGTCGCAACCCATCACGGAACCTCTCCACCCTGTGGCGCTGTATGGGAAGGTAAGTGGAGGTAAAAGTTGCTAAGTCCTGGAATCTCCTCTCATACTCCAGAACTGTCAAATCTCCCTGCATCAAATCCAAAAACTCTTGTTCTTTCTCCCTTCTATGCTCCCAAGAATAGTACCTCTCTTTAAACTCTTCACGAAAGTCCCTCCATCCCAATACCTCCCCCAATCTCCTCTCTCTGATGGTTCAACCAATAGCTGAGTCACGCAATCCACCCGTAGCTCTTTTAGCATCTGCATCTGATTTATAACTCTTTCCACTTTCCACAGCCAGTGCCCAACAACCTCAGCATCCTCTTCACCATAGTAAGTCATATAACCCATCTCTTGTATACCCTTCACCCACTACACTATGGTGACTACTCCCCCTGATCTAGGAGTTGTACTGGAGGCTCTCGCTGCCATTCCTATTACTACAACTCTCACTATATGATCCATAAAAGTAGGATCTAAAAAGGGGTTTGACACAGTTGTCAGCGCAACTGGTGGGGGTACATGATCTCCCCTCTGTCTGTCTGATACCTCGGGCATTGATACCTCTGCCTGACAGGACACCGAAACATCTCGAAGTCTCACTGACTCGTCTCTTTCAGAGTATACTGATGTTACAGGTACATGAGAGGAGGTGTCTCCAAGGGATCCTAGTCAGGATCACTTTCATAATGAAGGCTCTGATCACTTTCCCGAACTGGGGACACATCAGTCCTGGCTCCTTGCCTTGTTCTAACCATCCTAAAACACGTTTCAAAACCATATCAATACTCCTGTCCCCGGAATAGCAACCTAAGCTCTGATACCAAAATGTAACATCCCCATATCCAGGATAAAAGAACAATCTCATGTTCACTAATAAACAAAGTAATTAATTTATATATATATATGTGTGTGTGTGTGTGTGTGTGTGTGTGTGTGTAAGTGTGTAAATGGTGTTCATATTAAAATTTATTGAAATTTTCACTAAAATTTTGACAGAGTCTCCCCTATATCGGTAGGTCCCAAGTTATCGACATACAACCTGTTTACACTTCTAATATCCCGCATCTCCTAACTCAATTCAACCCAATCATCCTGGGTCTCAATCCCACAAAACATCATTATTCATATCAACCACAACATTTATGATATACATTGAACAACAATTATCATTATGGATGGATAAAAGATATAAACATGCATACATGGATCATGATTATATGAACTATATAATTAAATTCATCTAATCAAGTTTAAACATTAATTATACAAATTAAGTTATACAAATGTTTCCATGTTTACAAAATATAAGGTCATCCTCCCTAGACTACATAACAAAAGGTGCATAAAAGCTAAAATCTACTCCTGCCTCGCATGCGATGCACCTGAAACAAAATACATATTATTGAAAAATGAATATCGCAATAAGTAGAGTAATACCAATATCCAATAATTTGTAAAGGTAGATATGTATTCTTGTTTTGTTCATTTCTCCCTTTCCGTTTCCATTAGAACTCCTTTTCATTCATCTACTAAAAACTATTTCCTCTCTCATTAGCAACTTCCATTCAAGATTCCATTAAAACCAACCACAACTATTTCACCCAACGCATTACTAATATTGTTTTCATCGGTATCATCATCATCCCGTTGGCATTAGCGTATGGAGATCCCTTACCCGGGACCCTAACATACGCCCAATGTATGCTAGTAAAAATCACGGTGATCCCCTCATCCGGGATTCTAACATACACTAAATGTATGCTAGTAAAAAACATCACGATGATCCCCTTACCCGGGATCTTAACATACACTAAATGTATATTAGTAAAAAATCACGGTGATCCCCTCATCTAGGATCCTAACATACATTAAATGTATGCTAGTAAAAAAAATCATAGTGATCCCCTTACCCGGGATCCTAACATATACTAAATATATGCTAGTAAAAAATCACAGTGATCCCCTTACCCGAGATCCTAACATATACTAAATGTATGCTAGTAAAATATCACGTTAATCCCCTTACTCGGGATCCTAACAAGCATTAAATGTATACTAGTCAATTCATGTCTTACACTTCTCATATTTTCTTTATCAGTGGTACTCCCATCACTTGGCGAATTCACACCAACTTCCATCCTTTCACATAACATCAAATGTTTGCAAGTTCACATCTCACATTATTAACATATTAAATTCTTAAAATTTACTAGAAAGCTTGGATGAGGATCACCTACCAGCAATAGAAGCTCTACTCGTGCTCCCCTGCTGCTGTTGTTGCTGCTGCACCACGCAGGTGGTCCCTCTTGCAATCACAGGCTTATCTCGTAAATTTTCCTCATTCAAGGATACATTTTATATTAACCATATCAACAACCGATATGTCTTTCTTTCAATCATTCATTTCTTTAAATTTTACGTTTTTTTTTCTCATTAGACCCATTACTATCGTCATTCTTTGTCCAACCATGGTTATCATTCTTTTATGTATATTTGAACTGTTAGTGTATTGAATTGTTACTGTTTTTGTTTTTGAACTGTTATTGTCTTCAAAGGTCGCATTCCGACCTCTCCTTGTATTTTTAACTATATCTAGAGTTCTAGAACTTCGTTTCAAGTAAGGTTGGTCTCGTTGGGAAGCTAAGACACGAAGCTACAAGTCCTCTGAAGGAAAAAGAACCCAGTTCTGCCCCCAAGATAGTCAAAATCGCTCATCAACTAATCAGTCCTACAGCCCTAATGAGTCGGTCATGACCCAGTTTCGGTTGGTGACCCATAACTGGTGTTATACAACTCCAAATTGACCAAGACGAATTTCCTTAGTTAGCTATCATCCAAAACTACAATGTCTATAAAGGAACCTGATCCTAATTTTCTCATCCTTCTATCCGAAATCTTACCGAAAGTCAGGAGACGAGTCTGTCCAGATTCATCACCCCCTTCCATTCACACATAACATTCACAAACTACATTTTCTGGGTAAATTATCATGGTTTCACGCCCCCAATCACATACCACATATGAATCAACTTAATTTTAACAACTGATACTTTTTCTCCAATTCAAGTCTGAAAACCCTAATCTACAATTCAACATCAAACATCAATTCATAACCGAATATGAAATGAATTATAAGATCATGTTTAGAACACCTTACCCGGCAAGAATTAAGGTTTCGATCTTCAACCAGTTGAAGATTTTCGACTGCCTCCTTTTTTTTTTCTAATAACAATCGACCCTCCTTCTTCTTTTATTGTTCAAATTTTCTTGTTAATCCCTTGCTCACAAGTGTTTATTCCATCTATAAACCCTTAATCTTGGATGAGTTCTTAAAATTTTGGTTTTTCTCTCTTGATTTTGCAAGAATGGATACAAAAACTCCCTTTTTTCTTTCCTTAGGCCCCATTTCCTTTAAGTGTATTATTTTTGCCCCCATATCTTTTTCTTCTTGTAATCAAGCTATACCTCTTTTCATTTCTTATAACTCCACCCCAAAACTTTTAGTCTAGCTTATTTTCCTCAATTTAACCCAATCCTCAACATTTCTAGGTTAATTTATAATGTCTCAAAATATTTCACCTGAAAATTTATATCCCAAAAATTTCTGATTTCCCTTTTTTTTATTTAACCCTATGCATGAATTTCTTCACTTTATTTCCATTTAGTTAGTTTGCAATTTACGCAACCTTATTTTCCCGGGGTTTACACTCACTAAAATAAGCAATGGGCCGTTTCTCTTGCATTAGAACAACTCCAATACCTATTCCTGAAGCATCACATTCAATCTCAAAAGCTTTATTAAAATCAGGTAAAGATAGTAGTGGTGCCAAAATTAACTTTGATTTTAACAAGCTAAAAGCACTTTCTTGTTCTTCACCCCACTTAAACCCTACCGATTTCTTAATGATTTCAGTCAATGGAGAGGTCATCGTACTAAAGTCTTTAACAAACCTCCTATAGAAACTAGTCAAACCGTGAAAACTTCTAACTTCTGTTTTTGATTTTGGTGTAGGCCATTCTTGAATTGCCTTAACCTTAGCTCCATCCATCTCTATACCTTTTGATATAACAACATATCCAAGAAAAATAATTCTATCCATGCAAAAGTCACACCTTTTCAAATTAGCATATAAGGACTCTTTTCTAAGCACATCAAGAACTTGTCTCAAATGGTTCATATGCTCATCAAACTCCTTACTATAAATCAAAATATCATCAAAGTAGACAACTACAAACTTACCAATGAAAGCACGATTCATCAATCTCATAAAAGTACTAGGTGCATTAATAAGTTCAAAAGGCATAACCAACCACTCATATAAACCATATTTAGTTTTAAAAGCAGTTTTCTACTCATCTCCTTCGTTCATCCTAATTTGATGATAACCACTTTTTAAATCAATCTTCAAAATTATTTTAGAACCATGCAATTCATCCAACATATCATCTAATTTAGGAATAGGATGTCAATACTTTACAGTGATGTTATTGATAGCTCTACAATCGACACACATTCGCCAAGTCTTGTGAATCTTTGGGACAAGAAGCACGGGAATTGCACAGGACTTGACATAACCAAAAGATTGATGTCTTCTCCCACGTTCAGGAGTGTCGAAGTAATAAATAACCCGGCAAGACCGGGGTTGAACCACAGGGAGGTTAACTATATAAATTATAAATAATAATAATAATACTAATACTAATACTAATACTAATACTAATACTAATAATAATAATAATAATAATAATAATAAGTTGAAGAGAGCTTTGAGATGTGATATTGATATAAGAATTAAACAATGATAAAAACAATTGTCAAGGTTAGAGGATCCACTAATGGTATTTCAAACAAGTATAGTATAAACTCTTATTACTCAACTGGAGACCACACACAAAGAAGGTTCCAATCAGATTATAAATTGTTAACATGATTACATTAGTTATCTTATTCGAATAATGCTAATACTTGTAAATGTTGTCAGGTATTCATAATTATAACTTATGTTAACAACAAATCAAGTTCCTTTCATAGCACATGTGTCGGTTATACCATACGGTTTGGGCTATGAAACTGCCAAGTATTTGTTGTACAAAGGTTATACAACATAAATCTAGATTAACCATTTAACAAGCAAAGTATTAAGAGTGAATAAGATAACAAATACAAAACATGTTAGTATCAAACATTAAAGT
>Ga0307508_10002525_pt1 | contig 19282 bp, 27 predicted proteins | sample 9_EM_MG_FD_203089 | JGI IMG/M metagenome (GOLD analysis project Ga0307508, IMG submission 203089) | Populus trichocarpa ectomycorrhiza microbial communities from riparian zone in the Pacific Northwest, United States - 9_EM | ecosystem: Host-associated > Plants > Roots > Unclassified | place... | reverse complement strand
GCTCAATCTCTATACCGAGGAAGCAGCGAACTGGACCGAGGTCGGTCATCTTGTACTTGGCGCGGAGGAGGTGTTTGATTGTGGTGACTCGGTTGGCCGATGGAGAGAAGAGCAGCATGTCATCAACGTACAGCAGCAGAATTATTGGTGCGTCGTTCTGAGCCGATTGCTTGGAGTTCCAGATGGCCAGTGGGGGATCGGTTCGATCGGTTAAGGTGGTGCTTGCCGAGAGGTAGACGTTCGGATCATACTCGCATCGTTGGAGACTGAGAGATCTGAGAAAGTGGTCAATATGCTCATACCAGAGACGGGGGGCCTGTTTAAGTCCATAAAGTGACTTTCTCAGCTTGCAGACTTGAGGTTTGTCCGCCTCAATACCCTGCGGCAGAGCCATATAGACGTCACCGTCAACTTTGGGATTCAAGAAGGCGGTGACAACATCCATTTGTTCGATTTCCCAGTCGTGGACAGCAGCGAGGGCTAGCATCATACGTAGGCTTTGCAACTTTGCTACCGGAGCGAAAGTTTCATCGAAGTCGACCCCCGCCTGCTGTTCAAAACCTCGGATAACAAGCCTGGCCTTATACCGAATGCCGCCTCCTGGCAACTCCTTGGTCTTGAAGACCCACTTGGAGCTAATGGGCGTGACGCCGGCTGGAACGTCTTCCAGCCCGACGTAGTCCCAGGTTGAGTTTTCAGCCAAAGATCTGAGTTCCTCTTCAACCACATCAGACCATTTCTGGCCAAACCTCGGGTGTGTAATGGCTTCCCGGTTGGATACCGGATCTGCAGAATCGATTGGTGCCTCTTCCACCCGGGTCCGGCGGGCGACCGCTCTAGGTCTCTTCCGAAGATCATACAGGTTGGTGTTTCCTTCCAAATTGAGTCCACTCGAGGTGCTGAGTCTGAGTCCGACCGCCGAGGCGTCGAGTCCGAGTTCGCCCGAGGGATTGAGTTTGCTTAAGGAATTGAGTTTGCTCGAGGGGCCGAGTCCGAGTCGGACCGCTGAGGCGTCGAGTCCGAGTCCGCCTGAGGAATTGAGTTTGCTCGAGGAATTGAGTTTGCTCGAGGCGCCAAGTCCAAGTCTGACCGCTGAGGCGTCGAGTCCGAGTCTGCCCGAGAAATTGAGTTTGCTCGAGGTGCCAAGTCCGACTCCATTGCCAAGGGGTCGAGTCCGAGTCCGTCCGAGGATTTGAGTTCGCTCGAGGTATTGAGTTCGCTGGAGGCGCCGAGTCCGAGTCCGACCGCCGAGGCGTCGATGCCGAGTCCGCTCAATTCTAAGAAGGTGAGGTTTGATGCCTGGTGTTGAAGATTGCCCGATCAGCGTTTTCTTTTGAGAGTCTTCACAAGTACAGAGAAAGAGAGAGAGAAAAGAGAGAGGGACAGGACGAGATGATTTGATTGCTGACGGGTGATGAAATCGCTCGAGGTAGACGTAACGAGTATCTTTTTCTGCTATGTAGAAGTATATTACAGTCTAGAAGGAAGAACACGAAAGACGCTGCTATGGAAGAATGCCAAGCCGTCGTTACCAGGATCCCCTTGCCATTGCCGTTGCTATGGCGTTGCTGCCACTGCCGTTGCTGTGGTGTCGCTTCCGTCGGCGTGCCACGCTGGAGTGGCGAGAAGCAATTCCAACACCTGGATTACCTGCCTCTGGTGAGGATCCCAAAAGCGCCAGATAGTAGTACTGTCATGGACATAGGCGAGCATAAATAGAGGGCGAGCACGTGTGCCGAACTTGCTGCGGTGTGAGGCTGGGAGTGATTTGAAAGCTTTGCATCCAAAACGTCGTAGATGGCCAACTTCAGGTTTTCTTCCGAAGAGCTTTTCATAAGGAGTCATGCCATTGTTCGATGAGGTCGGGCTCCAACCGTGCAAGTAGTTTGCTGTGGACATGGCTTCTGCCCACATGCTTGGTGGGAGAGTACAGTCCAGTAGCATTGTGCGAGCCTTTGCATTGTGGGTCTGAATCATCCTTTCGGAGACCCCATTTTTATGCTGCGTGTATGGTGGTGACTGCTCGAAGGTAATACTGTATTCTGTAAGGATTGATCGAAATGCTTCGTTGTCATATTCTCCTTTGCCATTGTCGTACCGGAACCGAGTGATGCAATGCTTTAGTTGTAGCTCGACAAGATTTTTGAAATCTCTGAATACTGTACACACATCCGATGATGACTTCGAGCATAGGAAGCATACCCAGGTGTAGCGGCTGAAGTCATCAATATACAGTGTGTAGTATCGGCGCCCGGACAGTGATTGAGGGCTGATGGGTCCACACAGGTAGGAGTGGATCAGTTCCAGTGGCTTAGTCGCTCGCCCAGCTGGAACCTTCCTTTGAAACTTCTCCTCAGCCTTCGCTTTGATGCGGATGTCACAAGCCGTGGATGTGGCAGTTTCCTTTACAGAGTAGGATCCCTTAGGCAGTAGCTTTCGGACATCGCTGAGGTTGAGGTGGCCAAGACGTTGGTGCCAAGTTTGGATATCTGTCCGAAATGCCGAGTCGCAGCGAGGCGCCGATTCCGAGTCCGACCGAGGCGGAGCATTTGCTCGATATGCAGTGGAATTTGGATAACACTTTTTGGAGGTTACATTGCTGAGGAGGACGAAGGATATGGATCCAGGTGCGCATCTACCCAGGGGTTGTTCCGTGAAATCCTCTGATGTAATGTAAGCAGTACGTGAATGGGAACGGAAACTGACATCAAGGCCATCCTTGATCAACTGGGGCAAGAGTAGGGAGGCTCCGAAGTCTGGTACACATAGAGCTTCCACCCTGAGGAGCATTCCACAATCCAGCTGGAGTTTGATGCTGCCGGAAGCTGTTGCTAAACTGACAGAGTCGGCTGACTCGACTTGTAAGAATTCCTCGAGTGGGTGGTAATCATGAAAGTCCATTAGATTTGGTGAGATGTGGTGGGTAGCGCCTGAGTCGATTATCCATTCGTCGGTTTTGCGTGCGTGTCCGGCCACTCTTGCCATCGCAGTGAGGCTGTGTACTACAGGGTCTCCGGTTTTGACACGATGAGCGGATGCTGACTTTCCGCACTTGTCTTCCCTTCCCTGTCTCATTTTGGAGGCTCTTTTCTTTGACTTCGCAATCAATCTCTTTGTGTCCCTTCCTTGTGCAGTAGTAGCACGTGATGTTGCTAGGGTCTGAGGTGGCCTGTTTCTTATTGTAAGGCTTTCGACGGTGTTTGCCTTTTCCGTTGATTCGATGGTGCTTGCCGCCGTTGACGTTGGCAGATAGGGCATTGCTGGAGGTTCCGGCCAGATTGAGATTGGAGCCAGTCGTAGTGTTGCGGAGGGCTCGTGCGGTTTCGTGTTCAATCAGAATTGTACTGATGGAGGTGAGTCTTTGTTCTTCTATCGGTCAGTTCTTGAGGATGTCCACAATATTGGCGAATTGCTCGGGAAGGGTCGCGAAGATGCGCATAATCAGGTATCACTCCGTGACTTCATCTGTGGTCCCTTTTAGCTCCTGACTGATATCCGAAAGTGAGGAGATGTAGTCGGATACAGACATTTCTGCCTTCATCACGGCGGAATGAAGGCCGGCAAGGGTAGCGATGCGTGCAGACTGGGATGCGGCGACATCGTATTGTTCACGGAGGGCTTCCCAGGCTACGTGCGGATTGCGATGTCCGAGGCGATTGAGAAACATTCGAATGCTGGGTTCAGTTGATGACCAGATCTTCCGAAGGCACGTTGCGACCGCTTGCAGAAGTCTCGAGCCTATGCTGTTGCGTTGCCGGCAGGTGCGAGCTCCGTACCGAGGACAATTTCAAGGGAGTCGTCCATTGCAAGGAGGTTTGTAATGTTGTTCTTCCATGAGTGGTAGTTTCTCGTGCTGAGGATGGGTGTCGATCCATGCTTGCAGGTTTAGGTGGTGGAATCGGTCATGATGTTGACACGATGTTTGTTGAGGCTTAAAAAACGAGAGTGCAGGGATGAGATGCAGAAGCGAGGCTCAAAGTGGTAGGTACAGCGGGAGCGATTATCGATGGGTAGCGGATTGGCAGAGCGTTCAATCCGGGCTCATAACCTGTTGGAATATATGAATCGATAAACGTGAAGATTGTATTTCAGTATTATGCGGGCACAAGATCTATCTATATACAGGAAGGCCGTCAGGACAAAGGACAGAAGACTGTCCGCCCGAGCCAGTGCTCGGGAACTCAGTCATGTCCGAACGCCTCCTCATCTCTGGACGCCTCCTCATTTCTGGACACCTCCTCATCTCCAGACGCCTCCTTATTCTGACAGATCTATTCTAGGCGGAGGACCCACTCCTCTCATTGGAGGGGTTGTGACACTGGGGTTGTCCTGTAACCGGAGTGTGGTGGTATCAAAAGGGTAGTCAGGCTACTTTCGATAATTCACAGCGGAATAATCTTAGATCTTGTGTGTGTTTTCGGTGGTAGTGTTGGTGAGGATGTTTTGTGCTGAGGATTCTCTCTTTTCTTCGGGGACTTCCTCTTTTTTATCCTGAGGCAGCGCGATGAGTCCTGGTGATTCGGCCCAAGGTTCCCCCGAGGCCTTCTGAGCCACGGGGAGGTTTCATTGGTCCTGGCCGGGGTGTTGATAAGGGAGGTGGGGTTCTCCTGCGTTCTGGCGGGGTAACCGGAGTAAGGTTTCCCGCTTTTCCGCAGTTTCCCCTCACCTCCGGAGCTAAGGTCCTAAGTTCGTCTTGCGGCCGTAACTCTTTCTCTGGTTCTTATCTCCCGCCTAGACTCTCTCAACCCGAGGCTCGCTTCCAAGCGGGTAGGACCGGAGTAAAGTCCTTCCGCCTTCCGCTCCCCTCTCCTTTGGTCACTTTCTCCATTGGTTTCCTCCCGACATATTCTCAAGTGTAACACTACCTTTCCTTCCCCATAGCTTCGTCCCGAAGCGGTATTCCTTTTGATCTAAGTTCTGCCTATCTAAGTAGCCCTTCTCTTTATTTTTTGGTGTAGTTCTTTCAACGCTGAGTTCCTTGCAGCGTCACGGACTGCAGTCCTCCTCCCCTGCAGCCCCCCCAGCCACCGGATCAGGTCATATAGTCCTTTTCGGGACCCTCTGTAATCCGTTGAGATGGCCGGGCCCTCGGAGTAAGCCGGTGCGTACTCCTACGTCGATAGTGTCCCGCTGGGCAGCCGCGTGCTTGGAGACAAGGGGGCCGGTTTCGCAGTGCGCATCCTGGCGATCCCCGGCTGGGGCACGTGGAAGGAGTGACCGAGCCCGAGCAAGCCGAACGAGCCAATGGTGTGAACACAGAGGTGTCCGTTCGTCGCCAGGTTCCGCCGCCTGTCAGGAGGCCCTTGTCTTCCCCGGCAATTACCCAAGCACGGAGCTGTTGGAGCTGTCGTTTGGAGGGATCGCTTGTTCGCAGAGGAGAGCAAATGATGTTTTTCCAACTTGGGTCACATGGAACGAGTGCCCTTCACAGCCCAGGGTTCATGCCCGGGAGCCTCCCTTGCCTCCCCTGTAGGTGTACTTACAGAGGTGTGCCGTACCGAACGCCTACGGGTCTCGTCCGATCGAGTCCGAGATCTCCTAGAACCAGCTAGGCGTCGGTAATCCGGTAGTCCTTCGGCGCGTCTGGGTTTTGTCGATGGAACTCTCGGAGTTTCTCCAGACCTCCCACCGAAAAGTTGTCGAATGGTTCTTCCGTCCAGTCTTTGCGTTCGGGATAGTCGAGCCTTTTGACGAGGTAAAGGATTCGTTTGTTATTTCCCCGACGGCGCTCGACCGAAGACATTACTTCTTCGACATCGTATTCCTCCGACTGTTCGACGTCGTCTGCTTCCCGCAATACTTTCGAGGGGTCCGGAAGTGCTCGATGCTCGCTGGTTCGATAGGGTTCGAGTAGCGAGACGTGGAAGATGTTGTGAATCTTCCACTTCCGAGGCAGTGTGAGGTGGACGGCCAGCGGGGAGAGGATTTTCTCGATTTGGAAAGGACCATGATTTTTGTGGTCCAGTTTCCTCGAGGGGCGGCGTGTTTTGATGTTTCGGCCATTGAGCGTTAACAGGTCACCCACCCAGTATGTAGGAAGTTCCTTTCGCTCTGGGTTCGTGTACCGCTGCATCCGTTCCTGCGCTTCTTCCAACCCTTTCCTTGCTTCTTCGTGCACTGCCTGCATCCAGTGGACGTATGCCGTGCTAGCCGGGTTGAGGGGTTCTGAGGGCGTGGGGCCTACCGCCACTGGGTGGAAGCCGTAGTTAGCGTAGAACGGAGACATACCGTTACCTGTGGTGGCCGAGTTGTTGTATGCGATCTCAGCCATTGGTAGCAGTCGTTTCCAGTTGTCTTGCTCCTTATTGACGAACGCCCGTAGATAGGTCTCAATTGTCTGGTTGAGCCGTTCTGTCTGTCAATCGGTCTGCGGGTGGAACACTGTGGACATGCGAGGCCGGATTCCCGAAAGCCGTAGGAACTCCTTCCAGGTCTCCGAGGTGAATCTGGAGTCTCGGTCCGACACTATATCGGCAGGGAGGCCATGGTGCTTCCATACTTCTCTGGCAAAGATGGCCGCTAGGTCGGCCGCCCCCTTTTCTTCCTTTTTTAGGGGAAGGAAGTGTGCCATCTTGGTGAATCGGTCGACCACTACCCATAGCTGGTCGCATTTGCCCGAGAGGGGGAAGTCCGTGATGAAGTCCATCGCTATGGATTGCCACGGGGTGTATGGTAGTTCCAGCGGGGAGGTCGGGCCATAGGGTTGGTGTCGGGCCACCTTGTTCAGCTGGCACACGGGGCAGCTTCTGACGAAGTCGATGATTCTTTCGTTCATTTTGGGCCTCCAGAAGTTTCGTCGGATTAGTTCGATAGTTTTGTCCTGTCCCATGTGCCCTGCCACCTTTGTATCGTGTTCGGACTCTAGTATCCTTTGTATCAGTCCACTTGGTACCCCAAGTAGGTTCCGTCGATATAGGATATCGTTTTCGCAACTTAGTTCCCTGACCTTTCGGTCCTTCGGCGACAGTTCTTCTGCCGCCGCTTCCTGTTTCTTGGCCTGTTCGTAGGTTCCGTCTTTTTTCCCTTCCCTCCTGACGTCTGCCAGGAATTCTTCTGACCACTTTCTTGCGGGGAGGGATGCCGTTCTGGCTGATGAGCATACAAAGGAGCGTCCCATTCGTTCTCCGAAGTGATTTTTTTCCAAAACCGTCGTTATTGGCTGGTTTTCTACCCCCCCCTTTTCAGGGCGGTACTCCGAACGCCTTGACAGTGCATCTGGTTTTCCATTCTGCGTCCCTGGTCGGTAGTAGATCTTGAAGTCGATTCCGGCCAATTCTTGTGCCCACCGTGCTTGCCGTCAGTTGAGCACTTTTGTTGTGGTGAAGTACTCCAGATTCTGGTGGTCCGAGAAAACCTCTATTTGGTGCCTAGCCCCTTCACAGTATCGCCGCCAATGCTTGAAGGCGTCCACTATTGCCAGAAGTTCTTTGTCGTGGATTTCGTAATTGATTTCCACTGGCGTGAACTTTCTTGAGTGGAATGCGACAGGATGGAGGCGGTTCTCTGAGTCTCGTTGCGACAGGATGGCTTCTGTGGCGCAGTCCGAAGCGTCGGATTCTATTTTGACCTGCCTAGTTGCGTCGAAATGGGCCAGGATTGGAGCCGTGGTAAATCGGTTCTTCAATTCCTTGAAAGCTTTTTCTGCTTCGGGGTTTCATCTCCATTCCTGTGCGGCCTCCCTCTTCGTTAGTTCCGTGAGGGGCCTCGCCACCTGGGAGTAGTCCTGGATGAATCGTCGGTAGAAGTTGGCGAATCCTAAGAACGATTGTACCTCCGTGAGTGACTTCGGCGTTTCCCAGCTCAGCACTGCCTTCACTTTTTCTTCCGACATTTTGATCCCGTTTCTTCCAATGACGTAGCCTAGGAATTCCACCTCCTGAGTCTTCCATACACATTTCTCTGGAGAGACTGCAAGTCCGTTTTTTTGCAGTCTTTCCAGGGTTTCCTTGACTAGCCGGTCGTGCTCTTCTTCAGTTTTGCCGTATATCAGGATGTCGTCCATGTAGGCTAATACCCCCACAACCAGGATGTCGGATAGGACATGGTTCATCATGTCCTGGAATGTGGAGGGGGTGTTGGTTAAACCGAAGGGCATTACGTTGAATTCGAATAGCCCGTATCTTGTTCGAAAGGCGGTTTTCCATTCGTCCCCTGGTCGTATTCGGATTAGGTTGAATCCGTTTTTGAGGTCTAGCTTTGTGAACCACTGGGCCCCCTGGACGCGGTCCTGTAGTTCTTGCATTAGCGGTAGGGGGTATCTGTTGGGGTTCGTTATTTTGTTAAGTCCCCGGTAGTCCACGCACAGCCGTAATCCTCTGCCATTTGGTTTGGGAACGAAGAGGATCGGGGATCCTGCTGACGACGTGGATCGTCGAATTTTCCCTGTTTTCTCCATTTCCTTGAGCCATTCCCTGAGAGCCTGTAATTTGGTTTCGGACAAGGGGTATATTGGTCCCCATGGAGGCGTGCTTCCTTCCTTGAGGTCGATTTTGCAGTCGTACTGTCAATGCTTGGGTAGCGTGTCTGCTGCTTCTTTGCTCATGATTTCTAGGAACTGCTGGAACTCCGGAGGTATCTGTTCGTCGGTGCTGGCTTTCGCGGCCGAGACGCAACCAATTATTCTTGCCTCTGGGTCCGATATCACCGTCTTGTCCCAGGTTAGAGAGAACTCGTTGGTTTCATGCTTAGTACACCTCTCCAAGCAACGAGGACTGTTGAACTGTACTTCCTCGTTTGTCCATCCACCCTGAGGTGGGTGGTCCGAGATCCAGTTGAATGGTAAGAATAAGTCGACCTCAGGATCCATTACCGATATTTCGAATTTTTCCCATGAGTCGTGCTTTCGGTGCTGCAATTTCAGGGCCTCCGTGTAGTACCGTCCTGCCCCCTTCACTCTTTCTCCCGTGTAGTTCTCAATGGCTCGTGGTTGGCTATGCTCCTTTTTTGTGAGGCCCAGCCTTTCTATCGTTCGTTCATTAAACAGGGCTATTGAGCAGCCCGTGTCCAACAGCGCTCGTATGGGGTGTCTCGCCCCCTTGTGGTGTAGTACCATGGTTATGATTGGGCGAGCGTTTTTCTGTTTTTTAGGCGAGGTTCCAGTGCTTGGTTCCCCTTTTCTTTTTCGGGTTGCTGCTCATGTTGTATCGTAAGCCTCAGGGTGCGGCGCATCCTGGCTTTTCAAAAATCCGAATCCGAGTCCGAGTTCGCCCATGGGGCTGCTTCTATCATTCAGGGTGGTTCGACCCCTTCTATTTCCATGGGATCCACGGCTGCCACTTTCTGCTGTTTGACTGTTCGTCGGTCCGGTTCTTCCGTGGCCTTTCTTTTTCCCGTGTCGGCCGCCGCTGTCCAAGGAGCTACTGGGAGGCTGGTTCCTCGTGCCGTGGTGAAAGCGTAGCATTCGAACGTCTTATGCCCGGATCTCCCGAACCTCCAGCAATTGTCCGTGGTCTTGTATTCCTCCTGCTCCTTCATCGGAACTCCTTTCAAGGCCGTTTCCAGGCTGACCCAAGCTTTTCTTCCGGTTGTCGCGGGGTTCTTTCCTTGTTCCGTCCCTTGCTTGGCGGGGCCAGGGTTCCTCCGCTCCTTTTCTTTTTCCTTCTTTGGATCCTTGGTTCCCGTTGGTGGTACCTTCATTGCTTCCCGGGCGGCCCTAAGGGCTTTTTTCTATTCCACCTGCAGGGCTGCTTGGTACATGGCCTGTAGGAACCCTTCGTCATCGGCGAATTCCCCCAGATAGTGGGCGAACCGCATATCCAGTACCGATTCTGGCATGGCTAGGTCGATTTTTTCCTGAAGGCCCTCTCCAGTCGCCCGGGCGTAGTTGTTTAGGGCTCTGAATTCCGTTAGGTATGCCCCGATGTCGCCAGTATATTTGAGCTGGCTGAGCTTCAGCTGGGCGTTGGCCGCCTCCCGGGTGTCTAAGTATTCCGCCCGGATAGCCGCCGCGTACTGACTCCATGAGTCCTTTTCCCCCATGGTATCATACCTGTGTAGGTCCCAGGCTTTCGCTGTCCCGGATAAAAGCATTCCAACCCACGCGATTTTTTGCTGATCTCTGGTTTCCGGGTAGAAGCTCAAATATTTGGTGATGGACTTCCACCAGCTGTTGAACGGAGTCGTTGGTTTTCCATCGAAGGTTTCTGGGTTCGTCATTTTTAGCCGGGCCGTGTGGTATCGTTCCCGGGGCTACCTGCGGGCCTGCTCGACACCTTCGGCTACGAGTCGGACCAGGTCTTGAGTGGTGATGGTTGGCGCCGGGTTCCTTGGTGGCGTGGGTTCCCTGAACCATCGGAAGGGCGGTCACGGGGGTTCAGAAGGGAGGTCCGAGGGCGGGTGTGAGGAGGAGCCCAGGGACGAGAGGGGAGGAGGTCCCGCCGTGGTTCCTCCAGCCGCAGGGGGCGGGGTTCTTCCGCCGCCAGCTGCGGCTGGTTCAGGTTGGGTGGTTTGTGCCGGCGGAGGGCGCCGGAGTTGGTCTAGCCGTCTCCTCATTTCTGGGGTTGTGGGTACCGCCGGAGGTCGGTTTCGCCGGGTTGGCCCCGGGATTAGGCGTAGCAGGCTACCTAGTTCCGGTGGTGTCGGTGGTTTTGACGGAGCACTTGTCAGGGTCTGGGCTGGAGGGCTCCTCCATGCTGGCGGGGGGGCTCGGTTGCCTGATCGGGGTTGTGGGTAGCCGAATCCGAGTTGCGACTTGCTGAATTTCTGCCTGGGCCTCCTGAAGCTGCCTTTCCAGCGCTGCCACTCTGTCCTGGTGTGCCGCTGCCCATAATTCCATGTTCCCTTGGAAGTTGGCCAGATGCTGGTTCCGGGCCGTATTGGCTTCTCCCAGAAAAGACAACGCGTCGTTGATGCGGGCCAGCTGCGTGGCTTGGCAAATTTGTCGCTCATTCGATTCCTGGGTGCGTTCGATGATTGCCTACCATACATTCCGGGCGAAGGATTGGTAGGCATTTGCCGCAACGGACAGTTCGCTGTGTATCAATTCTTCTGCGATTTTTTCGTTAGCGTTTAGTCGATCGTAGACATACCTTGTTGCTTCCGCTAGGCTGTAGTAGGCATTCTCGATCCGTACGAGGCGTTGATCGGTTCGGTCGACCGTGTTGCCGCACAGATCCAACAGTTGGGCCAGATCTTCCTCCACCTGTTTCTGCTGCCAGGCCAGGGCTCGGAGCCAGACCGCCGGGTTTGTAACTTCCACGGTTCGTTCGTCGGCCTCCGTTCCATCCGTGATTTGCGGGATATCGCGAGGGGCTTCGAGCCTGAGCATGTTGAAGTCCGAGGTGATGGACATTTTCTAGTATTGGTCCAGGAAGTCTCCGCTGCGGATGGTGGAGTCGTAATCGAAGTGGTAGTCGAATAGGTTGAAGAGTTCGTCTTCGTTGAACTCGGCCGGTTGGGATAGTAGTGCACAGTTCTACCACTGTTGGGTATACCAATGGTATGGGGCGCACTCGATTATTTCGTGGATTGGTTTTGGTCCGTCAAAGAATTCTTCCCACTGTTCGTATTTCGCGATTTCATCGTCGATTGACTGAAAGGTGTAGTCAAAGGAATATTGGGACTTGGGTTCCAAGAAGGTGGCTAATTCGAGTAGATAGAGGTGGTCTTCGAAATAGGTCGTGTCGATGTGAGACATGAAAGTAGGGTGACACTTGAGATCAAGATTATAGTGTGACACTGGGGTTGTCCCGTAACCGGAGTGTGGTGGTATCAAAAGGGTAGTCAGGCTACTTTTGATAATTCACAGCGGAATAATCTTAGATCTTGTGTGTGGTTTCGGTGGTAGTGTTGGTGAGGATGTTTTCTGCTGAGGATTCTCTCTTTTCTTCGGGGACTTCCTCTTTTTTATCCTGAGGCAGCGTGGTGAGACCTGGTGATCCGCCCCAAGGTTCCCCCGAGGCCCTCTGAGCCACGGGGAGGTTTCATTGGTCCTGGCCGGGGTGTCGATATGGGAGGTGGGGTTCTCCTGCGTTCTGGCGGGGTAACCGGAGTAAGGTTTCCCGCTTTTCTGCAGTTTCCCCTCACCTCCGGAGCTAAGGTCCTAAGTTCGTCTTACGGCCGTAACTCTTACTCCGGTTCTTATCTCCCGCCTAGACTCTCTGAACCCGAGGCTCGCTTCCAAGCGGGTAGGACCGGAGTAAAGTCCTTCCGTCTTCCGCTCCCCTCTCCTTTGGTCTCTTTCTCCATTGGTTTCCTCCCGACATATTCTCAAGTGTAACAGGGGTCCTCCACTAGTGCTAGTCTGTAACTGTCTACCTAAGCCCTTAGGGCTACCCTATGCCAAGCCCACACCAACTCTAGACAGCACGCAAGCCACTCCAGGCCTAGCGTCAGCGACTCCCAGAATCATCCACCTACAACACTTCCCTCAAAAAAAAAAACAAGCACACTCTCCTGAACAAAAAACACAACATGAAACACAACAAAGCAACAACGAAATACACACACGAAATTCAGCTGAAAGGACAATGAAAGCAAGAAAGAAAGAAAGAAAGAAAGAAAGAAAAGCAAGTAACAAAATACCCAGCCCCCAAAATGCCGCCAGCCTACCCCCTTTCTTCCCCAACCTTTCCTGTCACTGCTGTTCCATCCACCTGTATACCTGCAATCCGTTTGCAGCATGGTATTTCCCAAGCAGCTCGTTGCTGCTACCTCTCAGATTCGCGAGCGGTTCCCACATCACGTCTGTGTAGCCAACCCATTTGACGAGATATTTGAGGTCTCGAACCGTTGTGCCATGGTGCTCACGGATTGACTCAACTTTGTATTCGACGGTGGCAGTGGACCGCAATGGAGGTGGCGGCGGATGCTCACATGTTCTGTCGACTCTGGATAGTTTGAGTCTGGCAACATTGAAGACCGGATGTAAATGCCAATGTGGAATGTAGAGGACACAGGCATTCTCACCGGCCATCCTCAGGATCGTAAATGGTCCGGCGTATGGGTGTTGAAATTTTCATGAGTTACCACTATCGTTGGCGGTGTGGTTGACGTTGGCGTAACCAACTGGCAAAAGGCGGGTGTCAAGAAATACTGAGTTGCCTATATGGAATGGATGTGGTTGTCGATGCTCATTTGCCTCCGTAACCATTGACAGCTGGGTTTCCTCCATTCGCTCGCGTAGCATCCCAAGATCTTGACAACACGTTCTGTGTATTCCGTTCCTGGTCTCGATATCACTGTCCACAGCCCTGGTGCCAACAGATCTAGTGGAAGTCTTGGAATATATCCAATATCTACCTCGAATGGTGACATTCCAATGGCCTTGTGTTTTGCCACATTGTAGGTGAATTCCGCTAATGGTAACAAGCGGCTCCACTGCTCGGGGGACTTCAGCTGTGCAAAGTAGGCCTTTAAAAACATTCCTAGATTGGCATTTACCTTTTCCGCCTGTCCGTCTGACTGTGGATGGTATGCTGTAGATATTTGAAGCTTGATTCCGAGTTGCGAACACAAGAACTGCCAGAATGTGGAGGTAAACTGAGTGTCTTGATCGGACACGAACCATACGGGCAGCCCCCGTGACCGTACGTAACTGTTAATGAATGCAGTTGCAAACTTTTCCGCTATAAGCTCAGCTTGTTTAACGAGAATCCAGCTTGCTCGCTTCGTCAAGGGATCATTGATTGTCGCGACTGCATCGTATCCTGACTCAGACATAGGGAGTTTGGTGACAAAATCGATATTCACGCGTTCCGTACGTTCAAGTGGGATTGGCAGTACCTGTAGAAGTCCATACGGCCTGGCGTTCTTGTGCTTCGCATGGTGGTAGATATCGCATCCGGTAATTCATTCTGCGATTGAGTCTGTCATCTTCGGCCAGTGGTATCGTGATCCAACTGCTGCTGCTGTCGTTGTAGTACCGATATGCCCTCCTCCAATGATTGCGTCATGAGCTTCCCGGATCACATCTCATCTCAAGGACTTGGGAATGCACAGCTTTCCTCCAGAAGACCTATGATATCACAGACCTTCCTCGAGTGTGTAGGCTTTCGCTCGTTCCTTGATGCGCCGCTTCTGTTTTGTGTCCGTGTTTCTGTCATCCTTTTCTGAGGGGCCGCTCAGGTAGTCTACCACTGGGCCGAAAACCGTGTCTTCCTTGTAGCCATTTCGGACGTCATCCAGCCATTCGGTTGAAGCTGATATGCGTAGCTCGACACCATTGAGGTGCATCTGAACAGACTTTGGGTGTTCTTCCTGAGCGTAGGCAATCCGGCTGAGTGCGTCTGCTACCACATTTGCTGCACCTGGATAGTACTTGACTACGTAGTCGTGTTGTTGGAGTTTATCCAGGTGACGCCACTGGCGGCTCATCAGCTTATGCTGGCCGATAATGTGCTGCAATGCTGCGTGGTCGGTTAATATGGTAGTACGTCTGCATTCACAGACGTAGCAGGGGCAGTGTTCCAGATTCGCACTGATTGCGAGGAGTTCTCGGTTGTATGTTGGGTATTTCGTCTCCACTGGATGAAGTTTCCTTGGGAAGTAACCCAGAGGCCGCTCTACCAATCTTCCCTCAAACAATTGTTGTTGCGCCAGAACACCTCCGATTGAAGTATCCGATGCATGAGTCTGCAGGATGAAGTCGGCATCTGGGTCCAGTGTTGCCAAAACCGATGCTGACGTCAAGGCCTGTTTTAGGTCTTCAAACTGATCTTCATGCTGGCGCGTCCATATGAACTCGTTTTTGGGTTTTGCTACAAGGTTGTGTAGCAGGTGAGCTCCGTGGGCAAATTTTGGAACAAATTTTCTATAATACCCTGCCAACCCCAAGAAACTCAGAAGTTCTGTTGGTGTTTAAGGTATTGGCCAGTTGCGTACTGCTTTGACTTTCTTTTCTTCTGTGTGGATTCCATGTCTGTTGACTCTGAATCCAACGAATGATGTTTCCAGCGTGCCAAATACACATTTGGGTTTACTCAACCGCAGTCGTGCATTCCGTAGTGCTTGTAGAACACCTTCCACATGTGTCTTGTGTTCAGCCAGCATCTTGGAGAAGATCAAAACATCTTCGAGATACATGATTGCATTTCAGCGATGGGAGTGCAGAATTCGGTGCATCATACGTATGAATGCCGCTGGTGCATTTACCAGCCCGAATGGATTGACCTTGTATTCGTAGAACCTGTCCGGTACTATGAATGCCGTTTTGTGACAGTCATCTGGATGCACCCGCACCTGGTGGTATCCGCTTGCAAGGTCCAACTTGGTAAACACCCTTGCACCGTGGAGTTTCTCCAGTGGATCTTCGATGTACGGCAGAGGGTATCGATCTTTTGCCGTTATCTTGTTTAATCCACGGTAATCGACACACATCCGGAGCGTAGTGTCTGGCTTTTTCACTAAGATTATCGGTGCTGTCCAGCATGAGTGTGAGTCTGTCACTCATCCGTTGGCCAGTAACTTCTTAATCTGGACTTCCAATTCTTCCCTTTCTGACTGTGTCATCCGGTGCGGTTGCCGGTGAGGAATTTTCGCTGTAGGGTCGGTATGGATGTGGAAGTCGTGCTTCCCAGGAGGCGGGACACCTTTTGGTGGCTGGAACAGGTCATCAAAATCCTTCCTCATTTTGACTCTCCACTTCCCTAGATCCGCCAGAACAGACTAATCTTCACCGAATTCATCACCTACTTGACGCTCGCGAATGTCAAGCACAAATATCCTGTCGCCACTGTTCTTTGACATTGGGTTTCTTGTTTCATCGGCGGATATAAGATTGATCGATGGTGCTCGAGCCACAGCTGTGCAGTGGTTGTGAACCTCTCGGTAGCGGCCTTGGTGTGGCCAAAGTCCCATCAATGATAACTTGGGGACGAATGCAGGTCTTCCGTCTGTCAGTAATGACCAATCTATGTCCAACAGATGCAGAACGTTGTCAGCATCGACGAGATGGCGTGTTTTTGAGTGCCAATATTTTCCAATAATAATGTCGTAGGCACCTTTGTGATCAAACACTGTGTACCAGCCCGTAACATCTGCGTAATTCCTTGTGATAACCCGTATTTGTCCTTTAAGCCAAACTTGCTATCGCTATTCAGGAGGATGTTTGGTACCGGCAGTAATGATTGACATACGGCCAGCGTGTCGCAGTGGTAGGCCAAGCTGTATTGCAAAGGCCGAGTTGATATAGTAGTGTGAGGCACCTGGGTCCATGAGTGTGTAGGCTGAGCGAGTTTTAGAACGAGAGGTTTGGACTTTAGTGAAAAAACGTAACAAATCACTTTTATCATCAATGTTGTTCAGTATGACATTAAGGTTTGTCAAATAAAGTCTTGCTTCCTCCTGTTCCCCAGTTGGAGGATGCTCTGTCACTTCTCTCTTGTCTGGCCAACCTTCTTTGATGTACGCACCAGACTTTACCTCTGGATTGTCAACATTGTCAAGATGCTTGACTGGGACATGCCAATTGGATTGGCTGGCGCAGTACTGTGACTGCTGAGTGGGTGGTGGATGTTGGGTCGGTTGATATTTCTGGGGTCTGTTGTGCCCTCCATGGCGTCCTTCTCAAGGCTTGAATCGCGATTGTATCTTTCCATTAACAATTGTATTTACTTCGTTATTTTCGGTTGGGTTCAGGTCTAGGACGGCACTTCCGGATGGCATTGGCAGAAACGGGGGGGTGCGTGCGGCGACGATATCCATCATACCGGATAGTGTCATCTGGCTGCCGTTGCCAAGGATGTCCATGAGGCGTGCCTGCTGGGATATATCGTTTTGCGTTGCTTCCAGCCGCTTGATCAGGTATTCCTCCCAGAGTGGGTTTTCCCTGGTAATGGTGAGCGACCCGCCCAGAATGGTGATCAGTTCCAATGTTCTCTGGTTGAATGACAAAACCAGCTGGTGGCTGAACTTCAACGCATACCATTCGCGGCGGATTACCGAGATAGCCCGTTCTGGAATGTACAGGCGCTTGAAGAGGACCTTCATGGCATCCCATGTGATATTGTAATTGTACTCCTTTGGAGGAATAGCGTCCACACCCTGTTTCTTCATGCTGTTCTCGAACCAGTGGAACACCTTGGCTGTGAGAAAACGCCAGAAGGTGTTGATCGTCTGGTCGTCTTCGGATGTTCCTTGACAGACTGCTCCACCCTGTCGAATGAAGTGCTGAACATCTTCAAGATATTGGGCGACAACCTCCATGTCCTGGGAACCATCAAATCTCTTTGGCTCATACGGTGTAATTTTTTGAATGATCAGGTTTTGGGTCAAGGTCCCAAGTTGTAGTTTTGTGGCTTGTTCGCTGATTCCCAAGAGGTGATCGCTGCGCCGCTTCCAGACTGCCATCTCCACAGAGGCTTCCCGGTGACTCTCGTACCACTGAGCATAGGCATTCAGGACCGCTTCAGCTGAAACAGCTATAACTACCGAGTTTTCGTCGCGCGAGAGGTTCGCCTTACCAATCTACTCGAGTAGCTTGCCTGGCCCAGGCCAGAATTTCGGGGTGTTTGACATTGCTCGCTGTTTCGGCATGACCTGTTTTGCTCGCCGCCCTCTTGGAAATGCTCGCTGCGCTTTGGAAATGCTCGCCACGCTTGGGAAATACCCGCCGTGCTTTGGAAATGCTCGCCGTGCTTTGGAAATGCTCACCGTGCTTGGGAAATACCCGCCGCGCTTTGAAAATGCTCGCCATGCTTTGGAAATGCTCGCCGCACTTTTGGAAATGCTCGCCGCGCTTGGGAAAAGCCCGCCGCGCTTTGGAAATGCTCGCTGCGCTTTGTAAATGCTCAGGGCTTCTGCCCGATGAATGGGTTATATAGGCAGTAGCTCAGCCCGGTGAACGGGAAGTTGAGACTGCTGGATGGCGTGTGAATACGGCGTTCGATTTCTTCCCGAATCCGTTCGATTCGCTCAAATTCTTCTCGAATCCACCCGATGAACTGGTTGGCATGTGTGTACGGCGTGTGAATACGGCGTGTGAATACGGCGTGTGAATACGGTGTGTGAATACGGTGTGTGAATACGGCGTGTGATTACGGCGTGTGAGTATCTTTTTCTTGAAGGTCAGCACACTGTATGTGACTGGAAACAGCTTGGTGAGACGTGAGGTATGGGCCCCGAAACGCCGGCCTCCGCGCTTACCGCTCGCCACGCCCTCCCGCAGCTACTTTTCACACGAGAGTCGGTTCGGTGGGCCGTCCCGTGTCTCGTCGCTCGGTTTTCCTCGTTTTCTCGATTTTCTCGTTGTCCTCTCGGGATCTTGATGTTTCTGCGCCCTCCTACTGCTTGCCGATCGTCACACGGCGCAATAAAGAATGCTCACCGCTGGTCGTACGGGGCAGGGAAATAAAGAATTCTCGCCGCTGGTCGTGCGGAGTAGAGAAAATAAAGTGTTGCTACCAGTTGAGGGGTAGCGAGAAACATGATCTATTCCAGGAGGAGGAGCCGCTCCTCTTATAGGAAGGGTCCTCCACTAGCGCTAGTCTGTGACTGTCTACCTAAGCCCTTAGGGCTAGCCCATGCAAAGCCCACACCAACTTTAGACAGCACGCGAGCCACTCCAGGCCTAGCATCAGCGATGCCCGGAATCATCCTCCTACAGCATTGGACTGCAGTCAAGCATGTCCTCCGGTATCTCAAGCCTACACTTGAATTGTCCCTCCCTCTCATTGGTCAGGCAACCCTACAGAATGGTTTGCTCGCATTTGCCGATGCAGACTTTGCAGGAGATCCGGTTGCAAGTAAGTCAACAAGCGGATATGCCATTTATGCTGATAGGATCTTGGTACTATGGAAGTCCAAGAAGTAAGGATTAGTTGCACAATCAACTATGGAGGCAGAACTTGTTTCTACCGCTGAAGCGTGGAAGAACCTGCAGTGGTTCAACAGCGTCTTACTCGAAATCGGTCATTTTACGGCAAAGAGGGCGACACCAACAATTCTGAACGACAACCAGAGTTGCATCCAAGTGCTTAACTCCGGTAACTTTTCATCGAATAGCCGCCATATGCGCCTACGATTCCACCACCTTGTCAACTGCATCGCCCGTGAATCACTCAACATCCGTCACATTCCAACGGCAGAGATGTGTGCAGATGGGCTCACCAAAGCCCTCGGAGGAGTGAAGCATCAAGAGTTTGTTAGGATGATGGGTTTGTGTCAAGATTATGATGGAAGTTTGATGGAACGATGAAGTCTTGTGTGTATTGTCTTGTGTTAGAGAGAAAGGCAGGAAAAGTGAAAAGTCTGAATACACGTATATGACGTGATTCTACACGTGACAAAGCTGAACGAGTGAGATATTGCAACACTTCCCCTCTTGCTGCGCTCCGTGGCAGCAAGC
>Ga0307508_10002524_pt1 | contig 19290 bp, 17 predicted proteins | sample 9_EM_MG_FD_203089 | JGI IMG/M metagenome (GOLD analysis project Ga0307508, IMG submission 203089) | Populus trichocarpa ectomycorrhiza microbial communities from riparian zone in the Pacific Northwest, United States - 9_EM | ecosystem: Host-associated > Plants > Roots > Unclassified | place... | reverse complement strand
CTAAAACCAACTTAAATACTATCAATATAGCAGCAAGCGCGTGGGATATTTATGCCATGTCTAAATGTTTGCTTGCATCTCATATTGAAAGTAAAATCCTGGTTATATCGGCCTCTTTTTTTCAATGTAACGACGGCGCAATTGATATGGGATATCTTGGTTTGGAATCGTTCGAAGACGTAAGCTTTTATGAAAAAATAAAACTTTATCGCTTTAGGCCCGAAGCGCTGCTGATAAACCAAACCCGGCTGTTTAAAGAAACAATTTCCACCCAAAACCGGATGTTATACGGTGGTAATTACCAGAGAGAAATTAACAGCGGGTATAATCCATCTGCATGTTCGGGCTTTACATTCAATAAACATGTTTTGTCCAGGAACCCCTGGTATAAGTCGCCCGATGTAAACGGCGTAAAAAAGAATTTATTAGCAAAGGCGTTATGTAATTTATCCGGGCTGAAGGATTGTAAAATATTTATTTACAATGGACCGGTCAGCGACGTTTTTTTTGAAGTCGCAAATAAGGAAGGGGTGGTCCAATTAGAGAAATCATACGACGATTTTATGGAGAAAGAATGTAGAAAGTATAATTTTATTTATCATTCTTTTTTAAATGATTCCTCATTGAGGGATTCAAAATACTATTACGATTCACAACATTTATGTGAGCCTGGCGCTACTATATTTTCAGATAAGGTAGTCGGGTTGCTTTATGAAAATAAACTGGTGCTGAATTAACATTTTAAGACCAGCGCCCGTTCCGGTTTATTATGGGAAGTTCCCTACACCTTAATATAAATCTTCTTCTTATCCAGCCACCAGCATATAGCCCACATAAACGTTATTACGCAAAGCGCAAACGCCAGTGATCCTGTCTCGGGCGCACCGGGAATATGCACCAGCACACGCTCGTAGAGCCAGTTCCACGGGCTGATATACACCATATCTCCTTTGTCGTTCAGGTGGTCAGGTATGCGTATCAGCCGCAGGCCCTTGGGCAGAAAAGCGCTGAGCGCAAAAACAAACAGCGGGTTCTTGCCAAACACGTCAAAAAAGCGCGTAAGCCATCCCTTTAGCTGTTTTATTTCTATCATGTAGATCATGGTAGCCAGTGTAATGGTGGCCAGGCCGGTGGTATAAACAGTATAGGAGCTGGTCCAGAGCTTTTTATTGATAGGAAATACGCCGTCCCAGCAATAGCCTGTCACCAGCAGGGCCACGCCTGCTACATACAGGCCGGTGATCATCTGGTAAGGATTATAGGACGTGGTTGTGGCCGTGCCTTCCCCGCTTCTTCCCTTGTTTTGTATATAGTAACCTACCAGGTAGCCGAGCACCACCTGTACAATGGCGGGAAAGGTGCTCATCAATCCTTCGGGATCGAAAGGATAACCTTCGCCTTTATACATGTGCGGCAGGTGCAGGATCATTTTATCGATATCGGTGCCAAACCAGCCCATACGGCTGTAGGGATCGGCAGGATTGGCCAGCCAACACAGCATCCAGTAGCCGAGCAACAGCACCAGCGAAAGATAAAAAGCGCCCTTCAGCCGCAGGTAGTATACAATGATGGAAGCAAAGAAATAAGCGATGGCAATACGCGGTAATACACCCAGTATCCGCACCCCGTTATTGGGATTGGTGGGGTTTACCCAATGGATAAAGACCAGCTGCCCGTCTTTCCAGGTAAAGAACGGCCACCAGCTGAGAAACAGGCCTACGCCAAAGATCAGCAGCGTGCGCGTTACTATTTTTTTCCAGAACAGCGCGTCGCCGCCTTCCTGCAGGCGCGGCATCACGAAGGCCATGGCATTGCCCACGGCAAACAGGAAAAACGGGAATACCAGGTCAGTCGGCGTAATACCATGCCAGGGGGCATGCTCCAGCGGGGGATAAATATGTGCCCAGCTGCCGGGATTATTAACCAGTATCATCAGCGCCACAGTGGCGCCGCGAAAGACGTCGAGGGAATAGTAGCGTTGTTTCACGACAGGAAGATAATCCCTTTTTTAATATCCCGGACTATAGGCGGCACTGGACCCGGCACCAGCTATCCGTTGATTACAAGCAGGCGGTATCCTGGTTTTTTATAGCCAGCCCTTATAGGAACCTTACAGCGCCCTTATAGCGGCCTTATAGCGCCCTTATAGCGCCTTTCGTTCGCAGTAACGACTGTTTAAGGCCGGTACAGGGCCCTCCGGCGGCCGAAACAGGTGCGGGGATAAACAGGCTTAGAACCGACGTTAGACCGATAAACAGGCCGCCTGCGCCCGCTTTTTTGTAGCTTGCACCACTATTGGAAAATATGCCGGATAAAATCAGGTTTGCCATCATTGGCTGCGGCCGCATCGCCCAGCGCCATGCCGCTCATATTATCAGCAGGGGCGTGCTGGAAGCCGTGTGCGACAATAAGATAGATAAAGCGCATGCCCTCGCAGCCGCTCACAGCGCCCGCGCCTATGATACCATCGAAGAGCTGCTGCAAAAGGAAAAGGGAATCGATGTGGTCGTGATATGCACGCCCAACGGACTGCATGCCGAACATTCTATTAAGGCGCTGAATGCCGGTTGCCATGTGCTGTGCGAGAAACCCATGGCCATTACCACCCAAAGCGCCCGGGCGATGATAGCCGCCGCGGAAAAGAATAACCGCCACCTGTTCATTGTAAAACAAAACCGGTTCAATCCCCCTGTGCAGGCCATCAGGCAATTATTGCAGGAGGGGCGGCTGGGCAACATTTATAGCTTTCAGCTATCGTGCTTCTGGAACCGCAATAAAGAATATTACCAGGACTGGCGCGGAACGCGGGAGATGGACGGCGGCACCCTGTATACACAATTCAGCCATTTTATCGATTTATTATACTGGATGCTGGGCGATGTAAATAAAGTGCAGGCATTAATAGCCAATTATGCCCACCGGGAATCCATCGCTTTTGAAGATACCGGTATGGTCCTGCTCGAAATGCACAGCGGGGCTATCGGCACTCTCAATTATACCGTAAACAGCTATGGGCGGAATATGGAAGGTTCGCTCACACTGTTTGGTGAAAAAGGGACAGTAAAAATCGGCGGGCAATACCTTAATGAGCTGGTCTATCAATCCATTGACGGGTACCGGCTGCCCGACCAGGCGCCTGGTGCCCCCCCCAACCAGTACGGCACCTACGAGGGCTCCATGAGCAATCACGATAAGGTATACGATAACCTGGTAAGCGTGCTGCAGCACCAGGCGCCCATGTATGCCAATGCCCTTGATGGCCTCAAAACGGTAGAGATAATAGAAAACATTTATATGGCCGCAACACATGTATAAAACCCGCGCGGATGGCGGCTGTTTCATAAGTTTGCCAATGAACCGAACGCATGGATACGTATATTTGTTTGGAAAGGTCATGCAGTCATCAAAAGACTGGTAATCATAGTCTCGGAAGTGATCCAAACCCTAACATTTATAGTATCTTTTTATTTTATAGTTGATTATTAGCCAGAAAGTTGCATGCTAAAAACACCTATATTTGCACCCAAATTGTAAAAACACCGTGCGCATCAGGCTGATAACCAATACACCTGTAATTTTGGGCTGGTAGCTATCCTAACTAACGTGGAAATTATCTGTGAAAGAAGCAACTTGTTTAGCGGAATAAATTTTTTCGGGGGGCACAAGGGTATATAAACGTATCCTTTGTGCCCTTTTCACTTTATATTCCCGGAAGGGATTTTTTTAATTGACTATCATTCAATCGGTTGCAGTGAATATCTGTGACTGAGGTGGCGAAGCCCTGCACTGCCGGAAACGTCCGCAGCACGCAGAAAGGAGCCATGGGAGATGGTTTGGAATGGGTTTTTCGCGAATGTGAAGAAAGTAAATTAATTTCATCGGCTTATGGCGCAGCCTGAAAAAAAATGGTATGCTGTTTACACAAAGCCGCGGTGGGAAAAAAAGGTCAACGCGTTTTTAACCGATAAAGGCATCGAAAGCTACTGTCCGCTCAACAAAGTGCATAAGCAATGGAGCGACAGGATAAAGCTGGTAGAAGAACCGCTGTTTAAATCCTACCTGTTTGTGCATATCCCGGCCATCGAACAAAATACGGTGCGCACGGTCAGCGGTATTCTCAATTTTGTATACTGGCTGGGTAAGCCCGCCGTGGTAAAACAGGTGGAGATAGACCGGGTCAAACGGTTTCTCAATGAATACGACAATATAACGGTAGAGCTGCTCGATCTCCGGCCCGATGACAACGTTGTTATACGTTCGGGCATATTGATGGATAAAAAGGCAAAAGTATTGCGTACACTGGGCAATCGCGTGGAAGTAGCTATCGAAAGCCTGGGGTATAAACTGGTAGCCTACGTGAAAAAAAAGGATATAGAAGTGATGCGATGAGCAAATATTTCCAAATCAATCAACTATCAATGATTAAAACGTTATTCGCAGGGGCCTGCGTGTGTGCCGTTATGGCCGGCGCCAGTTCCTGTGTGAGCACCCGGCCCTTACAATACCTGCAGGGAAGCTTTGATACCGCTAAACTTTCTTCTTATACCCTACCGCAGCTGATCATCCAGAAAGGAGATCTGCTGAGTATCGTGGTATACAGCGATAACCCGGCAGCCACCGCTATTTATAACCAGGCCGGCGCCGCCGTAGTTTCGGGTGTATCAGCCGCCAGCTCGGCAGTGATGCCCAATGCCAGCGTACCTACACAGGGCTACCTGGTAAATGAAACGGGCGATATCCAGTTTCAAAGCCTCGGTACGCTGCATGTGGAAGGGCTTACCAAAACACAGTTGACAGATACCCTCAACAGCAGGCTGACCGTGTATCTTACCAACCCTTATTGCAATGTGCGCTTTCTCAACTATAAAATCACCGTTATCGGCGATGTGGCCAGGCCGGCATCTTACAATATTCCCGCCGAGCGCGTGAATATCCTGGAAGCCGTGGGCCTTGCCGGCGATTTAAATGTGACAGCCAGGAGGGATAACGTGCTGGTTGTACGCGAGCAGAATGGTAAACGTGAATGGGGCCGTATCGACCTGACCAAGCCCGATATTTTTACTTCACCGTTCTACCAGCTGCAGCAAAATGATGTGGTGTATGTAGACCTGTCGAAATCCAAAGCCGTGGCTGCCGACCAAACAACGCTCAGAAATATTAGCATCGCTACCAGTATCGTTTCCACCATTGCTATCGTGATAACCGTCTTCAGACGCTAATTTTACTCTATGCCGGAAGATTTTCCTGTACAACCTAAGAAGCAAATTGCCATCAGCCCTATGGAAATCGTAATGAAGTATATTCATTACCTGCCCTGGGTGGTGGTATCGGTAGGGCTCATGATGGTAGTGGCATACATTAAGCTGCGGTATTCAGTGCCTATTTATACCGTCAACAGTAAGTTGCTGGTAAAAAAGAACAGCAACCCCTATTCGTCCAGCAACGAAAAATTCGACGATATCTTCATGATCCAGGGAAGCGGAAGCAGCAACCTGAATGATGAAATGGAGATCATCCGCTCAAGACTGATGGCCATACGGGTGGTCAAGGCCCTGCACCTGCAGCAGCAATATTATGTCAAGGGAAAAATCCGCACCTCGGCTGTATATGGCAAAGACCTGCCGTTTAATTTTACACTGGCCGAACCGATAGATTCATCGCTGACGTTCTCGATGACGATAGTACTGGCGAATGAACACCAGTTCAGGCTTAACCAGAATCCCAGGCTGTACAATTTTGGTGAGATAGTTGACTTCCCCGGCGGCAAATTTGTCATTACCCGTAATAATAATACCAATGTTTTCGGCAGCAACGAGTTTATCGTGTCTTACCAGTCGCCTGAAGGGCTGGCCGCAGGATTGAGCGGGTCTATCAAAGTAGGCCAAACGGCGGATTATTCCAATGTACTGCTCCTGTCGCTGGCGGCGGAGAATACCAAGATTGGATTGGACATCGTAAACCAGTACATGACGGAATACCAGAAAGCAAGCCTGGAAGATAAACGCCAGATAGCCGAAAATACCCTGGCGTTTATAGACGACCAGCTGAAATCGGTAAAAGTTGACCTGGGCGTGGCAGAAGAAAATCAGCTGAACTACCGGGAGCGCAACCGCATCTTCAGCCCCGAGCTGCAATCGCAAATGGCGTTCAGCGAGTATTCAGAAACCAGCAAGCAGGAGTTTGAGCAGGGCGCCAGGCTGAAAATAGTAGATATCCTTATCAGCAATGTCGATAATAAGGAGGGGCTTTATCATGTAGTGCCCAGCACCCTGGGCATACAGGAGCCGTTGTTTGTGCAGCAGATAAGCGAGTATAACAAGCTGCTGATAGAAAGGGAAACGGCGCTCAAAACCACTACCGCCTCCAACGTGATCATCAAAACCCTGGAAGCGAGCATTGAAAAGCTCCGGTCGGATATACTGCAAAACCTGCAGCATATCAGGCAGTCGTACGTGATACTGCTTGGCGATCTCAGGAGTAAAAACAGCCAGGCCGACAGGCTGATAAGCGGTATGCCCGGCAAGGAAAAACAGTTCCTGGAAGTGACCCGCCAGAAAAAAATACTGGAAGAGCTTTATTCTTACCTGCTGCAAAAAAAGCTCGAGACTTCCATTTCCTCCGCTTCTACCATCTCCAATATCAAAGTCCTGGAACAGGCTATGTCATCCGGCGTGCCGGTATCGCCCAACAGGCGAAGCATGTATACGGTCTTTATTTTTATTGGCCTGATAATACCGGTAGGAATCATCGTGTTGTTTGAATTCCTCAATGACAAGGTCAAGACCAAGGCTGATATAGAACGCATTACCGATGCGCCGGTACTGGGCGACGTAGGGCATGCCGAAGAAAGCGGCACCCTGGTGGTCACCCAAAACAACCGCCGGTATATTGCCGAGCAGTTCCGCATTATCCGCTCCAATCTCCAGTATATATTGCCTAAAAACGAAAAACCGGTCATACTGGTTACCTCTTCCTTTAGCGGCGAGGGTAAATCGTTTATCAGCACTAACCTGGGCGCCGTACTGGCGGTATCCGACAAGAAGACGGTCATTCTTGAATTCGATATCCGCAAGCCCAAGATATTGGAAGGCCTGGGCCTGCAGGAACGCCGGGGCATTACCAATTATATCGTAGGCAATATCCCGTTAAAAGATATCGTTTATCCTGTACCAGAGGTGGCCAACCTGTATGTGATTCCCTGCGGACCGGTGCCGCCCAACCCCGCCGAGATGCTGTTGGATCCCAAGGTGCCGATGCTGTTTGAAGAGCTGAAAAGACAATTTGATGTGATTATCGTAGATACCGCGCCTATAGGGCTGGTAAGCGATGCCATCACGCTGGGACAAAATGCCAACGTAGCCATGTATATCGTGCGCCATAACTATACCTTTAAGAAACAGGTGCACCTGATAGACGAAGTGTATACCAATAAAAAGCTCCCGCGCCTTGCCATCATTATCAATGATATCAGGCTGAAAGGCGGGTTGAGCAGTTACTATGGTTATGGCTATGGCTATGGATACGGCTATGGTTATGGCCAGTCTGGCTCCAATTATTTTGAAAAGCAGGACGATAAGAAGATGAATATATTGACAAGGATTAGACAGTTTTTCTTTAGTTCCCGTAGATAGTAAGCGACCCAATATTTAACCCCTTAAACAGCCCTATGCTGTTCAACTCCTTTGAATTCGCCGTGTTCTTACCGGCGGTAACGGTATTATTTTTCCTGTTACCGCACCGGTTCCGCTGGTTATTGCTATTGCTGGCCAGCTGTTTCTTTTATATGTTCTTTAAGCCCGTATATATATTTATACTGGCTTTTACGATTGTTATAGACTATTTCGCCGGTTTGTGGATTGCCCGGCAGGCGGATAAGAAAAAGCGAAAGTTTTTATTGCTGCTCAGCATCATTGCCAATGTGGGTGTGCTGGTGGTATTCAAGTATTATAATTTCCTGGCGGGCAATATCAATGATTTATTCGGCGCGCTGCATTATAAGGGGCATATCCCCGCATTGGAAATCCTGTTGCCCATAGGCCTGTCGTTTCACACCTTCCAGGCCATGAGCTATACCATCGAAGTGTACAGGGGTAAGCAGGCGCCCGAAAAGCATTTTGGTATCTATGCCTTGTATGTGATGTTTTATCCCCAGCTGGTAGCGGGTCCCATTGAGCGGCCCCAGCATGTGCTCTACCAGTTTCACGAAAAGAAGACGTTTAACTACGACAATCTTTTCTCGGGGATGAGAAGGATCACCTGGGGGCTTTTTAAAAAGGTGGTGATAGCCGACAGGCTGGCGGCGATGGTGGATTTTGTATACCAGGACCCGCACCAGTGGAATGGATTTGCCATTGTGCTTACCATCGTGTTTTTCAGCGTCCAGATTTATTGCGACTTTTCAGGTTACTCGGATATAGCCGTCGGCACCGCGCGGATAATGGGGTTCAACCTGATGGAGAACTTCAATTACCCGCTGTACAGTAAAAACATTACGGAGTTCTGGAGAAGATGGCATATATCGCTGTCTACCTGGTTCCGTGATTATGTATACATACCGCTGGGCGGCAGCCGGGTGTCTGCACAAAGAACCTGGCTGAACCTGATGATTGTGTTCCTGCTGAGCGGTATATGGCATGGGGCCAACTGGACGTTTGTGGTGTGGGGCGGTCTTCATGGGCTGGCAGTCATACTGGAATCGGTTACCAAAAAGCAACGGGGCTGGCTGGCGGGTAAGCTGCCTGCCTGGTTATTTGATAATATCAGCATGGCGCTGACTTTTGCGCTGGTAGGCATTATCTGGTTGTTTTTCAGATCGCCCGGTTTCAATGATGCGGCTTATATGCTTACACACCTGTTTACCCCGGGTGCAAACGGCCATTACTTTACATTGGCGCAGCCGGATTTACACGGGCTTCCGCCCAATTATATGGGGCTCCCGCTCTGGCAATTTGCGCTGACGCTTACACTGGTGCCGCTGCTGGTTATATCGGAATGGCTTATCAGGAACGAAAACATCCGGGGACTGAGAACGATGCCTGCTTATATAAGATGGTCTGCCTATTATGTGATCATCTTTTCCATTCTTTTCCTTGGCTTGTTCGATACAAAACAATTCATCTATTTCCAGTTTTAGTATGCGAATCAAACAACAAGAAAAGAAAGTACTCCTGTTTTGCGGCATCGGCCTTGTGCTGTTTGTTGCTGTTTCGCGCACGGTAGACTATGGTGTGAAGCATTCCAACCAGGACCAGACAGGTAAGATCAATAAGATAGTCAATCACGCCATCGACCCATCGGTTATCATTTTTGGGTCATCGGTCAGCGAGGTGGGTATCGACCCTGCCATTTTGCAACGGCGTACGGGTCAATCGGTATTCAACTGCTCGATAGACGGGACCCGGTTTATGCAATACGAGGGATTGATTAAGGAATTCGATGCGTATAGCAGCAATAACAAGTACGTATTCCTGGTGGAGAGCTATTTCTCCTTCGAAAAGACCGGGGCGCTTACTTCCATCGAAAGATGGCTGGCGCATATCGATAATGACAATGTTTACCGGTCGCTTTCCAGTTTGCAGCCCGATTTGACCTGGAAATGCAGGTATGTGCCGTTCTATAAATATGTAACGGTTACCCATACTTATTATAAAAACTCGGCGATAGGCTGGAAGAACATCCTGAAAGCGCCGGTAGAAGACAGTAGCCTGGGCTACACGCCGGTAAACAGGGATTGGGAAAAAGATGCCGACGAGCTGTTCAAAAACCGTAAGCCTTTTGCTATTGGCCTTGAGCCGTCTATTATAAGCGAGTATATCGCCACCGTACGGCAACTGGAAAAGAACGGCAGAAAAGTGGTGATTGTTCTCACGCCTGTATTTACCGAGATGCTCAGCAAACTGACCAATATGGCGCCGTTGCAGCGTACGCTGGCGCAGATAGCCGACTCTACCGGCGCCAGGTTCCTCGATTTTTCGGGCGCTGGCCTGTGCTCCGACAAGAAAATGTTTTATAACTGCAATCACCTGAACCGAACAGGTTCTTTGGCATTCAGCTATATGCTGGCCGACAGCCTGCAGGCGATAGCCAATGAACCCAACATAAAACTTGCCGCTAATTAAAAGCGAAGAAACCATGGGAACGCCGGTGTTTTTACAGGCACGGATAGATAACGTAGCATTCGGCAAAGGAGTGACCGTGGTAGAGCCCGTCAACCTCTATGGCTGTATGATTGGCGATAATTGTTTCATCGGGCCTTTTACAGAAATTCAAAAGAACGCAAGGATAGGCAATCGTACGCGGGTACAGTCGCACAGCTTTATCTGTGAGCTGGTCACCATCGGCGAAGATTGTTTTATAGGCCACGGGGTGATGTTTATCAATGATGATTTTGCGCAGGGAGGCCCGGCAGGCGACAGTGCCCTGTGGAAACCCACTCATATAGGCAATCGTGTTTCTATCGGCTCCAATGCCACGGTACTGCCGGTAACGGTTTGCGACGATGTGGTGATAGGCGCCGGCGCGGTGGTCACAAAAAATATCGATATCCCGGGCATATACGCGGGCAATCCCGCAAGGTTACTCAAAAAAAGATAGTCAGCACATGCAGAACGAATTGATAATAGAAGCCGGTCGCTCGGAAAAACACTACTGGCGCGATTTGTGGAGATACCGGGAGCTGTTTTATATATTGAGCTGGCGCGATATAAGGGTGCGTTATAAACAAACGGTTATCGGCGCCGCCTGGGGAGCGTTGCGGCCCTTACTCACCATGGCGGTGTTTGTATTCGCATTCGGGTATATGGGAAAGATGGCGCAGGAAAGCACCATTCCCTATGCCCTGATTGTATTCAGCGCATTACTGCCCTGGCAGTTTTTCTCGACCGCACTGTCGGAATCGAGCAATAGTCTTATCAGCAATGCCAACCTGGTTTCCAAAGTCTATTTTCCGCGGGTCATCGTTCCCATGGCATCCATCATCACCAGCATGGTCGATTTCCTGGTTTCCTTTGGAATTATGGTGGTGCTGATGATTTTTTATCGCTACCTGCCTCCGGTGCAGGTGCTTTGGCTGCCGGTCTTTATTTTATTCGGCATGCTGGCCGCCATGGGCATTGGGTTGTATATGACGGCGCTCAATGTAAAATACCGCGATTTCCGGTATATCGTTCCGTTTGTGGTGCAGCTGGGTACTTATGTATCGCCGGTGGGTTTTAGCAGCACAAAGGTGTCGGCCGAGTTTGGCGAAACCGTTCGTTTCTGGTATTCTATCAATCCCATGGTGGGTGTGATAGACGGTTTTCGCTGGTGTATATTGGGCCAGCCGGTGTTCTGGCCGGGCATGTATATGTCGTTTGGCGTAACGGTTTTCTTTCTCGTGCTGGGCATATGGTATTTCCGTAAAACGGAGAAAAGCTTTGCCGATAATATTTAATTTCTTTTCATGAGTGCAATTATAGCCGTTGAAGGCGTTTCCAAAAAGTTCATTATAAGCCATGAAGGGAAAGAGCGCTATACGGCCCTGCGCGATGTAATGGCGAAGAAGGCGAAAAATATACTGTCGCTTGGCAAGCCCGGGCGTGATGCGGTGACCAAAGAAGAATTTTGGGCGCTCAATAATATCAGCTTCGATATAAAACAAGGCGAGCGCGTAGGCATTATTGGCCGTAACGGCGCGGGTAAGAGCACGCTCCTTAAAGTGCTGAGCCGGATAACCGAACCTACGGCGGGCCGCATTACCATAAAAGGCCGGGTGGCCAGCCTGCTGGAAGTGGGTACGGGTTTTCACCCCGAGCTGACGGGGCGGGAAAACGTGTTTCTCAACGGGGCCATACTGGGCATGAGCAGAACGGAGATAAGAAAGAAATTTGACGAGATTGTTGCTTTTGCAGAAGTGGAGAAATTCCTCGACACACCGGTAAAACGGTATAGCAGCGGCATGTATGTACGGCTGGCTTTTGCCGTGGCCGCGCACCTGGAGCCGGAAATATTAATTATAGACGAAGTGCTGGCGGTGGGCGATGCGCAGTTTCAGAAAAAATGCCTGGGCAAGATGGAAGACGTGAGCAAAAACGAGGGCAGGACGGTGTTGTTTGTAAGCCATAATATGGGCACCATTTTGCAGTTGTGCCAGCGGGCGATACTGCTTAATAAAGGAACCGTGGAAAGCATGGGCGACGCGCCCACGATTGTAGAAAAATATTACAGCAGCGCCAGTACGCCGGCAGAGAAAAAAGAACAGTCGGCCGAGGATATATTCCTGAAGCATTTTTATACCTGCGATGAAGAAGGACGCCCCAAAATAAACTTCGGGCACAGGGAGCCCATCAGGATGAGGCTCCATATCGGCGTGAACAAATACACCGATATGCAGAATATCGGGATCTGCTTACTGCGGCAGGACAAAAAGCGCGTATTCACCGTCAATAAGAAACTGGCCCAATTTTACAGCGGCGACGGAAAGGATATTGTCGTGGATTTTATCATACCGGGAAGCCTGATAGCCCCGATGGACTACTCATTCCTGGTAGCGCTCAATGCACAAAACGGCAATTATACCTACGAATGGCAGGAAGACGTTTGCCCCATAAAAGTATACGACGATGGGACGGATTTTTCTTTCCAGGAAGGATGGGATTACGGCTGTGTGATAATAAAGGACGAATGGCAACTCATCAACCAATAAATAAAATACTGGTATCATGTACTCGGAAATAACCAAATGCCGGATCAGCGGCAGCACTAATTTAGTTACTGTATTGTCGCTGGGGGAACAATGCCTTACCGGTGTTTTTCCAAAGTCGGTAAACGACCCCATTACCAAAGGCCCGCTTGATTTGGTATGGTGCCCCGATAGCGGCCTGCTGCAGATGAAGCAGTCGTATAGCCTCGAAGAGATGTATGGCGACAACTATGGTTATCGCTCGGGCTTAAATGGTTCTATGGTAAGGCACCTCCGTCAGAAGATAAGCACGCTGGAGCGCCTGGTAAAGCCTGGCCAAAATGATTTGGTGATAGATATCGGCAGTAACGACGCCACCTCGCTGAAGGCCTATGCCGGCAAATTTCAGAAAGTAGGTATCGACCCTACCGGCAAAAAATTTATCGAGTATTATACCGATGATATTTCGCTTATACCCGATTTCTTTTCGGCAGCCGTATTTAATAAAGTCCACCCGGGCAAAAAAGCGCGGATCATTACCTCCATCGCTATGTTTTATGACCTGGAGAGCCCGATGGACTTTGTAAAAGACATCGAATCTGTATTGGCGGAGGACGGTGTGTGGCATTTTGAGCAAAGCTATATGCCCAGCATGCTGCGTACCAATTCTTATGACACCATCTGCCATGAGCACCTGGAGTTTTACAGCTTTAAGGTGGTAAAGAATATCCTGGAGCAATGCGGGCTGCGGGTAATTGATGTGCAGATGAATGCCATCAACGGCGGCAGCTTTGCGGTAACGGCCGGTAAAAAGAACGGCCCATTCAAATCCAATACGCCCATCATCAACTGGATGCTGAAGCAGGAAGAGAACATGGGACTGGATACGCCCAAACCTTATCGCGATTTCGAGGAACGCGTATTCCGGCACAGGAGCAACCTCACCGAGCTGATAGAAGCGCTGGTGGCCGACGGCAAAAAGATCATCGGTTACGGGGCCAGCACTAAGGGAAACGTATTATTACAGTTTTGCGGGTTTACTACCCATCATATTCCTTATATAGCGGAAGTGAACGAGGATAAATTCGGCTCATTTACACCGGGCACCAATATTCCCATCATTTCCGAAAAAGAAGCGAAGGCAATGAATCCCGATTACTTCCTGGTATTGCCCTGGCATTTTAAAAACAGCATACTCGAAAGAGAAAGAGAATATATAGAAGGCGGTGGCAAGTTTATTTTCCCATTGCCCGAAATTGAAATTGTGTAGAGGGGATGCGAAAGGCAATCATATTCGGCAGCAATGGCCAGGATGGGTATTACCTGTCGGAAATATTAGGCAACAACGGGGTGGAGGTAACGGGCGTATCGAGAAACAATGCCCCCGTTTGCGGCGATGTGAGCGACCGGGAGACGGTGGAGCGCATTGTTAAAACCATCCATCCGGATTATATTTTCCACCTGGCCGCCCATTCCACTACCGCCCATTACGCTTTGTTTGAAAACCATGCTGCCATCAGCTCGGGTACGTTCAATATCCTGGAAAGCGTTAAGCTGCACAGTCCCGCCACCCGGGTATTCCTGTCGGGAAGCGCTATGCAGTTTAAGAATGAAGGCCATCCTATTGATGAGCAATCGCCTTTTGAAGCAAGCAGTCCCTATTCGGTATCGCGCATCCAGTCGGTTTATGCCGGCAGGTACTATCGCAGGGCCTTTGGCCTGCAGGTGTATGTGGGTTATTTTTTTAACCATGATAGCCCGCTGCGAACGGAAAAGCACGTAAACCAGAAGATAGCAAAAGCGGTGCAGCGCATCATACAGGGCAGCACGGAAAAACTGGAGCTGGGTAATATCGATGTAAGAAAAGAATTCAACTATGCGGGTGATGTAGCCGCCGCCGTATGGCTGCTGGTGAATCAGTCTCACGTATATGAGGCCGTGATTGGCAGCGGCAAAGCATATAGTATAAAGGATTGGCTTGTTTATTGTTTTAATAAAGCCGGTAAAGACTGGCAGGATTTTGTGACGATACAAACAGGCTTTGTGCCGGAGTACCAGGTGCTGGTGAGCAATCCCGCCCTTATGATGGGCCTGGGCTGGCAGCCGGCAGTGGATTTTTACCAGTTGGCCGATATGATGATGGAATATAAATAACAATTATGGCAGAAACACTAGGGTCGCTTTGCGATAAGCTAACCATTGTAAAACTGAAGCAATACCATACCGTAGATACGGGCAGGCTGGAGAGCCTTGCCGGTCAGGAAGCCCGGCTGAAGGAGGAGATGGATGAATTTATTGCACAGGCGGTACACGGCCTGATACCGGTAGAAAACCTGAGCTTTAAATCCAACAAGGTGTTTAAGCAGGAAGGCAACGAGATAAAAGATATCACCGGCAGCATTGGCCAGGTTTTTGCCCGGCTGGCCGAGGTAAACTGCCTGCTTTGGCATGAGCAGGAAAAAGTATACGAATTTGAGACCGTGCCTGCCGGAGAGAAAGACAAGGTGGTAAAGCAACTGGCGATACTGAACCTGGAGCGGAATAAATGCATGGATGAAATCGATAATAATTTCATTAAGTATATCGTTGATAAGAAGTGAAAAAAAGGTACCTGATAGGGCAAATTGCTTGTTTTGGAGATTGCCTGCTGGCTACTACGCTGGCAAAGCAATTAAAGCATGATAACCCCGAAAATCATATCACCTGGGCCGTTGCCGCCAAGTACCGCTCGGTACTGGACCATAACCCCTATGTGGACGAGATATGGGAGCTGCCTATTTATACCAGGAATATTTCCAAATCGGACTGGGCTAATTTTATCACGCAGGCGGAACAGAAAAAAGCGCAGCACGTTTTCGATGAGCTGCTGTACACCCAGATTTTCGATGACTATATAGATATTTTTTTTACCACCCTCCGGTATACGGTGTTTAAGATTTTTAACCGGCCTGTGACGGTCGATAAAGCGCCTGTTATCAGCCTGACGGCTGCGGAAATAGATAGGGTATCGGCCTTTGCCCAAAAGCACCGGCTGACGCAATACAAAGAAGTGGTGCTTTTTGAATGCGCGCCTACCAGCGAGCAGTCGAAGCTGAACATTGATTTTGCCGCCCGCATAGCCAATGAACTGACAAAAAATAACAAGGAAGTTTGTTTTATTCTTACCACTTCCGAGAAGCTGGCCGTACAGAATGAACAGATCATAGACGCCAGCGTGCTCAGCTTCAGAGAAAACGCAGAGCTGGCCGGGTATTGCACCCTGCTCATAGGATGCAGCAGCGGTATCACCTGGCTTTGTACTTCGTCGTACAGCAAAAAGCTCCCCACGATACAATTGCTCAATGAACGGTCTGCCATCTTTGCCGGGGTTAATTTCGATTTGGCCATCAATGGGCTTGACAACAGCCATGTTATCGAAATGACGGACTACGATTTTGACCGCGTGATGCAATGTATACAGGCTGTGTGGAGCAACGGCGCGCACGCATCAAGGCCGGCTTTCAACCAGGATTACAAACCCAACCAATATACGCTGGAGGCGCTGTCAAAATCGTTGCTCCAGAAAGGGAGGACCCCTGGCCAGGTTTGGCGCTTTATGAAAGGTTACCTGGCCGAAAACAAACGGTTGGGCAACATAATAAGGATCAACAAACCCATTTACCTGCTTAAGCTGCTTTTCTGGAATTTTCAGAACAGCCAGAACGGGCTTTACAGAAAACTCACTGCGCCGTGGCGGACTTTTACCAGGGTTTTCAATAACAGCCAGGTATTAACCGCCCGGAAAAACCAGCACTGACCCCTTCATCTTCATTCCAAGTTTTATGAAAATTAAGATACCCGTTTACGAGCCTTCCCTCACCGGCAATGAGAAAAAATACGTGATGGATTGCCTCGACTCTACCTGGATTTCGTCGAAGGGTAAGTACATCTCGGCGTTTGAAAACGAATTTGCCAAATACATCGATGTAGCGCATGCCACCTCCGTTTGCAACGGAACGGTAGCCATTCACCTGGCCCTGATGGCGATGGAAATAGGTCCCGGCGATGAAGTTATCGTACCCACGTTTACCTACATCGCTTCGGTCAACGCTATCGCTTATGTAGGCGCTACGCCGGTTTTTGTAGACAGCCTCGAAAACGGCTGGCAGATGGACCCCGGGGATGTGCTGGCCAAAATAACGCCCAAAACGAAGGCGGTAATGGCCGTTCATTTATACGGTCATCCCTGTAAGCTGGATGTGCTGCAAAAAATATGCAAAGACCATGGCCTGCTGCTGATAGAAGACTGTGCCGAAGCAATGGCCAGCAAGTACATGGATAAATATGTAGGTACGTTTGGCGATATGGCCACATTTAGTTTTTTTGGCAATAAGACGATTACGACCGGCGAAGGTGGCATGGTGGTGACCAACAATCCGCAGCTGCATGAAAAAGCCTGTCACCTGAAGAACCAGGGCGTATCTAAATCTGTATTATACTGGCATGATATCATCGGCTACAATTACCGGATGACCAATATCTGCGCGGCCATAGGACTTGCCCAACTGGAGCAAATAGATACATTCGTGAGTCGGAAAAGAGCCGTTGCGCAGTATTACCGCGACCACCTGGACCCCTCCAAATACCTGTTTCATCCCGAAGCGGAAAATGTATTCCATTCGTACTGGATGTGTTCTGTGCTGCTGCTGTCGGGCAACCGTGACCTTGCGAGGGAAAAGCTGGCCGAAGAAGGTATTGAAACGCGGCCGTTGTTTTACCCTGTGCATACGATGCCTCCCTTTGCCGCCGCAGGCGGGCATTTCCCGGTGGCGGATAAAATCGGTTTGAAGGGGTTTAATATCCCGAGCTTCCCGGGCCTGATGGAAGAACAGCTGAAATATATCGTAGACACGCTTAACAAGGTGGCATAAGCTGCCACTTACGTATTCATTTTTCAATAAACAGCAAATGGGTTTTCTAAAGGAGCTTTCGAAGGTATCGGTGTATTCGGTCTATAAGAAAAGACAGCTTAATAAGCTGAAAAAAGAGAGTACAAAGATTATCGACGACTATTTTCAACACCATACTGAAAAAAGGCTTCATATTGGATCGGGAGGAACGGTGCTGGCGGGATGGCTCAATGTGGACCTGGAGCCGACGCCGGGAAAAGTAGCCTATTTTGACGCTGCCGCTGTTTACCCGTTTGCCGATAATACGTTTGACTATGTTTTTTCAGAACATTTGTTTGAGCACCTGAACCTGGATCAGCAAATGATCATGTTAAGCGAAGTGCTGCGTGTACTGAAACCAACGGGCAGGGTCAGGATTGCTACTCCTAACCTGGACGCCATACTTAATATCAGGAACAACAGCAGTAAGCTGGTAAGCGATTATATCAATTGGTCGGCCGAGACTTTCTATCCTCAATACCTGGCAAAGCTGGGAAGCGAAGTGAAGAATGAAATCTTTGTGATCAACAATTATTTTTACAGCTGGGGTCACCAGTTCATCCATAACCCCCGCACATTGCAATTATTGTTGGAAAAAAGCGGCTATAAGAAAATACAGCAGGTGGAGATTTACAAAAGTGACTCCGCTGTATTCAGAAACCTGGAAACGCATGGCAACATTATTCCCAGTCAATTCAATGACATGGAAACAATGATATTGGAGGCCGGAAAATCGGTGGAACCTGCATAATGGAGAAGCTGTCAGTTATTATATGCACGTATAACCCGAAGCAGTTTGTCTTTCAGCAGTGCCTGGACGCCATTTCTGCAGCCGCGGTACAGCAGGCGCCTTTTGAAATTATTATTGTCGATAATAATTCGCAACCGTCTCTGTTGGAGCAGGAATATATAAGTCGCTTCCTGAAGCAGCAGGCAAATGCACGCGTGGTGATAGCACAAAAGCAGGGGCTTACACCTGCCAGGCTGAAAGGAATTGAGGAGGCGAAAGGCGACTTGCTGCTTTATATAGATGACGACAATATTATCAGGGAAGATTTCTTTTTAAAAGGAATAGACATTGCGGACAGGAATCAGCATATCGGCGCCTGGAGCGGGCAGGTGAAACTGGTTTTTGAAAAAGAGCCGGAAGCGTGGACGCGGAGGTACTGGGGTATGCTTGTGTATAGAGAGTTTAATGAAGACAAGTGGTCTAACTTTCCGCATTTCTCTGAAACCATGCCCTGCGGAGCGGGTCTTTTTGTGCGAAAGAAAGTAGCGGATTATTATTATGCGCTGCACCGGGATGGCCAGCGCCCGGTTCAGCTGGATAGAAGCGGCAATTCTCTATTGTCGGCCGGAGATAACGACCTGGCCGCCTGCGCCTGCGATATAGGGCTGGGCGTGGGATTGTTTTCAGCGATATATCTACAGCATTATATTCCTGCATCGCGTGTTACAAAGGAATACCTGCTGCGGCTGGCAGAAGGTATAACGGCTTCTTCGATTGTTTTTAAGTCGTTCAGGGGTGAAATGCCGGCCCCCTTAACTGTCAAAAACAGGTTGGCCAATATGATAAGAATGATGTTGCAATCTTCTATAGATAAGCAATTTTATAAAGCGATACTAAGGGGGGAGAGGACCGGTAAAGCTATTTTAGATAACGGACAGTAACCGTTTCAGTATTCAATTTAATTCCAAACCGCA
>Ga0307508_10002523_pt1 | contig 19290 bp, 22 predicted proteins | sample 9_EM_MG_FD_203089 | JGI IMG/M metagenome (GOLD analysis project Ga0307508, IMG submission 203089) | Populus trichocarpa ectomycorrhiza microbial communities from riparian zone in the Pacific Northwest, United States - 9_EM | ecosystem: Host-associated > Plants > Roots > Unclassified | place... | reverse complement strand
GGGGCGCCCGAGTCGAACCCACGGGCGTCCATCGCCACCGCCAGCCGTCCACCGCGGCGTAGTGCCCCGACCAGCAGGGCGAACGCGGTCGAGGCGAAGAGCCGCAGCTTCGCGACGGGGTTGCGGCCGGCGTCGATGCCGCGGGCGCGGCGGGCCAGGTTGAGCATCTGCCACTCGTCGCCGAGCAGCGGGAGCAGGCGAAACGCGGCGAGCGCGCCGATCGCGAAGCGGGCCGGGGCCTTGGCGTTCTGGACCAGCGCGTCGGCGAGGTCGGTGGGGTCGGTGGTGGCGAAGACGATCACGCCGGGGAGCGCGACTGCGAAGATCCGAAGGATCAGGCCGAGGGCGTCGATCAGGACGCCGGTGGTGAGGTCGAAGGGGCCGAGTTCGACCAGCAGGCGGCCGGAGCGGTCGGCGGCGAAGAGCACCATCGTGATGAGGATGCCGGCTGCGGCCAGGGCCAGCGGCCAGGCGCGGCGCAGCACCGCGGCGTGGCGCAGGCCGAAAAGCGGCAGCAGCGCCAGTTCGACGGCGAGCCCGATCGCCGGGGTGAGCGGGTCGAGCGTGGCGACCAGCGGGAACGAGAAGAGCAGCGCGGCGCCGAGCTTGGCGACCGGGTTGCGGCGGGCGAGCGGCGCCGCCGGATCCGCGATCGGCTGCATCGCGAAGGTCATGGGCGGCGTCTGCGGGGGAGCGGGTCCGGCAGGCTCGGGGCGCCCAGCGAGTGGGTGCGGTCGGCGAGGGCTCTGACGAAGGCGTCGTCGTGGGTCACGGCCAGGATCGCGTGGCCCTCGTCTCGCAGGGTCGCGAGCAGGGTGACCAGCTCGATCCAGGTGCGGCGGTCCTGGCCGAAGGTGGGCTCGTCCAGCACAAGCAGCTTCGGCGCGGTGGCCAGGGCGGTCGCGACGCTCAGGCGGCGGGCCTCGCCGCCGGAGAGCGTGTACGGGTTGGCGGCGGCCAGCTTCGTCAGGCGCAGCCGGTGCAGCAGCGCGCCGACCACTTCCCGCACCTCGGCGGCCGGGCGGCCGAGGCGGCGCGGCCCGAGGGCCAGTTCGTCCTCGACCCGGGCGGTGACGAACTGGTGCTCCGGGTTCTGGAAGACCGAGCCGATCCGGCGGGCGAGTGTCGCAGCCCGCCAGCGGTGCGGCGGACGCGGGTCGTCGAAGGCGGTGACCCGCCCGGCGGTCGGCGCCAGCAGGCCGCCCAGGGCGAGCGCCAGGGTCGACTTGCCGACGCCGTTCGGGCCGGTGACGGCCAGCACCTCGCCCGCGCCGACCGACACGGAGACCGGGGCGAGCCGTTGCGCGATGGTCAGCTCGTCCGCGCGTACCAGGCTCGGGCCCGGTGTTGATCGTGATTGGTGTTGGGGAACCGTGTAGCCCGGCACCCAGACGCCCTCGGCGGCCAGCCGGTCGCCGTAGGCGGCGAAGACCACCTCGGGGTCGCCGTCGGCGCGGATGCCGCCGCCCGGCTCCAGGAGCACCACCCGGTCGACCAGCGGCAGCGCCTCACCGACCCGGTGCTCGACGATGACCAGCGTGGTGTCCTGGTCGCGGGAGCGGGCGACGGCCTCGCGGACCAGCGTCGCGCCGTCCGGGTCGAGGTTCGCTGTGGGCTCGTCGAGCAGCAGCAGGCCGGGCCGCAGCGCGAGGACGCCGGCCAGGGCGAGACGCTGCGCCTCGCCGCCGGAGAGCGCGGCGGTCGAGCGCGTGATCGGGTACGGGAAGCCGACCCGGTCCAGCGCGTCGCTGACCCGCGGCCAGATCTGCCCGGCCGGCACCCCCCGGTTTTCCAGGCCGAACGCGACGTCGTCGCCGCTTCGGGCCATCACCAGCTGGGTCTGCGGGTCCTGGAAGAGGATGCCGACGCGCTCCCGGGCCTTGCGCGGGTCGAGTCCGTCGATCTCGACGGCGCCGGCCGACTCGCCCGAGTCCTCGGGCAGCAGGCCGGCCAGCGCGGCGAGCAGGGTGCTCTTGCCCGCCCCCGAGGGACCGAGCAGCAGCACCCGCTCGCCGTGCGCGATGCGCAGGTCGACGTCGCGGACGGCCCAGGCGCGGCGGCCGGCGTGTCGCCACCCGAACCCGCGAAGAACGACCTCGCTCATGCCGGTCCTCCGCTTCGCTGCGTCCCGGCACGAGCGGCTGACGCGCAGAGCCACCCGATGAGCTCACTCCGTTCGCTCATTTGTTACTAGACCAGCGCCCTCTCGCGGCCGGCGGCGAAGCGGTCCAGGACGCCGGTCTGCGCCAGCGCCCTGGTCAGCGCCGCGCTGCCGAAGCCGGCGACGACCAGCGACGAGGCCGCGGCGAGCAGGATGTACGGGATCCGCATGGTGGCCCAGGACGTGTCCGGGTACCAGACGAAGGCGTCGTAGACCGAGGCGACGATGCCGGCCAACGTGGCCGAGAGCAGCGCCACCGGCAGCCGGTAGACCCGGTAGGCGAAGATCGCGAAGCCGAGCTCCGCGCCGAGCGCCTCCAGCGGTCCCTGCACCGCGATGGTCCAGCCCCAGCTCGTGCCGATCGCGACCGACACCAGCGAGGCCACGGTCAGGGTGTAGAACGCCGCGCCCGGCTTGCGGACGATCAGAGCGCCGAGCACGGCCGGCACCAGCCACATGCCGTAGATGATCGCGCGACCGGGCAGGGGGATCGCGTCGGCCGGACCGTTCCAGAGTAGATTCCACGCCCAGAAGATCACGCCGAACGCGACCCCGATGATCGACGCGATCACGATGTCGATGGTCCGCCACCGCTTTGTCATGATTTGCCTCCCAGCTTGTACCGGGAGGAGACGCACGCCGCTGGCCGGGCTGGCCCGGACACGACGCGGCTAGAGAAGACCGAACTTCCTGCGCTGGCATTACCCAGATCAGGTACGAGGGTCTGCGGTGTGACCCGCACTCTCAGCGCTGTGCGCTCCCCTGTCGGATTGCATGTGTTTCGATGACGCTAACACCGTTCGACGTTATGGCACAGCGAGGGAGCCGTCACATGGAGACGCAGCACACGGAGATCAAGGCGCGCGGGCTGACCTTCGATGTCTACGAGGGCGGTCCCGCCGGTGGAGAGCCCGTTCTGCTGCTGCACGGCTTCCCTCAGGACCATCGCGAGTTCGACCTGATCCTGCCCCGGCTGCACGAGGCCGGCCTGCGCACGTACGCGATGGACCAGCGCGGCGCCTCGCCGGGCGCGCGCCCCGCCGAGGTCGCCGAGTACCGCCTGTCCGAGCCGACCGCCGACGCCGTCGCGGTCCTGGACGCGTTGGGCGTCGAGTCGGCGCACGTGATCGGCCACGACTGGGGCGCGCAGGTGTCCTGGCTGCTCGCCGCCCACCACCCCGAGCGGGTGCGCACGCTGACGGCGGTCTCGGTGCCGCACCCGCGGGCGCTGCGGCTCGCGCTGCGGGTCCGGCCGTCGCAGCGCGCCCGGTTCGCCTACATGGCGGTGCTGCGCTCGCCGGTCGCCGAGCGGCTGCTGCTGGCCGGCGGCGGCATGCCGTTGAAGCGGATGATGCGGGCGATCGGTCCGCGGGCCGATCTCTACGCGGACGCGATGCGCGAGCCGGGCCGGTTGACCGCGTGCCTGAACTGGTACCGGGCGCTGGAGGGCGTGCAGCTGGCCGGTGTCGGCGTGATCACCGTGCCGACCACACTGGTCTGGAGCGACAAGGACCCGGTGTTCGGGCTGACCGGCGCGCTGCGCACCGCGGACTGGGTCGAGGCCGGTTACCAACTGGTCGCGATGCGCGGCGTCGGCCACTGGGTGCCCGAGGAGGCGCCGGCCGCGCTGGCCAAGGCGGCCCTCGCGCGGATCCGGGCCTGACCAGGGCGTTACCGGCGACCCGCCGCCTTCAGCCCGAGTCTCCTGAGCTCCAGCGCGGCCAGCGCGTCGACCGCCTCGGCGTCGCCGTTGCGCCAGCTCTGCGCGATGTCGGGGCCGAGCTTGGCCAGCTCGTTGAGCGGCTGCGAGGCCAACGCCCGCAGCGCCAGCAGGTCGCGGCCGGCCGGCTGGTCGCGCACCCCCGACGCCACGCCGGCCCGGCGGATCCAGCGCAGCCGCAGCGGCAACCAGAGGAACAGGACCAGCGCGAGCGGCACGGCGACGGCCAGCAGCGCCATGATCACGGCCACCCGGCCGACGATCTGCTGCTGCTCGCGGCCCGCGTCGGCGAGCGACCGGGCCGCGTCCGCGGCGCCGTTGAACGGCTTGACCAGCTGGTCGCCGACGAGCGGGACCTTGCCCACCTTGCTGCCGGCCTCGGCGAGGTTGTCGGCGATGCCGGTGCCGGCGGTCTGCAGCTTCTGTCCCGGCACGCCGAGCTTGAGCACCAGGCCGTGAACCCAGAGCCCGGCGCGAATCCAGAGATAGACCCAGATGACGACGACGAGGTCGGTGAGCAGCTGGCGGATGGCGGTCGGGAGCCGGTCGGCGTAGAGCTTCACGGGCCACAGCGTGCCAGTTACCGGGTGCCGGCGCACTCCGGGCAGGTGCCGAAGATTTCCATGGTGTGCGACACGTCGACGTAGCCGTGCTGGCCGGCCACCCGGTCGGCCCACGACTCCACGGCCGGGCCCTCGACCTCGACCGCCCGCCCGCACGACCGGCACACCAGGTGGTGGTGATGCCCCTCGCTGCACCGGCGGTAGAGGTGCTCGCCGCCGGGCGGCCGCATCACGTCGACCTCGCCGGCGTCGGCGAGACCCTGCAGCGTGCGGTAGACCGTGGTCAGCCCCACCCGCTCGCCCCGCTCGCGCAGGATCGCGTGCAGGTCCTGGGCGCTGTTGAAGCCCTCGGCCTCGGCCAGCGCGGCGCTGACCGCGCTGCGCTGCTTGGTGTTGCGCTGTGCCGAGGTGGGGTCGGCATTCATGATCGAACCTCCCTTGCGTGGCTCACCGCGTCGGCGACGATGTGCGCGACGTGATCGTCCACCAGGGAGTATGCGATCTCCCGCCCCCGGCGCGCACCTCGTACCACTCCCGCGCCCCGCAACACCCGAAGGTGTTGGGAGACCAAGGGCTGGGGGGCGCCCAGCTTCTCGACGAGCTCGTGCACGCAGCGCTCTCGCACGCCCAGCTCGGCGACGATCGCCACCCGGATCGGCGCGGACAGGGCGCGCAGCAGCTCGCCCGCCGACTCGTACGCTTCGTACCCGGTCGTCGTCACGGTCTCTTCTCAGGCTCTCTGCAGGACCACATCGGGGGGCTCCACTTCCTGGGGCGGATGGGCGCGCCGCCGCAGGGCGCGCCACGCCGTGCTGCCGACGGTGATGGCGACGAACGCAGCCAGGGCGAGGATGACGGTGGTGGCGCCGGGCGCGGTGTCGATCTCGGCGGAGACGAGCACGCCGGCGCCGGCGGCGCCCAGCCCGATCGCCATGGCGGCCGCCATGGTGCTGCGGAAACCCCGGGTGACCTGCTGGGCGGCGGCCACCGGCACGACCATCAGGGCCGAGACGAGCAGCAACCCGACCGTACGCATCGCGATCGTCACGGTCACCGCGGTCGTCACGGCCATCAGCAGGTTGAGGGTACGCACCGGCAGGCCGCTGACCCGCGCGTACTCCTCGTCGTTGCTGACCGCGAACAGCGCCGGCCGGAACGTCACCATCGCGACCAGCACCAGCGCGCCGAGCGTCCCGATCACCACGATGTCCTGCGGCGAGGTGGTGACCAGCGAGCCGAACAGGTACTGCATGAGGTTGGCGTTGCTGCTGTCGTTGGAGAGCCCGACCAGCACGACGCCGCCCGCGATGCCGCCGTAGAAGAGCAGCGCGAGCGCGAGGTCGCCGGAGGTGCGCCCGCGCTGGCGGATCAGCTCGACGCCGACCGCGCCGACCGCCGAGACGACCACCGCGCTGAGCACCGGGGACTGGTGCAGCAGCAGGCCGACACCGACGCCGGTCAGCGCGACGTGGCCGATCCCGTCGCCGATCAGCGACAGCCGGCGCTGCACCAGATAGATGCCGAGCGACGGCGCGGCGAGGCCGATGATCAGGGCCGCGACCAGCGCGCGCAGCATGAAGTCGTACTCAAAAAGGTCGATGGTCTTTCACTCCCTCCAGGGGCGTGGGACGGGCGTCAGTTCGCCGGCAGCCGATCGGTGGGCGCCCACTCGCAGATGCCGGCCCTCTGCGGGGCGGCGTGCGGGTGCACGTGGTCATGACCGGGCTGGGCGTGGTGGCCGGCCGGCTCGGGCGCCGGGCCCTCGTGCGCGATGCGGCCGTCGTGCACGACGGCCGCCCAGTCGATCAGCGGCTGCATCGGGCCGAGCTCGTGCGCCACCAGCAGGATCGTGCCGCCGGCCGCGGCGAACCGGCCGAGCACCGCGGCGAACGCCTCCTGGCTGGCGGCGTCCACCCCGGCGGTCGGCTCGTCCAGGACCAGCAGGTCGGGCTTGCCGGCCAGGGCCCGCGCGATCAACGTACGCTGCTGCTGGCCGCCGGAGAGGGTGGCGACCGGGTCGTCGATGCGATCCAGCAGGCCCACGTCGGTCAGCGCCTCGCGGACCGCGGCGCGGTCGGCCGAACCCGGCGGCCGGAAGATCCCCCGGCGGGCGAGCCGCCCCGAGGCCACGACCTCGCCGACCGTGGCCGGCACGCCGCTGCCCGCGCCCAGCCGCTGCGGCACGTAACCCAGCCGGGCCCAGTCCTTGAACCGGCGCTGCGGCACGCCGAACAGCTCGATCTCGCCGCGGCCGACCGGGACCAGGCCGAGGATCGTACGGATCAGGGTCGACTTGCCCGAGCCGTTGGCCCCGAGGATCGCGACCACTTCGCCGGCCCGCACGCACAGCGAGACGTCGCGCAGAATCTCGCGGCCGTCGTAACCGACCGCCAGATGACAGACCTCGACGACGCCGTTGCCGGCACGGGCGGCTGACGCGCGCTCGCTCATGTGCACCCCAGGGCTGTGGTCAGGGCGGTCAGGTTGTCGCGCATGACGGAGAAGTAGTCGGCGCCGGGCTTGGTCAGACCCTCGAGCGGATCGAGCACAGCGGTGCGCGCGCCCACCTCGCGGGCGATGGTCTCGGCGACCTTCGGACTGACCAGCGTCTCGAAGAAGATCGTCGTGGTGCCGGTGGCCCGCGCCCGCTCGGTCACCTTCGCCAGCCGCTGCGGCGACGGCTCCGCCTCGGGCGAGATCCCGGTGATCCCGATCTGGGTCAGGCTGTACCGGCTGGCGAGGTAGTTGAACGCGCTGTGGCTGGTGACGATCTCCCGACGCAGGCAGGTCGTGAGCCGGGCGGCGAACTCGGCGTTGAGCGCGTCCAACTCGGCGTGCACCTGCCGGCCGCGGGCGGCGTAGCCGGCGGCGTGCGCCGGGTCGGCCTGGCCGAGCCGTTCGGTGAGCCGGTCGGCGATCGCCGCGAGCCGTACCGGGTCGAGCCAGACGTGCGGGTCCATGCCGTGAGCCGCCTCCGGGTGGTTCGCGCCGGGCGCGGGACGCCCGTCGGCGCCGTCGGCGAGCGGCAGCAGCGTCACGGCCGAGGCCACGTCGAACGCGCGGCCCTTCGCCTCCTGCGCCACCGCGTCGTCCACGGCCGGCTGGAAACCGCGCAGGTAGACGGCGAGCCCGGCGTCGGCGACCTGGCCGACCTGGCGCGGGTTGAGCTCGACGTCGTGCGGCTCGGCGCCGGGCTTGGTGAGGTCGGTGACCGTGACGTCGGCGCCGCCGATGCGCTTGCTCAGGAACTCGAGCGGATAGAAGGAGGTGACGACGTTGAGCCGGCCGGCCGCGAACCCGGAGGCCGCCGCGCGCTGCCCGCAGCCGGCGACCACCGCGAGGGCGATCAGCGTGGCGACCAGGCGGAGCGGCATGCCACCACTCTGGCCGACAATGATAATGATTGTCAAAAGCGCATGAGTTTGACCACCGCGACCGCGACGAGGACGGCGAGCATCGTCAGGCGGATGACGCGGGTCGCCGGGGGTTGCACCGACCAGGTCGTCCGGGCCAGCGCGATCAGCACCGCGACGAGTAGGAACAGCAGCGCCGCGCCCACGATCCCGGGCAGGAACAGCCCGCCCAGCAACACCACGAGCGCGACGAGGAAGGCCTTGGTCGGGTTCACCCGGGCCAGCCGGCGCAACAGATCCTCGGACGGTGACACGGTGCCCGCTCCTTCCGGTGCGTACGCTCTGCGCATGCTGGTGCTCAACCGCTTTCTGGTCCCGCCGGACGCGCAGGACGGCTTCGTCACGCGCGCCCACGCCGCGCTCGCCGCCCTGGCCGAACGCCCCGGCTATCTTTCCGGCCGGCTCACCCGCGCGCTCGACGACCCCGCGTACTGGACGCTGGCGACCGACTGGGAGTCGGTCGGAGCTTACCGGCGTGCCCTGGGCGGCTTCGACGTCAAGGTGCACGCCACCCCGCTGCTGTCGGAATCGATCGACGAGCCGTCCGCGTACGAGACCCTCGCCGCCGCCGAACCGGGCGGCCCGGTGGTCGTGACGGCCAGCGACCGGGCCGCCGAGCCGTGGCGCTGACGACTAGTCTTGGGGCATGACCACGGCGCCGATGTTCCCGGGCTATCCGCCGTCGGCGCCCGCCCAGCCGGCCGGGCCGCCGCCCCCGCCACCGGGCCCGGGCGTGCAGCCGCCGTTCCCGGCGCCGCCGATCGAGGGCAAGGGCAGGCGGATCGGCTGGGGCCTCGGCATCGGGGCCGGCGTGCTGCTGCTGATCTGCGGCGGCGGCGTCGCCGCGGTGATCGGGCTCGGCACGGCGGCGTCGCGCGCCCTCGACGAGCAGGCGCACAAGGCAGTCAGCGCCTACCTCGACGCGGTGCAGGGCCAGCGCTACGACCAGGCGTACGCGATGGTGTGCCAGCAGGCCAAGGACGACGAGACGGCGGAGGCGTTCCGCAGCCGGGTCTCCGCGTTGGAGCCGATCTCGGCATACCAGATGGGCAGCCTCAACACGCTCAACCTCACGGTGCCGGTCGCCGCGACCTATCGCAACGGCGGGACCGCCCAACTCGAGGCCTATCTGGGACAGAACAAGGACACGGCCGCCTTAGAGGTGTGCGACTTCGGGGAGTAATCTCACTGCTTGTCCTGATCACCTACGACGTCCCCGCCGACACCCAGCCGGCGTAGGAGGAACATGCCCGCCGACCGTATCGACGCCGTCGTCAGCCTGGCCAAGCGCCGTGGCTTCGTCTTTCCCTCCAGCGAGATCTACGGAGGCACCCGCTCGGCCTGGGACTACGGTCCGCTGGGCGTGGAGCTGAAGGAAAACGTGCGCCGGCAGTGGTGGCGCACGATGGTCCAGCAGCGCGACGACATCGTCGGCCTCGACTCCGCCGTCATCCTCGCCCGCGACGTGTGGGCCGCCTCCGGCCACCTCGACGCGTTCGTCGACCCGCTGACCGAGTGCCAGTCCTGCCACAAGCGCTTCCGGGCCGACCACCTCGAGGAGGCGTGGGAGGCCAAGCACGGCTCGCCGCCCGCCTCGCTGGCCGAGCTCAACTGCCCCAACTGCGGCAACAAGGGCACCTTCACCGAGCCGAAGATGTTCAACGGCCTGATGAAGACCTATCTCGGCCCGACCGAGAGCGCCGACGGCCTGCACTACCTGCGGCCCGAGACCGCGCAGGGCATCTTCGTCAACTACAACAACGTGGCGACCGCGGCGCGCAAGAAACCGCCGTTCGGCATCGCGCAGGTCGGCAAGAGCTTCCGCAACGAGATCACCCCGGGCAACTTCATCTTCCGTACGCGGGAGTTCGAGCAGATGGAGATGGAGTTCTTCGTCGAGCCCGGCACCGACGAGAAGTGGCACGAGTACTGGTTGCAGGAGCGCTGGAACTGGTACCGCGACCTGGGCCTCTCCGAGACGAACCTGCGATTCTTCGAGCACCCGGCCGAGAAGCGGTCGCACTACTCGACCCGGACCGTCGACATCGAATACCGCTTCATGTTCGGCGGCACCGAGTTCGCCGAGCTGGAGGGCATCGCCAACCGGACGAACTACGACCTGACCGTGCACTCCAAGCACTCAGGCGTCGACCTGTCCTACTTCGACCAGGAAAAGCAGGAGCGCTGGGTGCCGTACGTCATCGAGCCGGCGGCCGGCCTCACCCGCGCGGTGCTGGCCTTCCTCCTCGAGGCGTACGACGAGGACGAGGCGCCGAACACCAAGGGCGGCGTCGACAAGCGTACGGTCATGCGGTTCGACCCGCGGCTCGCGCCGGTCAAGGTCGCGGTGCTGCCGCTCTCGCGCAATCCGGAGCTGTCGCCCAAGGCCCGCGGCCTGGCCGAGTTGCTGCGCAAGCGCTGGATGGTCGAGTTCGACGACTCGCAGGCGATCGGCCGGCGATACCGCCGCCAGGACGAGATCGGCACGCCGTTCTGCATTACGGTCGACTTCGACACCCTCACCGACGACGCGGTGACGGTCCGCGACCGAGACACGATGAAGCAGGACCGGGTGGCCCTCGACCAGATCGAGGACTACTTGATCAAGCGCCTGCCCGGTTGCTGAGTCAAAACTCGAACCCGCCCGGTCGGCCGTTGCGGTCGGCAATCAGCCCGGCCTCGGCGACCGCCGACTCGAAAACCACCACCAACCGGCGCGGCCGAGGCCCGCCCCTCTCCGACTCACCCACCCCGAAGACTCTGCCAGCCGGCCCCGCCCGGCAACAGCCCGCTCCCGCTACCCGCGGGGGTGCGCACCCGGATCGGCCGCCCGGCGCCGGGCGAGTATTGCATCGGCGAAGGCGGCCGCGGCGGGGCTGGTCTCCGCCTGCGGCGGCAGGATCAGATGGAGGTGGCGCTCCAGGCGGACCCCGTCGACCGTGAGGTGGCGCAGTTGCTCGTCATGCGGCATGCCCACCGGGGTGAATCCGACACCCGCGCCGGCAGCGATCATCTCGAGCAGGATCTCCCAGTCACCCGCCTCGGCGACGATCCGCCTGGTGAGGCCCGCCCCGGCGAAGAGCGCGTCGGTCAGCAGCCGGGCGGTCCAGCCCGGCGGCACGTCAACGAATCGTGCGCCGTCCAGGTCGGCCAGGGTCACGTGCTCGCGGCGGGCGAGCGGGTCGTCGTCGCGGCAGGTCAGGGCGAGCGGCTCGCCGGCCAGCGGGGTGAGACGCAGCCGGCCACGCCGATCCAGGACCGGACCGATGGCACAGTCGAGCTCGCCGCCGGCCACCATGTCCAGCATCGCGAGTGCGGCGGCGGGCCGCATCCGCACGTCGACACCGGGATGTGCCCGCAGAAATTCGCCGAGGTAGGTGCCGACCGGCACCAGGTGGCGCGCCGAGAGCGGGATGCCGAGCCGTAGCCGGCCGACGACCACGTCAAGGGTCTCGGAGACCGCCCGTCGGGCGGTGTCGGCGGCTCGCAGGGCTTCGCGGGCCGGTGCCACCAGGGCCGCGCCGGCGGCGGTGAGGCGCACCGGCCGGGTCCCGCGCAGGTAGAGCTCGGTGCCGAGGTCCTGCTCCAGCGCCTGCAGGGAATTGGACAAGCCGGACTGGACGATCAGCTCCCGTCGCGCCGCGCCGGTCACGCTGCCTTCCTCGGCGAGGGCCAGGAAATGCCGTAGCTGACGCAACTCCATGCACCGACCTCCATCTGCTGGGCAGATCGAGACTATCTCCACTGCCTGTCCAGGAGTCGGAAGGCGTACCGAACGCTCCCGGTTTTCTCTATTGACAACGTCGATGGAGGAGAACGATGGATCGAGTTCTGCCAGTACCGCACAAGGTCGGCTTCTGGATCGTGGCGGGGGCGTTCGCCACGCTCCTGGCATTCGGAACGGTGCCGACACCGTTGTGGCCGCTCTACGCGGTCCGCGACCACCTCAGCTCGACCGAAGTGACCGCGACGTTTGCCGCCATGGTGATCGGCTCGGCCGGCAGCCTGCTGGCACTCGGGCACCTTTCGGACCGATGGGGGCGACGGCGGATCATCGTGCCCGCGCTGGGCATCGGCATCGTCGCCGCCGTGGTCATGGCGGTGTGGCCGACACTGCCGGGGCTGCTCGCCGGCCGGGTGCTCACGGGCGTGGCCGTCGGCCTGATGGCCGTCACCGCCACGGCGTATCTGACCGACCTCTACCGCGCCGCCCATCCCGGCAGCCCGGCCGGCAGGCTGCCCACCACCGTCGCCTCGGTGGCCAACCTCGGCGGTCTCGCCGTCGGGCCGCTCGTCGGGGGCGGGCTGGCACAGTGGGCCGCGCACCCGCTGACCACGCCGTACCTGGTCTTCGTGGTGATGATGGTGATCGGACTGGCCGCTGTGCTGGCCACGCCGGAGACCGTCGACCAAAACCTGCCCCCGGTCACCGCGGCACGCTTCCTGCTGCGCACCGGCCGTCGCGCCGCGTTCACCGGAGCGGTCGCGGTCGCGCTCTGCTCGTTCGCCGTCTTCGGCCTGTTCTCGTCGATCGGCTCGCTCATCGTCCGCGGCGAACTGCACGTCGCCTCGCCGCTCGTGTGGGGAGTCGCCGGATTCGTCGTGCTCGGTGTCTCCGCCGTCGTCCAGACGTTGCTGGCCGCGCTGTCGACCGCCCGGATGCTGGTCGTCGGACTCGGCGCGACCCCGATCGGCATGGCGGCCGTCGTCTACGCGCTCTACCACCCGTCACTCGCCTGGTACCTGCTCGGTTCGGCGGTAGCGGGAGCCGGCGCCGGACTGCTCTTCAAAGCGGCGCTCAGCGTCGCCATCACCACCGCGGAAGCGGGCGCGACCGCCGGCGTACTCGCCGTCTTCTTCGTCCTCGCCTACGTGGGCATGGGCCTGCCGCCGATCCTGCTGGCGGCCCTAAGCCAGGCGATCAGCATCCGGATCGCAATCGTCGTCTTCAGCGTCGCGATCATCGGCGTCTCGGCGATCGCCACCCGACTGCAGGCGGCGGCTCTCAAGCCGGCGGCCGGCTCGCCCGGACGCACCGCTGCCGCACCGGTTCGATTGCACCACTGAAAGGAGTTAGTCATGCGCATCGACTGGGATACATCGATACCTATGGATGACGGGGCCGTTCTGCGGGCCGACGTCTTCCGCCCCGACGAGGACGGCCGCTATCCGGTCATCATGACCCAGGGACCGTACGCCAAGGGTCTGTCGTTCCAAGAAGGGTTCCCCTGGGCGTGGTCGAACCTGGCGGCCGAACATCCCGACGCGCTGGCCGGTTCGTCCAACCGGTACCAGAACTGGGAAACGGTCGATCCCGAGAAGTGGGTGCCCGACGGTTACGTCGTCGTCCGGGTCGACTCGCGCGGCGCCGGACGATCGCCCGGATACCTCGACATCTTCTCGCCGCGCGAAACCCGCGATTACTACACCTGCATCGAGTGGGCCGGCGTGCAACCGTGGAGCAACGGGAAGGTCGGCCTGCTCGGCATCTCCTATTACGCCGTCAACCAATGGCAGGTGGCCGCCCTGCAGCCGCCCCACCTCGCGGCGATCTGCCCCTGGGAGGGTGCGACCGACTACTACCGGGAATTCACCCACCACGGCGGCATTCCCTCCGATTTTCTCGGCCAGTGGTATCCACCCCAGGTGGAGGCGACCCAGCACGGCACCGGCGAGCGCGGAGCACGGCACCCGGTCACCGGCGTGGCCGTCGCCGGACCGGAAACGCTCGACCCCGAGACCATGGCCAAAAACCGCGCCGACGTCGTATCCGAAATGCTCGCCCGCCCGACTCTCGACGAGCATTACCGGGACCGGTCGGCCGACCTCTCGAAGATCACCGTGCCCACGCTGTCCGCGACCAACTGGGGTCACCACCTCCACACCCGCGGCGGATTCGAGGCCTACACCACGATCCCGGCCCGGCAGAAATGGCTCGAGGTGCACGGCCTGCAGCACTGGGTCGAGTTCTACACCGCGCACGGCCTGCGGCTGCAGAAGCGGTTCTTCGGCCATTTCCTCAAGGGCGAGGACACCGGATGGCGCGACCAACCGGCGGTCGACCTCCATCTGCGCCGGGCCGACGGCACCTTCACCCACCGCGCCGAGAACGAGTGGCCGCTCGCCCGCACCGTGTGGACGAGGTTCTACCTCGACGCCGAGCACGGCCGGTTGGACACCACGCCGCCGGGCGGACCGGCGAGCACCGACTTCCCCGCGCTCGGCGACGGGGTCACCTTCTGGTCGGCCCCGCTGAGCGAGGAGACCGAGCTCACCGGGCCGGCTTCCGCGCACCTGACCGTCGCCTCCAGCACCGCCGATGCCGACCTTTTCCTGGTCTTGCGCGTCCAGGACCCGGACGGGCACGACATCACCTTCCCCGGTGCGATGGACCCCCGGGGTGCCGTCGCCTTCGGGTGGCTCCGCGCCTCGCTACGCCAAACCGACCCCGGCCGCAGTACGCCGTACCGACCCTGGCACACGTACACCGAGGCGCGTCCCCTGACGCCCGGCGAGCCCACCGACGTCGACATCGAGATCTGGCCGACCTCGGTCATCATCCCGGCCGGGTACCGGCTCGGCGTCACCGTGCTCGGCCGAGACTTCACCTTCGCCGGCGAGGGCCCGTGGCCCGAGGCCTACGGCGTCCAGATGCGGGGCAACGGCATCTTCGTGCACACCGACGAGCGCGCCCGCCCCGGCGAAGTGTTCGGCGGCACCACCACGCTGTTCAGCGGCGGACCGCACCCGGCGTCGCTGCTGCTGCCGGTCATCCCCAGCGGAAGTCGGGCGCCGTCATGAATGTCGACGCCGACCAGCCGATCGCCGAGTTTCCGATGCCGGCGGCGGCCGGCTGCCCGTTCGACCCGCCTCCCGGCGCGGCCGGCGGTCCAGCGCCTACCGAAATCCGGCGCGTTCCCCGCCTGAGGAAATCACCTCTCGTACGATCGCAAGCGCCGGATGGATCTGCCAGTCAGCAGGGCCTGGATTGTGCGGCACTGCCACAGGTGAGCCGCTCCGGCTTGATTTCGGCTGTGGCGCGCGTCGTGGCACGCTGAACGACGTGACTTCGCCGCTCATGCTGGGAACCCACGCCGTCGACCCGCCCGTCGTGCTCGCGCCGATGGCCGGCATCACCAACGTGGCGTTCCGGCGGCTCTGCCGGGAGCAGGGCGGCGGCGTCTACGTCTGCGAGATGATCACGACGCGAGCGCTGGTGGAGCGGATTCCCAAGACGCTCAAGATGATCGCCTTCGCCGAGGACGAGGACTTTCGCAGCCTCCAGCTTTACGGCGTCGACCCCGAGGTGACCGCCGCCGCCGTGCGGCTCGTCGGCGAGGACGGGCTGGCCGACCACATCGACCTCAACTTCGGGTGCCCGGTGCCCAAGGTCACCCGGCGCGGCGGCGGCTCGGCGCTGCCGTGGCGGCGCCGGCTCTTCGGCCGGATCGTCGGGCAGGCCGTCGCGGCGGCCGCGCCCTTCGGGATTCCGGTCACCGTCAAGATGCGCAAGGGCATCGACGACGACCATCTGACGTACGTCGAAGCCGGCCTGATCGCCCAGGAAGCCGGAGTGGCCGCCGTCGCCCTGCATGCGCGCACCGCCGAGCAGCGTTACTCCGGCAACGCCGACTGGGATGCGATCGCCACCCTCAAGCAGGCCCTCGACGTGCCGGTGCTCGGCAACGGCGACATCTGGGAGGGCTCGGACGCGCTACGCATGGTCGAGCACACCGGTGTCGACGGCGTCGTGGTCGGCCGGGGTTGCCTGGGCCGGCCGTGGCTCTTCGCCGACCTGGAGGCCGCGTTCACCTCCGGCCGCGGCTACCGGCCGGTGCTGCCCACGCTCGGCGAGGTAGCCAAGATCATGGCCCGGCACGCCCACCTGCTGGTCGACGTGCTCGCCGATGAGCGGCACGGCTGCGCCGACTTCCGCAAGCACGTCGCCTGGTATCTGAAGGGCTTCCGGGTCGGCAGTGAGCTTCGCCGCAGCCTCGCGATGATCTCGTCGCTCGCGGAGCTGGACGACCTGCTCGGCAAGCTCGACGCCGACGAGCCGTTCCCGGTGGAGTCGCTGGGCCAGCCGCGCGGCCGGGTCAACGCGCCCGGCCGAGTCTCGCTCCCCTACGGCTGGCTCGACAGCCGCGACGACGTCACCGTCCCGGCGGGCGCCGAGATGGAGAACTCCGGCGGCTGACCTCACCGCAATGTGGACCACCGGCAACGACGAGGAGTAAGGGGCACGCCATGCACGCCATGTCGACCGAGGAATGGCACGCCTTCGTGACCCGCGGAGCGCCCACCGGACGGTTCGCCACCGTCGGGGCCGACGACACCCCCAACATCAGCCCAGTCTGGTACATCTTCGACGGCGAGGACTTCCTGTTCACCACGGGCAGCACCAGCGCCAAAGTCCGCAACCTGCGGCGCAACCCCCGCGCATCGCTCTGTGTGGCCGACGACGCCCCACCGTTCGCCTACGTCGAAGTCCGCGGCGACGTGGCGCTCAGCGACGACCCCGACGACCTCCTCGCCGTCGCCACCCAGGCCGGCAGCCGGTACATGGGTGCGGACGTGGGCGCCGAATTCGGCAAGCGCAACGCCGGCCCCGGCGAACTCGTCGTCCGCCTGCGCCCCACCAAGGTCATCGCCTATGGCGGCATCGCCGACTGACAGATCGCCGTCCCGACGTTATCCACGGTCATGCGGGGGTGGCCGGGCCGGAGAGTCGGTCGGCCAACAACCGCAACCCATCGGCGAGGTCGGTGGCGGACGGCGCGCCTTCCGGGTCCATCAGCCACTGCGCCATCACCCCGGCCAGCAGAGCCTGGTGCACGGTGCCGAGAAGCTGGGCCGTGCGCTCGTCGAGCGGCTCGTCACCCGCGAAAAGCCCGGCCAGCGCGGCGCGGCCCTGCCGCTGCGCCCGCGCCATGAACTCCCGGATCTCGGGCATCCGGTCGACCTGCCCGAGCACCTCGAACTGGGTCGTCCACAGCGGACGATGAGCCGGCAGCGTCTCGATCAGCTCGGTCCAGATGGCGGTGAACCGCCCCGCGGGGTCCTGCCCACGGGCGCCGGCCGCGAACGCCCGGCCCAGTTCGTCACCCCACTCGCCGACCGCCGCGTAGAGCGCCTCGTTGAGCAGCGCCTCGGTCGAGCCGAAGTGATAGCCGATCGCGGCCAGGCTGGTGCCGGCCGCGGTCGCGATGTCGCGCGCCGTCGTGCGCGTGTAGCCCTTCTCGTACAGGCACTGCTTGGCGCCGTCGAGCAGTCGGTCGCGGTTTCCCATGGCAGCCACAATACACAAGTCTGAGACACATGTCTTGCACAAATGTCTCAGACGGGCGTACCGTTCGTCGCATGAGTGAGACTCTTGCCGCATTGGTCAATCGCGCCGCGCGTCGCCGGCGCACCGCCAGAGAGCTGGCCATCACCACCCCGAACGGCATCGCCGAGGAGCACTTCCTGCGCATCGGCGGGGTCGACCAGTGGATTCAGATCCGCGGCGAGGACCGCGGCAACCCCGTGCTGCTCGTGGTCCATGGCGGTCCCGGCTCGCCGTACGCCTTGTTCACGCCGTTGATCCGCTCCTGGGAGCGGCACTTCACCGTCGTGCAGTGGGACCGCCGCGGCGTCGGGCGCACCCGTGCGCGCAGCGGCCCGGCAGCGCCGTCGCAGAACACCTTCGACCGGCTGGTCGGCGACGCGGTCGAGGTCATCGAATTCCTGCGCGGTCACCTCGCCAAGGAGAAGGTCGTGGTCCTGGCCGGCTCGATGGGCACGCTGATCGGCGTGCCGCTGGCCAAGCGACGGCCCGACCTGCTCACCGCGCTCGTGTGCACCGACATGTACGCCGACATGCGCCGAAATGAGGCGGTCAGCTACCAGATGACGCTGGACCGGGTGCGCGCCGCAGGCAACGCCAAGGCGGTCACGGCGCTGGAACGCATCGGCGCCGACCCGACCCGGTGGGAGCTGCGCGCTTGGCAGATCAAGATGGACTGGACGATGCGGACCGACCCGGTGACCCCCGACCTCGTCAGCGGGCTGCTGTTCCCGTTGGCCCTGGCCTCCCCGATCTACACCCTCGGCCAACTGCGCCACCTGCTGGCCGGATTCATCGACACGCAGAAACAGCTGTACGCGGAGTACATGGCCTACGACGCGTACGCGCTAGGCACCGACTTCGAGGTGCCGTTCGTGCTTATCCAGGGCGCCGACGACGTGCTGACCGTGACCGACCTGGCGACCGGCTACTACGCCGCCGTGCGGGCGCCCGCCAAGGCCTTGGCCCTGCTAGACAACGGCAGCCACTTCGCCGCGTTCACCCAACCGCAGGCCTGCCTCGACGCGCTGCTCGAGCACGTAACGCCGCTGACGCGCACCGAGTAGGCGAGATGCCGCACCGGGGGCCGCTTCGATTCGGCTCATGGTGCCGTCGCCTCGGTGGACGCCGTCACCTTACGACGAGCGCTCGTCGCGCTGACCGAGACAGTCAGCCATCCCCGGGCTGCTTGTCCGCACCCCACGTCGCCCACATGCGGAAGAGGTCCTCGCTGTCGGCCAGGACCGGGTTCCAGTCGGTCCTCTGCGGCTCCACCCCGATCTGCTCGATGCAGAATCGCAGAACCTCCTCGACTGACATGCGACGGCCTGGGATGTGGTGCTTCTTACTGATCACGCCGACGGGATTCAGCCACTCGTAAGGCTGGAACCCTGGCCCTTCAGGGCCGGGAGGAAAGCCGTCACCTGGCGGGACGGTTCTGGTTTTCGATGTACTGCTTGACCACTGCCAGGGGTGCTCCGCCGCAGGACGCCTCGAAGTACGACGGTGACCGCGGGTGCCCGCCCCACAGGTATCGGCGTAGGTGCGCGGTGTGTTCCTGGCGCAGGTAGCGGGCCGATACGCCCTTGAGGCTGTTGACCAGCTTCGATATCGAGACGGCCGGCGGGTAGTGCATGAGTAGGTGTACGTGGTCGGTTTCGCCGTTGAACTCGCGTAGCTCGGCGCCGAAGTCGACGCAGACCACCCGCATGATCTGTTCGCAGCGGGTGAGGATCGGGTCGGTGAATGCCCCGCGCCGATACTTGGTGGTGAAGACCAAGTGGGCGTGCAGGTTGTAGACGACGCTGCGACCACGCCGAATGTCGGGGTCTGGGGTTCATCGTGGTGACATGGACCAAATGCTCCAGTTGCGGCGTGAAGCTGGTCGTGCAGGTGAAACTCCAGCCGACGCCCGAACAGGCGTCGACGCTGGAGTCGACTCTGCGCGCCTGCAACACCGCCGCCTGTGAGGTGGCCGAGGTCGCCCGCACCGCCGAGGTGTACCGCAACTACGACCTTCGCAAGCACGTCTACCAGGGCATCAAGGACGATCACGGTCTCGGGGCGCAGGCCGCGCAGCACGTCATCAAGAAGGTCTGCGACGCGTA